>Ga0256840_1000029_pt1 | contig 104549 bp, 106 predicted proteins | sample 355202metaG_FD_185969 | JGI IMG/M metagenome (GOLD analysis project Ga0256840, IMG submission 185969) | Hydrothermal vent microbial communities from Mid Atlantic Ridge, Atlantic Ocean - 355-202 | ecosystem: Environmental > Aquatic > Marine > Hydrothermal vents | place: Atlantic Ocean: Mid... | reverse complement strand
TAACCCTTGAGGCACATACGGAGGAGAAGGCTAAGAAGCTGATGGAGACGGCGGAGGGGCTGATGAGGGGAGCAATAAAGAGGGCCTAACCGACGAAGTGAGTTTGTTTTAACCTTCTTGCAATCTATTTCTTGAACCGAAATATATATATCCTTTAAAGTTCTAATAATATTGATGATGCTCTTTAGGAGGTGACATCCTTGCGGAAGTTGCTTGCAGGTTTCCTTATAGGAATTTTTTTTAGGAGGACTTCTATTTGTTTATGGCCTTCCAAACAACAACGATTCGAAGATTTTAAATCCACCGTTGGCCCCATCCATCAGCCTTGTAAGGCTTTCGTCCCAGAACTCAACGACCTTTCTCATCACCGGCAGGGGTGGCTTGGCCTTGGATCCCTCCCTTCTTGCCGGCGAACTCAAGGTCATCGCCTCGCGGTTTGGTGGAAAAATTCACGTCCTGGCGATCCCTCTGAACGGGAGGGGAACGGTGATAGTTGGCTATGGCATAAAGTTCTTTAACGACGACAGGATAGCGGTGAAGGTAATAAGGGCTCCGGTCTCCAAGCTGGGCCTTATATCACGGGATGAAGTGGTGAAAAACCTCGGAAACTGGGCCAGGGAGAAACCGTACTTTCACCCTGACATAAGGGCAATCCCACTGGGGATGCCCAAAGGCTACGAGGGCAAAGCGGTTGACGTTGCGACAGGTGGGGAAACCATCATTCCCCAAACCACCTCGACGCCATACTGGCACGACTTTGGACCAGTTGAGGATCAGAGAATAGACCCTCCCTACGGCAACATCTACATGGTTTACCATGTCTGGGGCTTGTGGAACGATGGAAACCCCAACAGAGAATGGATAGCCGTTGCCGGAGATGGCACCACAGGCTTGACAAACAGTTACTATCAGATAGAACCCGGAATTGAGCTAAAGGACTATTTTGATGATAACAACTACGAGGAGTTCAAGACGAAGGAAGCAAGGATATCTCACAAATGGGACCTTGATCCCTCCCTCAAACCAACCCTGGGAGCGGTTAACCCAACGACGATACCGGGGGAGACCACGATAACAACAGGGGTCGGGGCCGAGGGAGCTTCCATATCCTACACTGTGGTGATACCCGACGAGAAAATGCTTTCCTATACGAACGGCGTCAATCCAGGAGCTGATTGGGTTTTGGAATTCAACCCCAATGCAGATTGTGCAAAAACAACCTTCAGCACGATGGTTGGTTCGGTTGCCAGCTTTGACCAAAAGGCCCTCCACGACGGGAAGTGGCACAGGATAGTCGAAGTTGATTTTCAGGTTACTTTTCAAAAATCTTACCTGGAGTGGAATATACTATCGAGAACGGAGGAACATACAGCTAGCATGGGGTTTACATGGCTTTTGAAAGTTGGATAACCGGCTAACAGGTTTTCAATTTTTCTTCCATTTCTTTTATACTACCCTCTATGTCATCCTTGTCGAACTCGACGTAAACCGCCTCTGGGAACCTCGCCATTAGAATTTCAAACAGTATTCCGGGCACTTTCACCAATTTGAAACCCTGTTCTTTGACTATCTCCCTCGAACGCTCTATCCTCTCCCCCTTGTCCATGTAGAAGAACTCCTGCATCGTTCTGTAGGGATAGCTTTCCGGGTCGCTTGAACTCGTGTGGAAGATCCCGCAGGTAGGGGAGCCCCTAACGCCGATGAAGACGATCTTTTCGGGCTTTTCCTCGGTCAGGGCCCTTCCGATGAAGTCGGCTATTGCCTTGGCCCTCTCACGCATGCCGAGTCTCTCGTAGACCTCCCTGCTCGCCGGTGCCCGCGGCCAGCCGATCAGCTCGTACTCGGGGCATGGGTATGTCAAAACCTGCCAGCCATCACCGAGCTCTCCGATCAGCTCCCTCAGGAGCCTCGCTGTCATATATTCCTTCTCCTTAGGTCCGCGGTAGACGTAGAAGGGACTCAGCAGGCAGGGGGCGATGATGAGAAGCTTCATCCGATCACCTCTTCAATTATCCCCCCGACCTTCTCCCTCAGCTCTTCCAGAGTTCCCTCGTTGATTATCACGTAGTCGGTCAAACCCTTCAGCTCTCTCGTGTGATATAAGCGCTCCTCGGCGTCGTCCATCGCCTTGAAGTCGGCGAAGCTCTTTATGCCCTTGTCCTTGCTGGCCTTTCTCCTCATCAGGCGCTCGAACCTTATTTCTGGCCTTGCCTCGACGTAGATGATCTTCCCGCCGAGTCCCTTCACGGCCTTTATCTCCCCCTCGGAGCGGACGCCGTCTATGACAATGTTCTTGCAGTGCTTCATCTTGTCCACGGCGAGCCTTATGAGGATGTCCCCGCCGTAGGCCTCCTTGAGGTACTTCCCGAATTCTATGAGCCTGTCCCGTGTCGGCTCGGCCTTCTCTGGCAGCTCTGGAATCCACGAGTAGTCCGAAACGTTGTGGGTCAGCAAATCAATCAGCGGGTCGCTGCAGGAAACCCTGCAGAATCCCCTCTCCTCGAAGAACTTTGCAACCGTCGTTTTCCCTGCCGCGATCTTTCCAACGACACCGACTATCATTTTCTCCACATCCTCCAGATTAGATTTGCCCCGTCAGTGGACTCCATCAGCCCCTCATAGACAAGGGCGGTTATGAAGTCAATGAGAGATCTTTTATCATAAATCACCGGCTTCTCAAACCCGAAGAGATACTTCAGCTCAAAGAAACCTATATGAAAAAAGCGCATGGGGTTGAGGAGAGCTGTGCCATCTGCAAACTTCAGGTCAAAGGGAAAATCGGACATTATTATCTCCGCACCAGTCCCTTCAGCCAGCTCCAGCAGCTTCCCCTCATCCGGGTGGAAAAGCTCCCGCGGGTGGCCTTCAACAGCCTCATAAGGAAGTCTGGGAAAGGTATGTTTTATGCCCACTGCTATATACTCCATGCAGAAGCTTTCAGCAAATCCAAGGAGGGCTTTTGCGTTGAAGCTCAGAAAAACCAGCCCCTTTCTGTCCGTTTTCACAGCCGGCCATTTCCGCGGTGGAAACTTCATCTCGGCTTCCACCACGGGCAGCAGAAACTCCAGATGAGTTCCCTTAATCCTCCCAGCATTTCTTTCGAGCTTTCTCCTCTTTATCCCAAGGTCGAGGCTGGAATAAACCGTAACCTGTCTGACTCCAAGGCTCTCGCGGAGCTTTCCGATGACGAAGCTGTTCCCTATAATGACGCTCTTGTCCGTCCTGTCGTGGGCTATTATGAAGAGCTTGTCCCCCTCTTCCTCGTATCTGATTTCATCTATCCTGAACGGGGTATCGGGAAAACCGTTCTCACGCCTTATCTCCATGACCAGCTCTGATATTCCCTCGACCGTGAACATGGCCCCCTCCAAGGTATCTCCAGGGCTCTGCTTTTAAGGGTTCTTTTTGGATTCCCGAACGTATATTCCAGATATGGAACAAAAATTTATAAATTGTGGAACAGAGTTGGCGCGGTGGTGCTGGATGCGGATGAGCTCCAAGGAGATAGCCATTGTGGGAATCATGCTCGGTCTCTCGCTCATGCTGGAGGTTATTCCCGTTGAGATGCCAACCATGTGGGGGATGAAGATTGACCTGGTGGCGGTTCCGATAGTAATGGTCTACCTGATGACCGGATTCTTCGGAGGTTTGACCGCTGTTTTTCTGCTTTTCATAGGCCTGAGCCTGGTGTCTCCCAGCAGCTGGCTTGGGGGTTTCATGAAGGCCAGTGCAACTCTAACGGTTCTACTTGGCTTTGAAGCGGCACGCTTGATAACCCGTTTTGACTTTGAACGGGCGAACAGGAGAGGTGTCGTGCTCTTTGGGGTCTTGGCGTACCTCCTTGGGGTCTCCATTAGGATTCCGCTGATGGTGGCGTTCAACTACTACTTCGCCATTCAGATGTTCCTCGGGATACCCCATGAAAGGGTTGTTCAGGTTGTTGAGGAGTGGACCCACGTTCCCTTCTGGGTGGCGATTGGCCTCCCCAATGCCGTTCAGAGCATAATAGATGTCTTCGTAAGCCTCGCGGTGACGTTGCCCGTGCTGAGGAGGCTTCCCCACATCATGGAGTAGGCTGGCTAATTTCCCCGGTTCATGCCATCCACAAAGGAAAAAGAAAGGTTGCAGCCTCCTCAGAGGTTGCCGGGTATCTCCTCACCCTCTAAGATCCTCTCGCAGTAGTGGCAGCGGAGCTTGAGCGGTTTCCTGCTCTCGACCCTAAAGCGTGGCTTCACGTACTCGTGGTTGCTGATGCAGTTGGGGTTCGCGCAGCGAAGGATTCCGGTTATCTCGTCCGGAATCTCGACCTTAAACTTCTCTACTATCTTGTAGTCCCTGACGATGTTGACGGTCGCGTCTGGAGCTATGAGGGCAATCTTGTTAACCTCTTCCTCGCTTAGGTAGCGACCCTCGACCTTGACGATGTCCTTTCTGCCGAGCTTTTTACTGGGGACGTTTGAGGCTATGAGGAGCGTTCCTCCGTTGGGCTTCGTCAGGCCGAGAATCTCGATGACCTTGAGCCACTTTCCTGAGGGAATGTGGTCTATCACAGTCCCCTCTGGGATTACCTCAACCTTGAGCTCGGGCATTTACAGCACCCCCAAACAGCCCTTGCCTTCGCAAGCGCTGGCGGAAAGTGTTGGGGTCTCATCAACGTGCTCGACCCTGATTGCATCCCCCGAACCATCAAAGGTGGGATGCAGCCTAAAACTTGCAACCATTCAGAGCACCCCCAGCGTTAGGCCCAAAAGGGTCATTCTAACGGGAACACCTGAAAAGACCTGCCTGAAGTATAGCGCGTGCTCGCTCTTGTCCACCTCTGGGTGAATCTCGTCCACCCTCGGGAGCGGGTGCATGACCTTGAGCGTTTCCTTTGCTTTCTTCAAAAGCTCGCAGTTAACCTGATAGCTCCCCTTGACCTTGAGGTACTCCTGTTCGTCCGGGAAGCGTTCGCGCTGGATTCTCGTCACGTAGAGCACGTCGAGCTCCGGAACAGCCCCCTCAAGATTGGTAGTTTCGTGGACTTTAACTCCTCTTCCGCGGATCTCCTCGACGATGTGCTTCGGCATCCTCAGCAGTTCGGGTGAAATCATGTAGAGCTCGATGTTGTAGAAGGCCAGAGCCCCCGCCAGGCTGTGGACGGTTCTCCCGTACTTGAGGTCGCCGAGCATGCCTATGGACAGGCCGTCAATCCTTCCAAAGGCGCGCCTTATCGTGTAGAGGTCGAGCAGAGTTTGAGTCGGGTGCTGGTTGCTCCCATCGCCGGCGTTGATCACCGGTATCTCCGCCACCTCCGCGGCGAGCCTCGCGGCTCCCTCCATCGAATGGCGTATGACTATGACGTCGCTGTACTGCTCGACGGTCTTTATGGTGTCCGCCAAACTCTCCCCCTTTCTGACGCTCGTGCTCGATGCAGAGGAAAAGCCTATAACCGAGCCGCCGAGGCGGTGCATGGCGCTCTCAAAGCTCAGACGGGTTCTCGTTGATGGCTCGAAGAAGAGCGTCGCGAGGATTTTTCCCTTCGCGTAGTCGAGCGAGCCCTTCTCTTTGAGTTCCGTTTCAAGCCTTTCGGCAACGTCTAAAACAAACTCAATGTCCTCTTTGGAGAAATCCCTAACGCTTATCACGTTGCGTCCTTTCCAGTTCATAGAAGCCCTTCTGATGTAAAAATCGATGGGTTTTTAAGCCTTTTTTAACATAAACCTGTAAACGGCAATGATTTAAACCCTGAGTGTAGATTTTAATAACTGAGTTGTTAAGGGTGATCATTGTGAGGACTCCCGCCGTCTACATAGCGGATGAGGTCATGCCTTTTCTGCGTGCCCGGATAGCTGAGATGCTGTACCGCGCCGGAATGACGCAATCCGAGATATCAGACTACCTAGGCATAACCCAGGCAATGGTTAGCAAGTATCTGTCAGGAAAGTACAAAAAACCACCTGAGGAGCTGGCCGAAAAAATTGGGGATGTGGCTGAGGAAATTTCAAAGTTCATCCTCTACGGGGGGAGTAAAGAGGAGGCTACTGTTCTTCTCTCCAGGCGCCTTGTGGAACTGTTCCAGAGCGGGTTCCTCTGCAGATTTTATTCGAGATACGCCGGCATCAGTGAGGAGGCATGCCGCTCGATATATTCGGTACGGAGGGGCCGTGGTGATGTTCTTGAAAAGCTCGATCTTGCCCTCCGCAACCTTTTGAGGCTTGAGGCATTCTCGGGGCTCATCCCTGAGGTTAGAAGTAACTTTGCCTACGCTCTACCCTTGCCAAATGGTGTGGAGGATGTTGCCGCTGTCCCAGGGAGGATTACCAATGCCAAGGGGAAGCCCTACGCCCTGCCTCCGGAGTTTGGAGCGAGCAGATTCACCTCCCGAATCCTTGTGGAACTCGCTGAATTCCGTCCCGAGCTGAGAAGCGTCCTCAACATCAGATACGACGGTGATGTACGGCATGCCCTAGAGAAAGCTGGATTCCGGGTGGCCGTTGTAGAGACCGGAGGGAGAAAAGGGGAGGACGCGATAAAAGAGATCACGGGGCCCTTTAAACATGATGTTTACGATGCGGTGATCGATCGAGGAGGGCATGGCGTGGAACCTATGGTTTATATCTTCGGCAGGGATCCGTTTGAAGTGATTGAAAAGCTCAAAAGGCTTATGAAGTATATTCCACTCACAACATCGCCGCAAACTTAATAGGTCCTGCCCTGGAGTTCTGGTCGGTGATGGTATGGGAACCCACACGGAGCATCTTCACTTCTCAACGAGGGGCGAGATTGATCTGGTTGATATAACCCTGGAAGTTGAGAGGGTCGTTGAAGGAAGTGGGATCAAGAATGGGGTGGTCATCGTTTTCGTTCCCGGGGCAACGGGAGCGATAGTCACGATAGAGCACGAGTCCGGCCTTCTTGAGGACTTCAAGCGGGCTCTGAAGGAGCTTATCCCCAAGGGCAAAGGCTACCTCCACGACAGGATAGACGACAACGCCCACAGCCACCTTCGTGCCACGCTCCTCGGCGCGAGCGAGTGCTTCCCCGTCGTTAACGGCAGGCTCGTGCGCGGAACTTGGCAGCAAATCTTCTTCGTGGAGCTTGATGTGAGGCCAAGGCACAGACGCGTTGTAGTACAGGTTGTAGGGGAGTGAGTTCCAAAGAAAGAAAGGCACACCCCCGTTTCGAGCACGGTTACATCTCTTGAATACCTGCCTTTATCTCTATCTTCCCCGCATAAGCCCAGGGTTGCCCATCGGAATGCCACTTATTGTTCCCGACTTGAGAAGTGCGGGTTCTCAGGGCTTAAAAACCTCGATTGGAATTCCGCTCTGTCACCCTTCCTGAGCTGAATCACAAAAAGCCTTAAAGGGGGTAATAACCCGCCCAAGTTCATCGGCTCCGCCTTCGGCGGCACTCCCCGGGCAGAATAAGTTGTCGTCACTCCCTAAAAGGCTTCCGGTCAGTACACTATGGGTTCTTCCGGGGTTTCCGGAGGTTCCAGTGGTTTCTCTTCGTACTTATCCTCTCGCTTGATCACGAGGTAGTACACCAGTGCCCCGAGGACCGTGAATAGAAACGCCAGAACAACCCAAAGGACCTTCTCAATGTCTGGCATCTTTTTCTGCTTCGTGAAGACGTCGTAGATCACCCACACGAGAGCCGCGAGCTGGAGAATCATCAGGAGGAGGCCGAGTGCATATATCGCGCCGAAGAATGCCACCTCGTCCATGGGATCACCATAACGAAAACGAGGGAAATAAATAAAAGGTTTTCCCCAGTTCTGGAGAAATCACTTCTTGAGCTTCTCACACTTCTCGACGAACTCCTTGAGCACATCTTTGAGCTTCGGCTCGCCGATCTCCTCCAGCTCGTAGCGGACGCGGACGGCCGGCTTGTTGAGCTTAACCACGCGCCTGAGGTCTATTGGGGTCCCTATGACGACGACATCGGCGTCTGCGCGGTTGATGGTCTCTTCGAGCTCCTTGATCTGTTTCTCGCCGTACCCCATGGCCGGCAGGATGACGTCGAGGTGGCTGTACTTCCTGTAGGTGTCGACGATCGAGCCGACGGCGTAGGGCCTCGGGTCGATTATCTCCTTGGCCCCGTACTTCTTTGCCGCTATGTAACCTGCACCGTACTTCATGCCGCCGTGGGTGAGGGTTGGACCGTCCTCTACGACGAGAACGCGCTTGCCCTTGATGAGCTCCGGCTTGTCCACGTAGAGCGGTGAGGCACCGTCGATGACGACTGCGTTCGGGTTGATCTTCTCGATGTCCTCGCGAACCTTCTGGATGTCGTCTCTGTTGGCGCTGTCAATCTTGTTGATGATTATGACGTCAGCGGCGCGGAAGTTGGTCTCACCTGGGTGGTACTTGAGCTCGTGGCCTGGCCTGTGCGGGTCAGTGACGACTATCCAGAGGTCCGGAACGTAGAACGGGAAGTCGTTGTTTCCTCCGTCCCAGAGGATTATGTCTGCCTCCTTCTCGGCCTCGCGGAGGATCTTCTCGTAGTCGACGCCGGCATATACAACCATGCCCCTGTCGATGTAGGGCTCGTACTCCTCGCGCTCCTCGATGGTGCACTCGTACCTGTCGAGGTCCTCGTAGGTGGCGAAGCGCTGGACCATCTGCTTCCTGAGGTCGCCGTAGGGCATCGGATGCCTTATAGCGACGACCTTGTAGTCCATCTCCTGGAGGAGCTGGGCGACCTTCCTGCTGGTCTGGCTCTTTCCACAGCCGGTTCTGACTGCTGTAACCGCTACAACGGGCTTGGTGCTCTTGAGCATGGTGCTCTTCGGGCCGAGGAGCCAGAAGTCGGCACCGGCACTGTGAGCCCTGCTCGCGAGGTGCATGACGTGCTCGTGCGGAACGTCTGAGTATGCGAAGACAACGACGTCGATGTCGTGCTCCTTGATTATCTTCTCCATGTTGTCCTCGCTGAGGATGGGGATCCCGTTCGGGTAGAGCTCTCCAGCTAGCTCCTTGGGGTAGACCCTGCCCTCAATATCCGGAATCTGGGTTGCGGTGAAGGCAACGACCTCGTAGTCGGGGTTGTCCCTGAAGAACGTGTTGAAGTTGTGGAAGTCCCTACCTGCGGCGCCCAAAATGAGAACCCTCTTTCTCTTCTTTTCGGCCATGGTGACCACCTCAAAAGTTTTTAATACGGCACTGAAGTCTCGTTTTTGGCATTTATAACGGTTTTTGTTGAACAAAGAAACCTTTTGGCAGGATTTCTTCGGTAGTGGCCTGAGAGGACTGAAAAACCTTCAAACGTCGGCATCTTTTCTACCGTGGGAGGCAGGATGTCGTGGAGACTTAATCTTTTACTTCCCGTATCTCGGCCTTTTGATACTCCGCGATCTTCTGTGGCCTTATCCTCAGCAGTTTATCCACGGCGCCGCCTCCGCCGATGACGTACTCGTTCTCCAGAACCCGTGAGTCAATTATCGTTCTTAGCGGCACCCCGACAGGTGGAACCCCACCCACCTCGTATCCCGTGAGTGCTTTAACCTCATTCGGCCTCGCGAAGCGACAGCTTCCGAAGAGCTTCCTCAGCTTTCTCATGCTGACCATTGACTCCCCGTCGACTATGACGAGTAGCGGCCCCCTCTCGCTTATTATCACGAGCGACTTTATAACCTGCCTTGGGGATGCACCGGTTCCCCTCGTGGCCTGCTCAACGGTCTTTACGGGTCTTCCAATGTGGAGCATCTCCGCCCCCAACTCCTCTGCGATTTCCTTAAGCTTCACCATGACGATCCCTGTACAACTTCGTCGCAACCGTTAATAAGTCCTCTGCAGATGTCCCATGATGCCTATGCTATCGGTTGAGATCAAAACCCATACCGCCCTGCACGTGCTTAAGGGCGCGGTCGTCAAGGTTCTTGGAGAAAAGGCCAGATGGACAGCAAGCGTTTACGTTAAAGGAAACCGGGGTAGGTTAACCGTTAAGTTCAGCAGAAAACCCACTCCAGGGGAGGTAGAGGAAATAGAGCGCCTCGCCAACGAGAAGGTTAAGGAGAACGTCCCGGTTAGGGTTTACGAGCTGCCCAGGGATGAGGCCGAGGAGCGCTTCGGCGAGGATATGTACGACCTCTTCCCCATCCCGGAGGATGTAAGAACCCTCAGGGTCGTGGTTATCGAGGGCTGGAACGTGAACGCCTGCAAGGAGAGGCACACGAAAACGACAGGTGAGATAGGGGAGATAAAAATCAGAAAGGTCAGGTTCAGGAGAGCCAGAGAGCTGCTTGAGGTGAGCTTTGAAGTTCTTTAGTTCTTCCGCACCCACAGCACTCCTGCCATGCCGAAGTACGTCGGACAGGCGTACGCTGAACTTTTCAGTTCGAATTCCGTCTTTCTCATCGCTCCGAGCATTATGAGCATTTGCCAGTAGCTGTCCACAAGTGCTTTCCTCACGAGCTCCTGGGGGATTTTTGGCAGTTCCTCAAGGCGGTTCTCGTTGATCAGCTCCATGATTAGTTTGTCGTAGGTTTCGCTCTCCTTCACCCTTCCGTACGGGCCGTTTTCGTCGTGTCCGTGTCCGTGGTCGGCGCTTATTATCAGCGCGATCCTCTCTCCGCTCTCCTCAATGACCTTTCCTAGCACCTCTCCGAAGTCGAGGAGGGATTCTCTGCTCAGGCTTCTTGCGGGTGTTAGGAGGACCAGCGGCTTCTTCTTCAGGAAATGGAGTGGTATGAGTTCGCCCCATGTCAGCGGCCATCTTGAATACCTGCCGCTCCCGCTGGCGAAGTGAAGGTCAACCACTGGAAATCTGTGCTCTCTGGCTTTCTCGTATATACGCCTCGCAAGCTCTCTGTTTGTTTCCCATTCCCCCGGAAGCTCAACTCCATCGAAACCGAGCCAGGAAATGAGGTGTTGGGCCATGACCACCCCCAGGTGCTCGCTCATCCTGACGTTGTGCGGGCTGATGAGCACGTAGGAGTCGACATCCGAAAACGTTTCTCCAATTTTTTCGAGCACCCGTGCCAGCTTTTCAGTTTCCTCATCCTCCGGTTCTAGAACCGGGTTTCCGTGGGGCATCAATCCTATTCCAACGAGCATTTTTCTCACCTCAGGCAGTTTTTCAGTTCCTCAAGAGGGCACTCTCTTATCTCGCCTTTTGGAGAGGTTTTGAGCGTCTTCAACCCTGAACCAGTGAGTATAGAGACGACCTTTGTCCCTCCCGGAAGGTCGAGCTTCTCCAACGCCGCTATGCCCGTAGCACTCGCCGGCTGGACAAAGAGACCTTCGTCGGCGAGCTTCCTCTGCGCTTCAAGTATCTCCTCGTCGAAAACGGACATACATTTCCAGCTAAAGTCCCTCATGAGCATCAGAACCGCGTTCCCGCTCGGCGGATATGGGTTGGCTATGGCCTTGGCTATCGTTTTGGGACTCTGAAAGCGCTCTATTTTCGTTTTCCCCTCGCGGAAGGCCTTACATATCGGTGGGCAGCCTTCAGCCTGGATGGCGATGAGGGTGGGAACTGTATCGATGAGTCCGCTCTCGTGGAGCTCGATGAAGCCCTTGGCTATTCCCCGGAAGAGCCCGCCGGAGCTGGTCGGGATTAGAACGTAGTCAGGGCTTATCTCCTCTGCTATCTCGAAGGCTATGCCCTTGTAGCCCTCGATTCTAAAGGGGTTGTCGGAGTTCATGAAATAGATCCCGAGCTTTTCTCCCAGATTCAGGCTCTCGAAGTAGAGCCTCCCGTAGTCGCCGTGAACCCTAATGACCTCGCCGCCGTAAACCGAAACGGCCCTCAGCTTCTCGTCGCTCGCGCTCTCGGAGACGAGAATCCTCACCTTCAGCCCAAAGCGTGAGGCGTAGGCCGAAACGCTCGCCGCCATGTTGCCGGTTGAAACCGTTCCGACTGCCCTGTAACCTGCTTTGAGAGCGTAGCTCATCGCCAAGAAAGTGCCCCTGTCCTTGAAGCTCCACGTCGGGTTTACGGTCTCGTTCTTGAGATAGAGCTTTATCCCGAGCTCCTCTCCTAGCTTTGACCTGATGAGAGGTGTATCGCCCTCGCCGAGCGAAAGCCCCAGCTCAGGCTTGACCGGCCAGAAGTCCCAGAAGCGTTCCCAAACCGATTTCCCTATGTATGGTTCCCCGGTGAGTCTCTCGAACTCGACCGGTTCGCCGCACTCACACCTCTGAACCGGCCCATCGTATTGTCTGCCGCACATGGGACACCTGAGTCTCATAATCATCCTCTCCTCTCCGATTTCAGGGTGACAAAACCTCCCCCCAGGCTTACCGTGTAGTTCGCGTACGTGTTGCCTCTCATGAGCGTCTGGAGTTCTTCCGTGAACTTCCTGGCCGCGCTTCCGTTCTGGAACTTTACCTTCCACAGGAGGAGATATTCCTCACCTTTCCTCGCCAGAATGAGGCGGTCCCCCTGCCAGGAGGACGCGATCCGCCAGGCGGTATCGTTCTCAACCCCGTGATCCCTCATCAGGATGTAAACATAGAACTCTCCCATCCTGTCGTCGTAGAGAACATTCCAGCCCGCAGGCGACTGAACGCTTACGTTCACGGGTGTCACGTTGGTGAGGTAGAGTTGTGGATGCATTATCTGCGCTGTGCTCACCGGGTACCTTTTGTATGCCCCGTTGACGAGTTTCCATCCGCCTTTTTCGTAGAGGTAGCGTACGAAGGAGTCGCCGAAGACGTAGGGAAAGATGTTTATGTCGGTTACGGGATCGCCGCTCAGGGATGTTATTTTGTGGATCGGGATGCTGTTTCTCTCACAGTATATGTCCGCAACCAGATCCGCGTCCCCTTCAACGAGCGCCCTTACCGCCAGTGTTCCATCAAATGTGCCTGCCCCGTACTTTGCGTTGAACCACTGCTTCTGAAGGACGTGTACGGACTCGTGGGCCAGCGCCCTACGGGCCGTGTCCGGGTTGCCCAGAAAGTTCTCCCTGATTATGTATATCCTGTCCCCCACTGTCGCCGCCATCCAACCGGCCCTCTGCTCTTCCTTCCTCTGTAAGAAAGGATAATTGGGCCTTATGAGGAGACTCATCTTGTACACGTGCTCCATCATCCTCAGGGTCTCCAGGTCTTCCTTCGAGGGCTTCCACATTGCCAGGGCCTCCGCCCTGCTTATCACTATGATCTGGGGTTCTTCCTTGAACTTCAGCCCCCTTATCTCCTGAACTTCCTTCAGGATCTCCTTGGCCTGCTGTAGAACGGGTTCGGTCTCACAGCTTACCCTAACGGCGGCGTACGTGATGGTGAAGAAGAGGAGTACCAGCACCACTGCGACCAGCTTTTTTCCGGATCCACTCATGGGATATGGTGGGGTGAAAAAGGTTAAAAGACTTTCAGTCCTTGAACTCCACAAACTCCTCTTTCATACCCGCGTTTGTTATGACAACGACCTGTACCTTCCTGCTTCCGGTGTAAACGTCCCTCTTTCCAGCGGTCTTTACGGCCCTTATCGCCAGGTCCCTCGCGTCCTTAACACCCATCTCCTTGCTGTAGCCGTCCTCAAGAACGGCTATTGCAAAGGGACTACCGGAGCCGGTTGCCGTGTACTCGTCGAACACTAGGCCACCGAGGGGATCAAGGCTCGCCAGCGTTGGTTCATCGACGTAGCCGCCGATTATTATCTGCACCATGTACGGAAACCACTTGTTCTCTTGGAGGACGTTGCTGAGCAGGTTGGCCATGGCCCGCGTCGTCATGGGCTTGCCCCACGTGAACTGGTAGTACCTTGCCTCGGCCTCCAGCATCCTGGCCAGTGCCTGCACGTCCCCAACGCTTCCGGCTGTTGTGATGGCTATCCTGTCGGTTATCGGGACTATCTTCTTGATGTTAAGGGTTTCGACCATGTGGTCGAGTGAAGCCTGGGTGTCGGCGGCAAGCACAATCCCCTCTTTAACCTTTATTCCCACGGTGGTGGTTCCGGTCTTCTTGGTCTCCATTCTCTCACCCCTGAGCTTATTTCCCCCTCATGTTTTAAACCTTTGCTAGGGTGCTGCTAGGAGCAGCCTCTCGCCCTCGATCTCCAGGATTTTGACCTTAACCCCATACGCCTCCTCCAGAACTGATGGTTCGAGCTCCTCTGGTTTTCCCTCCCACTTTTTCCTACCTCCTTGGAGCAGTATCAGCCTGTCCGCGTAGGTCAGTGCGAGGTTTAGGTCGTGGAGGACGGGGATGGTCACGTGGTCCTCCTTCATCCTTTTGAGCAGCTCCATCACTTGGAGGGTGTGGTTTATGTCCAAGTGGGAGGTGGGTTCATCCAGTAGTACCACCCTGCTGTCCTGTGCCAGTGCCCTCGCTATCAGGGTCAGCTGGTACTCCCCACCGCTGAGGTTCGTCACGGGTTCGTCCCTCCGCTCCCAGAGCCCTACCGTCTCCAGGGCCCTTCTCACGTCCCCTCTTGTTGCGTAGGTCCCCATCTCAACGAACTCCTCTATCGTGAATGCGAACTCTGGGAGGGAGCTCTGGGGGACGTAGGTTATCATCTTTGCCCTCTCCCGGGGTTTCAGTGAGAGCACGTCCGCCCCGTCCACCGTTACGTGCCCCCGGGGTTTCAGCATGCCGACCATGCACTTTAGGAGGGTTGATTTCCCCGCCCCATTTGGCCCGATTATGGCAAGTAACTCCCCCTTTCGGGCCGAGAATTCAACGTCCCTTAGAACCTCGACCTCGCCATACGAAAAGGAGATGTTCACCTCGACCCTCATGCGGTGAACACCCCCTTTCTGTGGTTCCGCAGGAGGTAAAGGAAGAAGGGTGCGCCCATGAGTGCCGTCACTATCCCGACGGGGATCTCGGTCGGTCTTGATAGCACCCTGGCTATGAGGTCCGCCGTAACTAGTATTACTCCTCCAAGAAGCGCGGCGGCGGGCGTCAGCCGTCGGTGGTTGGGTCCGAGGAGGATACGCATGATGTGTGGCGCCACAAGCCCCACGAACCCTATTATGCCTGCCGTTGAGACGGCAAACGCCGTTAACAGTGCAATCGCGCCAACCGTGAGCTTTCTGTAGAGGGAGACATCGAGACCGAGGGCCACGCTTTCCTCTCCGAGAAGCAGAAGATTGAGCTCGCGCCATTTCCATATTAAGAAACCGGTGCCCAGAAGGGTCACCACGGCCATCTGCCCCACGTCGACCCAGGATGCACCGTTGAAACTTCCCATCATCCACATCCACGTAACACGGGCCCTCTCGCCCTCTTTGAGTATTATGTACCAAGTTACCGCGCTGGCCATGAACCCGTACGCGACCCCCGCCAGGAGCAATGTATCCACGGGAACGTTCCCATCGACCTTTGCAGCGCTGTAAACAACGAGAACCGAGAACACCGCGAAGACTAGGGCAAAGGGGCCCATCTGTGAAGGGGCATAGACTGAGGCTATCGCCGCTCCGATGCTGGCGCCCGCGCTCACGCCTATGATGTACGGGTCCGCCAGGGGGTTTCTAAACAGTGCCTGAGCCGCAACACCTGCGGACGCGAGTGCCAGGCCGACGAGGTACGCGAGCAGAACCCTGGGGAACCGGATCTCCCATATTATGACGAAGGACTCTGGGGGTCTCGATGGCCCGGTTAGGTGAAGGGCCCTCGCCACGCCGTAGGCTATCCCGGTGCTCACCTGCGACGCGGGGACTCTCACCGAACCAACGTAAACACCCAGGAAAAGGGATACCAGTGAAAGGAATACCAGCGCAGGGAGCCATTTTCTCATGTGCCTGGATTTTTTGTCCATTCGTTTAAATCTTTCGGAACACCTTCCGGGGATTGAGGAACCTATAAATACTTCGGTGACCTACTCTGGATGGTGATACATGATGAGAAGGAGGGTCCCCGCACTGTTCTTTGTTCTCATTCTCTTCTGCTCTGTGATGGCAGTCGCTTCGGCCACCGTTATCGTGAGCAGGATTTACCCGCCGCTGATAATCGTTGGAAATGTCCCAAGTGGCCACTCAATAGGACCCGGTGCCGAGGAGGTCGTGTACTTCTACGTTGCTGACATGTTTCCGCCGAAGAACGTCACCGCTTACTACCGGGTGAACGACGGTGAATGGAAGACCGCTTTCGTTAAGGATGCCGCCGCCGGCGAGAGCTGGAACGTGTACCAGTCCATAATAAACCGTTACTACGGCAATAACCCCGACAAGTTTTACGTGTACTACAAGAAGCTCACCATACCGGCCCAGCAGCCCGGTGTTAAGGTGGACTTTAAAGTCGTGGTCACGGGACCGACGGGAAAGGTTTCCGTGAGTCCGGTTTATACGTTCTACGTTGTCAACCCCTCCGGGGAGCGGGTACTCATCGTTGACCCGTCTGTGGACGCCAGATCCTACCTTGATTCCCTGAACTCGGTTGTGGACATGATAAACGCCTCCCTGGAGTTCTACAACTACAACCTCTCCGACTACGAAGCCGCGGTGGCACCGCTGAAACTTGTTCCCCACTGGATGATACGGGAACATCACTGGGAGCGGCTCGCGGCAAAGTACGATATAACGGTAATCTCCCCCTCGGAGCTACCGCAGGCCATATCAAAAATCGGACCGAAGGCGATAATACTCGCCGACCTCTGGCTCCCGAACTGGGGTCTCAACTCCGATGAGATGCGTGCCCTGGAGAGCTACCTGAAGGCGAGTCACGCCGGTTTGATAGTGACAGGGGGGACGCTGTTTGACGGGGCCAATCCCCTTCACATCGGCAACGCAACGAACGAGCCGAGCATCGCGGGGATGCTGGGGATGGGGTTGCTTCAGCTTGAAGAAGTCGTCCGTTCATCCTGCGGTTTTGAGAACGTTTCTGTAATGCTCCCCTACGTGAACACTGGCTCTACTTTAATGATTGGGTATTCTGGGATCTCCCCCTCCTCCTACGACACCGTCGGGTGGCAGGTGATACTGTCCGATGGTCAGCGCGCGATGGCTAGGAGGGCGCTTAACAGGTTCGTGGAAGACAACGACACCTTGTTGCGGGGGCTCGCCTCGGTGATGACCGGCATGAGCGGCAGGTCTTTTAACTTCAGCATGACCGCCGAGCTTCCCCTCGCCGATGCGGTTTCCAACGCGGTTTTTATGGACGATCACGTCTCGGTCTCCGTGAACGGCCGGGTTGTTAACGTTCTGCCTTCCCCCTCCGACCTGGAGATGTGGAGGTTCCTGTGGGCCGCAAGAAGGCATTTTCCGGAAGTCTTTGCGCACACCGTGGACTACACGGGGGGAATCCTCCGTATGGACGGCCCCTACCGTGCGGTCTATACCTCCTTTGACCTTGAGGAAGGGAACGGGGTGGAGCTTAACATCCTTGGTGACCTAGTTAGCTGGGTTATAGGGGGTTCAGAGAAGACCCCCAACGTTGTGATACTGGCGAATAACGTAGACTGGGACATTAAGGGCGATCTCCTGGGCGCGCAGCTTGAGAACCTGGGTTTCTCGGTCAAAAGGGTGACCGCGACCCAGTTTGATGCCTACAAGCAGAGCCCCTTCGTGATAATCCTCGGTGGCCCTGACGCGTACGACGGCGTTGGGGCCTACGTCAGGGAGGCCCTCACCGTGGACGAGCAGAACTCCATTCGGACCGGTACGAGGGGGATAATCATCAAAAGCGATGTGTGGGCCGATGGACAGGTGGTCCTTGTCCTCGCAGGCCCTGATCGCTGGGGCACGGCCGGAAAAGTGAAAGGGTATCTCAGGGGAGTTGATCCTGGCTACGCGGACATGGTGGCCTCTTTTGAGGCGACCGTGGAGGGCTGATCGTCTCTTTGTCCTCAGTCCCTTCATTCCAGGGGTGAGCGTCCGTACTTCAGAAAGACCCTGAGCTCCGGACTCTCCTTTTTCATTATGTTCAGCAGTGCAGCCAGCTCGGCTTCAAACGCCTTTTTCTCTATCTTAACACCCTCATGGGCCCTCTGCAGCGGTCTGAAGTACCCATTACTCTCGTGCCATAGTACCCTGCTCAGGAGCTCTTCGTCTATCGTTCTGTTGCTCTGGAGGAGGTATATCACCCCTCCCTTCATTGTCCTTACGTAGGCCATGGCAACTCCCCTTTTGATGTACTGTTCGACCGTGGAAAAGTGCCTTCTCAAGACTTTGGGCAAACGGTGGCTTATTGGCCCGCCCCCTTGGGTTATGATGTAGTAACCGGGTATCTCCTCCCCGAATTTCCTCCGCAGGTATGCGTCCAGGTACGGGACATCAACCACGTTTATGCCCAGCTTCTGGGTGAGCTTCCTGTTGTAGAAGCTCTTGGCGACGTATACGAGATCGAACCGACCGCTTTCTAATAGCTTCTCCAGCGAGTACAGATACTCTAGGTATCCGAGAACGACGTGAACGGAGTTACGGGCGTCCTCAAGACTTAAGATTCTGTCTTCTCCATACTCCTCCAGGATCTCCGTATAGAGTTCTTCCACCGTTTTACCTTCCTCAATGGCCCGTTCAATTTTCTTCTGCGATACCCTGAGCTGTTTTGGAAGAGTACCGTCGAAGTTCTTTTCCCTGTGTCCTACCATGGCTCTGTAGTAGCTGGAGTACTCGTCGAGGACTTCATCGGCCAGTATGACCCAGGTGGAGACTTTACCTGTGCTCTTTAATTCCTCCTCAAGTTCCACGTAGTGTTGTTTCAGCCTTTCAACGAAGTCGTCAACCAGTCTCCCAAGTTCGTCGTCTCCCAGTGCGTTCTTTATGGTCGTTATCCCCCTCACGCTCTCCGGATAAACGGGCGGCCTTGTGAGCGAGCCGGTCAGCGTTCCGTCCATCATGACGTACTCAACTTCCCCGAGTTCCGCGGCTAGGAATCCCAGTTTGTTCTCGAGGGTTTCCATCTGGAGGCGGATTATCTGGTCGGATATCCCCTGGTTATAGAGCATGGCGTTCGTGTACACCAGACGGTAGCTCGGTCCGTTTCCAAAGGCGTAGGAGGAGACGGTGTAAAATATTGTCCCGCTGAGTCGTTGCTTTCCCTGGCTTCCATCAACGGCGTATACCGTGCAGCTCTCCCTCTCCTTCGGGAGGGGCCGCCACTCCACCTCAGCCATCCTCTCCCTCGCCTCTTCATAGCCCCTCTGCAGCATTTCCTTGATCCTGTTAACGCTCCTTCTGTCTATCAGACGGTACATGCTCACACCCCCAGTTCTACCTCCCTCACCACGGAGACTCCGTTTTCCAAGCTTACCTTTATCACACGGTCCGCCGCGTCCTTGAGCTCTTCGTCGTGGGAGACGACTATGACCTGCGGTATCTTCCTCAGGTATCGGCTCATTATGTCCACGAGCCTCCTCCGTCTCTCCTCGTCGAGGTAAGGTGTTGGCTCGTCCAGGATGAGCAGGCTCATCTCTCCCGCCAGATACAGAGACAGAGCAAGGCGGAACGCCAGCCCCAGGGCTATCCTCTCGCCGCCGCTCAGGAAACCCAGTCCGTGCTCCCTCCCGTTGTAAACAACGCCGAGCTTCACCTTGTTCTCCTCCGCCTTGACCGTTATCCCAGAGTACTTCTCCTCCGTCAGCTCCTCGAATATCTTGCTGGCCACGTCACCGACCTTTGCCAGGGCGTCCTCTCTCAGCATTGCTTTGTATCGTCTTACATTTTCTCTCAGCTCCTGTACTCTTTCGCGGGCTTTTTTCAGCTTCTGTAGGTCCAGAAGCTTCCGTTCACGTTCTTCCCTTTCCTCCTTGAACTCTTTCAGTCTCCCCATTATCTCGTCGTGTTTCTTTTTTGCCCCTTCAAGTTCAGCGTTCTTCGTGGCGAGCTCCTCCTTTAGCCTGATGAAGTGCTTTCTGGCCTCGGTATGTTTTTCCGGGTTATAGGCACTTTTCTTCTCCTTCAGCTCCTTCTTCAATGACTCGAGCTCTCTGCTCCCTTCATTGAGCCTCCTCACCAGGCTCTCCATATCCCTCCCGAATCTCTCCAGTGCTTTTCTCTCTTTTCCAAGCTCTGCGGGTGCGGACTTGAGCTCCAGGTATCTCTGATACGCCGGTTCCAGCTCCTTTATCCGAGAGTCCAGACCCTCGATGTTTGAGAACCCGAGGGATTCTAGTTCCTTGTCCAGCCTTAGAAGTTCTTCTTCAGCTTTCTTCAACTTCCTGTTGAGTGCATCTTTCTTTCTCATTAGGGTGCTCTCGCGCTCCAGCTCCCGTTGAATGCCCTCCATCTCGCCTTTGATCTTTTCCAGCTCTCCCTTCAGAGCATCATATTCCCTCGCCCTTTTCTTAAGTGACCCCAGATTGTACCCGCTCAGCTTGCCTTCCACCTCTTCAATCTGCTTCAGGATCTCCCTTGCGGCTATCAGCTCTTTCTCTCTTTTAAGGACTTCCTCCACCTGTACAAGCTCCTTTCTCAGTGCCCTCTCACGTTCGTCCAGCTCCTTTACCTTGGCAGCGACTTCTTTCAGCTCCTCATGGTATCTCTTGATGATGTCCTCCTTGTGCTTCTCGGTGAGTTCCCTGCCGCAGACCGGGCATTTCCCCCGGGCCTTCCGGAGCTCCAGTATCGCCCCGTTCCTCTCCTTTGCCAGGTTCTTCAGCTCACCACGTTTCTCGTTTATGGTTTCGAACTCTCTCTGTATCTCCTCTTTCCTATCCCGGGCCCCATCAATGCTCCTCGCAAGCTCCTCCACTTCCTCGGGCTTCAACCTCAACCGTTTCCGGAGTCTTTCAAGACTGGAGGTCAGCGATCTGGCCTCTTCATAGGCTTTAACGTCTTCCTCAAGTTCCTTCTCTTTTTTCTCCAGCTCTTCTTTCCTGTCGATTAGTTTCTCAAGGCGCTTTTTGAGGCCTCCCAGTTCATTGAGTCTCTCATCTATCACCGAGATTTGGACCCGATATTCCGCCATGAGCTTCTCATTCCTGGCCTTCCCGTCCAAGTAATCTTTCCTGAACTCCGAGATCCGTGTGTACTCTTCTGCTCTGTCCTTAAGTCCCTTCAGTTCCTTAACCTTTTCCTCCAGGACCCTGATACGCTCCCGTGCTTCTGTTATCCTTTTCTCCAGCTCCAGACGTCTTGCTTCCAGAGCATTGAGGTTGCCCTCTTTCTTCTTTATGGCGAGCATCAGGGAGTTTATTTCTTTTTCAAGGGAGTCCAGCCGTTTCAATTCTTCCTCAGCCTTCTGGAGTTTTTTCGTGAGCTTTGGGATCTCCGAGGAGAGTCCCCTTACCTCCTTTAGGGTTTCTGAGAGTTCTTTTTCCATGGAGGATATGAGGTCATCTAGGTTCTCCGTGCTCTTCAGGTAATCCTCTATGGATCTTATTCTCCCCTCGATCTCCTTTCGGACGTCCAGCAGATTCCGGTAGGCGTTCTCATACTTGTCCAGACCCAGAACCTGCCTTACGACCTTGTCCCTGCTCTCGTCGCTCTCCAGGATGGCGTCTATCTCCCCCTGCCTTATATATATCGCATTTAGAAAAACGTCGTAAGGGATTGTTTTCTCTATCCAGTCCCGTACTCCCTTTTGACCGCTCTCCAGACTCCTCCATGTGTTGCCATCCAGGTATTTGATGTACGCTATCCCCCTGGTTATCTTTCGGTGTACCTGGTACTTGACCCCTCCCTTCTCGAAGAAGACCGTTATCTCCATGGAGGTTTTATCGGCGTCGCTTTCTCTTATTCTCAGGATGTCCTCCTTCCTCAGGTCCTTTGGTTTCGTGGGCCAGTAGAGACCAACAAGAAGCGCGTCTAGAAGTGAGCTCTTCCCGCTCCCGTTCTGCCCAACTATCAGGTTTATGCCCCCAGTGAAGGTTACCTTTGTAAACTTGTGGGACCGAAAATCTTTGACCAAGAGCTTTTCTATCCTCATCTCTCACCACCAAGCCATGTGAGCAGGTCCTTCCCTTTTTTCTGGGGCGTTTTTTTCTTTCCGTAACTCTCCCCCAGCGATTTTTTGGCTTCTTTTTCGGATTTTTTTCCTGTTTCTTTGGGCTTCTCTGCTTTCTCATCAGTGCTATTTTCCTTCGGCTCCCACTCACCTTCGAGGAAGAGTTCGATCACTTCCTCTACGTTCCTCAGCTTCTTTACCCCCGCCAGCTCTATGGCCTTCAGTTCTATGGGGAGGAAGTAGTCCTCGACTTTCGGGACTTCTCTGGATTTCTCCCCTTTCCCCGACTTTCTCTCAAAGCGCGTTCTAACGTACAGGTAGCGAACTGGAAGGAGGCTATAGAACGCGGACACGTCGAAGGGCCGCTCCCATTTGAGGTCGAGGCGTACGAAGGCTTCCGTTGGTATCTCCTTTCCAAGGCGCTCCAGCTCACGCTTGGCGGTCTCCTCGTCGGCCTCGATCCGGATGTCAACAAAGGGCCTGACATTAAGCTCAACGAACCTTGGGTTCCAGTCCTCCACAATGTAAAAGCCTTTTCTAGTGCCGTCTCTGGCCTTAAACGCCCTGCCGTCCCAGCGATACCTTATCTCGTAATCCCCGAAGTCCCAGCGCTGGAGTGATCCAGGATAGACCAGTTTTCCGATGTCGTAGGTTGTCTCGAAGTTCTTATGTATGTGGCCGAGTGCGTAGTAGAGGTAGCCCTTGGGGAGGTCTCCCAGCCTTAACTCGAAGTAGTCCCTCTGGCTCTCGGGCAGAATCCCCATCATATCCTCGACCAGTTCCTTTATCCCCTGGTGCAGCATGAGGATGGCGTCCCCTTTAGGTTTGAATATCTTGTCAAGTGGATTCTTCTCGAGCCATGCGGCGCTCATGTATCGCATTCCATGGATCTCGATGCTCCCCCCATCTTTTTCGAATATCCCTCTGACAAGGAATTTGTTTCCGAGGCGACGGCTTCTCAGGTGCTCGTTCTCGACCTCCTCATCGCGCAGGCCCACCAGGTTCAAGAGGCCCAGCCCCTCAAGTAGGTGGTAGGCGGAGATCCGCCTCTGGGTTCTGTCGTGGTTCCCCTCTATCGCGAAGACTGGTATGCCCCTGTCCCGTGGGATCGAGAGTATCTCTATGGCTTCTTTCAGGGTTTCGGGGCTTGGCCGACTCTGATGGAAGAGGTCGCCGGATATTAGGATGAAATCGACATCCTCACGTACGGATATCTCGACTGCCCTTCTGAACGCCTCAGCGAATTCGGCGGCCCTGTAGGGCAGACGGTACTGCTCGTATCCCAGGTGAGCGTCTGCGATGTGGGCGAACTTCACCATGCGAACACCTCAGAAATCGATGTCAACGCCTTCCTCCTCGTAGATCTCCTCAAGCCTCTTCTCCTCCTCTTCCCGTTTTACCCTCTCCAGCCAGCGGTTCACGATGCCGATGTCCTCCCCACCATAGTCTCCGCATATCCCTTTTTCGCAGAGGGACTTGAAGTGGTGTATCTTCACAAGGGCCGGCAGGCTTATTGCCTGGCCAACTATGACGGCCTCCCCCTTCCCGAGGGAGGCGATATCGCCCAGAAGGTCAGAGCTCAGCTGTTCACTGGCCTTGAGCACGTAGTCCTGATCCTTGGGGTTGACTATACGGAGGATTATTTTGGTGTTTGTCTGGCTTAGGACGTCTTCGTTGAGCTTGTTAGGTCTCTGGGAGACAATGCCCAGCCCCACACCGAACTTACGTCCTTCACGGGCTATCCTGCTAAGTGTACGGACAGCATCGTTGTGTTCTCCCTGCGGTGCGAAGATGTGTGCTTCTTCTACTATTATGAGTATAGGTTCCGCGAGGGCAGGGCTCCTCCTTTCGATGGCCCTCATAAACGACTCCAGCTCCATTATCCTATCCGCTGTTGCCGAGTTGTGGTTCTCTGCTAGGTCGTCCTTCAGCCTGGAGATGGTTTTTCTGGCCTTTTCGTAGTCTAGGCGGGTTTCAAACACCTTCCCGAGGAGCTTGCCGACGACGACCTTCATCTGTCCCTCGTCCAAGGGGCCCAGGTCGATAACGTTGGCCTTTCCGCTCTCTATTTGGGACACCAGGTCCTCACTCGTCAGAAGGGAACCATAGTTCCGTAAAAATCGCCTTATTCTATAGACAACCCCACGCAGTGTCTCTATACGTTCGCCCTTCAGATCCTCCGTGATGTAGCCTCCCTTCCCCTCGTCCCAGAAATACGTGGCCCTGTTTCTTATCCACTCGTTTATCGTTTCCATCAGGCGCTCTATGAGCTCGCGTCCCCCCACGCCTTGGTTTTCATGTCTAACGGTTTCCCAGGCCTTTGCTAGGAACTCTCTCTGTATCGTTGCGTTTCTGGCGACCTCTATAAGGTCCGCCAGCTCTTCGCTGTCCATCTCCTCCGGGGTGATCTTGGCCTCGATGAGCTTCACGTACTCCCTACCTGTTCCGGGCAGCCTGAGTTTCGTGTAGTCACCGTGTGGGTCGAGGACAACCACTGTCCCCCTGAGCTTGTTAACTGTCTCACCTATGAGCACGGAAACGGCGTTGGACTTACCCGCTCCTGTGACTGCTAGGACGGCGAAGTGCCTTGATACAAGTTCGTTTGCGTCGAGGTATATCGGTACGTCCTCCCTCAGGAGGAGATTCCCTAACTCTATGGACGCTTTTCCCCCGTAGTAAATGGCCTTAAGAAGCTCCGAACTGGCCCTGTAAACCCTGTTCCCGTTCGGGATGGGCACGCGGTTGGGGACCACCTCCGCCCGCTCGCCGTCTACCTTGACCCTTCCGAGGACCCGGACGCTCACGATCATGGCCTCGTTTTCTCCTATGCTCTCACCGTACTCCCTTATGTCTAGTTCAAGGGAGTGGTAGGTGCTCTTCCCCTCACTGAGGAGCCAGTTTATGTTCTTTAGTCCACGAACTGTTCCTATAACCCACTCAGTATCGTCGCTCCATCTGCACTCTCTCTCGCGGGACTCCTTACACAGCTTCGCAACCACGAAATCCCCGAACTTTAAGTCAACGTCCGGCTGGGCGTAGAACTGGAAAGAATTAACGCTCGCTTCACCAGTCACTATTCCAACCTCTTCCTCCCTAATCCTCATGTCACCACCGCCGTTAGTTTCCCGTCGATGGCTATAAGGTTTACTTTTTCCTCTTGAAAAGCGCCTTCGGTGTTGAGGGCTGGTTGAATAATCCGATACCCCCTCTGCGTTTTGGGTAACCCCGACAGGATTAAAAAGCTTCCCGAGTACTTTAGAACATGAGCACCTCCAGCCGAGAATTCGGGGGTCGACTGCCCCTATCGATGGTGGTAGTGAGACCCGCGAAGCTCTTCGACATGCCGGAGATCGTTAGGATAGAGAGGGCCTCGTTCAGGGAGCAGTATCCACGTGGCGTTTTTCTCGTCTTCCTTGAGAACAACCCGGATACGTTCCTCGTGGCCGAGTACAACGGCAGGATCATCGGCTACGTCATGGCATATCTGCGGCCGGATCTCGAGGGGCACATCATGAGCATAGCAGTCGACTCGGCGTACCGGGGCAACGGCATAGGTTCTGCCCTCCTTACCGAGGTCATAGAGAGGCTGGCGGCGAGGGGTGCAAAATGGATCGGACTCGAGGTGAGGGTGAGCAACCAAAACGCTATAAAACTCTACGAACGCTTCGGCTTCAGGAGGATTAAGAGGGTTATGGGCTATTACTCCGACGGCGAGGATGCCTACTACATGCTCCTTCCCGTCGAGGAGTGGGGTGGGAGGAATTGAAGGAGCCGATAGTCTTTCAGCTCAGTGGGGACAGAGTCTTCAGCGAACGTGAAAAAGCTATAAACCAGTTTTACAACAAGCGCTACTTCGGAGAGGTCGTGAACGGGAAGCTCTTCCTTTCACTGATAGAAGCTGCCTATCTGGTGGAAAAGGGGAAGATAATGGTTTTCGACGGTGAAGAAGAGCTTTCCTTCCAGGAGCTGGTCGAACTCGGCAGGAAAAAGGACGACCAGTTCGACATAAAGCTCCTGGTTTACACCGACCTGCGCGACAGGGGGTACACGGTGAAGTCTGCCCTGAAGTTCGGCTCGCACTTCCGCGTTTACAGGAGGGGGATGGACGAGCATTCCCAGTGGCTCATCTGGGTGGTTCCGGAGAACCTCCGCTTTAGCCCCAATGATATAACGGCGCGCGTGAGGGTTGCCCACGGCGTCAGGAAGAACATGGTGATGGCCGTCGTTGACGAGGACAACGACGTTGTGTACTACAAGGTGGAGTGGGTGAAGTTTTGAAACACTTTTATTTTCCGCCCAGAACTTTCACGGCCCCTTGAACCCATTTTGGGAGTTCGTCGAAGGGAACTTCTTTTAGAGTGACGTTTCCCGAGCTTAAATCAACCGTGACTATTCCAGCAACGTATGAGCGCGCCATATCCAATGCTCTGCCGGTGTAGACGAGGTAGTCGCTGTACGAAATCTCCCGGATTTTCAGCACTTTGCTGTTCTCTGCCCTGACGACGAGGTAATAACGCTCTTTCCCGCTGGCGTTTACCTGGTAGTACTCGTAGTATGTAGAATTCCCCGTGAAAATCCCGCCGAGGAAGTGTGGGTATTGGCCGATGAGGGAGTTGAATTGGGAGTTTTGATTCGTCCAGTGAAGGTAAGTACCTGTGCAGAGGATGGAAATGAGAAAAAAGGAGAAAATTAAGGTATTAGCCCTCCCCATTCTTATCACCCGATGAGACGTATGCTTCTTCAATGTGGACTGAGTTGCTGAGGATATAAAGAGGTTTCCCCTTCTGATAATTGGATGAGTTACCGTCGAATCAATGTCCTCTGGCGATTACTTCCTGTGAGAAGTCAAAGGCGAACGCCATCAGGAGGAAGTAATGGATGGAAAATATTTTCCCAGCGCTTCATGATCTAACCTCAAAGTGGGATTGGTATAAGTATCCAAAATGCCGCTATTGCCAAGATTGGTGTGGTAATGTGTGCAATTAATTTTCTTTTCTTTAAATTCTTTAGAATAGTACCTGATTAGTCCAATGACTAGAAGGATAAACCCTACAAGCAATAGGAGTTGCTCTAAAAGAGTTCTAAGCCCTATCTCTGAGGGAAGGCTTAATCGGAGCACTGCACTGCTGAGTCCTGCAATTGCCAGGGGAGTTGAATAAAGCGCGTAAAGCTTGAGAGAGGGCACTTTCTTCAAGACCAGATTTAAAACTCCAAGTAAAATTAGTGATTGGAGGGTAAATCTGAGGCCGTTAATCAGTAGGGGTAACCACAAACGGGACAGAGGAGCGTTAAAAACCCTCAGCAGGTAATAAAAGCCCACGAGCTGGTATGAGTATACCCCTTCACCTAATGCCCAAAGGGCCAACATCCATTTAACCTCTCTTCTCATCTTCATCTTTGGGCCCCCTGAGGATTTCCCGGAGTGCAAGTCCAATCATGACAGCAGGAATCCATAATTTGACTCCGATTAGAGACGATAGGATACCTTTCGAATAGGGATTCCACCATTGGAAATAACTCCCTCTGAACCCAACTAAGCCGCAAAGGAAACCACTTAATGTCCCAATAAGAAAGGCAATGCTTGTTTCTTCTTTTGAGTAGTATCTGTTCTCCCTCCTGGTCAGACTTGCCATTGCGCCCGCTATAATGGCGAGCCAGGGGTTGGAGGTAACAAAAAATCCCTCAATGAAAGATATTGCCTTTTCTGGTTTATTCTTCATTTTCGCTACCTCCTTGTTAGACTTACTATTAATCCGATCAGCGACCCTATGAGCCATAGGCTTGGTATCCACCACAGGGAGTGCCATTGATGGACGTATTGATCCTTACCATAAATCAGCACTCCAGTCCCCGCCCCAACTAATAACCCGATAATAGAGGCTACTTCTGTATACAAATTAGGTGCTTTCTTCTTCATTATCCGATACACTATGAATGCAGTAATACCACCAATTACAGCAGTTGCCGGCGTAAACGAAATCATTATCGACACAAGAAAAATGGGAAATAGCATTTTAATTCACCTCATAAAGCCGATTGGATGGACATCAACGCCTCTCACGTGCCGCCTCCTGTATGCAGTAATACTCTGTTTGCCACACTACCCATCCAGATGCCAATGAGGATAAAAGTTACCGCCAACACGAGCGTTCCATACAGCTGGAGTCTTGAACTGTTTCCGGACTTGTATGATTCATATGCCCTTAAGCACCCGAGCACTCCAAGCACCGCAAAAGAGACGGGTATTAGATGATGCCTTATAAAGTATTCTCGCGAACAAAGGAACAAAATGAGAAAAAAGCCCGTGGTCCCGGCTATAAGCCCGTTCCAAACCTTAGACTTCATGGTATCCCCCTCTCATGGTTTGTACCCTGTAATGTCTGCTATTAAACTCTGCTTTATAACTTTTTCTTTTTATCATTAGTAAGATTTATTTCTTTTTTCTTTCAAGTGTGAATTTATTCTAACTTGATATTTCCTCTTAGAATGAGTCAAAATAAGCCAGAGTAAGGGAGCTGCATGGTGATACAACCGGTGATCCTTAGGCCACAACTGCCTGTGTGTAGACTAAAATGAGAGGGTAAAAAGAAGAACGACAAAACCTCACTTCAGAAAGCCCGTCTTCTTTCCGAGGTCCTCGAAGGCATCCAGAACGTACTGCAAATCCTCCTTGGAGTGTGCGGCGGAAGGTTCGAGCCTTATTCTCGCGGTTCCGAGCGGGACGGTCGGGTAGACTATCGCCTGTGCGAAGATGTTGTACTCCGCGTACAGCCGTCTGCTGAACTCCTGGGCGGTCTTCTCGTCGTAGAGCATGACCGGTGTAATCGGGTGCTTGGTCCCGCCTATGTCATAGCCGAGCTCTTTAAGTCCGTTCTGGAGGAAGTGGGTGTTGTCCCAGAGCTTCTTGACGAGCTCGTCGCTGTGCTGGAGTATCTCAACGGCTGCAATGGCCGCGGCGACGTCGGGCGGGTTCGGTGCGCTTGAGAAGAGGAACGGCCTTCCCCTCTGTCTGAGGTACTCTACGGCCTCCTCCGGTCCGGCGACGTAGCCGCCTATGACACCGAAGGCCTTGCTCAGTGTACCCATCTCGAAATCAACCTTTTCATGGAGCTTGAAGTGGTCAACTATACCCCTTCCGCTGTCTCCGAGGACACCCTCACCGTGGGCGTCGTCTATGTAGAGCATCGCATCGTACTGCTCTGCCAGCTCCGCCATCTCTGGAACCGGCGCTAGGTCACCATCCATCGAGAAGACACCGTCGCTGACTATGATTTTCTTCTTCTTGTCCCTGTTTTCCTTGAGCCTTCTCTCAAGGTCTTCTGTGTCGAGGTGCTTGTATATGACCTTTGGGGCGCCGCTGAGGCGCATTCCGTCTATGATGCTTGCATGGTTGAGTTCCTCGCTGATGAAGACACCATCATCCTTCTTGGTTAGAAGGGCGCTAAGAGCTCCAAGGTTGGCGTTGTAACCGCTCTGGAAGAGTATTGCTGCCTCCCTCTTCTTGAACTTGGCGAGCTTCTCCTCAAGCTCCACGTGAAGCTCCATCGTTCCGGCTATGGTCCTAACCGCTCCCGCACCGACGCCGTAGTCGAGGATGGCCCTTATGGCGGCCTCCTTTATTTTGGGGTGTGCGGCTAGGCCGAGGTAGTTGTTCGAACACATGTTCAGAACGCGCTTTCCGTCGACAACGATCCATGGGCCCTGGGAGCTCTCAAGCTTCCTTATAGTCACGTAGAGGCCCTTCTCCTTAAGCTCCTTCAGTTCCTCAGTAATCCAGTCAAGCTTGGCCATGAAAACCACCGATGACTTTTGGTCATTGAGGTATAAAAGTTTTGCACCCGAACCGATGTGTCCATCAGGACAGCAAAAGGCTTAATACCACCAAGTACCATAGGGCTTAGACAGGGTGATGAATATGCCGGAAGAGGTTAATGAGGTTAAAATCCTCGAAAAACCGTGGGTTGAAAAGTACCGGCCCGAAAGGCTGGACGATATAGTGGGTCAGGCTCACATCGTCAAAAGGCTCAAGCACTACGCTAAAACCGGTTCCATGCCCCATCTGCTTTTCGCAGGTCCCCCTGGAGTCGGAAAGACGACGGCGGCTCTGGCATTATCACGGGAGCTCTTTGGTGAGCACTGGAGGCCGAACTTCCTTGAGCTTAACGCGAGCGACGAGCGCGGTATAAACGTCATCCGCGAGAAGGTGAAGGAGTTCGCCAGAACCAAGCCGATAGGTGGAGCGAGCTTTAAGATAATCTTCTTGGACGAGGCCGACGCTCTAACCCAAGACGCCCAGCAGGCCCTGAGAAGGACTATGGAGATGTTCTCGAACAACGTCCGCTTTATACTCAGTTGCAACTACTCCTCAAAGATAATCGAGCCCATCCAGAGCAGGTGCGCCATCTTCCGCTTCAGACCCCTCAACGACGAGGACGTGGCGGAGCGCATTGAGTACATAGCCGGGAGCGAGGGGCTTACCCTAACCGAAGATGGCCTCCAGGCCCTCCTGTACGTTGCCGAAGGGGATATGAGAAGGGCAATAAACGTCCTGCAGGCCGCTGCTGCGCTGGACACGACGATAACCGACGAAAACGTCTTCCTCGTTGCCAGTAGGGCGAGACCCGAGGACGTGCGTGATATGATGAAGCTTGCCCTCGAAGGCGACTTCCTGAAGGCCAGGGAGAAGCTCAGGGAGATACTGCTCAAACAGGGTCTAAGCGGTGAGGACGTCCTCATCCAGATGCACAAGGAGGTGTTCAACCTCCCGATACCCGAGGACAAAAAAGTGGCATTGGCGGATAAGATAGGGGAGTACAACTTCAGACTCGTTGAGGGCGCCAACGAGATGATACAGCTTGAGGCCCTACTGGCTCAGTTCACCATAATGGGCAAGTGATAGGCCATGACCGAGGTTCCGTGGGTGGAGAAGTACCGGCCAAGGAAGCTGGCGGACGTTATCAACCAGGAGAAAGCTAAGGACGCCATCAGGGCGTGGATTGAAGAGTGGCTTAAGGGAGGGATCCCCAAAAAACGGGCGCTTTTGATAGCGGGCCCTCCCGGGACCGGAAAGACCAGCACGGTATACGCACTTGCCCGCGAGCACCGCTTTGAGGTTATAGAACTGAACGCCAGTGATGAGAGAACGTACGAGAAGATAGAGCGCTACGTTCAGGCCGCTTACACCATGGACATCCTGGGACGGCACAGAAAACTCATCTTTCTCGACGAGGCCGACAATATCGAGCCGGGAGGTGCGCGGGAGATAGGCAAGCTCATAGACCGTGCGAGGAACCCCATAATTCTGGCCGCCAACCGCTACTGGGAGGTTCCCCGTGAGATACGGGCAAAGGTTCAGATGGTGAACTACAAACGTTTGACCCAGAGGGACGTGATAAAAGCCCTTGTCCGGATACTCCACGCGGAAAAAAAGACCGTTCCCAAGGAGCTCCTCTACGAGATAGCCAAGAGGGCCAGCGGTGACCTGAGGGCCGCGGTCAACGACCTTCAAACCGTCGTCACGGGTGGGACGGAAGATGCTATGGAGGTCCTTGCCTACAGGGATGTTGAGAAGAGCGTCTTTCAGGCCTTGGCCCAGCTCTTCGCAACCGACAACGCTAAGAAGGCCAAGCTGGTTGTTCTCGGCGTTGACATGTTCCCCCACGAGCTCCTCCAGTGGATAGACGAAAACCTCCCCTACGTCTACTACAGACCAGAGGACATAGCGAGGGCCTATGAGGCACTCAGCAGGGCCGACATACACCTCGGCAGGGCGCAGAGAACTGGGAACTACAGCCTCTGGAAATACGCAACAGACATGATGACGGCAGGGGTTGCCGTTGCAGGGGTAAAGAAGAAGGGCTTCGTCAGAATCTACCCACCCAAGACGATTAAGCTCCTCACCGAGAGCAAGGGAGAGCGTACGCTCAGGGACTCTATAGTAAAGAAGGTCATGGCCGAGATGCACATGGCCAAGCTTGAGGCCCTCGAAACCATCAACTATCTGAGGTCCATCTTCGAGCACGACCCTGAGATGGCCGCCCACTTCGTCGTCTACCTCGACCTGACGGAGAAAGAGGTGGAGTTCCTAGCTGGGAAGGGAGAGCTGGCCCGGAGGATATGGGGGAAGACCCTCAACATTCAAAAGAAGCTCAAGGGGGAGAGAAACCAACTTGAGGAGCACGTTGCTGCCGCAGGGGCAACTGGAAAGGGAGAGGAAGTCACCGAAGAAGAACTGAAAAAGGCTGAGGAAGAGATTGAGGCCGTTGAGGAAGTTGGGAAAGGTAAAGAAGAGTCCTCAAAAAAGAAGGGCAAGCAAGCGACGCTTTTTGACTTCCTGAAGAAATGAGATGTTGTATCTCCCCATTGTCAATTTTTCTGTTTTATATTTGGCGACACGCCTCAAAGGGATTTTCCGGGGATTTCCATTTTCTTAGGAGATCTATTTATTGCTCTGACTATCCCTTGTCCTCCGTTTGGGTTAACTTCCCATACATTATATCCTCTGGGGTTACCGGCTCGATACGTGTTGGTTCTTTTCCCATCCTGATTAGGTTCACAAGTTCGTTAACGTTGTTTTCTACAACGGTTCCATCGCTGAATAGTGCCCTGAATCCACCTATTGTGCCGGCGTCACCCCCTATTTTGTTCAGGATAACCCTGCCGTTGTGTAAAAGGACTATAGAATCAAGCTTCCTTAACCCTGAGATTATGTGGGACACTATAACGATGCTGACCTTCCGTTTTATCTCTTGGAACGTCTTGCTAAGCTCAACCTTTGAAACTATGTCTAAGTTGCTAAACGGTTCGTCCAGGAAGACAACGTCGGGATCTCCGGCAAATGCCGTGGCAACCAGGAACCTCCGCTTGTACCCCTGGGAGAGCTCTTTGAACATGGCTCCTTGGTACCCCTCAAGTCCAAACATCTCGATGATTTCATCAACGTTATCCTTACCACGGTAATCGGCAATGGCTTCGAGATACTCCCTGATCCTAACCCTTGGGGACATTAGTGTTTTCTCGAATGAAAATCCAACTCTGTATGTTGGATATCTCTTGTAGTCTACGCCTTTAATGAGAATTTCTCCACGGTCAGGTTCGACCACCCCCGATAATATCTTTAAGAACGTTGTCTTCCCACTGCCGTTGGGGCCAAGGATGAGCGAAAGGCCTTCGGCAAGGGAAAATGAAGTGCCATCCAGTGCTTTAACGTCACCATAGGATTTACTCAAATTTGAACACTCTAAAAGCAAGGCCCATCACCCCGCCGGCTATTAAAAGGAAGAGGGGCAGTTTGTAATCTGGTATCCCTCTGTGTTTGAGCTCGACGTAAACGTCCGAGCTCTGGTTGAGGAGTATAACTCTAATTATTCTGACCTTGTCAATGGTGATCTTTTCAGGATTTCTATAGAGTTTTGAGTCAGTTTGGATGTATAGCTCAGCTTTGCCCCTCATCTTAACGGAGTATTCCCCCGTTATGGGAAGTACAATTTCCTTACTACTAACTTGGACCTCGTTGATCTGTTTTCCGCCGATAGTGGGAATCTGAAACAGAGCCCTAGTCTGAACCGGTGAAGATGTTGACTGAATATACAGCACGCCAATGACCCCGATTGAGAGCATGGCGGCCATTATAAACAGCACCATAAAATACCCCCTAATAAAAATCACCCCCTTCAAAGGCTTTAATCGCGAGCAAGGTGAGAAAACCGTACAACACAAAACCCGCGTACATGTAGTTGTCGGGATGACCAAACTGGGCGGGATTCCATAATGCAAACGTGAAGTCCTTGAACGGAAGTAGTAGGTGGTTGGTGTTCGTACTGACAAGGGACACGATGAGCACGGCAAAAATTCCGGTAACTGGAACCACTAGCTCCCTTGAGACTGTTGTCAGTAACAGGACAATTATAGCGGCCGAGAGCATAGCCAAGAGAGATGTTCCAAATACAGCAAGGAAGAACCTGGAGTCCGGCGATATACCAAACAGCGGTGGGAGATAGTATAAGAAAACTGCCGAGAAACTCGCAAACAGTAGGGCACAGAGAGTTAGGAAGAGGGTTCTTGTGGTAAGAGTTCTTCTCTTGCTTCCCAGCGTTGCTATGTCATGTATTATAGTCCCCCTGACTATTGGTATCCCAAGGATGAAGGCCCCAAGCAGGCCGCCTACAATAAAATCAAAGAGTATAACCGTTGAGATCGCATTGTAAAATGCCTTCCACTGGGCAAAACCAAAATTCATGAAAATGTCCGTTCTCTTGGTGATGTTGAGGAGTACCTCAGATTGAACGTTGGAGGTTATTGGAACCGGAAAAACAGAGGAGCTTACACTTATGGTTACGCTGGCGAGCTTGTCCCACACAAGATACCCCATGATGGCTGGGACTGATAATAGGAGAACAATAAGTTGGGGTATTGACCTGAGCTCGACTCCAACGAATTTGAGAGGTTTCATCTTTTCAACCTCCATATTATCAGTCCAGCAAGGACTACTGCACCTGCGATTGCCAGGTACACTTTAACGGGGCTATTCTCTGAAACGTCTGGGACGGACCTCAAAAACTCCTTTGTTTGGGGAGAGTTTATGACGTTCTCTACCAGGGTCACAGAACGATTCTTTATTACTCCAAATGGATCGGAGTTGTAGTAAATTTGGACGAAAATTGGATACGGCCCCTTGAAAATTAGGTCGGGAGTGAAGTTTTGAGTTTCTGTTTCAAGACACGTAAGGTTTGGAGGAGGGGAAACCCCTGTGCACGTTTCAATCCTTCTTGGGTGGCCGATGAGATCTATTCCCTTTCCTACGTAGTTTTTCTTGCTCTCGTTATTCAAGTACACCTCCGTTATTGAAGGTTTCAACTCGTTACCCAGATTATAAAAGCTCCTGGATAGGGTGTAATTGGGCCAGTAGAATGCAAAAAAGGCGGGTTTTCCCCCGAGAATGAATGTATTAGTGCTCTTCTTGACCATGAATGTAACTCTTTTTGTCATCGGACATGAGATATTTAAGTTTGTGCATCTTGAAACGCTCAGCCACAGAACTGCGGTGTAGATCGAGCCGTTGTCTGCGATTGTCATGTTGGTGATCTTATAGGAATATCCCTCGTTTATATTCCCTGTTGCCATCACCCACCCGTTCCAGCTTATGTTTGCACTCGTAGCTCCAACATATGGGGCATATGAAAGGTATCCCAGCACTATCATTGTCATAATGATCATGATCATGCAGTGATTTCGCTTCATCACGTTACCCCCTATTTCTATCTTAATTATTAAAAAATTCAAATTATAAATTTTTTAAAATTATCTTTCATCTGTATTTATCGGATTGATGCTCTGGATCCTGCTGATATCGGGGACATACCCTTGTAGCGATGCGTGTTCATTTACTATCGTTTTGGTGGTGGATCCAGTAAACGGATGAGAAACTGTCTTTGTGACAACTACTGTGTAGGGAGTTATAACATTGTATCCGTAACTTGCCCTAGATGTTGACGTATACCCCATACTAATTAAAATAGAGTATGTTATGTGGGTTATTGGAATTATTGGGGTGCTGTAATCTCTGACAGCATGTCTGTTCCCATGGGTAAAAAGAATGAACTTGTGGATCGTATCATCGTAATTTCCATATTGATACACCCCCCAAGCAGCACCATTGTTGTCGTTCCATGAAACACTGAAGCTTACACTTACACCCCCATAGGAACCTGAAACCTGTATATGGGGGTCTATTCCTGCAGAGGTTGCTCCTGTTTCGTATCCTGCTGACATCCCCCACACTGTAGCACCTGTACCCCCTGCCGTCACTCCAACCACCAGCAGTCCCAGCAGGACTGCAAACCACGACTTCCACTTCATGTGGTTCACCTCCGTGAGGTTGTTCGCAGCCAATATTATGCAACTTCGCCTTATAAACATTTCCTTTTACTTAAAGTATAGATTCTTCCTTTTTTTTTTCAAGTGTAAATTCATTCTAATGGAGGTTTTTTCTCTTAGAACTTTCAAAAAGAAGCCAGAGTAATGGAGTTGCATGACGATGCAACATTGGGTTTTAGTCAGACCTTACACTAATCTCCACATCCGCGCAGACCTTGAAGACGTGGGGCTTGAAGTCGCTCACCTTCTTTATCCTCACCGAGCAGTCCCTTCCGAGCCTTCTGCACTCCCCGATGATTCTCCTTCTGAAAGCGTCAACCCTCTCCTCGTGGACGAAGTCGTAGTAGTGGAGCCACCCATTCGCTTTTTCCAGCGTCAATCTAAGGGCATCGACGCCCCTCGGCGTGGGGCTTATGACGCGGTCATAGGTCGGTAACTCTGGAAGGAGTTTGAACGCGTCGCCGTGGATGAATTCTATCTCACCCTTCAGCTTTTCCCTGTTCAGCTCTATGTTCTCAAGGCCTAGCTTGTAGGCTTCCCTGTTCAACTCAATGGCGGTGATTTTAACCCTCCTGTATCTTGCTATTACTAGGGCATACGGTAGAACGCCGGCGAAGGGAATTAGAATCCTCTCGCCGTCGCGGACGAGCTGAGCCAGACGATAGCGCTCGCCCTTCATTCGGGGATTGAAGAAGGCCTTCGAGAGGTCCACCTTTACCCATACTCCATTCTCTTTGTGGACGGTTTCCAGCCTCTTCTCGCCCCAGACTATCGAGTACTCCCTTATTCTGAAGGCTCCCTTGTGAAAACCCTTCCTGGCGATAACCTTCAGGAACGGGTGAACCTTCCGCAGGCCCCAGATTATATCCTCGGTCCTGTGTTCTATCTCGGACGGTATCTGGATGACCGCTATGTCGCCTATCACATCGTAGCGCCGCAGATACTCCAGCTCTTCTCTGCTCAGTCTCCCGGCGAGGATGCCCTCAAGGTTCTTGTATAGCTGTCTCTCCGGTCTGAGAGAGAGCTCCAACGGGAGAACCTCGTAGTCGAGTTCTTCAATCAGGGGGTCGTTAATAACCGGGAGGAGAACGTATCCGTCTCCCCTCTTCGGCCTCCTTTTACCGTCGTAGAGTCCAAGTCGCTTGAGCTTTCTTTTCACCGTCTCAGCTTCTCTCCTTGGAACTTTCACCGCCGGCATCTTCCTCTCCTTCCGTGTCCTTCGTGTATTTATCCTTTGCTCCTTTTGTGGGGGGCACCGCCCCGAATAGGGTCACCCCTGCGAGCCGCTCAAGGAGTTCTTTGACGTTAGGCTGCTTGAACTCACGGAGCAGCATTGAGTACTGTCTCTCGCTCAGGGTTTCGGGAGAGGCCAGGAGTATAAAATATGCGCTCTCGACCAGCACTCTGTCCTTAACCCCCAGGAGGAATTTTGCAAGCGAGTTGAAGTCGAGGTACAGGAGGACAACCTCTATGCCTTCAAAGTACACGATCCCTCCGGGGTTGTTGCGCAGGAACTTCACTATCTCCCCGTTTACTACGTGCAAGCTGCTGGGGCTTACAGCAACTTCGTGCTCAATTCTTGTGAGCCAGATATATCTGTCAGGTTTTAACCCGTACTTCTCTTCCCACACGTGGGGGTGGTCCCGTCCTATGGCCAGGAGGGCTTTCCCATATTGTCCCTTGAGAGTGCCCAGCAGGTACTTTGCCTCATCAGGGGTGGAAACCATGAATGTTTGGGGGATTGGCAGTTTTTCCTTCGATGCGGCAGGGGCTTTCTTTTTCACGCTTCCAATACCGCTGAGGATGCGGAGGTATCTGAGGGCGGCGAAGGCCATCACAAGGTAACCCAGTGTAACGGAGACTGCTATAAGAACCCACATGTTGGAGTCCCATATCACGGTCAGGATCTCCGAGACGCCCCCGAGTATCCCAAAGAAGAAAAATGATACAATTATCCTCTTGGCCAGTTCCGCGGCTGGCTTTTTTATCCTGAATGAGGCCAGGTAGGAGATGGCTATGCCCGTGATTCCAAGGGCCAGCAGAAAACCGCCCGCCACCAGTTGAACTATCTGAGCGGTGCTCAACATATCCTTTCTTAGAAAAGTCATCAATAAAAGCTTTACCTCAGCGCCAGTACGGTTCCCTCATCAACACTGCTCTCTTCAGTATATCGACGATCTCCGCGTCGCTTGCACCGTTTCTCATCGCGGTCAGGAAGTTTACCGTGTCGTTCCTCCTCAGGAGACAGGTTTTGAAGCTGCCGCTGGAAGTGGCCCTCAATCTGGTGCAGTTGGCGCAGAAAACCGTGTTGTGCATGGAGCGAACAACCTCAACCTCTGCGATGCCGTGGTCGGTGGGGATGAGGTATTTCTTTCTCCTGTGCATCCTTCTCTCGTGAGTCTCTGTGGCTCGTTTCTCAAGCTCTTTCTCGACGGGCTTGAGGGGGTAGAAGTACTTTCTGAAGAAGCCCGTCTCTTCGAGCTCCCTTGGGGTCTCAAGCTCGATGAGCTGGAGTACCGTCCCGGTCTTCGCGGCGAACTCCACCATGTCCCATATCTCGCCCTCGTTGAGTCCCCTCATCACGGTCATGTTCAGCTTAACCGGGCGGAGGTACCTTACCGCTTCCTCCACTCCCTCGAGGACGACGTTCAGCATATCAACGCCTGTTATGCGCCTATAAACGTCCGGTTTAAGACTGTGCAACGATATGTTCACCCGGTCCAGCCCCGCTTTGGCAAGGGGGCGGGAGAGCTCCTTCATCCGGCTCCCGTTAGTTGTCATGGAGAGATCGATAACGTGGGGCTTTATCCTCCTCACGATCTCGACTATGTCATCCCTTACCGTCGGCTCGCCGCCCGTCAGCTTAACCTTCCTTATTCCGAGGTGAGATGCTATCCTGACGAGTCTCTCTATCTCCTCGGGCGTCATCTCCAGGGATGTTCCAGAAGTCTGCCCTTCCCGGTGGCAGAAAAAGCACCGGTAGTTGCAGTCCAGCGTGAGGGAAATCCTGAGGTTTGTAACTGGTCTGCCGAAGCGATCTATAAGCACCATTGAGAGCACCGGAGGTAGTACATAATGAACTTAAAAAAAGCTTGTGGGTAAATGCTTTAATTTACCCAACCCATCGAAAACTACAAGTAGTGTGAGTTGGAGAGGATACAGGGGGGTGGCGATGGACGTTGACGAACTCAAGGCAAAGGTCGCACGCCTTGAGGCACTTCATGCGGAGTTTGAGCGCAAATTCCCGGCCATGTATGAGGAAACCGACTACGAATCCCTTTTAATGAATGTTAGGGAGCTTTACTCGCTCATCCTGGAAAAGCTGGAACTTGCGTCGGCCCTCTACCGGGAGCTTGCGCGAGTAGGAGGAAGGGTCGAGGGACTGACCAAGGAGATTCACCGCAACGAGCACCAGATGAAGTTCCGCCTTGAGGAGGTTCTCTCGCTCCTCTCGAAGGCGACGGACTACGACGCCCGCATAAAGTTCGGAACCGCGATGGACAGGCTCTCCAGATTTCACAGGGTTTATGACTACGCCGTCGGAAGGAGTTTAAGCGCTCTGGACGCGGAGGTAGAGGGGCTGACCCTTTTGATGGAGGGCGAAAAGGAAAAAAAGGTACCCCCGAGTATAATGGACAAGCTCAGGAAAATCGATGAAATCGAGGGCGAGCTCGAGGTTGTAAAAAGGTTTATGTTCCGGCTCTACACTCAACCCGGTGATGTTCACAAAGTCGAGGAGACCCTCAAGGACTGGCATTCCCGGGGCCTGCTCTGGGTTGAGGCGAGAAACGTTGAGAAACTGAGTGGTGTGCAGGACGCCGGCGAGATACTGGAAGGACTCGCGCTCATCGGAGTGGTGGAAAAGAAGATGAGGGGTGGTGAAGGTGTTTACAGGCACAGAACTTTCAGTCAGGGTTAGGGGCATCTACAGCACGGCCCTTACCAGGATGTTTCTTGAGAGGGGCTTCAGCATAAGCCAGCCAAGCCAGAAAATCGTTGAACGTCTGAACCTTGAGAAAACATATGACGAGTTCGATGTGGACGTGTACGACAAGAAAGACCGGCACGGAGTGGTGCTCGTTGGAACCGGCGTTGAGGCCGTTAGAGATGTGCTTGAGGAAGAGCTCATAGACGTGTTTTTTAGAAAACTCCCGTACCAGCTCTACGGTATATACAAGGGCATAGTGGTTAAGAGGGATGAACGCCACGTTTACGTGGACATTGGTAGCGCGATAGGCACGCTCTTCGTGGAGGAACTGCCCCACGCCATTGAAGGGGACGAGGTTCTGGTCCAGGTGAAGAAACACAACCTCCTCCCGCATCTGAGCGTTACGCTGACGATACCCGGGGACTATGCGGTTTTGATACCCAAGCCCGTTGGGGCCCAGAGACACGTCAAGATATCCCGGAAGATCCGGGACCCGAAGGAGCGTGAGCGCCTTAGGATACTGGGCCTCAGCGTTGACCTTGGAGACTGGGGCATCCTCTGGAGGACTGCCGCTGCCTACAAGGAGTGGGACGTTCTCAGGGGGGAGATAGAGGAGCTCTCAAAGTTTGCGGACAGGCTCCAGAAAGCCGACCTCTACAGCGCTCCGGAGAAGGTCATCGAGGGCAGGAACATCTACGAGGTTGAGTTTGGAGGGGGTGCGAAGAGGAAGCTGGATGAGATCAGGAATGGGGTTGTTCCGACTGTCGACGGCCATCACCAGCTCAAGGCGTACGACGTTGAGTTCAGCTTTGCCGTTGATATCGCTGAGGGTATCCTCTCCAGGGTGCCCGGACAGAGGGTCAAGGTCGATCAGGGGTTTTGGGAGACCCTAATCGATAAGAAAGGGCCGAGAAGGGGATGGCTCTTTACGCTGGACCACTGCAAACCTGACGGGCAGAGGATTCGGATAGGCCCGGGCGAGATCATGGAGATGAGCACCAATCCCCTGCGGATAGTGATGCGGCGCCGTCTTAAGCCCGGCAAGTTTTATGATGGATTAGACATCCCGATAGAGACAGGAGATTACGTGATAACAGAGATAGAGGCCGGTAAGTGGTGGTTTGTTCACAGATACTACGACCGCGATGGCAACCTAAAGGGTGAGTACTACAACATCAACACACCCGTGGAGATATACCCCGACCGTGCCCGCTACGTTGACATGGAGATAGACGTCGTCAAATGGCCTGATGGTAAGAAAGAGATAATAGACCAGGAGAAGCTCAGGGAGCACTACGATGAGGGCATAATCAGCGACAAGCTTTACAAAGCCGTTCTGAGGATAGCCCAAGAAGTCCACGACAGGATTTAAGCGGGGGCTTCTTCTCTTTTTATCTGCTTATCCACACCGCGCAATGATGTTGAGAGACGGGCCCCTATGAAGATATGCCTCTTGGCGTTTGCCCCGCTTGGTTTTGTCCCTGGTCGATAAAGGCGTCTTCAATTCCCTTCTCCGTTATCCTGAGATAAACCATGCCCCCCTCCGGCCGGAAGCGGTGCCTCTCCAGTACCGCCGCCCTCATCCCTCCACCGTTCAGCTTGTCCAGCCTGAGGATGTCCTTGCACCTGTAGTTCAACGTGTGCTCGGCCACGGGCTTCATCCGTCCGGCCCGGGAGTCGTAGTGTACCTGGTTTATTACGATTATGGGGATGTCGTGTTTTCGAGCCACCCATAGGAGGGTCTGTAGCTGTCTGCCAAGGTCTGCCGTGAGGTTCCTGCGGGACTCCTCAACTCGGTAGTGGGCGGTTATTGAATCAACGACTACAAGGGAGAACTCTCGGTTTATAACTCTTTTCAAACCCCCTATAACCCGTCGCTGCTCTTTAAAATCCATTGGGATGAACAGGAGAAACCTGCCAAGCGATTCTTCCGGGTTCAGTCCCCTGGCCTTGGACATCTGAGCCAGCCGCTCCGGTGAGAATCCTCCCTCCGTGTCAACGTACGCCACCTTCCCCCCGCTTAGGAGGGCGGCCTGCACTGCAAGGGTTGTTTTTCCGGTGGCGAAGCTACCATAAACCTGTGTTAGGACCCCTGGGGCAAAGCCACCCCCCAGCAGCTCGTCGAGCGATTCAACGCCTGTGGTGAGCATTCTCTCACCATCGCTTCAGGGGGAAAACTCTTCGTAGGGTTTCATGATCTTAAGGAGAACCCACACACGCTTCTTCCGTAGCTCCTCCTGCAGTCTCTCAACATCTGCTGTTCCATAGACGCCGTAGTGCATGGGGATGACTATGCGCGGTCGGATATCCTCTATTATCTGGACCGCCTCCCTCTCGTTTGCGGTTGAACGTCCGCTTATCGGCACCATCAGGATGTCCACCTTACCGCGCAGCTTCCCCATGTGGGGCGTTGTATAGGTATCGCCGGTGTGAAGGACGTTCTTCTCTCCTTCTATCAGGTATCCAAGTGGGTACTGGCTGGATGGGTGCTCCATGTAGAACGCCGTTAACCTGACCCCGTTACCAAGGTCAAGCGTCTGGCCCTCGTGTATCTCCTTAACTTTGGTGATTCCATCACTCACGGCCATCATGTAAACGGGTGGTGGCCCTATGACGGTGGCGTCCCTGAGCCTGGACAGGAGCTCAACCTTCCCGTAGTGGTCGCTGTGTTCGTGGGTGATTAAAATATAATCGACCTTTCCTATCCGATCATCATCAACATCTGGATATGGGTCGATCAGGATTCTCACACCGTTGGTCTCGACCCAGAAGCACGCGTGTCCGTACCAGATAATCTTCATCGGGCATACCTCCAATCTCCATTGGGGGAGGTGGACTTAAAGTTTTTGCCGGTCCCCCACGTTGGTTTTATAAACTGAAACGTTCTTTTTTCTGTGATGTCGGCGATGAATAAGCGCATCCTCATTCCCCCGGTCGCCCTCCCGGTTATTGGTCTCATGTTCCTCGCTCTCCTCCTCCTGTTCTTCCTGTTTTCTAGCGTAGTTGCGGCTGCTTTTTCAAAGTTGGGGATCCCGCCGGCCGTTGCCCTGATGCTGTTTCTTTTCTCGATCCTTGGCAGTTTCATCAACATTCCCATAGCGGAGGAACGGACGTACGAACCGGTACTGCGGGTCAGGCAGGTCGTCTTCATGGGGATACCGTATCCCGTTCCTTATCTTGATATGGAAGAGCATCGCGTTGTAATAGCTGTTAACGTTGGGGGTGCCCTCGTCCCACTTAGTGTGGTCCTGTACGAGCTGACCAGGGTATCTTTACTGGGGGAGACAAGGCTCCTCCTCAACATCGCTATCTCGGTAACTATTGCGGCGTTCCTCAGTCACGCGTTCTCCCGTCCCGTTCGTGGACTCGGTATCGCGATCCCCACCCTCATACCGCCCCTTATTGCCCTGGGTCTAGCTCTGATATTGGGTGGGAGCAATCCCCCACTCGTTGCGTACACCAGCGGTACGATGGGGGTTCTCGTAGGCGCTGATCTGATGAACTGGGACAGGATAAAGAGGCTTGGTGCCCCAATGGTTAGTATAGGGGGCGCGGGAACCTTCGACGGCATCTTCTTGGCGGGGCTGATAGCACTCCTACTTGTTTAACGTGTTGGTGTCATAGTTGGATTTTTAAGGATAAACCTTCCACATGTCCATGTTAAGTATGGGGGTGGTATCATGATCGTCGTTGGTTCAGGTGCGCTTCATCTTAGGGACGAGCTGGCGGCCCTCGGTGGGGAGATCGGTGGAATTGAAATTAGGAAGTTCCCCGACGGGGAGAAGTATGTCCGCGTTCTGGGAAGCGCTGAGGAGGTCACGGTGGTGAGCTCAACGTTCTTCCCTCAAGACGAGCACATAGTTGAGCTCCTGCTCATCGGCGATGCACTCAGGGAGCGCGGGGTTGAGAATCTTCGGGTGGTGATTCCATATTTCGGGTACTCGCGCCAGGATAGGGTCATCAGGGAGGGGGAGCCCATAAGCGTGAGGGCCGTTATGCGGGCTCTTGGTCTCTACTACGACGAGCTCTACGTCTTCGACCTTCACAACCCGGAAACGCTCAGGTTCTTCCCAGGTAAAGCGGTGAATCTGTCTCCAGCTGGAGCGATAGCTGATTATTTCGCTGAGAGGCTTGGGGAGGGGGTAGTTCTTGCCCCGGACAAAGGTGCTTTCGGTAGAGCCAGGGCGGTCGCCGAGAAGCTCGGCCTCGAGTACAGCCACTTCGAGAAGAAGCGCATTTCCCCGACGGAAGTCGAGATGAGGCCGGCCGATGTGGACATCGAGGGCAGGAACGTCCTGATAGTTGACGACATCATAAGCACGGGCGGGACGATGATCAAGGCGGCGAACCTGCTCAGGGGGATGGGTGCGGAGAAGGTTTTCGTTGCAGCAACTCACGGTGTCTTTGCGGAGGGAGCGGTGGAGAGGGTGAGCCAAGCCGTGGATGAGCTTGCGGTCACGAACACCATACCGACGCCGGTCTCAAGAATAAGCATCGTGCCGAAGATAGTAAGGCTGTGAGGCAGGACGATGGTCGGGATATATTCTCTCACTGCTATCTTAACATTTCTGACGTTTTTTGGAGCCGGACTTCTCATGGTGGTTTCCTTCCTCGTGGTTGACGATCTGGGTTCGGTAATCTCCTTCGCGAATGGACTCTCCATAGTTCTCTCGCTCATGGTGATCCTACTCGTATCAAAGCGCCTTATTCTCTCTATGGGTATAGAGGAAGAGGACACCAGAAAGCTTGCCCTTCTGGTTGGCATTCTTTCCGTCTCGATGTTCTACATAACTGTACCGGGTGCCTGCGGGTGGTGTCGCTGATGAAGAGAACCTTTCCTTACATAATAGGATTCATCCTTATGACACTCCTGGCGTCCCTTGATTTCGTTCTCTTTGTGAACAGGTTGATGCCGCTTGGGGGACGCTGGTTGTCGTTTGTGGCCTCTATCCCAACGGCGGTCCTCGGTGGCTACGTTGGGTTGTCAACTGGAAAGGGTCTTGGGTTGAGCCACGACGATGCACTCAATATGAGTGTCATTGTTTCGGTGGTTTCTGGTATCGTACTCATACTCTTCTTTCTGCTTTAACCCGCAAAAATTTTGCCGTTTTTATGTTTAAATTCATGAATATAATTGGGATTTTTAACAGTTTCTTTTTCAAAAATCTCCCTGGAACATCCTTTTGCAAAAATTTTGTATCAGTGGGGTTCACCGCTATTGGGTGGAGCGCCCGAATAGGGTGCGACAAAGCCCAGGTGCCAAGACGGCGGCGTCGGGGGGACAGGGTGCGAAGCACCCACAATGAACCCCGCCCTCCAACCATGGGCACAGCACGATGCGCTCCCAAGGAAACTCTGGAAGGAGGGTCCCTTGGGGGTAAGGCAGGCCCGACATCCCGACTAAACCCCGGACGGATATTTGGTACTTCCCCTTGAGGGAAGTCCCACCGGCCGTACTCCTTGCTCAATTCCGGTTGATCCTGCCGGAGGCCACTGCTATGGGGGTCCGACTAAGCCATGCGAGTCATGGGGCGCCTTGCGCGCACCGGCGGACGGCTCAGTAACACGTCGGTAACCTACCCTCGGGAGGGGGATAACCCCGGGAAACTGGGGCTAATCCCCCGTAGGCCTGAGGTACTGGAAGGTCCTCAGGCCGAAAGGGTCTTTGACCGCCCGAGGATGGGCCGGCGGCCGATTAGGTAGTTGGTGGGGTAACGGCCCACCAAGCCGAAGATCGGTACGGGCCATGAGAGTGGGAGCCCGGAGATGGACACTGAGACACGGGTCCAGGCCCTACGGGGCGCAGCAGGCGCGAAACCTCCGCAATGCTCGAAAGAGCGACGGGGGGACCCCCAGTGCCGTGGCATCGCCACGGCTTTTCCGGAGTGTAAAGAGCTCCGGGAATAAGGGCTGGGCAAGGCCGGTGGCAGCCGCCGCGGTAATACCGGCGGCCCGAGTGGTGGCCGCTATTATTGGGCCTAAAGCGTCCGTAGCCGGGCCAGTAAGTCCCTGGCGAAATCCCACGGCTCAACCGTGGGGCTTGCTGGGGATACTGCTGGCCTTGGGACCGGGAGAGGCGGAGGGTACTCCTGGGGTAGGGGTGAAATCCTATAATCCCAGGAGGACCGCCAGTGGCGAAGGCGCTCCGCTGGAACGGGTCCGACGGTGAGGGACGAAGGCCAGGGGAGCGAACCGGATTAGATACCCGGGTAGTCCTGGCTGTAAAGGATGCGGGCTAGGTGTCGGGTGAGCTTCGAGCTCGCCCGGTGCCGAAGGGAAGCCGTTAAGCCCGCCGCCTGGGGAGTACGGCCGCAAGGCTGAAACTTAAAGGAATTGGCGGGGGAGCACTACAAGGGGTGGAGCGTGCGGTTTAATTGGATTCAACGCCGGGAACCTCACCGGGGGCGACGGCAGGATGAAGGCCAGGCTGAAGGTCTTGCCGGACACGCCGAGAGGAGGTGCATGGCCGCCGTCAGCTCGTACCGTGAGGCGTCCACTTAAGTGTGGTAACGAGCGAGACCCGCGCCCCCAGTTGCCAGTCCTCCCCGTTGGGGAGGAGGCACTCTGGGGGGACCGCCGGCGATAAGCCGGAGGAAGGAACGGGCGACGGTAGGTCAGTATGCCCCGAAACCCCCGGGCTACACGCGCGCTACAATGAGCGGGACAATGGGAACCGACCCCGAAAGGGGAAGGGAATCCCCTAAACCCGCTCCCAGTTCGGATTGCGGGCTGCAACTCGCCCGCATGAAGCTGGAATCCCTAGTACCCGCGTGTCATCATCGCGCGGCGAATACGTCCCTGCTCCTTGCACACACCGCCCGTCACTCCACCCGAGCGGGGTCTGGATGAGGCCTGATCTCCCTTCGGGGAGGTCGGGTCGAGTCTGGGCTCCGTGAGGGGGGAGAAGTCGTAACAAGGTAGCCGTAGGGGAACCTACGGCTCGATCACCTCCTATCGCCGGAAAATCCGTCCGGGGGGTTTAAGGGATGTCGGGCCTGCTTCTGTGGGCCGGTAGCTCAGCCTGGGAGAGCGCCGGCTTTGCAAGCCGGAGGCCCCGGGTTCAAATCCCGGCCGGTCCACCACGAACAAGTGCACATCCTGAGCTAGGCTCGGGGTGGAAGGGTCCTAGGCCTCGAATAGGGGTCACGATGAGGACCGTGCATAGGCCGATTGACCCAAAAAATGCCCAGCCCTCTGAGTAGGGGGCAGAGAACCTAAGCCATCTGGTGGATGGCTCGGCTTGGGGCGCCGACGAAGGGCGTGGCAAGCTGCGATAAGCCCCGGCGAGGCGCAGGCAGCCGTCGAACCGGGGATTCCCGAATGGGACCTCCCGCGGCTCTTGCCGCACTCCCAGTCGGGAGGGGGAACGCGGGGAATTGAAACATCTTAGTACCCGCAGGAAAAGAAAGCAAAAGCGATGCCGTTAGTAGGGGCGACCGAAAGCGGCACAGGGCAAACTGAACCCTTCAGGGAAACCCGAAGGGGATGTGGTGTAGCAGGGCCCGCGAAGGAACCCTGGGAACGAAGCCGAAGTCTGCTGGAACGCAGCGCCGTAGAGGGTGAGAGCCCCGTAGGCGTAAGTTCCCGAGTTCCTGCGGTGTCCCTGAGTACCGTCGGTTGGATATCCGGCGGGAAGCTGGGAGGCATCGGCTCCCAACCCTAAATACGTCCCAAGACCGATAGCGAACTAGTACCGTGAGGGAAAGCTGAAAAGCACCCCTGGCAGGGGGTGAAAAGAGCCTGAAACCAGGCGGCGATAGGTGGGTGCGGCCCGAAAGGGTTGAGTCTCCCTGAAGGAAACACGGGTGACCGTGGAGTACGAGGGGAGAGGACCGGGGTTGCACCGTCCGTCTTGGATCACGGGGCAGGGAGTTCATCCGAGCGGCGAGGTTAAGGGGATCAACCCCGAAGCCACAGGGAAACCGACAGGTCCGCAGGCGCTGCCGAGGGACGGGGTGTGAAAGCGCCCGGAGTCGCTCGGATGAGACCCGAAGCCGGTCGATCTAGCCCGGGGCAGGGTGAAGTCCCTCAACAGAGGGATGGAGGCCCGATAGGGATGCTGACGTGCAATTCGCTCCTGTGACCTCGGGCTAGGGGTGAAAGGCCAATCGAGGCCGGCGATAGCTGGTTCCCGCCGAATTATCCCCTAGGATAGCCCGGTCGGAGGTAGGTGGTGGGGTAGAGCACTGATTGGGGGTTTAGGGGGAGAAATCCCCCGGCTCCCTGTCAAACTCCGAACCCACTGCCGTCGTAGATGGCCGGAGTAGGGTGACGGTGTAAGCCGTCAACCGAGAGGGGAACAACCCAGACCGGGGTTAAGGCCCCTAAATGCCGGCTAAGTGTTACTCCAAAGGGTGTCCCTGGCCTTAGACAGCGGGGAGGTAGGCTTAGAAGCAGCCATCCTTTAAAGAGTGCGTAACAGCTCACCCGTCGAGGTCAGGGGCCCCGAAAATGGACGGGGCTAAAGCCGGCTGCCGATACCCCGGCGCACGGACCGATTGGTCCGTGATCGGGTAGGCGGGCGTGCCGGTGGGGTGGAAGCCGGGCTGTAAGGTCCGGTGGACCCGTCGGTATTGTGGATCCTGCTGGTAGTAGCAGCATAGCCGGGTGAGAATCCCGGCCGCCGTAGGGGCCAGGGTTCCACGGCAATGTTCGTCAGCCGTGGGTTAGTCGGTCCTAAGCGGGTCCGTAACTCGGCGCCCGCAAAAGGGAAACGGGTTTATACTCCCGTACCGCGGTGGTAGGTGCGGCAACGCAAGCCCGGGGGGTGACGCCTCGGGGTAGGAGGACCGGTCCACAAGGCCGGCTAAGCGTATAAGTCCGGGGAGTGCCGTAATGGCGAGAACCGGATGAAAGCGCGAATGGCCTCCCGTAAGGGGGGTTCCGCCGATCCCTGGGGCCCGTGAAAAGCCCTCTGGGAACGATCCACCGCGACCGTACCGAGAACCGACACCGGTGCCCCTGGGTGAGAAGCCTAAGGCGTGTCGGGGGAAACCCAGCCGAGGGAACTCGGCAAATTGGCCCCGTAACTTCGGGAGAAGGGGTGCCTGCGGATGAGTAATCCGCAGGTCGCAGTGACTAGGAGGACCCGACTGTTTAGTAAAAACACAGGTCCCAGCTAGCCCGAAAGGGTTTGTACTGGGGCCGACGCCTGCCCAGTGCCGGTATGTGAAGCCCGGGTTCAACCGGGTGAAGCACCGGTAAACGGCGGGGGTAACTATAACCCTCTTAAGGTAGCGAAATTCCTTGTCGGTTAAATGCCGACCTGCATGAATGGCGTAACGAGGTCCTCACTGTCCCCGGCTGGGGCCCGGCGAAACCACTTCCAGGCGCATATGCCTGGGACCTCCGGTGGGAAGCGAAGACCCCATGGAGCTTTACTGCAGCCTGCCGTTGCCATACGGCGGGGGGTGCGCAGCGTAGGCGGGAGGCGTCGAAGCCCGTCCTCCGGGGCGGGTGGAGCCGTCCATGAGACACCGCCCACCCTCTGCCGTATGGCTAACCCGCGACGCGGGGACAGCGGTAGGTGGGCAGTTTGGCTGGGGCGGCACACCCTCGAAAAGGTATCGAGGGTGCCCTAAGGTCGGCTCAGGCGGGTCAGGAATCCGCCGTAGAGTGCAAGGGCAAAAGCCGGCCTGACTGGACCCGTAAAAGAGGCGGGTCCAGCCGCGAAAGCGTGGCCTAGCGAACCCCTGAGCCTCCCCGGTGGGGGCCAGGGATGACAGAAAAGCTACCCTGGGGATAACAGAGTCGTCTCGGGCGAGAGCCCATATCGACCCCGAGGCTTGCTACCTCGCTGTCGGCTCTTCCCATCCTGGTCCTGCAGCAGGGGCCAAGGGTGGGGGTGTTCACCCATTAAAGGGGAACGTGAGCTGGGTTTAGACCGTCGTGAGACAGGTCGGATGCTATCTACCGGAGGTGCTGGGTGCCTGAGGGGAAGGCTCCCTCAGTACGAGAGGAACAGGGAGCCGCGGCCTCTGGTCTACCGGTCCTCCTACAGGGGGTAGCCGGGCAGCTACGCCGTAGCCGATAAGGTCTGAAAGCATCTAAGGCCGAAGCGGCCCCTGAAAATAGGCACCCACTCCTAGGCGCAGGGGGTCGGGCGACCGGTCCTTTGCCTGGGACGAGGGCTCGGGAAGAAGACCCGTTTGATGGGGCGGGGATGTAAGCGGGAAGGGAAACCGACCCGTTCAGTCTGCCGCTCCCAACGGCCCGAGGATTCTGCCTCTGAAAGGAGGGCTGGGCATTTGATAGGTCAATCGGCCTGTGCGCGGTCCCAATCCCTTAATTCTAATGTTTTTCCACGATCATTAAGAACCTTCCAGTGGAGTCCTTTTGATGATTGAATATGGCTTTTAATTCTAGATCTTGAGGGCACCCCCTAGGATCTAGAGATACCTATCAAAGACGTTAAAATCACCGTCCCTTCTATTGGTTCATCCCGTGGGTGGGGACACAAAAAGCTTTGAAGGGTTGATGGAACTTCCTGAAAGGATGGGGTGATATCATGGAGCTGCTCATCGTGAAGGATAGAATCATAGACTACGACGGTTCCGCAATAGGGGGCCACTGGGCCTACAAGAACTTTGGAATCCTCGGAAACTCGCTAGTCGTCTTCCGAGGAAAGTGCGACGTTAAAGTGGAGGAGATGATAGACATCGAGGATTTAAGGGCGAGCAAGGAAATCAAGAGCAACGACATGGTTCACTACATAATCGAGGTCTTTGACCTTGTCAACACCCTCTTCGCCTCAACGCTCCAGAAGCTCTTCATAGCGAGGCTCTGCGGGGTTCTGGCTGAATACGGCGTGAAAACCCACAGAAAGGGCGACGACATATACGTGAACGGTAAAAAGCTCAGCATATCCATAGCGACGGTCTCTCCCGTGAGCGTCAAAATTCACATCGGGATAAACGTCGAGGCCAAAGGAATCCCGGAGGGCGTGGATGCCATCGGCCTTAAGGAGCTTGGCATTACCGACGTTGGGAAGTTCATGGAGAGGACGGGGAAAGCCCTCATCGGGGAGTTCAAAAAGGTTAAGAAAGATAGCCTGAAGGTCAGGTGGGCTCAGTAGATTAGAAACAGAAGGGTTCCAACAAGGGGGACGGCCAAGTTATCATCTAACCAGGGCTGGTACTCGGTCATCATTAAAATTGCCGCCCAGCCTATTTTTCCAATAGTTCCCGCTTCTAAGAGGGTAAAGGCGATGAATACCGCAGTGACAAGGTAAGCTAGACTGCCGGTCCAGTGTTTCCTGAGCTTCACGTTGAAGCCGTGTCTCCTGAAGTAGAAATCTCTTACAACCCCTGTAATGCCATCGCTGATCGCCATGGTCAGTAACAGGGCCGTCGCGTACTCCCGCGGGAGAGCCAGCGGAACAACCGAGGCGGAAAAAGCGAAGAAGACCTCCCCGTAGTTGTGCTCTATCTGGTACCATGAGAACTCCTTCTTCCTGAGGTGGGGCCATAGTTGAAAGATGGCGAAAAGGAATGCGGCGGCGCTGAAGACTTCCTTTGGAATCAGGCCGTAGTAGAACATTATCACGGCCGGAACTATGCTGAAGTGGATTATCTTCCTATTTATCCACGCCCAATCGGGACCGAGGCGTTTGGTGATTCCGATGGCGACCACTATAAAAGTTGCGGCGATAAGAGCGTAGAGTGTCCATTCGGGCAGCATATATCCCACCAAAAAATAAAGCGGGTTGGGGTTAATATGACTTACTCTCGAAGTCTCTCCAACCACCGTGAGGGCATTGACAAAATCACTCACGTGAACCACAATATGCCCCCCGCTCACCCTCTTTGATTCCCTTATTGACCCCCGTAGTTACATTATCAAAAGATTATTACTAATATCAGTGCTTTTTTCCCTTTATGAATTGTTAGTCGAACGAAGCTTAACCTTAAAAGCCCTAGGGAATAGCTTAGCCGGGTGGTGAGAATGGTTCACTGGGCCGATTATATGGCTGAAAAGATAATTCATGAAAGGGGCGACAAAGAGGAGTACGTTGTCGAGAGCGGAATCACCCCGAGCGGTTACGTTCACATAGGGAACTTCAGAGAGTTCTTCACTTCTTATATAGTGGGCCACGCTTTGAGGGACAGGGGAAAGAAAGTCCGTCACATCCACATGTGGGACGACTACGACCGCTTCAGGAAGGTTCCAAAGAACGTTCCTGCGGGATGGAAGGAGCACCTCACGAGGCCGGTTCGCGAGGTTCCGGACCCGTGGGGCTGCCACGATAGCTACGCGGAGCATTTTATGGAGAAGTTCGAGAATGAAGTTAGAAAGCTCGGAATCGAGGTGGACTTCCTCTACGCGAGCGATCTGTACAAGTCTAGTGAATACGCAGAGGAGATAAGGCGCGCCCTGGAGAAGCGCGACGAAATCAAAGCGGTTCTCGATAACTACCGCGAGAGGGCGAAGCAGCCACCCCTTGAGGAGAGCTGGCAGCCGGTCATGGTGTACTGCCCGAAGTGCAGGAGGGAAGCCGAGTTCGTTTCTTGGGACGGCGAGTGGAATGTCAAATACCACTGCGAGCACTGCGGGAGTGAGGGTGAAACCGACATAAGGGAGGGCAACGTCAAGCTCCGCTGGCGCGTGGACTGGCCGATGCGCTGGGCCCACTTCAATGTGGACTTCGAACCGGCCGGAAAGGACCACCTCGCCGCCGGAAGTTCCTACGACACAGGCAGGGAGATTTCGGAAAAGGTATTCGGTTGGAAGGCACCTATGACGCTCATGTATGAGTTCGTTGGAATCAAGGGTCAGAAAGGTAAGATGAGCGGGAGCAAGGGCAACGTCATCCTTCTCAGTGACCTCTACGAGGTCCTCGAGCCGGGGATAATCCGTTTCATCTACGCTAAGTCTAGGCCTAACAAGGAGCTGAAGATAGACCTCGGTTTGGGATTGCTTAATCTCTACGACGAGTTTGACAAAATTGAGAGGATTTACTTCGGCCTTGAGGATGCTAAGAACCAGGAGGAGGAAGATGAACTCAAGAGAACCTACGAGCTCTCGATGCCGGAGGTTCCCGACAGATTGACCGCGCAGGCGCCATTCAGGTTCCTGGTTACGCTCGTCCAGATGCCCCACCTCGATGAGGATGGGATAATCAGGGTTCTCCAAGAGCAGGGCCACATTTCCGAGAACATCCACAAGGAGGACCTTGAGCGGATGAGATTGAGGATTAAGCTTGCCAAGAACTGGGTCGAGAAGTACGCCCCGGAGAACATCAAGTTCAGTCTCCTAGAGGAGCCCCCTGAGATTGAGTTCAAGGCCGAAATCCGAGAGGCCATGTTTGAGGTGGCCGGCTGGCTCGAAGAACACGAGAAATTTCATGTTAACGAACTCAACAACGTTATCTTCGATGCCGCCAAGAAGCGTGGAATCACGAGCAGGGAGTGGTTTAAGGCGCTATACAACCTTTTCATAGGTAAGGACCGTGGTCCGAGGCTCGCGCCTTTCCTAGCCTCACTTGACAGGGAGTTCGTCGTCAGGCGCCTCCGCCTGGAGGCCTGACTTTAAAAACTTTTTAATATCCCAAAACCCAACCAGTTTCCCGGGTGTTATTCATGAAGGTATACCACGGCAGAATCCTCAGTTTTGAAGACCCCACATCACCCAGAGAATACGGTTATATGGCCGTCGATGACAACGGCAGGATAGTTTCCCTGTCCCATGAGAGACAGGACGTTGGGGGCGAGTTCGTTGACTATTCCGGATACCTAATACTCCCGGGCTTTGTTGACGCTCACATTCACCTCCCTCAGTTCCATCGGAGGGCCATGATAAGCAACTCCCTTTTGGAGTGGCTTGAGCGTCACATCTTCCCCGCGGAGATGAAGTTCTCCGATCCGAGCCTTGCCAGGAATATTGCACGGGAGTTCTTCTCAGCGCTTCTCAGGAATGGAACGACTACCGCCGCTGTTTACTCCTCCCCTCACAGGGAATCCACCAATATAGCTTTCGAAGAGGCGGCAAAAAGCGGGATACGGGCCGTTATAGGCCAGGTTCTCATGGATATGAATGGGCCGGAGGAGCTTCTAACAACGCCCGAGAAAGCCGTTGAGGACATCAGGGGAGTGGCCTCAAGATGGCACGGCTTTGATGACCGGCTCTTCTACGCCGTAACTCCGCGCTTCGCCGTGAGTTGTAGCATGGCCCTCCTGAAGGCGGCTTCAGAAATAGCCAGGAGGCTGAACCTCTATGTCCAGACCCATCTGTCGGAGCAGTTGGGGGAGATCGCCGAGGTTATGAGGCTTTTCCCGGGTTTTGAATCATACACCGAGATTTATCTGAGGGCGGGTCTGCTCGGTGAGAAAACCATAGTGGGTCATGCCATTCATCTCGACGATAGAGAGAGGAAACTGCTGGCCGGGACCCGCACGAAGATAGCCCATTGCCCGTCGTCCAATTTCTTCCTTCACAGCGGTGTTATGGACTTGGAAGCCCATGAGCGCTTTGGTCTAACCATTGCCCTCGGTTCTGACGTTGGTGCGGGGCCCTTTATTTCGATGTTCAACGTCCTGAGGGATGCGTACTACGCTAACGCGATGAGCCCGGCCAAGGCGTTCCATCTCCTGACCATGGGGGGCGCGAGGGTACTGGGGATGGAGGACAGAATCGGAAGCCTTGAACCCGGAAAGGAGGCTGACTTTGTCGTTCTGAACCCTGGGCCGCTGGCGTCTATCCATGACGATCTCGAAGTCCTGCTCTCCCGGCTCATGATACTGGGCGATGAGAGGAACGTGGTGGCGACCTACGTGCGTGGAAAACGATTATGGCCGTCCTAATCTTTAAAAACGTCAAGGTTCCATAGCCCGTGGTGGTGCGGATGGAGTTCAACCTCATAATTACTGGCGTCGGTGGTCAGGGGGGCCTCACCCTTTCCAGGATAGTTGGAAACGCCGCGATGCAGAAGGGCTACAACGTTAGAATCGGTGAAACCCTTGGGATGAGCCAGCGCTATGGAAGCGTCCTCAGCTACCTTCGGTTTGGGGAGGAAGTCTACTCACCTCTCATCGAGGAGGGTGGGGCAAACCTCATGCTCGCCCTTGAACCGGCCGAAGCGCTGAGGAACGCCCGCTTTTTGGGGAAGGATAGCCGTGTGGTAGTCAATGCCTACCCGATACACACCGCGACGACCCTCGTCGGAAAGGAGAAGTACCCGGAGCTGGAGGAGATAGAGGCTGCCCTGGGAAGAATCTGCCCCGTATACATGATGGACTTCCAGCGCGAGGCCGATGGGATAAACCCCAGAACCCTCGGCGTCCTGATGCTCGGCTACGCCTACGGGAAAGGCCTTGTGCCACTCAAGAAGGATTCCCTGCTGGAGGGAATAAGGCTCACCCTCAGGGAGAGGCTCTGGGAGGTCAACTTCAGGGCCCTTGAGCGGGGTATCGAACTCGCGAAGGCCTGATTTTTCTTATCATTTGTTGTGTTTCATGAAGAATGCGTAGAATATCGCCGTTGCCATGACGTAGAGCGCCGCCGTCGCGTAAAACGGATAGCTCAGTGAGGTGCCAAAGAGCAGGCCACCGACGCAGTTTCCCCCGCCGCGCATGAAGGTCGAGAAGGCCCTCCTTATCCCTGCCGCGGTGGCTTTCTCCTCGGTTGAGAAGAAGCCCACCATGAATGAGTCGTTTATGGGCCAGACTATGTTCATGAGGATGGAGCGGAGAACGTACAGAAGGGCCGCCAGTAGGAAGGTCCCTACCGAGGGAAATATCGCGAAGAGAAAGGCAGCCGTGCTCTGGAACGATGTTATCACCTTAACCGGTCCTATCCTCTGAACCAGCTTTGGAAGTCCGAAGGAGCCGAGACCCATCGCCAGCTGCTGGAAGAAGAATATCCCGCTTATTGCCGTTAGGGTCTGTCCAAACCTCATGTTGAAGTACAGGCTCATGTAGGGTATCGTTATCCCCGCCCCGAAGCCTATCAGCGCGCTCGGGAGGGAGAACTTGAGTATCTTGATGACCAGCTCGTGGTTCCAGTTTATCCTGGGGTTTCTCACGGGAACATCGCTTATCATGAGCAGTGCCGGGATCACTATGGCGAACTGGAGGAGCGCCAGCGAGATGACCAGCCTGTAGGCCATTCCCCCGGAGAGGCCTAACCCCACGAAAAAGTTCGGTGCAAATCCCGCCACGAGTACACCCGCGGCGTTGAAAATGGTCCCCAGACCGAAGCTTATTGAGAACGCGTGATGGCGTCTCTCCTCTCCGACCTCCTCGCTGAGTAGCGCCGTGAAGTTCGGCTGTCTGAGCCCCATGTTGACTCCAACCAGGAAGAAGCCAAGGGCGAGGACGTAGTCGTTTAGCGCCGCCACCTGGAGTAATCGGCCTGCGAGGCCAAGAAGCGCGCTCATCATGAGTGTTTTTCTATAACCCATCTTGAGCGAGATTGGTCCCGCCAAGAGGAAGAACAGTCCTCCAGTGAACGTTTGAACCGAGAAGAACGTACCCATAGCGCCCATGTTGTAGCCGAGGATCCTGAGGTAGAAGGGCATTACGAATACCGAGAATTGGAGGAAGAGCTGGCCCGCCGCGTTGGCCGCTATGAGTACTTTTGCGTCCCTGCCGTAACCCGAGAGCATGCCCTAACCTAAATCTTAGCGTTTATAAGTCTATCGAAGTGAAGCCTTTTATTATTTCGAACGTTCCATATACCCGTGGTGGTATCTATGGAGTTTCGAAAGGTTCAATTTACCGGTAGGAGTTCCTACATAATATCCCTCCCAAAAAAATGGGTCATTGAGAATGGACTAAAGCAGGGAGACGTTATACCCCTCTCTATAAACTCAGATGGGAGCATCACGATTTTTCCCAAGGAGCCAAGGGAAGTGAGTGAGGAGAAGATACTGGAAATATCCAAGGAGTACTCACCGGATATGGCGGTCAGGCTGGTGATCTCGGCTTACATCCAGGGCTACGACATCCTGGAAATCCGATTCTCTGAGGAGATGCCGATATACAAGGTGAAGATAAGAAAGGTTCTCCAGAGTCTTCCAGGTGTGGAGATAGTGATGGACGAGTACCAGAGGATGGTCGCCAAGAGCCTCTTGGATGAGGAGGAGGTGAACCTTGCCGAGCTCCTCAACCGGATTAAGTCGCTGGTTCTATCGATGTTAGGCGATCTTGAGCTCCTCATAAACTCCCCAGGAGACGGTGAGATACTCAGGGACATCAACGACCTTGAGAACGAGCTTGACAGGTTCTATTTCCTCATAATCCGGGCGGTAAACCGTCTCTTGAGTAAACGAGAGGTAACTGAGGAAAGTGGAATGATAAAGCGCTCTTTTGACCTCTTAGGTATCCTGTTCATAGTACGCAACATAGAGCGCATAGGGGACCACATCACCCGTATATCCGAGAACCCTGGGAGGATCAACGTTTCGTACCTCCGGGAGAAGTTCAACGAGATGATGGTCCAGGTGGAGGAGCGCAACCTGGGTAAAATCGACCGCCTTATGCTGGAGCTCAAGGTCAAGGTCCGCGGTATCGACTACCGGCAATCCATAGCGCTCGAGAGCTACCGCAGGATTCTGGAATACTTGGAGAACATTGGTGAGAGCGTCATCAACATGGCATTGAGCTGATTTCTCTTCATTTCCATAATCCTTTTAACCTTTCGAGCATTTTTTTCTTCGGTGGTTCTCATGGTTGCGATAATAGTCCACGGTGGTGCTGGAACGATAAAGAAGGAGGAGAGAATCCCTAAGGTAATGGGCGGTGTCAGGGAGGCTGTCATGGCTGGTTGGCGCGAGCTCAGAAGAGGTTCCGCCCTGGATGCGGTTGAAGAGGCTGTTAAATCCATGGAGGATAACCCAATTTTCAACGCTGGAACCGGAAGTGTTTTGACCCTTGATGGCAGGGTTGAAATGGATGCGGCGGTTATGCGTGGGAAGGGCCTTGAGGCCGGGGCAGTTGCAGGTATATGGGGAGTTAAAAACCCGATAAGCGTGGCTAGGAGGGTCATGGAGAAAACAGACCACGTGCTCCTTGGGGGGGAGGGGGCCATTAAGTTCGCCCGCCTTATGGGTTTTGGGGAGTACAACCCAATAACGGAGGAGAGGAGAAGGCAGTGGGAGGAGCTCCGCAGGAAGCTCATTGAGAAGGGGGAAGCGGGTCACTGGAAAAAACTCAACGAGCTGATAAAGGAGTATCCCGAAGTTCTCAGGAGTACCGTGGGAGCCGTCGCCTTCGACGGCGAGGAAGTTGTGGCGGGCACCTCGACCGGTGGGGTTTTCCTCAAGATGTTCGGGCGGATTGGGGACACACCCCTTATTGGTGCCGGGACGTACGCGGATGAGTTTGCCGGCGCATCGGCCACTGGCATTGGAGAGGTCATGATAAGACTCGTTCTTGCGAAGAGTGCCGCGGATTTTGTACACCTCGGTCTTGACGCCCTGCGGGCCAGTGAGGCGGCGATTGGCCTCGCAACGAAGTACTTCGGTGAGAACGTGGCTGGAATAATAATGATAGACCGGAACGGGAATGTTGGGTTCTCGAAAAACACAAAACATATGAGCGTTGCGTACATGAAGGACGGGATGCCGGAGCCGTACACGGGGATCTGATATGGGAACCCGGGACATCTGGTTTCTTCACGCCTCAACCTTTCTGTTTTTTCTGGGAATGGCGGTAGTGAACCCTATAATCTCTCCTTTTGTTATAAACCTGGGGGCGGATCCTCTTTTGGTTGGAACCGTGGCGGCGGTGGCCTCGATAGTTTCCCTGATGTTTAAACCGTTCGGAGGTTTTCTGGGAGATAGAGGGCTCAAATTCCATATGATGGCGCTGGGCTCCCTTCTGGGTGCGGTGGGCGGCGTGCTCTACATGATCTCAGCCTTCTCCAGCAATCTTTGGATCTTCGCCTTTGGAAGGGCCGTTCACGGGTTTGGTATGGCCCTGTTCTTTCCGTCGTCCCTTGCGAGTGCCATAGACCTGGCCCCCGAGGGAGAGGTCGGTGCCACCCTTGGATGGAGGGGCATGATGTTCTCGATGGGCAACCTCGTGGGGCCGGGTATAGGTGGTTACGCCGCCCAGTTCTTCGGGTTCAACGCGGTCTTTGCACTGACGGTTACCCTGTCGATCGCGGCCATCGCCTTTGTTTTTGCTGCCTACAGACGGACGGGGGTGTACGTGAGTACTGGCGGGGAGGGGAGACGTGGGAAGGCGGATTATAGACACCTGCTCATGCCCTTCTTCGTTGCCGCATCTTTGGCCCTCTTTTTCATGTCGTTTACGTACGGGGGCCTTATGACATTTCTTCCAGCATTCTACGCCAAACTGGGTTTTGGAACGGGTGTTTTTGGTCTCTACGCAAGTGTAATGGGGGGTGCCAGCCTTGTAACCCGGGTTTTCGGAGGCAAAGAGGCCGACCGGCGCGGCCCCCTTCCGGTGGTTACGGTGGGCCTCTTTATGGTGCTGCTCTCCTACGTAGCCCTCGATGGGTACATGCAACCTCCGATGTCCTACATCAGTGCCATCCTCCTTGGTGCCGGTTTCGGCTTCGCCGTTCCCGCCCTCCAGGTTATGGCGCTTGCGAGGCTTCCGCAGGGCATAAGAACCGTCGGCTCGGGGATCTACACGATGTTCTTTGATCTTGGGTACTTATCGGGGCCGATAATCCTCGGGTATGTGGCCAAGGTCAGGGGATACTCGGCCGTGTTTCCCATTCTCCCCTTCATACTTCTGGCCTCCCTCCTGGTGGCCCAACTGCCAAGGTTTTTAAGGGAGAGCAAGGAGCTGGGTGGGGGATGAGGATGCTAATAAGGGTCTCGTACGGAACCGCCCTCTCAATGGGACTGCTCTCAGGAAGAATGCTGGCAAGGCCCACAACCGCGTATCTGATGACGTATCACGATGGTCGTTGCAGGAACAACTGTGGTTTCTGTCCACAGGCCAGGGAGAGCAGGGCTGATCTGAAGAAGCTTTCCCGCGTCACCTGGCCTGCTTTCGAGCTTGAAGACGTCATAGGGCATATGATTGAGGGAGGTTTTGGAAGGATATGTATTCAGACCGTTGATTATCCCGGAATGGTTGAGGACGTCCTGACTATTCTGGAGGATCTGCGGCCGCTTGGGCTGCCGGTGTCCCTCTCCATAACCCCAGTGGACAGGGAAGTCCTGCTGAGATTCCGTGCGCTTGGGGTTGATTACATCGGAATTGGCCTCGATGTCGCCAGCGAAGGGCTATACGGGATCATTAAGGATTCGGCCTATTCCTGGGGGGAGATGTGGAGGTTTACCCGTGATGTTCTGGAGGTTTTTGGAGGGGGAAGGGCGGTTGTCCACGTGATAGTGGGCCTTGGCGAAACGGATAAGGAGATCGTGACAACGCTGGAAGAGGTTTACGGGTTGGGTGGAGAAGTCTCACTCTTCGCTTTCACGCCCGTTAAAGGCACCCGGCTTGAGAGCCTATCCCCCCCAAGCATGGTCCGCTACCGCAGGATCCAGTTGGCCCACTACCTAATCCGAAAGAACCTGCCAAGGAAGTTTGAGTTTGATGGGGCTGGCAATCTGAAGGGTTTCGGCGTTGGGGCAGACGAGTTGAGAAGGGTTGTGTCCCCCGAGGTGTTTGCAACTTATGGATGTCCGGCCTGCAACCGGCCTTACTACAACGAAAAGCCGAGTTCGGAACCATACAATTTTCCGGTTGTTCCGAAGCAGGGTTATCTCAAAGAACAGCTTAAGCTCATCCTTGGAGGCCGTTGAGTATTTCGCTGAGTTCCGCCGTTATGAACGTCCGTCTTACCCTCTCCCCACTCGCCAGCCTTATGAGGGCAACGGTGAACTCGTGGAGTTCCGGATCCTCCTCTCTGGTGAGGTTGAGTGCGGGTTCCATGTTCTCCGTCAGAATGCCCAGTCCCCCACGTCTTTTTATTATGAAGAGCACGTCTCCCAGCCTCCGGATTCCATCCCTTCGGAGTTCCCTGCTTGGTGCACGGCAGATCCCCCGCAGAGCGCACTTGACGGCGCCCCTGTAGTTATCCTCTTGGATGAAGACGTTTGCAATTCTGAAACACGCCTCGAAGTATGCCTCAGGTCTCTCTCCTCTGCTGAGCTCAAGTATCCTGTCAAACTTTCTCTTTGCCCGTTCAAGATCGTTGGCGTTCTCCGCCGCTATTGCATCTCTGAACAGCCTCACTATCTCCTCATCGACCCCCATCTTGAATCCCTCCACTCCGCCCCTCGGCTTTCAGTCCATGCCTCTTTAAAACTTTTCCATACCTCTTTAAAATCCACTTCAACGTGCCACCGGTGTTTAAATGCATTGAGCAGAACGGTGATATCCCTTTCAAGGTACTCAAGACTCTCGGGATCGGCTGTTGTCACATACTGGGCCCAGTCTATTATCAGGACCCCATCTCCGCTCAACACGACGTTGTATTCACTCAGGTCTGAGTGGACGATCCCAAAACGCACTATCTTCATATACTCGTTTAGAACCTTATTAAGAACTTCCCCTGCCTCGTCCCGTCCCAGTTCCGCATCACTTAACTCTGCAAGCTCCCTTCCCTCGATAAATTCCATCACCACTGCATGTCTGTTCCACGCTATCGGCTTTGGAACCCTGGCTATGGGGTTGAGTAGCGTTAAGGCCTCGTACTCCCTCTGGGCTATCAATCGGGACACGTAGAGCCAGCTCGTGTGGTGTTTGTTCTGGAAGGCCCTTCCGTGGTACCTCGCTTTTCTTGAACTTGTCCTTCCCCCTATCCTGTTGAACTTGACGGCCACCTTCTCCTGGGAGGGGGTTATCCCAACGTAAACGTCCGCATCCTTTCCGACGCCTACTTGGGCTGTACTTATGGCCTCAACCACACCTTTCTTGGCCAGCGCCCGTATGGCAAGGGTGTCGTACCCATGGATCGTTAGCTGGTAACCCACGTAGCCCATGTCACTCCTCCTCACCACCAGGCTCCAGTCGTCGAGCTTTCCGAGTCTGAATGACGCGGTCTCAACGTCCAGACGGGCAAAGCGAGCTATGTCCTCCAAGGGGACCCACCGATGGTGCCTCATGTTAAGCTCTACCCCTCTGAGTACCCTGAAGTCCAGGTCGCGGAGTTTTGGGTAAGCGTCGAGCGCCAGCAGTTTACTTACCATCGGCCTGCACCCGCTTCACATTTCCAAGAATGGGAGAAAACGGGGGAGATCAGCCGTACATGACTTCGTGTGCGGCTATCTGCTGGGCGAGTTTCTGTTCGCCCCCAAGGACCTTCTCGACGGCCTTTATGAAATCCTCTTGGGTCACCCGTTCCCTTCTGGCTCTTATGGCGAACATCCCTGCCTCCGTTGCTATGGCCTTCAGATCGGCCCCGCTCGCGCCCTCTGTCATCTCCGCTATCAACCTTAGGTCAACGTCGCGTAGGTTCATCTTCCTCGTGTGGACTTTAAGTATCTCCAGCCTGCCCCTGAAGTTCGGTAGGGGCACCTCTATCAGCCTGTCGAATCTGCCGGGTCTCAGGAGTGCGGGATCCAGGATGTCCGGTCTGTTGGTCGCCGCGATTATCTTGACGTTGCCGCTGGGATCGAAGCCGTCCATCTCTGCCAGGAGTTGCATGAGCGTTCTGTTGACCTCGCGTTCACCGCCGGTCGTCTCGTCCAGTCTCCTTGCGCCAACGGCATCTATCTCGTCTATGAAGATTATCGCCGGGGCTTTCTCCTTTGCCAGCTCGAAGAGTTCGTGGACGAGCCTCGCGCCCTCCCCGATGAACTTCCTCACGAGCTCGCTGCCGACGACTTTGATGAACGTGGCGTTTACCTCGTGGGCGAGTGCCTTCGCCATCAGGGTCTTCCCGCATCCCGGCGGTCCGTAGAGGAGAACACCCTTTGGAGGTTCGATCCCGACTTTGGAGAACAGGTCTGGATGTCTGAGTGGAAGTTCGACGGCCTCCCTGAGCTCTTGGAGTTGTTTCTCCAGTCCTCCGATGTCCTTGTAACTCATCCTAGGTCTTTCTATTACCTCGAATCCCAGCACCGATGGGTCCTTCTCGCTCGGTAACAGCTCAACCACTGCCATGGTCCTCTGATCGAGGGCCACCCTTGAACCTGGTTTCACCTTGTCCCTTTCTATCCACGGTGCGATCCTCACCACGAACCTGGGCCCGTTGTAGTTCTGCACTATGGCCCTGTCCTCGTCCAGCATCTCTATCACTGTTCCCGCAAATGCCGGGGGCTGTCTCAGACGCGACATCTCCATGCGTAACCGTGACAGTTCCCTCTCCAGTCTCTCTTTGTCTGCCTCTAGAGTTCTCACTTGGAGTTCGAGCTGTCTGATACGTCTCTTCAGGTACGTGATGTAATCATCGTATTCCTCTGAGGGTTTGACATCAACATCTTCAATACTCATAGTTCTCACCTCTCTGGCTGGTCTTCTATAGAAGAGTCCTTTTAACTCTATCCATCGGTTCGCGGATGGAACTTATATACTTTTGGTTGCCCCATCCGGGGTTTTGCTAGGACGGGAAGTAATGGTGGGCTGGTATTTTGACGAAATTTTTATTAAGTCTGTTCTCGTAGATTATTACCGGGTCATGAGTGCGGTACCGTATAAGCGGAGCGTGATAAAGTTGAGAATCGAGATAAAATTCCGGCCTGTTAAGGAAGACACTGTTCTTCCCTTTAACTACAATTATGAAGTGTACGAGCAGCTTCTGGAGAAGATGTTCCTGATCTCGCCGGAGCTGGCCCACAACGTTGAGGTTAGCCACATAGACTACTTCACGTTCTCTCGGATAATGGTTCGCAAACGGGAGCTCCTTCCGGACAGGGGGATACGGGTTCTATCTGGTGAGGTCTCCCTGTACATATCCTCATCCTCCTCCGATGTCATAAAGGCCATAGTGGAGGGATTTATGGACAGCCCCCTCCTGAAGATTGAGGATGCGTCTTTCGTTGCCGAGGATATAAAGGTTCTCCGGGAGCCCAGGCTAAGGGACGGTGTCCTCTTCTCAACGCTCAGCCCCGTAATGGTTCGCAGTCTGAAACTTGACGGCGGCAGGATGAAGGTCTGGGACCTCTATCCCAATGAGAACAGCTTTTTTGATAGGCTCAGGAAGGTCATGCTGATGCGCTACTCAGCCCTCAACGGCAGTATGCCCGAGGACAGGGACTTCAGCATAGACGTGATAAAGTTCAAACCGGTCCGGATTCTGGTCAGGGACACGTACTACCGCGGCTCACTGATGGTGTTCCGTTATCACGGTTCCATGGACATAGCCCGCTTTGGGTATGAGAACGGCTTTGGAGAAAAGACGAGGTACGGTTTCGGTATGGTAAAGGTCATAGATGAAGAGCCAGTGACAAAAGACCGAGGGCTGTCTCAATAGACCACACTATTGCGACGAGTTTTGGTTCGGTTACCCTGACGCTCCTCATTATCAACCCCAGGAAACTCGGGTACGGGGGGGCTTGAAGGGTTCCATCCGCCCTCACCCTCGTCCTTCCATGTTTTCTTACGCCGAACCTGACGCTGGTTTTGATGATGAAGTCAAGGAAATGTGGGATGAGGAGCAGTGCAGCGTAGGCCTCCACTTTTCCTATGATACCAACGATGCCGATGAGCGCGCCCAGGGCGAGCGTTCCGGTGTCTCCAGGGAATACCCTGGCAGGATACCGGTTCCACCATAGGAACCCAAGGGATACAGCGGCTCCGGTTAGGGCAACGAGCTGAGCCGTGCCCCCGGTAATCAGGCCCAGGAAAAACAGGGCTATCCCGGCGGTCCCAACCTCCAAGCCGTTGAAGCCCGCCAGGAGGTTGACGAGATTTGCGGATCCCGTAACGAAGAGCACCGCGAAGGGGAGGTACAGCATTCCTAATTTGAGGGATAGTCCGAACACGTTAACAGTATGGGGCACCGGGATGAATGTGACGGGAATCGAGACCAGAAGGGAGAGGAGGACCTTATGAAGTTGCCGCAGGTTCGTCGTGTCGTCTAAAATCCCGACGATCCCGAAGAGGAGGAACGGTAGCATGGCCATGGCCATTTTCTCGTCCAGCGCGGGGCTTAATGCAATGGGCAGGGAAAGGAGAACCGCAATTCCACACATCTCCGGAACATCGTAAGGGTTGGGCTTGTGGATGTCCTTCCCCGTTATCCCCGCGGCGGTCATTACCCGTCCAACGTATGGGGTAAGCATGAGTGACAGGGTTAAACCTATAAGAGGGGATGCCCACATCACATTTGACACCAGATTCCGTTGATGTCTGGGAAAATAAACCCTTCGGTGGGCAAAATGGACATAAGACTGGTGGTCTTTGACCTCGATGGAACACTTATAGGCGCAGAACAGTCCTTTACAGAGCTCAAGGAGAGTTTAAAATCCAAGCTTTTATCCCTGGGAATCCCAGAGGACGTCGTTGGGGATCTGACCCCAATGTATGAGAGCATCCGTAGAATAGCAACGGAGACCGGTAGGAACTTTGAAGAACTCTATGAACTAATGGTGGACCTTGAAACCCGGAGAATTGAGAACAGCTTCCTCTTTGAGGGGGCCAGGGAAGTTCTCGACATGCTGAAGCGCAGGGGTATCGCCCTGGCGTTAATGACCCGAAGCTCCAGGCGGGCGGCGCTGAGGGCGCTTGAGCTTCACGACCTGGTGCGGTACTTCCCGGTGGTCTCTACTAGGGATGATGTTTCACCTGAAGAGCTCAAACCCAACTCCGGTCAGCTTGAACGCATACTGGACCATTTCGGGGTCGACCCGGCGAAGGTCCTTGTCGTCGGCGACCATGGTTATGACGTTCTTCCCGCGGCTCAGATAGGTGCACTCACCGTTCTTGTAACGTCGCACAGTTCCGGAAGGATGAGCTTTGACGTTCCAGTCGAACCTAACTTTGAGGTGCCGACGCTCGTCGAACTCAGGCCCCTCTTGGAGAATCTCCTCTCCACCTTCGTTGTGGTGCCAGCGTACAACGAGGAGCGGACTATTGGGGGGGTTCTGGACAACCTCCTCAGGTACTTTCGAAAGGATGAGATAGTGGTGGTCAACGATGGATCCAGGGACAGGACTCTGGAGATGGCAGGGTCAAGGGGTGTTCACGTTCTCACCCACCTGGTCAACCGCGGCCTTGGAGGGGCGCTGGGAACGGGTCTGGCCTACGCCGTTAGGAAGAACGGAAGGCTTGTCCTCACCTTCGATGCCGATGGGCAGCACCTCATAAGTGATGCGTTGAGGGTCATGAAGCCCGTTGCGGAGGGGCGGGCTGACTTTGCCGTCGGTTCCCGCCTTAAAGGTGATACCAGTGAAATGCCGTTTGTAAAACGGCTTGGCAACACTATTCTTGACGCGATAACCGCCCTTTTTGCAGGTAAGTACGTAAGTGACAGTCAAAGCGGTCTCAGATGTTTTAACAGGAGATGTGCGTCGAAGATACGTATAACCTGTGACCGCTACGCGGTTTCCAGTGAGATCATAATCGAGGCTTCAAAGCACGGGTGCAGGATAGTTGAGGTCCCTATAAAAGCCGTTTATACCGAATACTCGATGAAGAAGGGGACGAACGTCCTAGAAGGGCTTAAGATCGCCCTTAACCTGCTGTTCGATAAACTGAGGTGATGAGAATGTTGGTGGTGCAGTATATATCTATTGTTGTTGTCTCAGGTTTAATGTTTTATGTTTTCAGCAAATACCGGGATGGCCACCTTGAGTGGGGGGATGTTCTTTTTTGGGAGGCTCTGTTACTGGTAATGCTGGTGCTGTCCTGTTTCCCTGTGGAAATCTCCCTTGAGGTTAAGAGGATACTTGGAATTAGCAGGGGGCTGGATGCACTCTTTGTGGTTGCAATCGGCCTTGCATACCTCATGATTTTCAGGGTGTATCTGGCTGTTGACAGGGCCGAGAGGGAGATAACGGAGCTGACGAGAAAAATAGCAATTGAGCTTGAGGAGATAAACGAGAGGCTCAGGAACATGGAAGAGAAGCTCTAACGCTATTTGAAAAGCTCCTCCAGAAACAGTTTGACCCTCTCTTTCGGCAGTTTGAACTGCCTTATCTTCACTATGCCTTTTTCCTGCGCTTCTCTGAGCAGAATTTCCGTCGCCTCGTTGGGGTACATCTCCTCATAGACGATCTCCTTGATCCCCGCGTTGACGAGGAGTTTAAAGCATATGTCGCAGGGGAAGTGGGTGACGTAGAGCGTCGCCCCCTCAAGGCTTATACCCTTCCTGGCCGCCATCGCTATGACGTTCTGCTCCGCGTGAACGGCTCTGTGACAGTGGCCGTCGACGATGAGGCACCCCAAGTCAATGCAGTGGTTCATGCCCCTAGGCGCACCGTTGTAACCTGTGGCAAGAATGTAGCCGTCCTTGACAGCAACCGCCCCGACGCGGAGCCTTGGACAGGTGGCCCGGAGGGAGACGAGCTTGGCGATAAGCATGAAATACTCGTCTTTGGTGGGACGTATCCGTTTTATTTTCTCAGCCTTCTCCGGATCAAGGGATATTTCGACTTCCATGGGATCACCTTAGCATTCCCCTCTGCACCTTGAGGTTCTCCATTTCTAGTATTATCCTGATGATCCTTTCATCGTAACTTGGATGCGTCTCTATAAGCTGAGTGTTCTTCTGAGGGCGCTCTATTGAGGGGTCTATCCCTGGGAAACCGGTCATCTTGACCTCCGACCGGAGATCTTCGTAGTATTTCAGCTCCTCGAGTGCACGCTTCATGCTCATCGGGACGTCCAGAAGGTGGAGTGCGGTTTCATCCGCCTTAAACTCCCGGTTCTTCATGAACTTCGCCCTGCTCTCCTCGTAGAATGCGTAGAATATCAGGGAGAGTAGGCCCAATGCCAACTTGTTTGAGAGCATGAACGTTAACATGACGGCCCCTATTGAGAAGTACCTTCCGTAAACGACGAGTGGGAACATCAGCGTGTCCCTGTTCTTTATGTGCCCTATTTCGTGGGCCATGACGGCGATTATCTCCTCCTCCTCTAACACCTCGAACAGCCCCATGGACAGGACCACGGTGCGTCCGTAAGAAAACGCGTTGGGGATGTACTCATCGAGGATGAGCAGTTTCGGGGTTTTTATGCCTGCTCTTTTTGAGAGCTTTTCAAGTTCCTCCTGGAGCCAGGAAAACTCCTCTCCCTCCGGCTGGATGTAGTCCCCGCTGGGTCCCCGGCGGTTTACCTTTACGTAAAGGGCCGCGAGCAGAACCAGTGATCCGATGGTCGCTGCCAGACCGAGGTTCCCCGCCATCCCCAGCAGAATCAGCACCTGGAGGATCAGAAAGAGCAGTGGCATGGGCATCACTTCTTTATCTTGGCTAGGTATGCGTAGGTGGCCTCTTTAAAGTTGCTCATCAGGGCATCGAATATGCTCTGCACCACCTTTTCCTCGAACTCCTCCTTAGTTGTGGTTATGGAGTACACGTACCTGATGCCACCCCTGCCGTGGTCGACGTACCTCGTTAAAAGGCCGCGCTCGCAGAGGCGGTTCATTAGGATGCTCACCGTAGAGCGTCTCATGTCCGGGTGGGATTTTTTCATGTTTTCGTACACCTCGCCGGCGGTTGCGGTCTTTGCCCGCCACATGTACTCCATTATCTCCGCCTCAAGGGGAGGAAGAACCGCCCGTACGCCCTCCTCGGTGAGCTTGAATTCTTGGGGCTCCATCTTATCACCTTCCAGAATACTTTGGTGCCGGTCGGATAAAAAGTTTTTGTGCCGGCGACATGATTAGATTTTTAAATCCTAATCTTGACTATGTATGGGCACGGGCCGGTAGTTTAGCCAGGACAGAACGTCGCCCTCCGGAGGCGAAGGTCGCGGGTTCAAATCCCGCCCGGCCCGCCAGCTTTTCCATCCACCCCATGTTTCATGGAACCTGCTTTGTGGAGATGGGACGCTGTTACAACCCTGTTTTACTTACCTTCATTCACGTTGTCATCCATCGTCGTAGATTGTTCCTGTATTTGGTCTTTACGTATGGAATTTTTGTCGCAACTGACCACTTAGCATACGAAAAACTTATATTCAATATGGGTGCTATCAGTTCTTCGATGACGGGTACGGTACCCCGATGCTTGACTAAGGTCTGAGGTGAATAGAATGAGAGGGTTGAAAACAGCCATACTGGCGTTGTTTCTGATCGGCCTGATGTTTGGCCTGGTGGCAGCCAGTCCGGTGCCCCACAAGGGGTCCACAGAGACGCAGAACGTTCCTAGAAACGTCCCCAAAACCTACGGTCTGCTGACTCCCAAACTGTTCCAAGAGGTCCAGGGAATGAATCCTGACAGTGTCATAAGTACCATTATACTCTTCAACACGCAGGCTGACAAGCAGAATGCGATCCCGCTCCTCAAGTTCCTTGGGGCGAAGATAAAGTACAACTACCACGCCATACCGGGCCTGGCCATTGAAATACCCGTTAAGTACCTTCTGGTTCTCGCGGGGCTCTCCGATACCGGGGCAATAAACGGACTCGACGTCCAGGGGATTCAGTTCATTCAGGACGACTACAAGATACAGGCGGACGTTGACCTTGAAGGACTCGATGAGTCCACCGCCCAGATCTCCGCCCCTGAGGTCTGGAACGTTGGCTACGACGGTACAGGAATAACCGTTGCGGTCGTTGACACCGGAATCGACGCCTCCCATCCGGACCTTCAGGGTAAGGTCATAGGATGGAAGGACTTCGTCAATAATAGAACCACCCCCTATGATGACCAGGGACACGGGACTCACGTATCCGGAATAATCGCCGGAACCGGTGCTGCGAGCAACGGCCAGTACAAGGGTGTGGCACCTGGGGCCAAGCTTGTCGGCGTCAAGGTCCTGGGCTCGGACGGAAGCGGCTCCGTTTCGACCATTATAGCCGGCATTGACTGGGTAATCCAGAACAAGGATAAGTACAACATTAAGGTCATAAACCTCTCCCTCGGCGGCTCACAGAGTTCCGATGGAACCGACGCCCTCAGCCAGGAAGTCGACAAAGCCTGGGAGGACGGTATAGCCGTCTGTGTTGCAGCCGGTAACAGTGGTCCCGACACGTACACCGTTGGCTCGCCAGCCGCCGCCCCCGACGTCATCACCGTTGGCGCCGTTGACAAGAACGACGTCATCACGTACTTCTCAAGCAGGGGTCCGACCGCCGACGGCAGGCTCAAGCCGGAGGTCGTTGCCCCAGGCAACTGGATAATCTCAGATAGGGCCTCCGGAACCCAGCTCACCGACCAGCTCGTTGGTCAGTACTACGTCGCCGCCTCCGGAACCTCGATGGCCACTCCGCACGTCAGCGGTGCCGTTGCCCTTTTGAGGCAGGCACACCCGGACTGGAGCCCCGATAAAATAAAGTACGCCCTTGAAATAACTGCGGACGTCGTTAACGCGAGCGCCATCGCTGGAATCGCCTACGGTGCCGGCAGAATAAACGTTTACGAGGCCCTCAACTATGACCAAGACTCCAAGGTCGACTTCACGGGATACCTCAACGACAAGCAGAACGTTACCAAGGCCGTAACCGTCAGCAGTGGAACCACCAGGATAGCGGCCCTCCTCACCTGGGACAACCCGCAGGCGGACCTTGATCTCTACATGTACGACCCGAACGGCCAGCTCACCGACTACTCCGATACCTCATACTACGGCTTTGAGAAGGTTGCCTACCGGAACCCGACCCCCGGAACCTGGTACTTCCTCATCGCCAGCTACTCGGGTGGCGCCAACTACAAGCTTGAGGTTCTCGACGAAGGCGGAACCGTCAGCGAGAGCTCCGGCAGCACCCCGAGTGGCGGTGGAAGCAGCGGCGGTAGTAGTGGCGGAAGCAGCGGGGAAAGTGGGAGTAACGGCAGCACCCCAAGCCAGCCCACCCAGTCAGTCGTCGTCAAGAACTTCACTGGAACAGTTGACTACCAGAACTACGTCGTTGACACGGTCACCGTTAACAGCGGCGCCACCAAAATAGAGGGCTACCTCTACGGCAACAGCTACGACGACCTCGACCTCTATCTCTACGACCCGAACCAGAACCTCGTGACCAGTTCAACCAACTCCGGCTCCGACGAGTACATTAGCTACAGCAACCCACAGCCTGGGACCTGGTACTTCCTGGTCTACGCCTACGACACCTACTACTGGTCGGCGAACTACTTCCTCCAGACCAAGGTCTACTATGGCTGATCTTTTTAACCCCTTTACCCTTTTTCTTTGGAGGTGAGCGGATGCAGAGGTTCTTTGGAATCGTCGTAACAGTACTTGTCCTGCTGTCCATCGTCTACGTTCCCGTTCGGGCAGGGGAGGTCCCCTACGTTTACGATCCAACGGTACCCGCGACGGCTCTGTCTGTTATAGCCTTGTACCGGGTCCATAACTACGGTTACGTGCTTGACGGTTGCACCTGGCTGCAGGAGCTGAAAACACCTGACGGGGCATGGGCCTACCGGTATGGGATGGCGCCTCAGGCCAAATACACTGCGCTCGCGGTTATGGCGCTCATGAGGGGAGAGAGCGTTGCTGAGGGCATGTTCAACAGGACGATTCACGCGGGGGTGTACTGGCTCCTTTATAAGCAGTCCGACAACGGTTCTTTCGGTGATTACACGGACACCGCGCTCGCGGTGGTTGCTCTGAGGGAGTATGAGAAGTTCAAATACTCGTGGATACCCGTTAAAAAAGCGATACAGAACGGTCTCTACTACCTCCAGACCCACAGGCCCAGAACCACCATGGACAAAATATTTGGGGACATGGCCCTCGGAGACCTCCAGGGGCTTGAGTCCATCGAGGCAACTGGAGTGAACGGTCTTTACAAGGCCTTTGCAATGGCGTACCTAACGAGAAAATCCGTCCAGATAAACTCCGCTCTTGATGACCCTGCGTCGCTGGCGCTTCTCCTCTACGCAACGGGCGATAAACGGTACGAGACGGACCTTATAAAGAAGGTGCACTTCGGCTTCTGGGGTGTTCTGAAATACCAACCCCCTGACCTCCTTGAGGTGGCCACGCTACCTGGATTCTCCGACCTAACGCCCATAGCCTGCCCATACATGGAGAAGGTGAAACCTCAGTTTGAGTGGGAGAGGGTTGTCCTTTCGGGGTACTATGTCGAGTGCAACGAGAGCGTCAGCTTTACCGGCATCGATTACTCCAAGTTGAAGCCCTGGATGATAGCCGAGATGGCCAGGATAAATCACCTTCTTGGACGGCCATACGGGGATGAAGTGAGGTACCTCACCGAGCACATGGAGAGTGGCTGGGGCAACTTCTTCAACACGGCGTACGTTGTGTGGGTTCTGTCCGATCTGAACGTTACTCTGAATTATACAGAACCATTGAACTGGCTTGTCACAAATCTGACGGATAAGTACCCGAACTACTACTACGCGTATGCGCTCATGGACTTCCACCGCTTTAACTACACGAGTGCGTTCAACGTAACGTACTCGATAATCAGGTCCCGTCAGAATCCGAGCGGTGCGTGGGGATACACCGCCGGTTCCCCCGGAAACTTAAAGAGCACCGCGGAGATTCTTCGTGCCCTTCGGGCCGTGGGTCTGGCCAACACGACGGCTTATCAGAGGGGGTACCGGTTCATACGCAGTTTTCTCTACGCCAATATCCCCGCCGTGATGTCAAACGGCACCTCCATAACTCTCCGGAACGCCGTGTTCTTCCGGATAAAGAACGGGATTTACCTTGGAAACACCACCGGAACCCTAAACACGTCGGGACTTGACGGTTACGTCGTTATGTACCCGATGGTTCACCCCCTCATCGTTAATACAACCCCGGTCGGGGGATTTACGGCGGGAAGTCCGTGGAAAGCACTGTCCTCCGGTGGAGGGAATCGCACTGGTGGTTGGGGGCCGTACGCCTTTTACCTGGGTGGAATGGGTCTGCTGGTCATCGTTGGAGCTTATCTAGCAGTTGTGAGAAGAAAGAGGAAGAAAAGTGGAAGCAGGAAATCACGGAAGTAACGGCGTCCCTTTCAATTTTTCCACCCTTGATCGGATGAATTCTTTCAGGAACTCCTCTCTGAACTGTGTCTTTCTCTCATCCAGGTAAGATTTGTAGACTTCGAGCGCTTCCATGTCCCCGAGCTCCTCCAGTTTCTTAATGACGTCCCCTTTTCTGAGGCTTGAGCCGTTTAGAAACGCGAGGAGCCTAGCCGTTTCGCCGGCCAGTATGTGGAGCATCTTCCGGTTACCCGAAAAGCGCTCAAGGTTCCTCAAAGTGCTCTCCAGCCTTGCGGATAGGAGTTCCTCCATGGGATACGTTGGAATTGTGGTAACCACGTCCTCGCCGATAACCACGGCGTGGTTCTCCCTGAAATCCCGCTGGTAGATCGTCAGAAACTTGTATGGGTAGCCCCGGCTGAGGGGGTTGCGGAGGTTCGAGAGCCACTCCCAGGCGACGTCAATCTCGACCGGATTGAGGAATGACGAACACTCTTTGAGAACGGGCCTTATCCCCTGAAGAACAGGTTCCGGTTCGGTTCCATCCTTAAGGACCACGAAGAAGTCCACGTCGCTAGTTCCTGGGATGAAGTCGCCTCTAATGAGGGAACCGTACAGGATGAGGGAATGGAGGCCAGAAATCCGATCGAGTTTCTTCTGTATGCAATCCATGAGCCTTTCGGCTCTCATGTGGTTGAGGCCTCCTCATCGTTGTAGAGCTCGTCACCGACTGTAATCCTCTTCTCGAAGCCCTTCGAGCCTTCAAGCGTCTGAATCCTGAACATGTAGCTCCTGTACCAGTTGTAGGTCGGCTTGACCTTGACCGGCAGGAGCTTCCATGCCCTCGTTTCTTCCTCGTAGCCCCAGTTCACGTACTCGTTGAAGTTCCTGATGATGTCCGTGATGACAACACCGAACTCGTTGAGGAGGAGCCTCTGAATCTCCCTCCACTTGTCAAGGGAGCTCTCGCGCCTCGTTATGCCGAAGTAACCTGCACAACCGGGTCCCTTGAGGGTCGCTATCCCCCTACCGACGAAGGCCCTTATGGCCTCTACGGTCTCTGGAGGGTCCGTTATGAAGGTGTCGAACTTGTGGAGCGCGTAGTCAGGAAGGGGCTCACGGAGGTCAAAGGTGAACATCTCGATGTCCGAGTAGCCGAGCTCGTCGGCGGTCTTCTCAATGAAATTCACGAGACGCTCGTCTATGTCGAGGACGGCTATCCTCTTGGGAAGGCCGCTGAGCATGAGGGCTATGCTCGTGAGGTCGTCGTCGCCGAGGACGAAGACCTCCTTGTTCTCAAGGTCTCCGCGGGTGTGCATCAGGGCTATCCTGGCGACGGTTGTCTCGGGGGTAACATAGGCCTGGTCGAAGTCGTGCTTCGGCCGCGGCCTGTCCTTGACAATCTCCTTGAACCCCTCCAGCAGGTTGCTGAGGGCATCGAGCTCCACAGTCTTGCCTCCGCAGTGGGAGCAGGTGTAGTCATTCCTCGCTCCTATCCCGTACTTCTCCACCAGCTCCTTCCCGCTCTGGGTGAGGATTACATTAGGCCCGTCGAAGCCCACGTAACCAAGCTCGTGAAGCGCCGTAATGACGGTGACGACGAGTGGGAGGGGTTCCTCACTGAGGTCAACTATCCTCCAGACATCTCCACTTGCCTGGATGGCGCTCAGAACGTTCTCCATGGTTCTCTCGTAAACGGGAATGCTCGTCTTCTTTTTAACCCTCTCGACTATCTCCCTCATTTCAAGCACCTCCAGAAGGATTTTTGGTTAGTAACCGGGGTTATGAGGGGCTTCTTTTAAGGTTTTCCCAGCGGCAAGTTTAATAAACCGCCCACCGATTGGTCTCCGATGATAGGATCTGTGGGAGACGACTTCGTTAAGAGGTGTCGGCTTGAGTACAACCTGGATGCCCTTGAGCGGGTTAGGAGAAAAATTGGTGAAGAAACTTATTCCCGCCTGAGGGCCCTTTTGGAGTATCGCCTCTACAGGACGGAGTTCGACCGCTCACCTATCGATGTTGAGATAATCCTCGCATTTTCCGCCGGTTCGGACAGCACGGCGTCCCTCAAAATACTCCGCTGGGCCGGTTTCGACGTCGTCCCGGTCATGGTAAAGCTCCCGCAGATGAGGGAGCCGGTTCTCCTCAACGCCATGACACAGGGCGCGGTTTTTGTGGAAATCCCCGGTTACATGGAAGTTATCAAAGACCAGATAGCGAAAGGTGCTCCGATATGCGGCCGCTGCCACGCGATGGTTATGGACGCCGTGGAGGGCTACGCTAGGGAGAACGGGATAAAGATCGTTGCCTCTGGTGATCTCCTCAGCTCTGGGCTCATATCGATTTATGAAACTGGCGAACTCGTAACTCTTAACCTCCCCGCTTTTTTGGCCCTGGACAAGGCCGAGATAATTAGGCTGATAGGAGGAAAGTACGATCTCAAGTTCGGCTGTCCGTTGCTTTGGGAGACCTTCAAGAAGACACCGAGCGTTAAGCGCTTTGCAATACAGCGCGTCCTACGCGAGCTGAGGGCGAGGGCGATAACGCCGACGATGGCCGAGAAATTGATACTCGATGTGCTGTCTAGGTAGCTACTCATTTCTGACCCAAAAGGTTTAAATCTGTCTTCTTCCACCCCGAATCAGGTGATGAATTCATGGTCACGAAAGAGGAAGTTAAGAACGTAGTTGAGGGCATAATTGACATAAAATTCCTCAAATCCATCGATGTCGATGGAGACGGCAACGTAAGCGTTACACTCGCTGAAGACGTCCCGGATATAGACAACGTCCTCATAAAACTCCACACAGAGCTCACAAAGCTCAACGGGGTGGGTACGGTAACCATCAACCGTGAACGCAGGATAAGCGGCGATGAAAACGCTGAGATCACCAAAGAACTCGTGCTCGAAAAGCTCAAGGAGGTCATTGATCCGGAGATAGGTATCGACGTCGTCAACCTCGGTCTCATATACGAACTTGAGGTGAGACAGGACAGGACGGTGTACGTCAAGATGACGATGACCACTCCTGGCTGCCCGCTCACGATGTGGATACTCCGCGCCGTTGAGGATAAGGTCCTTGAGATTCCGGGAGTCAAGGACGCGGAGATAGAGCTCACCTTTGATCCTCCGTGGACACCGGACATGGTGAGCGAAGAGTACAAGAAAAAGCTGGGGCTTTACTGACCAATTCTGACAATTATTGTTCATCGAAGTTTACTTTCCTTCCCTTTTCCACGGGTTTTCGCCCTCGGACCCCCTCTTACCCGACGAAAACTTTATATTCGCCGAAACGCATCCAAGAGCGGTGATGTTCCCATGGCATGGAAAGTTAGTGTTGATCAGGACACCTGCATTGGAGACGCTATCTGTGCAAGCCTCTGCCCCGACGTCTTCGAGATGGGCGACGACGGAAAGGCCCACCCGATAGTCGACACCACTGATCTGGACTGCGCCCAGGAAGCCGCTGAGGCCTGCCCAGTCGGTGCCATTACCCTCGAGGAGATTTGAATTCCTTCTTTTTCTTCCTTTGGCGTTTGGATTTTTCTAATAGTGTTGTTAAGGGGCTCATTCAAGGCTTAACCCGAACTTCTCGGCCTGCTCAAGTACGTACTCCCTTGTCTCTCTAGCCTTTGGCAGCTCTGCCACTATCTCCCCGTTCTCGATGAGGGGCTTGAGGAGCGGTTCGACCTTTGCACCGCAGACCGGACAGCGTTCAAGCTTCTTCCCAGCTGGAACGCGGTGATAGTGACCCCTTTCACAGCGGTATATCTGCTTTCTTCCGCTGAGCTTTCCGCGCTTGGTTATCGGTTTTCCCTCAACATCTACAATGTCAAGCGAGAAATCAACTGGCTTTGCGGAAGCTATTGCCGAGCCAACTCCAAAGGCATCGGCTATGTCAACTATCTCCCTTATACTCTCCTCGTCAAGGCCGCCGCTGACGAAGATTTTAACCCAATCGTAGCCCCTAAGGTCAAGCTCCCAGCGGACCTCTTCAATAATTCTCCGGAAGTTGCCCCTTCTAGAGCTCGGAGTGTCAAGCCTTACCGCTGTTAGCCTCTCGCCGAGGGTCTCAGCCGCCATCAGAGCCTCGAACTTCTCGTCGCAGAGCGTATCAACCAGCGCTGTCCTTGGAACCCCTGGCTCAACAACCTCGTCGAAGTACCTCCAGGCCTTCACCTGGTCACCTACGGTAAGAATCAGCGCGTGGGGCATCGTTCCGACGGGCTTCTCTCCGATCATCTCAGCTTCTAGAACCCCGGAAACCCCGTCGCAGCCCCCTATAAATGCCGAGCGGTCAATCATAGGCGCTATGGCAGGATGCATGTGCCTTACCCCAAAGGAGTAGACGGGTTTGAAGTTCGCCGCTATTTTCGTCCTGAGGGCGGCGGTGGCTATACCGCTAGCCTGGCTGAGCATTCCAAGTAAAGCGGTCTCGTAGATCCCAAACTCCTTGTAGTAGCCCTCAATCTGGAGGACGGGCTCGTAGGGGTGGAATATAGTGCCTTCAGGCATCGCATAGACGTTTATCGGGAGCCCCTCAAGGAGTTTTGCCACCTCTTCAATTCCAGCAAGGACCCCCCACTTCCAGCCATGGGGCAAAGAAGTCGTCGTTACATCGGTGAAAACCTTCCTGTGAATTCCCTTCTCGACGAGTATCTTCCGGGTTCTGATGAAGTAAACGTCAGTGGTCTTTCCGGCTTTTATCTCATCCTCATGGGCGATGTAGAAGTCCCTCATTTCCATCACCTGACTGTTAACTTGACTCTCCTTTGATTTAAGCTTTTCACATAGAGGGAGCGTGTCCAAAAGTTAAGATTGCTTCATTTTACGGGCATTATGTTTGAAGTTTTTGCATATTTAGTAGTGCATCTCCCGGAAGACGTTATTCCTCCATCATACAAACATCAGCAGTTTTAGACACGCCCCACATGGAGGCTTCTAAATTCTGCGGGCTGGCACAAAGGTTAAAAGCAGCACATGCAGATTATAAACCGACCGGTCGGTAGGAAATGGAATTGTGAGGGTCTGCATAGTTTACGACACCAAGAGGGGCTCGACCGAAAGGGTGGCAAGAGCCATGGCAAAAGTGGTGAAAGGCATTGCCGAGGTTTGAGTGTTTAGGGTTACTGAAAATCCCGACGTTGAAAGTTGTGACCTCATGGTTATCGGTGCACCCGTCTACTACGAGCGTCCTCTTCCGGGGGTCAAAGAGTTTCTGCTGTCAAAGAACGACCTTGAGGGAAAGGCGATAGCTGTCTTCATACTCTGCATAGCCGACAAGTTCGGGAAACTCGGCAAGAAATACACAGAAGCCAGATACATGCGCCTGATGACCGAACCTATTAAAGTGAGGAATAATAGCGAAGAGGGTCTTCGACGGCTGGATACTCAAGGAGAATCCAAAGACAATAAGGGAAGCAGAGAACTGGATAAAGCGGGTTCTTGATGCCTTTAAATTGGGAGAGGAGCTTGGGATAGAACATCCGGAGGGTTAATGATGAGAAAACTGGAGACCAGAAAACGAATAATAAGCGTTGCCTTTGAGCTGTTCAGCGAGAAGTCCTACCATGACGTCTCTATGGAAGAGATAGCAAGAAAAGCCGGGATTTCAAAAGGAGGGCTATTTTATCACTTTTCAAGCAAGTATACGCTGGCAAGGGCGGTTCTGTTTATGTTCCTCGACGAATGGCCGGAGAACCTCAAGAGGCAGCTGAAAGGACTTTCGGGCGAAGAGAAGCTTAGAACCCTAATCGATGCGGCTTTTGAACTGGTAACGGCCAGCCCAAAGCTCTCACGCTTTTTCTTGGAGCTGTACGAAGAGAGCATCAAACTCAACAGGGCCAGTGAATGGGACGAGTTCTATGAAATGTACATTGGCTCCGTCTCCAGCGTGCTCAGAGAAGCCGGTGTGGGGGAGCCGGAAAAGAAAGCACTTCTTTTGGGGGCGCTGGTTGATGGCCTCGCGCTGCATCACCTTCTCTCGGGCGGCAAACTGTTCGACGTCGATGAAATGAAGAAAGAAGTTTTGAGAATTATGGGGGTGTGAGCATGGAGAAATCCCTGGATGAGCTCCTTTCCCCTGGGAGGAAGGCGGGCACTTATTACCGGTGCTGCCTCCGGGATAGGCCGCGCCACAGCCATAAGGTTTGCCGAAGCCGGGGCAGACCTCGAGCTCGTTGACATTAACGAGTCAGGTCTGGAAGAAACTAAAGCCCTTGTGGTAGAGTTTGAAGTAGATGTGAACCTTCACCGCGTCGACCTCTCTCGGAAGGTGGGGGTAGATGCCCTCTGGGAGGGCCTGAGGGGCAGGGAGCCCACTGTGCTGGTCAACAACGCCGGCGTCTACTGGTTCAGAGACTTCACGGAGGTCGATGAAGGGTTCTACGAAAAGGTCATGGCGATAAACATCCACTCCGTTTTCTGGATGTGCCAGAACTTCGTGAGGCTTAGAAAGGAGCAGGGAGGCGTGATAATTAACGTGGGCTCCATAGAGGCGTTTCTGCCCTTCGCCAAAGGCCTTGCCCACTACGATACCGCAAAGCTCGGCGTGGTCGCTTTAACGAGGGCGATAGCGAGGGAATACGGAAAGAGAATCAGGGCCAATGTGATAGTTCCGGGAGGAATAGAGACCGAAGGGGTAAGGAGGCTCAAGAAAGAGGCGATAATGAAGCTCGACATGGAGAAGATAGGCATATCCTTCAACTTCAACGCGCGCCTTCCGATGGGCCGCTTTGGGGAGCCCGATGAGGTCGCGAGGATGATACTCTTCCTCGCGAGCGATTTAGCCAGCTACATGAACGGTGCAATAATCCCGGTTGATGGGGAATTTCTATCAACGTAACTTGAACGGCACCTCCCCCTTCTCACCCCCCTCAATTTTATGGAGCTCCCTCCGATAGGCCTCCAGCGGTCGGTCTTCAACCTTGAGAAAGCCAGCGAACGTTTTAGGCCTCTTCTCCAGCTCGTCGAAGAATCTCGGATAGTTCTTATCCCTGACGATGTGATGGTCGAGGATTATCTGAGCGTTGGTCTCGCGGATTATCTCGTTGAGATTTCTGATTCCAGTTTCCCAGCTTCCCTCGGCGCGCTTACCGAGGTACGTCGGCGGTCCTCCGGTTATGAGCAGGTCCGGGACCTTTTCGATTATCCACTCAACGGCTTTTCTGTTGAGGAGCTGAATGTCGCTGGCATGGATTAAGCGGAAGCCGTCGTCGATCATGACCATCACAACGAAGCCGAGCTTCGAGCCCTCGCACCCATGGGGGACAGCTGGAGAAAACTCCAGCGTAACTCCGCCGAGGTCGAAGCTCCTGCCGTCCGCGAACTCAACCTTTTTCGCTATCGGTTCGGCGTTTTTGAGGAAGACCCATGCCCTCTTTTTCTGGCTGAAGTTTATGTCTTCCCATGGGTGCTTTATGAAAAGGAGCTTTCTCTCGTATATCTCCCTCGCGTACTCCTCGCTTGAGCTCTCGTAGAGGCCTTCGAAGAATGGAGTATGGTGGTCGTAGTGGTAGTGAGAGATTGTGACAACGTCCGCCCTTCGGGCGTAGCCCTGGAGCTTGCGGCGCATCCTGTGGAGTGCCTCTATCTCAACCTTCGCCGGCGGAAGGCCGTAGCGCTTCGGCCCGAGGGCGATACCGGGGTCGATAAGGATTTTCCTTCCTCCTGCGTCAACGAAGACCGCCAGGCTCCTTACGCCGAGACTTTCCGAGGCGAGCGGAATTATCCTCATGTCTCTCCCCATTGAAATTCCGGGCTAAACCTTTAATAAGCCCTGCCCATTAGTGGAAGTGACCGATGATGAGTGTCATCCTAAATCCTCTTTTGCATGCGTTTTGTATACAAATACAAAACTAATTGCATGCTTTAATTTCTCAATATATTTTTAAAGTATGCGTTAATTATGCTCTTATAGTATATAAGTATTTCTAAAGAACTAATATCATAGGTTAAAGTATGCGATTTAGCAATGTTTATAAACTTTGAATATTCATAGAACAATTTAGAACACTATAAAGGGCGGCGTGAACCATGAGGAGGAAACGATTTGGAGGTCCTCAAAAACTGCCCGTTCCTTACTCCTCCGATGATTACATACTTCTCGACCTTAGAGACATTGATGAATATAAAGAGGAACTCATAAGCTTGAGAAACTTAAAACAGCTGAGTCCGGGCACCTTTCAGAATAAATCATTTGCAATAAACACGTTCATTGAGTACCTGCTGAGAATAAAGGGGCCTGTAGCCGATGATAACCCCATAATAAAACTGACCGCAATGGATGTGTACCAGGTGTTCTCCGAATACCTCAAAGACCCTCGTAGGAGCAAATCCACCCACACATTTAGGGTTGTGGTTAAATACACTGAAGAAGCCCTGAAGCACATCCTCTGGGAAAAATACGGAATCAGTTTAACCGAGCCTTAGGGGATGAAGTCTTCAACCCGACCACCTATCTAGGACTAGTATCTAAAATTGCTATGCGATCAAAGGCCATACAACTGCAGACTCACTGGAAAAGAGAGAAGGAAAAGGTTGTTTCTCCAGATCAAATAAAGCTCGCACTAAAATGGCTTTCGGTTCTTATCTCAGAGCGACCCACCATCACAGTAGAAAAGGTTCGGCTTGCTACTCTAATAGCCCTTATGACTGGAGCTAGGGGCTCAGAAATTAACGACCTTCAATTCATTACTTCTGACGATACAGGCAGAAGAATTAAGCAAATAGACCTCACAGAGGGAGTAATATACTTTAGGAGAGCAAAGCTACGGCGGGATGGAGGAGGTGTTACTCCAGTATTCATACATCCCGTATTGGTTAATGAACTCAGGGTTTTCAAAAAGAGATATGTTCTAGATCCAACACAACCAATTTTTGGCTTCTATTCCATAGACAAGATATTCACCCACTACTACACTCCCAAAGAGACGTTTAGAAGCCATAAAAAGCTGGAAAAAGTCTACCGAAAGTATCCCTGGCTCAAATACTGCCGTCCGGATAAGCCAATAATCACAATTAAACTATTCAGAAAGTTCTTTGACAGTCATCTTCAGAACATGATTTACAGCTTAGTAGACGATGGTAAGGCTGATTTCATGAATTTCCTAAGCGGAATTCGGCTTGTGGATGAGCTGAGAAGGTACAAGAACTATCTTCTTGGAAGAGCAGAGGGTGTCGATTTCATGAACTACATTTCTCTTACAGAAGACAAAAGATTCCGCAGGAGGTATAAGAGACTTACAAGACTGTTTGTTGACTCGATTATAGATGAAGTCATGCCAGAACTTCTTTTGGTTCTGAGTGAAGAAACTGTTCAGAGATTCTTTTCCAGCAATCTCAATTCTGACTCGGTAGAAACTGTCCACAAAATAAAAGGAGTTGTGTAGCCACAGGGGTGATAAAATGGGGGGATACGCTGTTAAAAAGCACGGGAAGATGAAAAGTAAAAATGCCAGAATTGAAATTTCAAAGTTGGCCCTAGATGATGTCTACGTAGATCTGCTTAAACTTCAAGATAGGCTAAAAGAGAACACAGAAGAATACCGGAGAGTGAGAGTAAAAATATTTGTTTTGGGCTACTTGGCTCAGAATGATTGGGTGTGGCTCACAGTTAGAGAACTAATGGATGAACTCTTAAAATACTCCATCCTCTCCCCCAATGATCTTAAGGACACTAAGTGGGAAGCATTTATTAGAATGTTCTTGTACCGCTTATACAAGAATGGATTCCTGGAGCGAAAAGTCACAATCGTTGGGACACTCGCCTATAAATACAGAGTGAAGACAGAAAAGATGAAGAATCATATGGTATTCTTTTATGAATCTTATTCAGAGCTGGTCCGAGAAGAAGGGGAGGTTTGATAACGTTGATCCAGGGAAAGAAAAAGAAAACCTACTATATCCCAAAGGACGAAGATGAAGAGTTTATCTTAGGAATGCTCAAAAATATTGAGCCAATTTTAGCTGAAGACTGGAACAGACCAGAAGATGAATGGTGGGATAATGTGAAAGGAAGAAAATACAAACAGAATCTTCAATGATAGTGCATCAGCTGGATTTTCACTCTAAATAAAGCCGATGATCTAAAAATTAATTTGGCAAGTCTGAGTAATCACCGTGTGTTGGATTTAGAAATTGTGAGTTTAAGTATGAGAATTGATGTTCTATGGAGACCTTCTGAGAACTTGGGATGCCCAATTATCATCCGTCAGAATTCTGAGGAGCTGATGCAAAACAGGATGAAACTAGATAAAACAAGATAGAATTTGATAGAACGCTATGGAACTCATGGGAACACAGAAAGGGGCTTTCCATATCTATACTCCCAACTCTTTCTTTCTTAGACCCTTCAATGCTCTGGTGTGAGCATTCTTTTGACAATTTTAATAATTCAGTCTATTGCTGCTTATCTATTAGCTCATAATTAGCATGGCCTTCTATGGCTTAGCAACTTTTGTTAGATTTTCCCATTAACTCAGAGCCCTTAGCCTGAACTTTGAACTCACTTCCATTTCCACATTTTTTGTTTCAGTCTCAACAACAATTAGGAGTTTTACTGCAGTTGCAATTAAAAGATTATTAGGCATTAGGTCTATTTGATCCAAACTTTTTAGATGTTGTTAAGTATGAATGTATTCTAGTCCTTGAAATTGTCCAGCTTACTTAGAACATCCTTCACTAATTCCAGGACATCGTTCCACACCGTACTAAATTCTGGAAGTTCTCTCAACTGGTGGCCCAGACTGCTCTGCCAGGCCCTTTCATAGTAGGGTTTTCTGCCTTGAAGCGCATTCACATCTGGCTCAACACTCTTAGCCTCAAACTTTGGACTGAGTATCTGAGCTACACTTTCTAAATCAGCAACGCTTTTCAGAAACCATATATCATACAAATCCCTTGGCCTCGTCCTCTGGAACAGAGACCTTATTTTCTCAGCCAGTATTTCCTCCAAACTATAAGTCTTAACGCTTACCACGGAAAACCTTGGGCTGTCGGAATACCCATGCAGGATCGGCCTTTCCTGGGGTGGAAGCAGTATTTTCTCGTACTTTTCTAGAGTTATGTCCATTTTAATCTTCGGTGGATTCCCGGTTCTAGTGAGCAGTCTAAACGGAATCCGGACTTCAAACCCAAGAAGCTCTCCTGGAAAAAGCTTTACCCCGTATCTTGGCCTTAGTTCAAACTCAAGGAACTGAACGGGCCCCTCATCGGCCACTTCAACGGCGTCGGCTATTTTAGTTTGAACCTCCTCTGTATCCGGCTCCTCTAAAAGCAAGGTGTAGTCAAGATCCTCAGAAAATCTGTAGTCTGCAAAGTATGCCTTTTTCAGGCAGGTCCCTCCTTTGAATGCTAGTACTCTCCAAAACTTTGACTTCCAGAGTCCATAGAGCATCCAGCTTATGGCGTAGTCCTTTTCAACGGTAGAAACCGGGACTCCAAGCTCAGAACTCAGGGCCTTTATCTCCTCCTCAATCATTCTACCTCCTCCCAATAATCCTCCGGAACGTTGATTCTCAGGCCCCACCGATAGTTAAAGCGACCTCCCTGAGGCATTGAAGGGTCGAGAAGTGCAAAGCTCTTTTTGTCATTTTCAGAAAGTCTGATTTCCTTCTCAATCCCAAGCTCCAGCCTCTCACTTAAAAATCCCAAACGCTTCAGGATGGCTTTGCTCTTCATCCGTTCAGCATATTCCAGCAACTTTTCATAATCCAGCCTCGCGTTCTTGAGAGCCTTAACGACCTCGATTATTCCCCCGCAGTACTTAGGCTTGTCTAGGCAGTCCACTATCGTCTTTTCAGGATCTGTTATTCGAATCTCCCTGCGTCCAAGACGTATAGTGCCTATTCCAAAAAACTTCTCAGGGCTGACTACGACTACCTTAAACCTCTTACCGTCGAGTACTATGAGCTTTTGATAGCCTCTCTTTACGGGAGTTTGAATGAAAACTGTTCTTGGAATCTGCTCAGTTAACCCGTAATAGTTGAGGGCGGACCAGTACGCAACTGCCCCGTTAGGTACCAAAATCTGAGCTAGAACAAATTCATGGGGGGAAGATGCTCTCCCCGGTTCTAAGGAGAAAGTGTAGATGCCCTTGGCAATTCTCCGAAGAAATCCTTCTCTGAGGAGCGCTTCAAGATAGTAGCTTAACTGCCTCGTAGTTATGCCAAGTTTCTCTTGGGCCTCCTTCTTGGTGAATACATCACCCAGTTCGGAAAGCCGTCTTAAGACCTCCGTGGTATTCATATTTTCTCACCATAATCACAATATAACTGGATAAAAATGAGAATTTTTGAATATAAAGGTTTTGGAAATTAAGTACCTTATGCTTTTAGCTGGATGGATTATCTGGAAAATGCACAGATTCCTCGGATATCACCCAAAGTAAGATACAAGATTAATTAGACAAAAACAAAGCCCAATCAAAGTTTATTTGATCATAGCTTCCATGTGTTTGAGTTTTAGAACGTCTTTAAGTGGGCCTAAGAGTTCTCCGGCCTTCAATGAGACTCCAGCACCGAGGAGGATTAGGGCGAAGAGTAATCTCGCCTCAGCCAGTCCCAGCCAGTCCACGACGAAACCGTAGATGAAGTAAAAGGCACTCATGACCAACGCTGAAACCATCATGTCCAGAGACCTTATGGTAGCCCTCTCCTCTCTCGGAATCCTGTGTTGCAATTCAATCGAGACGTTGAAGCCGAAGGCAGTATTGACTACCGTAACCACAATCCCCAAGGTGATAATCCATAGCGGGTTCTGGTAAACTACAGAGAGGGCCGTTAAGAGTGGAATAACGAGGGGGGCGAGGGAATAAGCCTTAACGCTCCATTTGTCTCTCAGGTGTATTCCAATGAGCCTTGGGATGACTTTGACGATGGCTTCGACCACTCCGAGGATTCCGAGTGTGCCGATTAGGGTTGTCTTTAGGTTCTTGGCGAGGATGTCTCCGAGGTAGGGTTCAAAGAATTTCCTGAACTGGCTTACTTGCATCGTAACGATGATTGAGAGGATTATGAGCCAGAGGAGTTCTGGCCGGAGGAGTTTTCTGGAGGCCTCAAGAGTGTGTTTGAGGTAGGAGCGTTCGGGCTTTTTGAATTCATACTCCGGAATCGTGTAAGCCACTACAATAGCGGTTATCTCTGCAAGGAGGGTTAGGATTAGCGGGAGTGTGAACCCGTAGTATTGGGCTAAGAATCCGCCGATTATGAGGGTTGTGGCTGAGAGGGGGATTGTGAGGGTTTTGATGTCTTTCATGAGTTGTCTGTATTCTTTTTCTCTGCCGAGGTGTTTGAGGTTGTAGTATAGCCATGCTTGGAGGCTTCCGCTGGCGAATGTTCCGCCGAGGGCGTTTAGGATTGAGTAGAGGATGAGGAGGGGGTAGCTGTTGAGGAGGATTAGGACGGGGAGGCCGAGGGTGTGGATGATTAGTCCGATGAGGACGCTTAGTTTTCGGCTGATTTTATCTGCTACTACTCCGGTTGGGACTTCGAAGAGGACGTATCCGGCGGTCATTACTGCTGTTGCGGTTCCTATTTGGGCGTAGTTGAATCCCCTGGTTAAGTAGTAGATGATGAGAATGTTTCCAACGAAGCCCATGTTTATTAAAGCATAAAAGAGCTTATACTTCCGAATCAAATCCATTTAAAGCCCCCCTGACATGGTTTTAGCAGTTTATGGTTTTATTTCTGATGTAAAAAGCTTTTTGTTTTTGCACATCAAAATAAAGAGAAAAAGAGGTTTGAACCCGCTAATTGGGGGTGTATGGTGGATGTTTAGTAGATTTCCTCTCTCTCGTCCACTTCGCACCATCCGTCGCCGATGGCCGAACAAAGCATATCGTCATCCATCCTCGGCTTGGTCTTCACCATAGCCCTCATCTTATCACCTCCTTTCTCTTTTTTTAATCAAATAACATCCTTTACGATGTTTATCTCACAAAGCTGGTCTCCAATGGATGCACAAAGCATGTCGTCCTTTTTCCTTTGGTCTTGTCCTATCATATTTCTACCTCCTCCGTTTTGGGCAACCCTCCGGTTGCACCACCTCCGTGTAGAGTTGTGGTCGTAATAGTTTCTGATTTAATCTCAGGGGTGTTCTCTGGGTCTAAACTGGGGGTTGGGGTAGAATTCTCTAAAAATCTCTCGAACTCGTCTCCATACTCGTCCCAGAGACGGGCGTAAAGCCAAAGACTTATTTTGAAGGACTCTTTGGCATAATAACACTTCAATGCCGGTGGAATGAAGCTCTTTTCGGTGTAGATGGTGTTTTCATAGAAGCAGAAGTTGTGGCAGTAAAACCTTAGCCAGCAACTCTTACAGGGTTCATGATTGGAGAAATTGTATTTTTGAGGCTCAAAGCGTTTCAGATGCTCCCACTCAAAGTTATCCACGTGGCTGAGCTTGAAGTTCTCCATGCTAACGAACCTATGGCATGGATAGATGTTGCCATCTACATCAATGGCAACTCCTCTTCGTCCTGCACCGCAATGGTATTTTCTGACTTTCCCTTGGTATATGTCGAGTATTGTTTGTCTTAATCCGGTATGCACAATTGTTTGTAACTCTTTAAATGTATCCAGCTCCTCAACGGCAATTTTTCTGAGCTGTTCAAGATAGGTGTCCATGTGTTCCTTAGTGATGACATTAGTTGGAAGAGTAGCCATCTCAACGTTGGCGTTGAGAACTCCAAACTCGGTTTTAAGGTGATGATAAATCTCATGAACCCTGTTCAATTGCTCTGGGAGGACAGTAGCCCTTAGGATAATCTTCTCAAGTTTTCCTCTCTTTTTGGCTTCTCTAATGAGGTATTTGAGATTATTTGCTACAACGTTATATGTCGGTGAACCGTCCACAAAAGGCCTATTGTGGTCGTGAATCTCCCTCGGCCCGTCCACGCTGACGATGATATTAAACGGATGGCTCAGAAGGAAGTCCACGACCTCCGGAGTGAGGAGGTATCCGTTTGTGGTAACGCTGAAGAATACGGGCTTTCTACTCTCCTTGGCTTTCTGTTCGGCGTATAGGACGCCCTCTTTGATGACTGGGAAGTTGAGGAGTGGTTCTCCCCCGAAGAAGACGATACTAACACCATAAGGGGCTTTGTCGAAGAGGAAGTCAATGGCTTTCCTCATAGTCTCCCTGTCCATGAGTTTGGGCTTTTCGAGGGTGTAAGTGCCTTTGTTGGCGTAACAGTAAATGCAGGAGAAGTTACAGGCCTGAGAGACGTTGATGCTTCCTCCAAGGAGGAAGCCATAGCCCTCGTTGTATTCGAGTTTCAGGGGTGGGAGTTGATTTAAGTAATCCTGAAGTTCTTTGAGCTTCGCTCTTTCCTCTGGGGTCAGTTTGTCCTTCTTTCCTTGGCTTATTTTCTGAAGGCCGGAGTAGGTTTCGGGTTCAACTTCGATGATGTATCCCGAACCTTCGTGGAGAACGAAGAACTTGGGGATATTGGCAATTTTGGATTTTATGGTCGTGATGCCTTTAATTGAACCACACTCATTAGAACCCGCTCCTTGGGGTTGTCCGGGAGTATATTATGTAAGTCAAAGTTTTAAAACTTTTTGCTACTTCCACATGCTTTTTATACTCTTATTCTCCCCTAAAATCGGTTGATTTTTTAGAAAGTTGAAGAAAAGTCCTAACAAAAGTTTCAAAACTTAAGCGGAAAGACCCTTTATGGTCTCCTCCTTGAGGGTCTTAAACTTCTCAAAAACTCCAAGGGGGTCATTGAGAAGCTCTTTTTTCTTCAAAGTGATTGTTTCAATGATTGCCCCGGTTTTACAGTCGTAAGCTATGACTTTAATCTGGGTCTTGGTTTCCTTGGTCTCAAAATCGAGATTCAGTTTGTCGTAGTGTTTGTAATAAAGGTAGTATTCTACTTCGTCAAGAATTTGAGAAAGAGAAACCCCCATTCTCCTCACCTCAATATTCCTCTGGGAGCATGAAGGTGAATGCGTAACCATTCCAGTCCAGCCAAACCTCAATCCCGTCCAGCTCTTTTGTAGGCCTTAACGGGCATTCCTTCAATGTAATACTCCCCCTTCTCCTAGATAATCTTTGAAACTCTCTCGACACCCCCTGAAGTCGCGAGGAACTCCGGCCTTGACGTCCTCGTCCACGGGATAGAGGCCTACACAACCAAGGTTGCTAACCCCTTCAGCGACGCCATGGCGATTAAAGCGATAAAGACCGTCTATCGGTGGCTTCCTCTCTCGGTCAAAGGCGACGAGGAGGCAAGAGCAAGGGTTCACTACGCGGCGACGATGGCGGGAATAGCATTCCTCAACGCGCGCCTCGGCCTATGCCACGCGATGAGCCACAAGGCAGCGTGGATTGGTCCGCATGGACTCCTCAACGCGATATTCCTGCCCTACGTGATGGAGTTCAACGCCGAGAGAAGCGACTACGCGAGGAGGCGCTACGCGGAGATAGCGAGGGAGCTTGGCTTCCAGAATGCCAAAGACCTCATTGAAGTGGTTAAAGAACTCAACGAGATGCTCGGTGTTCCAAAGCTGGGCGAGCTGGTTGATGGGGAGACCTTCGTGGTGAGGCTTGACGAGATGGCAGAAAAAGCCTACCGCGACGGGCTTATAGCTTTCAACCCCGTCGAGCCGAGGCCGGAAGAGATAAAGGAGATTTACCTCAGGGCATACGGGGGAGAATGAAAAAAGAAATCATCCGACGGTTATTTCCTTTTCTCCCCCGTTCTCTACCTCATGTATCTTTCCGCCCTTCATGACCTCCACTATGGCAAGGCTCAGCAGGGCCAGGAAGAGGTATATCCCAGCGGAAGTCCCGAAGAGCACCTCGTAGGCCTTTGAGGTCGGAATTTTTATCGCCATCGGAACCCCCGGAATGTGAATCAGGGTGTAGTAGGTACTCATGACGGTTCCAGCGATGGCCGGTCCCCATGTCGAGCCGAAGTTTCTGAACAGGCTGTTTGATCCGGTCGCTACCCCCATGACCCTCGGTGGGACTGAGAAGACCAGTACGTTGATCAGCGAGATGTTCATGAGCGTTATACCCGTGCCCACCAGAGTTATCGTCGCCACGAACTCCCACAGGGAGAGTGTCGTTGCGTACTTCGCGAGGAAGGCCAGCCCCCCGCTTGCGATCAGTGCACCGGTTATCGCAAGGGGTTTTGCTCCCGTTTTCGGCATTACCTTGCCCGCCACTGGCGCAACGATGAGCATAACGCCCGCCATTGGGGTCATAAGTAGACCACTCTGCAGTATCGTCTTGCCGAAGCCGAAGGGAGGCTTCATCTGGAAGATGTAGGTGTTTGCCTGACTCATCATGGATATACCAAAGGCCGCGAACATTATTCCGATGTTGACGATTGCTGGGTTTCTGGAGGAGATTATATCCAGCGGGATGAGCGGGTTATCAGCCCCCCGCTCCCAAAGGACCAGAAGGAGGGCACCAATTATTGCAACGCCAAAGAGGACGAGGGTCTCCCTTGCAGTCCAGCCAACGTTGGGGGCACGGGTAACCCCCACCAATGCAGGAACAACTGCGATCGTTAAAAACAGGGTTCCCAACCAGTCGATCTTTCCAGGATTGACGTAGCGACTCTCTCTGAGAACCCTCCATGCTAGGAGAAACATCAATACGGCAAATGGAGCCGCCGAGTGATAAGTCCACCTCCACCCGTAATTCTGCGTGACCCATGCGCCAAGGGGCAGGGCTATGACCATCCCTACACCGAACATCGCACTTATCATACCCTGGACCTGCGGCACCATCTCAGGCGGGAACTCCTCACGAACGAGGGAGAAAGCCAGCGGGAAGATCGCCATTCCAAAGCCCTGCACAGCCCGCGTGACCAGAAGCCACTGAAAGCTCGGAGCGAAGCCGTTCAGAACAACGCCAAGCGTATAGAAGCCGAGAGCAACGAGGAACATCTTCTTCTTACCGTACATGTCGCCGAGCTTGCCGAAGAGAGCTACACTGACGGTTCCTACGAGGAGGTACATCGTGAGAACCCAGCTGACGTCGTTGGGATTGATGGCGAATTCCTTCTGGATGGTCGGCAGAGCTGGAGTGAGCATCGCCTCCGTATACATGACAAGCAAGGGCAGTATGACCACCACCATCATGGCCCTCTTGGCGTATGCCATGTCATAGACCTCGTCCCCAGTGTTCACCTGCATCTTTGTATCACCAATGTATCGGGCGATAGGTTTGTTTATAAAGTTAGCGGTGGTGGGACTTATAAAGGGCTCCAATGGAGTAACATCATGCACCCCCTCCTGAGAAAGGCCATCAAAGAGCGCTTTGGGAAGCTCAATGAGGTTCAGACCAAGGCATTCCACGAGGTTAGCTCCGGGAAGAGTGTTCTGATCATCGCCCCCACCGGTTCGGGAAAGACCGAGGCTGCCGTTCTGCCTGTCTTCAACAAAATCCTTGAAGAGGGGCTTAAACCAATCTCGGCACTCTACATAGCCCCCCTCAAGGCCCTCAACAGGGATCTGCTTGAGAGACTTGAATGGTGGGGAAAGAAGCTTGGGATAACCGTTGAGGTCAGGCACGGCGACACCTCGGCCTACAGGAAGGCGAAGCAGGTGAAGAATCCCCCTCGGATGCTAATCATAACCCCCGAAACCCTCGGCGTGATCCTGACGGTGAAGTCGCTCAGGGGGCACATTGAGAACGTGAGGTTCGTCATCGTCGATGAGATAGCCGAACTTGTGGACAACAAACGAGGTGCCCAGCTCCTCCTTGGTCTTGAGCGATTGGCCGAGATAGCGGACTTTAGGAGGATAGGCATGACCGCAACCGTCGGCAACGAGGATGAGGTGAGGGAGTGGCTGAAAGCTGATACTATAGTGAAGCCGAGCTGGAAGAAGAACTACCGCTTCCACGTGCTCTATCCGAAGCCCAATGAGAGGGACATGGCGCTCGCCCGGAAGCTGAGCCTCCCAACCGAGATAGCGGCGAGGCTGAGGCTTCTCTGGGAGATAGTAGAGGAGCACGGAAAAGCCCTCATATTCACCAACACGCGCCAGTTCGCGGAGATATTGGCGCACCGCCTCAAGGCCTGGGAGAAGCCGGTTGAGGTTCACCACGGTTCGCTTTCGAGGGAAGCCAGAATTAAGGCAGAGAAGGCACTGAAAGAGGGCAAAATCAAAGCCTTAATCTGCACCTCCTCGATGGAGCTTGGCATAGACATAGGCGACGTTGACGTTGTGATCCAGTACATGAGCCCCCGCCAGGTGAACAGGCTCGTCCAGCGCGTCGGCAGAGCAAAGCACCGCATCGGTGAAATCAGCGAGGGCTACGTCATAACCTCCAACGTCGAGGACTACCTCCAGAGTCTAATCATAGCGAAGCACGCCCTTGAGGGTCGCTTTGAGGCGGTCGAGCCGATTGGGGGTCTGGACGTTCTGGCCCACTTCCTCGTCGGCCTGCTCATCGAGTACAAAAGACTGCCCCGCGAGAGGCCCTATGAGATAGCGAGGCGGGCCTATGTTTACAGGGATTTGAGCTGGGAAGACTACCTCGACGTTCTCCGCGTTTTGGAGGATGCTCGGCTGATAGGCTACGACGAGGAAAGAGGCCTTCTCTACCTCAGGAGGGGGGCCTTCGGGTACTACTACGAGAACCTCTCGACGATACCGGACGAGGTCTCGTGGAGGGTCTTCGATGCTGGAAGCGGGCACGTCATAGGTCGCTTAGACGAGAGCTTTATCATGGATCTGGAGGAGGGCATGGACTTCGTGATGAACGGACGGAGCTGGATAGTGCTTAAAATCGATGACGAGGCAAGGCTTTTGAAGGTTCGCGAGAGCAAGAGCCTGGAGAGTGCGATACCGAGCTGGGAGGGCGAGATGATCCCCGTTCCGTTCAGCGTTGCCCTCGACGTCGGCCGGCTGAAGAGAGAACTGGCTTTTGACTTCAAGAAGGCGAAGGGGCTTTTGGAGGGGGTCGAGTTCATCGAGGAGGAACTGAGGAGGGCCTTTGGGGAAATCAGGGACGAGCCATTCTCAACCGACCGCGACATCGTCGTCGAGAGCACGCCCAAGGCACTCGTCATCCACGCCGATTTCGGGAACAGGGCCAACGAGGCTCTGGGGAGGTTAGTTCACTCGCTCCTGATTCTGCGCTACGGGAGAGTCTTCTCCGTCCGCTCACAGGCCCACGCTATAGTATTCAAGACGCCCTTCCAGCTGAACCCGGAGGAGGTTAAGGGCTACCTCTACGGGGAGCCTGAAAGCCTGGAGTTCATTGTTTCCCGTGTCATGAGGGACTCCCACGCCTACCGCTGGAGAATGCTGAACGTGGCGAAGCGCTTTGGAGCCCTGCGGAGGGACGCCAGGATAAGGAGAATCGAGAGGCTCTTCGAGGGGACGGTTGTTGAGAGAGAAACCCTAAGCGAGCTGTACCATGACAAGGTGGACGTGAGCAAAGGAGAACTCGTCCTCGGGATGCTCAGGAGGGGCACGATGAGGGTGAAGACAGAGCTCAGGAGGGAGCCCTCGACTTTAGCCGGACTCAACATGACCGTCAGCGGCGAGTTCTTACTCTCCGGCGTCCTGGAGAGGGACGAGATACTGGAGCTTTTCAGGAAGCGCTTGCTCGACCACGAGGTCGTCTTGGTCTGCACCAACTGCGGCTGGCACTCGAAGACGAAGGTTGTAAGGCTACAAAACATAAAGCTGAGGCAGTGCCCGCGCTGCGGCTCGAAGATGCTGGCCGTTGCCCACCCCATCGATGCCGAGGAGTTTTTACCCGTTCTCGATAAGGTCCGCCACGGGAGGCCGCTGGAGAGAAAGGAGGAGAGAGCCTACAGGAAGCTGTTGAAATCCGCTGATCTGGTGGATTCCTACGGATTTGAGGCCGTTCTGGCGCTGGCGAGCTACGGGACGGGGCCCGACACGGCGGCGAGGCTTTTAGCTCAATACAGGGGGGAGGCTTTGCTCGTAGCCCTCATGGAGCGGGAGAGGCAGTTCATAAGGACGAGGAGGTTCTGGGTGGACAGGAAGGAGAAGAAAGAGGGAGAGGAATGACCCACCAGTTACTGGTGGGGCCCCTGCTTAAAAGATTTGTTCAAAGGAGAAAGAAAAAGCTCATCCATCCCTCCCGTAAATCTCGTTCAACGCCTTCAAAAACTCGCTGGCAGTTACAACGTCCCTCACGTCGATGTGCTCATTCTTGGTGTGAGAGATGTCGAGGTTCCCGGGGCCGAAGACTATCGTCTTAGTGCCGTTGTACATGAAGTTTATCGCGTCCGTCCAGCTCCTCATTCCACCGAACTCGTCTATGTCGGTAGCTTCCATTGCCTTCTTCGCCAGCTGGACTATCTCTTCGTCCGGTTCGAGCTCGTAGCCGTCCCATATCTCGGTGTACTCGTACTTCAGGGTGTACTCGTCGAATATCGGGTCGAGCAGGTCGAGTACCCCCTCGACTTCTTGGTCTGGCAAAAGTCTCGCCTCAAGCCGGCCCTTGCAGAGCGCGGGGATTAGATAGACCGGGTTCTCGCAGACGAGCTCCTGGATTCCGATATGTGGGTCAAAGTACTTGCCCTTGGCCTTGAATGGCTCAAGCTTCTTCATCCCCTCCAGCATCTTGTAGGTCTCCTCGATGGCGTTAACCCCGCTCTCGGGACACGCTCCGTGGGCCTCTTTGCCGTCCACCTCAAAGTAGGCCTCGATGTTGCCGGCGTGCGCGATGTGGACTTCTAAATCGGTCGGCTCAAGGACAACGGCCATCTTGGGTTTATAGCGCTCCATGAAGAGGGCTGAGCCTCTGCCCCCCAGCTCCTCGTCGCTGACGAAGACGATGCCGACGTTGAGGTCTTTTCCCTCCCTGCGCAGGTTCTCGAGCATGAGGAGTATGGCAGCGGCACCGCCCTTGATGTCGCTCGCGCCGGTTCCGTAGACGATGTTGCCCCTCAGGAAGGGCTCCGCGCGAATCGGTATCGTGTCGATGTGAACCTCGTAGAAGAGGTCTGCCTCAGGGTTCACAACCAGATCTATTATCTCACCGTCGCTCTCGATGTGGACGTCGTAGTTCAGCCTGTGGAGAAACTCCATGATGTGGAGCATGATTCTGTCTTCCTCTCCAGAGGGGGATGGTACCTTCAGAAGCTGAAGGAGTATCTCCTTCGCGCGCTCGGTTTTCATTGAGGTCACCTAGTATCAATTGAAGGTGAGCCTTATAAACCCAGCCGCCAATTTAACGTGGTGAAAGCGTGAGGATAAGCTCCATCGAGGAGTTCCCGAGGGAGCTGGTGCCCGTTGAGATTCCGCCACACACGGTCATGCTCCGAGGCATAGGCTGGGACTCGAACGTCTACCTGGTGAGAGACGGGAGGGAGGCCCTCGTAGTGGACACCGGCACCGGCGTTAACTGGCACGTTTACACTGAAATCTGGGAGAGGGAAGGTTACCTCAACGGTGTTGAGAAGGTCACGATATTCAACACCCACGAGCACTTCGACCACGTCGGCGGAAACGGGGTGCTGAAGGAATGGCTTGAAAGGAAGGGGATCAAGGTTCTCTTCGCCGCCTATGAAACCACGGCAAAAACGCTGGAGAGGGGAGACGACTACGTGATTCTGGCCTATTCCTACGGGAGGAGGTTCGAACCGCAGAGGGTTGATCTCCACCTAGGGGAGGGCGATGCGCTCAAAGTCGGCTCCCTGGAGCTTGAGTTGATCCACACACCCGGCCACACCGCGGGAAGCTCGTGCCTCCACCTCGACGATGGTGAAACCCGGATCATGTTCACAGGGGATACAGTGTTCAAGGGAACCGTTGGCAGGACGGATTTGCCGACCGGAAACGGATGGAAACTCCAGGAGAGCCTCGAGAGGCTCAGGGATTACGATGTTGACTTCGGCCTTCCGGGGCACGGTTGGGCCATCAAAGATTGGAAGAAGAACATCGACGAAATCCTGGGGTGGCTTTGATGCGGAAGGGTTCAGTGAAGGAGGTTCTAGCGAAGCTTAAGTACGATCCGAGGGAGGACGAGGGTGATTATTACGTCATCATAGAGCACCGCGGAGCCTACGGCGATGTCAAGAAAATCCCCGTCGGGATGATAGAGCTCGGTCACGGCTACTTCTTCGTCGGAGAGGCCCAGATACCGTACCATCGGATTTTGAAGGTCGTCAGAAAAGATGGGAAGGTAATATGGGAGACCAGAAAGGACAGGAGGGGAGAGAGTGATTGACGCACACGCCCACTTCGAGTTCTACAAGAAAGACGCACCGCGTATGATAGAGGAGTGCAGGGAGGAGCTGACGGCCGTTGTGGACTCAATCACCGAGTACCGGAAAGCCCACGTCTGGAGGAGTTGGGAGATGCTGAAGCCGTACTTCGGTTTCATCGCCCCTACCCTGGGGTACCACCCGAACGAGGCGCGGCGCGGCAACTGGGAGAAAGTGAAAAAAGTAGAGGAGTTCATCCTGGCCCACAGGGACGAGATAGTGGCGATAGGGGAGATAGGACTCGACTACCACTACGCGGAAAACGAAACTCAGAGGGAGAACCAGAGGGCGATATTCAGGCACTTCCTTGAGCTGGCCCTCGAACTGGGGCTTCCCGTGGTGATACACGCCCGCGAGGCCGAAAGGGAGGCCTTTGAGATAGTTCAGCGCGCGGGCGTTAGGGCGTACTTCCACTCCTTCGCCGGGAGCGTTGAGCTGGCGGGGGAGATAGTAGAGAACAGCCACGTCATAGGGATAAACACGGGTGTGGTCTTCATTCCGGAGGTAAAGGCCGTCGCTGGAGTAATCGATGTCGATTACCTCCTAGTTGAGACCGACAGCCCCTACATGAGCCCCTTTAAGGGACATCGCAACGTCCCGTGCAATGTGAAGGTTGCAGTCGAGTGGATAGCGAGGCTCCAGGGGATTGAGTTTGAGGAGGTTGAGAGGATAACAGAGAAAAACGCCGTTGAGTTCTTCGGTCTGGAAGTGGGGGGATGAAAATGGAGGAGGTTGAGAAAACGCGGGTACTCTTGGAGGAACTGGGCGAAAAGGCCCTGATAGTGAGGCTGGACTCCTTTGTAATGCTCAACGAAGGTCTCAAAACGAAGAAAGGAAGGGACTACGTTAGGCTCTCAGTCCTCGGGTTCCTCGAAGGCATGCTGATGACCCTCAAAACAAAGTACATGGACGAAGAAAACGTGGCCAGGCTTTACGAGGAGATAAGGGCAAAGAGGGCCGAGCTGGATGAACTCTTCAGAAGACCAAAAATGCAAAACCTCCAGTAATTCTCAACCTTCATAAAAATCCTGGAATACTTCAACCTCCTGGACGTAGCTCCTCCTCAGCTTCAGCGCCGTTTTGGCCCTCTCAATCTCCCTGCCGAGGTAGAAGGTGTGCCTTGGGCTTATCTCAAAGTGCTCCAGAATCGTGTCGATTATCGCGTTCGGCTCCTCGCCGACTATCGTGAGAACGGCCTCTGTCCCGCGGTGAGCGTTGACCCAGATTTTTCCTCCTTCAACCCAGATCCGGAAGTAGATAGGCTCAAGCTGAACCGGCCTTTCCCTTGCCTTGATGACTTCCCCCGTGGGTTCAAATCGCCAGTCAGCAGGCCTCTTTTCCTTTAAGAGGAGCAGGTCGAAGCCCAAATCCTTTGGCATCTCAAAGAGGTTCATGTCTATCGCCCGCCTGAGCTCCCTTATGGAGCCCCTGGCTTTGGCGCTCGTCTCGGTCGTGAGGAGGAGGTTTATTGAAAGTTCCTTCGCGATTCCCGCCAGCAGGGCGTTCATCCCGACGCTGTCAGCATCGTAGAGTTCGACAACGTTGCCGACCCCGGCCAAAAGAACGTCGTCCGGATTCCTCCCGCGGTAGAGTTGGAAGGCAGTAAGGGAGCGCGCTAAGTGGGGGACGTGCTCCAAAATCAGGTCAGGTATTACAGTTTTATAACCCAAATCAAGGGCCTGCTTCTTGAGGTTTTCTAGGAATTCAACCCTCTCGGACGGCCTGGTAGGGAAAAAGCCCCTCCCCTGATTGGTCGGGATTAAAACAACGGGTTTCTCCGTTACGAGCTCCTCAAGGTTCCCCCCGTCAACGCTGAGGAAGAGATCGGCGTATTCGAGCGCCTTCTCGATTTCAGCGGTGTTGAGGGAGTCAAAGCTTATAGGGACTTCAAAGCCCTTCTCCCCAAGCCTCTCGCGGATTTCGGGAATCAGCTCGATAAAATCGAGGTTGGTCTCTCCAGTCACCATGCCGATGTCGATTATATCGGCCCCCTCCCGGAGGTAGTATAGGGCCCTCTCGACGGTCTTTTCAACCCCGAGTCTCGGGGCATCGACAACTTCCCCTAAAATCCTCGCCGGAAAGTCCCTCCCCGCGGGGAGGTTGCCGATGAGGACGTTCCACGGCTTCTTGAAGGCCTTCTCGATATAGCGCCTGTTTCTAGTCTTATTTCTGATGTCCTCGACGCGCTTTAGGGCATCGAAGGAGAAGAGCTCGTCCGCCGGTTTTTCTTTGCTGAGCCTGAAACCCTCACCCAGGGCTTTAAGCGTTTGAGGGATGTCCATCGCGTTCCTCGGCCCTTTGAAGGCAGGGATTCCGAGTTCGTCCTCAATAAGTCCGGTGGAACCGCGGACGAGCCCGGGGATGAGGATTATGTCGTAGTCCCCGTTTTTGATTCCGGCCTTTTTCAGGTAGTGAACTACCATCTCGGGCGTCAGGAAGGCGGCAACGCTCACCGGCGTAACGAAGACGTCGCAGCCTTCACCGTACTTCCTCACGAGGGGTTCGGCGAGTTTCCCGGTAACTAAGAGGATTTTTGCGGGTGGCCTCATGGATTGGAATTAACCCCGAAAGTATTTAGGCTTTTGGAAGAAACGACCAGCGGTGGTATGGGTGATTAACGTCGGGACATGCGGCTTCTGCGAGAGCCATTCGAATTACTACCGCGACTTCGACGCTATAGAGGTGCAGCAGACCTTCTACCGGATACTTCAGGAGAAGACGCTCGAACGCTGGCGGAGAGAAGCTCCGGAGGGCTTTACCTTTGCCATCAAGGCATTTCAAGGAGTTACCCACCCGTCTAACAACCCGACGTGGCGCAGGAGCAACGTAAAGCCAGGGAAGAATGTAGGCCTGTTAAGGTTGAACAGCGAGGTGCTTAACTTCTGGAGGATAACCCTGCAAGAAGCGAAAACGCTCGGTGCGAGGTTTATACTGATTCAGCTACCCAAAAGCTTCAGGGAGAGCGAGGAGAGTTTTACCAGCGCCGAGAGGTTTTTTGAAACGATAGAGCGGGGAGGCTTTGAGATAGCGGTGGAGCTGAGGGGCTGGAGTGAAGATGGAGTAAAACGCTTCGTGAGAGCTTTTGATGTCATAGACGTGACCGATCCGCTCGTGAGGATTCCGCTTCACCTCGGCGAGGTCAGCTACTACCGCCTCCACGGGCGCTACGAGAACGGGAGGATAATCTACCGCCACTCCTACAGCGACGAGGAGCTGGGAAAGGTGAGGGAAAGGGTTCCTGGCCGGAACCGCTCGGAGAGCCTCGTCTTCTTCAACAACTCGGACATGTGCAAAGACGCGAAGAGGTTCAGGGCGATGGTTAGGGAAGTTCTCTCCAAAAAAGAGTAAAGGAAAGGGGCTCAGGCACGGGTCCAGCTCATCACCGTCAGCCGGGGAGACCAGTGCTCATCATCGCCGGATGGGCTCACTCAAATCCCGGCTTCCTGACATTCGCCACTTCCCTATTCACGAGCGTCGGGGGGATTTGGCCGTTCTTGAAGGCTATGAGGTTCCTCGCCACGAGCTCAGCCATTCCCTCCCTTGCACCGTGGGTCGCGCTCCCTATGTGCGGGGCCAGAACCACGTTGTCGAGACTGAATAGCTCCTCGTGATAGTACGGCTCCTCCTCGTAGACGTCCAGGCCGGCACCGGCAATCCAGCCCTCCCGGAGGGCCTTAACTAGTGCTCCTGTGTCAACCACCTTTCCCCTTGCGATGTTGATTAGTATCGCCGTGTTCTTCATGAGCTTAAGCTCTCGCTCGCCTATCATGTGGTATGTCTCCTTCGTCAGCGGGACGGCCAGAACCACGAAGTCGCTCTCCCCGAGGAGCTCGTCCAGCGGTTTGAACTCAGCCACGAGCTCTTTCTCAGCCTCGGCCTTCCTCGTGCGTGAATTGTAGAGGATTCTCATTCCAAAGCCACTGGCTCTTTTTGCCACCGCCTGGCCTATCCTTCCGAAGCCGACGATTCCGAGGGTCTTCCCATAGACATCATGACCCAAGAACATGAGCGGGTGCCAGGCTATTCCTTTCCTCTTCCACTCTCCGGAGCGGGTAAATCTGTCCGCCTCAATGAGCCTCCTTGCGGTGGCTAGAAGGAGGGTCCAGGCGAAGTCAGCGGTGGCGTCCGTGAGAACTTTGGGGGTGTTTGTGACGTAAATTCCCCTCCGCGTTGCTTCCCCAACGTCTATGTTGTCGTAGCCGACTGCGTAGTTGGCTACTATTCTCAATCTTGGCGCGCTGTCGAAGACTTCTTTATCAATCCTCTCACTCAACATGGTAACAAGTGCATCAACGTCGCGAACCTTTTCGAGCAGGGCTTCCCTTTGAATCTCGTGCTCATCCTCCCAGACCTCAACCTCAAAGTGCTCCCTCAGGGTCTGGATGCCGTTTTCTGGAATAGCACGCGTGATAAAAACCTTCGGCTTCACGTTATCACCACCATCTAAAGAATTGGCGCTGGTTATAAAAACCCTGCCGGCGAGATGGGGACATGCACGCCAGAGGAAGGGTAAATGCCTTAAGCGACGACGGCCTGGGAATACTGGAAACGGGCGGCAGGCGGATCTATGTCCCGTTCTCGTATCCCGGCGACGAGGTGGGAGTTAGAAGAACCAAAAGGCGATTCGGCAGACTTCTTGCAGAGGATTTTGAGATCCTCGAGCCATCGCCGCTCAGGGGGAGGCCAAAATGCCCCCACTTCGGAACCTGCGGCGGTTGCCTCTGGCAGGGGTTGAAGTATAAAGAGCAGTTGAGGTTTAAAGCGGAGCTCTTCGAGGGGATTACCGGGATAGAGGCGGAGATCGAGGGCTCGCCCCAAATCTGGGACTTCAGAAACGTGAGCAACTTCATTGTAACCACTTCAAGAATTGGCCTGAAGGGGTACGGAAGCCCGTCGGGGGTGGTGAACCTTTCGGAATGCCCGGTCTTCTCAAAGAGAACGCCTGAATATCTCCGTGCCCTCAGAGATTTTCTCTCCGAGATGGGGCTTAAGCCCTGGAACTTAAAGCGGAAAGCCGGCGACGTCCACTACCTGCAGGTCAGAGAGGGAAAGTTCACGGGAGAGGTAATGGTGAACTTAATCGCCCACGTTAACCCTCCAGATGAGATTCTGGAAGCATTCCAAGACTACTTCTCCTTCGTGGATTCCCTCTACTGGAGCCTCAAGGGGGACGAGAGAGACGACCCGAGAGGAGAGCCGGAGCTTCTAGACGGCGAACCTTTCATACGTGAGAGGATCGGGGACGTTACATACCTCATTCACCCCAACAGCTTCTTCCAGACCAACAGCTACGCCTTAGAATTGCTCCTCAGGGCGGTTGAGGGCCTCACCGATGGTGAAAAAGTCCTCGACCTCTACTCCGGCGTCGGGACCTTCGGCGTCTGGCTGGCTAAGAGGGGCTTTACCGTTGCAGGTGTCGAGCTGAACCCCTTCGCGGTCGAGATGGCCAGAGAAAACGCCGAGATTAATGGTGTAAATGTCAAGTTCAGCGTTGGTAGGGTGGAGGAGACACCCCTAGGCGATTACGATACTGTGATAGCTGACCCTCCGCGGAAAGGACTACGGGAAACGGCTGAATCCCTGGTGAAGAGCAGCGTTGAACAGGTCATTTACGTCTCCTGCAACCCAAAGGCATTTCAGCTCGACTACAAGAACTACTTGAAGAGGGCATACAGGATAGAGGACACCCGGCTGGTGGACATGTTCCCCCACACGCCCCACGTTGAGGCGGTTGTAAAACTGGTGAGAAAAAATTGATGTATCTCTATTCTCCATTGACAAAATTTAAGTAAGATTGCAACATAACTTAAAGAAGTTCAGGTCATGGAGTCTATTCGCCGTGGCTTGGACAGGAGGGCAACTGAGATGGGAAAGGAATTAATCCTCGCAATTATGCTTATGGGATGGTCCTCATAAGCGGCTGTGTTACGGGGCCCAGCACCCCCTCAACCACAGAAACAAACACGGAAACCTCCACTGGGACGCCTGCCCCGGAACCCAAGCAGGACGAGGACGGAAACACGGTCTGCGAGTGGGATGTGGACGAGGATAGTGGATGTAGTGAAGGGATTGAAGTGAAAACAGGGGCCGACCCTGGCTTTTCTCTGCCTGAGAACCTGAGGCTCAACGTGAGTCTCGTCTACGCCGGTCCGGTAGCCTCAAAGGTAGAACCCCCGTGGGACAACGACGTCATCACCTACGTGAGCGCCCTGACATCATCCCAGAACCCCGGGAAGGATGTGACATTCACGATCCGCTTCGTTAACGAGAGTGCCCTAGGGAGGTACATCCACATGGAGAAGTTCATCGACTTCTTCAACGGCAAGACCTACGTGTACCCCCCGACGGTTATCAGGATTGACGAGGGTTACGAATGGGGTCGGCGGTGGGAGATACACCTCTACTCAGGCATAACCGGGGACTCCGGATACTTCATGCTCTACAATCTCACCGAAGAGGGGTTAAAGGAGGTTCAGAGGGGCAACGACGACCCGATGGGGGGATTCGGCGTGACGATTCTGCTCGACGATGACTACCTTGACTGGGACTACAACTACGGGGTGCCTCACAAAAGCTGGAGCGGAACGTTCAGGGTCAACGGCGTCACCGGAGGTAAGAGCGAAGTCACGATAGCCTTCTCGGTTGGGTGATTTTTCTTCTTTTACCTATCCCCAAAAGCCCTACATTCATTACAACAAAGAATAGGGAAAAATTAAACCGCCTTCCAGAACGGGTCCCTCTGGACCTTCACCTTCGCCGTCATCTTGAGGGCCTTTATATCGCTGTCGTCAAGCTCGTTCTTGAGCTGCTTGGCGAGGATTATAACGTCGTTCTTGCTCAGGTCAACGTAGAGCGTCTCGCCGGGGTGTATGTGCCTGCCGACGATTGCCCCTTCGATGGCTATTGCGACAGCGTCGCCCTTCTTGGCCTCCTGGACGAAGTCGTTCTTGTTCTTGATGGACTTGATGACGCCGACCTTCTCTCCGTTCTGCTTTATCAGAACCACACCAGGCCTTATCCTTCCCTCAACGACCTCAACACCAACTATGGCCGGCTTGCTCCTCCTGAAGACGTAGCGCTCGTCCGGATAGAGCCTTATCACCCCGGGGAAGGTGACGTTCTTGAGGAGTTCGCGCTTTCTCTTCTCCTCCTCGGCCTTGACCCAGGCCCCATAGTCCTCGATGAGCTTGTAGATGATGTTGCCGGTGAAGATGGGCACTCCTTTGGCCTTCGCAACTTCCTCAGCGTCTTCGTTCACTTTGACGTTGAAGCCAAGGACGACGCCGTACTTCTCTTCCTCTTCCTTAACGCTTAGCGCCTCCATAACGTCGGTCTTGCTGATGTTGCCAACGTCCGCCTTCCTTATCGGAATCCCCGTCTCCCCCAGTTCTTTGCTCAAAGCTTCCAGCGAGCCAAGGGTGTCGGCCTTGACTATGACACCGACCTTGCCGGTGCTTATGACGACGCTCTGTATCTGGCTCAAGATTTCCTCTCTGGCCCTCTCAACTTCTTCCTCCGAGCGTGCCGCTATAACCGGCGAGCCGGCTAACGCTTCCTCAAGGCCTGGAGCGGCTATCTTTATACCCGCGGCGGCGACAACCTCGTCAACCTGGTCGAAGCGGAACCTTGGATCGCGTATCTCGTCGAGGGGTTTGGGCTTGAGGAGCGCGCGGATTTTAGTGACTATCGCCTTATCCTTGCCACCAACCACTATCGTGTCGTCCTTTCTAAGCGTCCCGTCGTATATGATGACGTCAAGCGTGGTTCCCAGGCCGACCTCCTCCCGTATCTCAAGTATAGTGCCGCGCGCCGGACCTTCAACTTCAATCTTGAGCTTCTCCTCCAGGTACTTCTGGCTCAGGCCGGCGATAAGGACAAGGAGCTCAGGGACACCTATACCGTACTTGGCCGAAATCGGGACTATCGCCAGCTCGCGGGTGAAGTCCTGGACACGGTCGAAACGGTTAGCGTTGAAGCCCATCTCGTAGAACTTACCTATCAGCTCCCAGAGCTTGGTTTCGAGCTCCTGAACGGCCCTCTGGTCCTGTTTCTTTATGTTTACGAGGAAAGGTTCGTCCCCCTCTACCTTCCAGCCCTTTATCCTGTCTATCTTGTTGGCGGCGACGATGAATGGAGTCCGGTTCTTCCTGAGTATCTCGATGCTCTCTATCGTCTGGGGCTGGAAGCCCTCGTTGATGTCCACGATGAGAACCGCCAGGTCAGCAAGGCTCCCTCCCCTCGCGCGCAGACTGGTGAAGGCCTCGTGGCCAGGGGTGTCGATGAAGAGCAGGCCGGGGAGTTTTATCTCGCCCTTCCAAAGCTTGATGAGTGGCCCTGCAAGCCCCCTGATGGTCTCGATGGGAACCTCCGTCGCGCCTATATGCTGGGTTATCCCGCCGGCTTCTTTGCCGGCGACGTTTGTTTTTCTTATTCGGTCAAGGAGCGTCGTCTTGCCGTGGTCAACGTGACCGAGAACCGCTATGATGGGCTGTCTAATCCCATTCACCATTTCCCTCACCTCTGACACTGACTCAGGATAAGGCTTTTAAAGGGTTCTGGCGGATATTAAGAAGTCCTATAGTAATTTTGGTCGATGGTTGCTTCAGACATCCCTTGCATGGCCAATCCTGCCGGAATACATATAGCTGAGGGGAGGAAGGACCTTCGGATTTGATGACTTTGCCAGGTTCTCCATGTTCTTTTGAGCAACTGCAAGCTTTGGAATTGGTCTATCTGCAAGTGCATGACCGATTCTGATGATTTCCGGGCTGACAATCTACACACTCCTCGCATAGGCCGGCGCAAAAATCCATTCCGGCTCCTTAACGTCGTCCCCTGCTCCAGCGAACTCCATTTTCCTCCACGCGCTCT
>Ga0256840_1000028_pt1 | contig 105555 bp, 103 predicted proteins | sample 355202metaG_FD_185969 | JGI IMG/M metagenome (GOLD analysis project Ga0256840, IMG submission 185969) | Hydrothermal vent microbial communities from Mid Atlantic Ridge, Atlantic Ocean - 355-202 | ecosystem: Environmental > Aquatic > Marine > Hydrothermal vents | place: Atlantic Ocean: Mid... | reverse complement strand
TCTTAGTGTTATTCAACAATGTTTTAATGACTTAGCCATTTCAACCATTTCAGGAATATCACGTGATGATGTCGTCAAGGGGTTATATTGCTATTCAATTCAAAAGCATCTTATTTTTTACCGTGACACAAGGGATGAGTTGGTGATTTTACGTGTTCTCCATCAGCGTATGGATGTCAGTCGGCATTTAAAACGATAATGTTAGAACAAGAAGTTAAATTACAGGTTCTGGGTGACAAGCTTGATTTGAGATCACTAACATGGCTGTGTGCGCTCGCCGATGGTGATATTGAAACGCAGCGGTTAGTGAGCACTTATTACGACACGGATGACCATTACTTAGTGATGCAAGGTTTAGGTTTGAGGTTGCGTAATAAAGGTGGTCATTGGCTACAAACGGTTAAAACATCGGGTAGTGTTGAAAATGGTTTGCATCAACGCCAAGAGTGGGAATATGAGTTAGACAGTCAGGCATTTGATTTGTTGTTACTAAAACAAACGCCATTGAAAGATATCGTTGAAGACCAAGTAAGATGGTCAGCATTAATGCCTCTTTTTACAACTGATTTTGTTCGAGAAACACTACAGATAACATTAGCGGATAACACCCAGATTGAGTTCGCTTATGATTTCGGCAAAGTCACAGCAAAACAATTAAGTACACCGATACATGAAATAGAAATGGAATTAAAGTCGGGTTCAGTTAAACAGCTCACACACTTTGCAAGAATGATTTCAGAACGCCTAGATCTAGCACCAAGCAACGGTAATAAAGCGCAGTTAGGCTACCAATTACTTTCCTGAAGATAAGCCACGGTTGGTTTCAAATCGCCATGTGCGAATAATCGTCAGAGCATCGTAGCCTTCAGGAAGCACATCTTTAGGAATAGCGGCATATGGCGCACCTAAGCGAACGATTCGCACTGCCGCTTGATCTAAAACATCATATCCAGATGATCGTGAAATTACGATACCATTCGGCCCAACACTGCCATCTGATTCAATATCAACACTGAGCATTAAACTGCCATTGATATCTTGTTTTTTGGCTTCTTGTGGGTAATTTGTATTACCAATGCGTTCTACTTTCATTGCCCATGACTTCATATAAGCTGCAGCGGCAAGTGCTTTGGTTGATGAACTTATTTTCAGTCTTCGTGGACGCTTGCTTAATGCTTTAGTGGAAACATCCAATGCTCTTTGTAAATCGGCAAGATTATTTCGAGCCTGAAACATCATTTCTTGGGCTGATAATTGGGGTTTAGGTTTTACCGCTTCTTCTGCCGCTTTAACAGTTTCATCTGGCTCGGGAGTTTGCTCAACTTTCCGCTCGGCATGTTGTTGTGTAATTATTTTTTCTTGTTGAGGCGGTTTCTTTTCTTGAACAACAGGATCAGGCTTGACTGCCTCAATAACTGCTTCGACAACTTCAGGGGTGATAGGCTCAGGAGTCGGTGGCTCATTAGTTTGCTGGGGTTCTATTTGAGTGATAGGCGCTGGAACAGGTGGCGTAAAGGGCACATCGCTATCAGAATCAGGTGCGTCACTTGAAGAGGAGTCAACTATATTGGGTGTGGGGTCGGGCATGGCTTCTTCTGTTTCGCCACCACCTTCATTATTAGCCTGCGCATAAAAATCAGCTTGTTCAGGGGCTTCTTCTGTTTGTTGTTTTACCAGCGTGATATCTAGATTAACTAGTGGCGTATTTGTCGGCGGAGAAGTGACGTTAAAACTTATCCCCAAGACAATGACCAAATGAATGATAACTGAAAACAGTAGGGTGAATATAAGCCGGTCGGTATTAGTTGTTCTGCTTGCCATAGTTTTTGAGTTTAAGATTCTTCACTGCGAATTATAACGGGTTTATGGTTATTGATTAATTGAATTCGGTCAACCATTTGAGGAGACATCTCAATCTGGCCATCAGGCTTGACTAACATAACATGAGTAATCCCCATCGATTTCGCAATTTCAGGCCAATTATCGCCAGCGACAAAAAGGGCGGTTGCGGCGGCATCAGCTAGTGAAGCGTTATTATGTAAGACAGTAACAGACATGGCTTTATCAGCTGGATAGCCAGTACGTGGGTCAATGATATGAGGGTAACGTTTGCCTTCATAGAGGAAAAAACGTTCGTAATCGCCAGAAGTGAACACACTTTCATCACCATGTAATGCTATTGATGCGATTATGCCATCTTGACGCGGATGACGGATACCAATAACCCAAGGTCGTTTGCCGTGCGAGCCAATAGCGCGCAGATCACCACCGATATTAACAATGGCATCACTAATGCCCTGTTGTTGCAATGCGGCAATGGCCTTGTCGACAGCATAACCTTTAGCAAACGCACCAAAACCTAATTTAACTGATGGATTGCAACTGGTGAGTTCGCCATTTTCAATGTGAATGTCTTCCATGGTCGGCGTGCTAGCGAGCCAGTTATTTATTTCTTGATCGCTTGGCGGAGGGTGAGATTCAAACCAATTATCTTGATGGAAACCCCACAGTTCAAATAACTTACCCGCGGCGGGGTTAAATAAGTGTTGGCTTTTCGTCGCATATGAAGCAGCCAAGTTAATCAGTTGGGCAACGTCTTCCTCAATGGCAATTGTTTGACCTAAGGCAATGGCTTCATTAATGCGTGTCAGTGTGCTGGGTTGCCATGCATGCCACGTATTATTGACATTAGAAAAGGTCTGCTCCAAAACATCAATTGTATTGTTGGCTGTTTCTTCATCAACATCATAAAGGCTAACATCAATCTCAGTACCAAAGGCATAGAACTTTGCTTGGCGCGCACGAGGTTCAGAATCGCAGGCGCTGAGTAACAAGCTGCAACAAATAAGAAGTAAAGGAATAATTTTCATAGCGTTCATTTATGTTTCGTTTCGGGACACGTGGTTAGGCCTTGTTCAAAACAAGTTTGAAAACGCCTGCCCATTGCTGTGCGTTCAGCTGAGCTAGGGTGTGTAGAAAAGTAGCCTAACACTCCTTCGCGATTATTTTCATCTTGCTCAGCGGTTGTTATATCAGGCTTAGGTTTTTTATTTGTTGAACTATTATTACAGCTACTATCAGGTTGATCAAAAAGCATATCTTGCTCCATTCGGTTTAAGATAAGACCCAAACTAGCTGGATTAATTCCCGCTTGCAGGCTGTGTTCATAAGCAAATAGGTCGGCTTCGGCCTCATGCCCGCGAGAATAAAAACTACTTATTAAGAATGACCCCACCCCCACACCCATATCAGCTAACCAGCTGACATCACCAAAGGCCATTGATACCGCAACAACGATGGCGCTACCCTCAATAACCTGTTCTAAAGAATGGCGACCCACTACGTGGCCCATTTCATGGAGTAATACAATATCAATTTCATCTTGAGATTGTGCAAGCTCAATAAAACGGTCGGTGACAACAATATCGCCAGAAGGCAAGGCCAAAGCATTAGGAATGCTGCCCTTTTCACCTAGTGGCCAGAGTCGAAAATGTAGCTTAAATTCAGGTGTTTCTTCTGCTTGATACAAAGGCACGATGGTATCAAAGAAATGTTGACGGATCTGCTCTTGTTGCTTTTCATCTAGCTTCGTTTCTTCCAGAAAATGCTCATCGAGGAATTCTAAAACATTGCCAGACAAGGCCTGATTAGCAGATTCAGGCAGTGCACTTGCCACTGCATGGCTGGCGGCAGGCAAGCCCCATTTAAAACTAGCAAATACAACACCGATGGTTATGAAAATACTAAAGATAGCCAACGCCATATTGCGTTCTAATATATGAACAAAGCCCATAAATCCCGAGGATTGATTATTATTGGCAAAGGCGCTATCAATGGCATCATTGTCTTTTGTTTCAAAGACACTACCATCGGGCAATGTGATTTTGCGAGCAATATTACCCAGTCGGTTGGCAACATGCAGCTGATCTATCGAGCCAGTTACAGTGTGATTGCCTTCAGCATGAAGTTGAAATCCACCAGCCTGTAAATAAAGTTTAGCAGGGCTAAAATCAGATTGCCCTGCTAAATAAAGCTTGCCATCAATCATTAAAAAGCAATGCCGCCTACATCAATATCAAAGGCATCACCCAGCTCTTCACCTAAGGCATTTTCACTGCCTGCTTTACTCATATAACCATCAAATCCTTCTTTAGCTTCGACTTCAATGCTTTCAATGGAATAACGGTACAGACGAACTGCAGCCCATGGGTAAGCCAAACCTAGTGTAAAAATAAGTAAGATAAAATTTGTTAGGCTGATTGAAAAAAATCGACCAGTTTGTAATGTAGATTCAAAACTAATGGTGTTATCTAAGGTCGTATTACTAAAAACATAAGCTCTATTTTTGGCTTTAATGTAGGCAAGAACATACATGCCAACAGCGATAAAAAAGGCATAAACAGAAAAGATAACAATAAAAAATAATGCATTAGGCTGAGCACCTTGTTCCATTGCCTGCATTTGAGCGCCTAGCGTCATTATTTGATCAGCACCGACAATTAAATATGCCAATAAACCGACAGCAATAAAAGCAAGAATTGACAGTAATATACTTAAGCCCATCGCTTTTAAAAGAATGATAAAGAAGGGTTTAAATTCAAGATCAGCAGAAAATTGACCTTGACCAAAATGAGCACCATTGATGACATAGTTTTGGCTTAATTTATTCATCATGGCAAAAAAAGCGGGGTAGGCCAAGAACATTAAAATGAACATTGGGATGACAAGCAATGCTCCCATGCCAGATGATACTGACTCAATGCCTCCACCTATGGTTATACCAATAAAGATCAAAATAACAAAAGCGAAGATAACGGCTATTGGATAACCCATAAAAACGGCATAAGAGCGCCCTAGTGCACCATTAAAGCCAAAGCGAACATTACGATAACTACTCATTCGGAAATTAAACTTCAAACTTCGCCAAATAATCCAAGGGAAGATAAAGAAAAATAGAACAGCCAGAATGCCGCTTATCATGGGGAAGACTTGGCCTACACCAACATAAATAGCAAAGATCACCATGGCAATAATATAGCTAACGAACAACTGCTTACCCGTTGCATGATATTCAAAATTAGCATTATCTAATTCTGTATTGCCATAAAAATAACGGCGGCTACGCACTTTTGCCCATGGGTAGTAAATGCCTAAAGTGACAATAGTCAGCAGAATATTAACGATCCAGATTTTAAAATATTCTGTACCGTTACCATTAAATTGGAGAGCTTTCATATACGTTCCTTTGCGTTATTATTATATCCAAGGCATGAATACTAGCGTGAAGCTAGTTGTTGTTCAATGCTATTCATTAAATCGCCGGCTATATTTAGACCAAACTGTGAATCAAGTTCACGAATGCAGGTTGGGCTGGTGACATTAATCTCGGTTAAATAATCACCAATCACATCTAAACCGACAAATAATAAACCTTTTTCTCGTAATGTTGGACCGACTTGTTCGCAGATCCAGTGATCGTGGTCGGTCAACTCTTGACCTTGGGCGCGGCCGCCAGCAGCGAGGTTGCCTCGTGTTTCACCTTTAGCGGGAATGCGAGCTAAAGCATAAGGTACAGGCTCGCCATTAATCATCAAAATACGTTTATCACCATTGACAATTTCAGGGATAAATTGCTGAACCATAATGGATGTTTTGCCGTGATGAGTGAGTGTTTCGATGATGACACTGAAATTGGGATCATTTTCTTTAACGCGAAAAATAGATGCGCCGCCCATGCCGTCCAATGGTTTTAGAATAATATCGTGATACTGTTGTTGAAAGTCTCGGATCAATTTGGCTTTGCGGGTGACTAATGTTTTAGGGCAACATTGTGGAAACCATGCGGTAAAGAGTTTTTCATTAGCATCGCGTAAGCTTTGTGGATTATTCACCACTAATACACCGGCCGATTGAGCTTGTTCAAGCAGATAAGTGCTGTAAATATATTCCATATCAAACGGGGGGTCTTTGCGCATTAAAATAACATCAAGCTTGTCTAAAGGTTGAGTGAGGGCATCACCTAACTGATACCAACCATTAGCGTCTTCAACCACGGATAAGGGCTGCATCTTGGCAGAGACAATACCATCGCGCAGGAATAAGTCATCTTGCTCCATATAAAAAAGTGACCAGCCCTTAGCCTGAGCGGCTAACAGCATGGCAAAACTGCTGTCTTTTTTGATCGTAATTGTTGAGATAGGATCCATTACAATCCCAATGCGTATGCTCATACGGGTAATCTCTTAATGGTTGTTGTGAGATGATTTTACCTGAATAGAAGTCATCTGCCCGATTTTTGCCACAATTGTTCGTCACATTGCCTTAATTTATCCCCTTTATTTCCCGACTGACTTGATGTAATGGACTCGTCATCAACCAAAGGGGCTCCTGATTAATTCATTCGGAATTAACTCGAGCCCCTTAAACGAGAGGAAATATCATGGCCATTACCATTAAGTCATCAGTAAAAAATAATCTGCTTATCAGCTTAGGGCGCTGTGTGTTTTACAGCTGTATTATTGGCTTAGCGATTAGTCTGGCAATTGCAAGTTTAATCATCTTTGCATCATCGGCTCAAGCGGCGGACGGTGAAGAAATTAAACTTGAAACAGTTCGGCATTTTAATGATGTGTCATCAGGTCAATTAGTTTTTCGTCACGATGACGGTCATTATCTTGCTAGCCCTAATTTAGCAACAGATGTTGAGATCAAGGTGAATGGTTTGTTAGCTCGTGTGCAAGTGAGCCAAACATTCACTAATCCAACGGATTCATGGCAAGAGGGGATCTATGTTTTCCCGTTGCCTGAAACCGCGGCAGTGGATCATCTACAAATGAAAGTGGGTGAACGTATCATTATCGGTGAGATTAAACGTAAAGCGGAAGCTAAAAAGATTTATGAGGCGGCGAAAGCATCGGGCAAAAGAGCCACACTGCTTGAACAACAACGCCCGAATATCTTCACCAGTTCAGTGGCGAATATTGCACCGGGAGACAGCATTACCATCACCATTGAATATCAACAAATGGTGACACAAAATGAAGATGAATTCAGCTTACGCTTTCCGATGGTAGTTGCGCCACGATATATTCCGGGCAAAATTAGTAATCAAATTGAAGATCTTAGCGAAGTAAATGGTTCTGGTTGGGCAATGAATACCGATCAAGTGTCTGATGCATCACAAATAACACCGCCTGTTGTCGTAGGTGAAAGTGACCATAACCCGGTTAATTTGAAGGTGATGCTGGCGGCAGGTTTTCCGGTCGATAGCGTGATCAGCCGTTACCACGAAGTTGAAAATATTGAACTGAAAGATGGCACACGGAATATTTCATTAATGGGCGCCGTTCCCGCTAATCGTGATTTTGAATTGGTATGGAAGGCAAAACCGCAATTCACCCCGCAAGCTGCTTTATTCAAGCAACGTAAAAACAATCAAGATTATGCGATGGTGATGTTAATGCCGCCCAAACAAATGAATACACAAAGTATTGCCCGAGAAATGATTTTTATTGTTGATACCTCAGGCTCAATGGATGGCACATCAATTAAACAAGCACGAAGCGCATTATTATATGGTCTCGATCAATTACGGCCACAAGATAGTTTTAATATTATCCGTTTTAGTGATGATTTAGAAAGCCTGTTTGAACATGCATTGTTGGCAACGGACGATAATTTGGATATTGCGCGTGATTTTGTGAATTGGTTGCGCGCCGCTGGCGGAACAGAAATGGCGCCGGCATTAAAATTGGCTTTAACCAGTGAACAAAAAACAAAGGGTATCCGTCAAATTATGTTCTTAACCGATGGTAGCGTCGGCAATGAAGATGCGCTTTTTAACTTAATCAAACAACACCTAGGCACAAGTCGATTATTCACTGTCGGCATCGGCAGTGCGCCCAATAGCCATTTTATGCAAAGAGCCGCTGAATACGGCCGAGGCAGTCACAGTTATATTGGCGCGGAGTCAGAAGTAAGACAAAAAATGCAGGCATTATTTACTAAACTAGCGCATCCAGCGGTGACAAATATCACCCTTGATTTACCTGCAGACACGGTATTAGAACAGTGGCCGCGGGTAATTCCTGATTTATATTTGGGTGAACCGTTATTGGTCACATTAAGAGCCGATAACTTGCCCGACAATATCACTATTAAAGGCATGCTTGGCACAACGCAGTGGCAAACAAAGGTAGCGCTGCACATGGGTGCCGAATCAGATTCAGTTTCAACTTTTTGGGCACGTCGAAAAATTGCAAGTTTGATGGATGATTACCGCACACAGAATCAGCGTGAAGACATTAAAGATGCAATTGCTAATGTGGCATTAGCGCATCATTTGGTCAGTAAGTTTACATCCTTGGTGGCAGTTGAACAAACACCTGTTCGCCCGAAAGATGCTGAGCTAAAATCAAACGCCATTGCCAGCAATATGCCCGCAGGATGGAAAATGGGGCAGCTTCCACAAACGGCAACCCCCGCTACATTACAGTTGATAATGGGATTCTTCCTATTGTTAGTTATGCAATTATTACGCTGGAGAAAAGCATGAGTCAGTATGATGAGATTAGAACAAGGAGAAAAATATCTCCGTTCGCCCTGAGCCCGTCGAAGGGTATAAAATCAGATAATCATGGTTCGACAGGCTCACCACGAACGGCAAAGATTACACGTCGTAGCATTGTCATTGTAGCGTTTGCACTATTAGCCGTATGGAATGTTGGACAAGGCAGTTATATTCTAGCCAAAGCAGAACTGGCGCAATGGTTAATTGCATCAGCATGGGCTGAATCAACAACAGGTGAGCGAGCTAACATAAAACCGTGGCCATGGGCAGATACATGGCCAGTCGCTCGCCTTGAAATGCCGGCACATAATATTGACCAATATGTGCTGGCGGGTTCAAGTGGTTCTTCACTTGCCTTCGGCCCGGGCTATATCTTCGCCTCCGCCGCACCCACAGAGCAAGGTAACACCGTAATTGCCGCCCACCGAGATACGCATTTTGCTTTTTTAGAAAAGGTGAAAGTAGGCGAGAAAATTTCAGTGACTAATGCCGCAGGTGAGATACGTGACTATATTATTCAAGATATGCGAGTAGTCGATAAAGAAGATGTAGCGTGGATTAATGCTGAAAATAATCCGTATCAACTAACGTTAGTAACCTGTTATCCGTTTAATTCTATTACAACGGGCGGACGGTTGAGGTATGTAGTGCGTGCAGTATCGAAACCAGATGATATCGTAGTTTAAAAGCAATAACGGTCAGACTGAACAGATTGTTACCTGCCCTCACTTATTGAAATACCGATTAGTGTTTGTAGGTTTTCACATTGACGAAAATCAGCCCAATCATCTCCACCTATATCCCATATTAATTCGAACGCTTTTTTAAGTGTCTTATTTTCATCCTTAGTGAGCAATTTTTGCAACCCACTTATTTCTCTATCCATGGAATACATAAATGAATCCAAGCTATCTAGATCTTTATTATTCTCGAATTCGATAACCATTACATACAAATAAAACAGGAGTTCTTCCCCTTCTACAAAGGGGTAAACTCAGCCATAATAATCAAATTCCTCACGTTTAACATCATCAGGATTATTATGGTTCACGGACATTTTTGCAAAGGAGTCATCACCATAATCATCCAAGATTTGTGCTTTTCGAAGTCCCCACTTGAGCGTTTTGTTAGCTGTTTTCGACTGTAAGCCAACCATTATCATTTCTCTCAAAGTCATAATTTTCTTCAATGAATGTGTTTAAAGAATATGCCAGTGAATATAGAAAATTTGGAGAGCATTCAAGCAGATTAGTGTTTTCAAAAGCATAACGCCAATTAACAAATATATTTTTATGATTCGATAAATTTGTATTTAAACTATCTCTATTTTCATCAGGATTTTGGGCAAGAAATTGATCAACAATACGATTTAATAGTTCTTTGGGTAATTTTTCAAAGAGAACTTCTAAATTGTGACCATGACCAGCATCTTCAGTTTCTTGTATTAGAAGCAGCTTTAGGCATACCTCAATGGCAAAAGCACAAGATAATATAACTGGAGTTGAAGGCTTTCTTCTTACGCCATTATCATTAATACCATCACTGTCTATGATTATTTTTGCCCCTGCGATAAGTGAGTGGGATTGTTCAAACATTGATGGTTTATCCATGTACTTTCTCAATAATTTAATCACAGCTAACGTTTGAAATAAGGGGCTAGGTGGGCTGTATCGCCTAGTCCCACCCCACGTTTTTGTGGGCGAACTTGATTGATTTGTTATATTCTAATTCTTCTTTCCAAACTTTATATACACTCAATAAATAGTGTTCAACTCTGGTTCGCAGTCACCTGCATCTTCATCAAAAATCACCCAAACTTCAAATCCATCATAAAACTTCATTCTTAAATATTTATTGTAAATATTGTCATCTAATTCTATGAATGCAAACTTAAAAGCATCAGGATTATTTCCCTCATACACTGGTGTATGATCTCGTTGAAGTTCTTCTATTAATTGCCCAAATTCGTCATTTTTAAATTCAGGAGTTTTTAAATAGGTGGTTGCTGTAATGAGTTTTCGTAACCATCGTTGATTGTATTTATGGTAAAAAAGTGCATAAGCGATTTTTCTCATGACTAAATCTACCCTATCCCTATCAATCTCAAATGCCACGGTTTGAGCTCCATTGAAATTTACAGAATGTTGCTTTTCTGTAGTGTGTTGTAATAATGCTGGGCTTCTTTTGAAGGATTTAATAGTTTTTTCTGAAAATTGTTCATATGCTGTAGCGTTCCCATATATATGCATAGTTATTAAATTTCTGACATATTCATCGTCAAGCGATGTATCTTCATTATGTTTTTGGCATGAATCAACTGTAATCAAATTGTTTCGCATATCCGATGGAAAAAAACTTTTAGGAGGCGCATGTTCAACAGAAACTATTTCTTTATCACACATATAACAACTCATATGATCTAGCACTCCTGTAATTGAATATAACTTGTTATTAACAAGAATAAAAATTATCTGTAATTCCTATACATATACGGACTTTAATTCTTTGTAAGTAGATGAACAAGGCAAAACAGAGAATTATTCTTTCCTTAAAAATAGTAATTGAAATGCGATGGTATTCATTTAGCAAAGGTAAAGTGATTCAAGGAATGTAGCACGCTTAGATATTATCTACAAATAGCTACTATTTTGGATAATTTAGTGATCAGTCTGCGACATTAGTTCCATATATTAGTATAATCGTAAGGTTATTATTAATAGGTTGTGATTATTGCCAATGAGTACATCTTCGGTTTCGGTGGCGGATACGCCAAAGACCTTTCAGGAATTGATCCTGCGACTGCAACAATATTGGGCTGAGCAAGGCTGTGTCTTGTTGCAACCTTATGATATGGAAGTGGGGGCGGGGACATTTCACCCTGCTACTTTCTTACGTGCGATTGGCCCTGAGCCTTGGAGTGCCGCTTATGTGCAGCCTTCTCGCCGCCCGACAGATGGTCGCTTTGGTGAAAACCCCAATCGCTTGCAGCATTATTACCAATTTCAGGTGGTGCTAAAACCGTCGCCTATCAATATTCAAGAATTGTATTTAGATTCTTTGAAAATGCTGGGTTTAGATACATCAATTCACGATATTCGTTTTGTTGAAGACAACTGGGAATCACCCACATTAGGCGCATGGGGCTTAGGTTGGGAAATTTGGCTTAATGGAATGGAGGTTACACAGTTTACCTACTTCCAGCAGGTCGGCGGCCTAGAGTGTCGCCCCGTAACCGGTGAAATTACTTATGGTTTAGAGCGCATTGCCATGTATTTACAGGGCGTGAGCAGTGTTTATGATTTGGTGTGGTCAGAAGGGCCAAGTGGCGTTGTGACCTATGGTGATGTGTTTCATCAAAATGAAGTGGAAATGTCAGAATATAACTTTGATCACGCTGATGTTGATAGCTTGTTTACCAACTTTGATACCTATGAACGTGAAAGTGCAAAAATGATTGAAGCAGGTTTGCCGTTGCCAGCTTATGAGTTGGTTTTAAAAGCATCACATACTTTTAATTTATTGGATGCACGCAAAGCAATTTCTGTAACAGAACGACAACGTTTTATTTTACGTGTGCGCACATTAGCGCGTGATGTTGCACAGGCTTATTATGACCGACGCGAGTCACTTGGCTTCCCGATGGTGAATAAGCAGGAGGCGCAATCATGAGTGAAGTTAATAAACGCGATTTATTGATTGAGCTGGGCACAGAAGAGTTGCCACCTAAAGCACTGAAAAAATTAATCAACGCGTTTGAAGCCAGCATCAAGCAAAGTTTAGATAAAGCAGAATTAAGTTTCACGACCATTCAATCTTATGCTGCACCACGTCGTATGGCAGTGGTGGTTAATGATCTGCAAGTGCGACAACAAGATCGCATGATTGAACGCCGTGGCCCAGCGGTTACTGCTGCGTTTGATGAGGATGGCAATCCAACTAAAGCGGTACAAGGTTTTGCCCGATCATGTGGTGTTGAGGTTGACGATCTTGAAAAAATGGAAACGGACAAAGGTGCATGGTTGGTGTTTAAACAGCAACAATCAGGCGCGGAAACAGCCAATTTGATCGGCGATATTTTGCAACAAGCCCTAGCCGACTTACCGATACCAAAGCGAATGCGTTGGGGTAATTTACCGGGTGAGTTTGTTCGTCCTGTACATTGGCTTGTTTTATTGTTTGGTGATGATGTTATTCCTCTAGAATTATTAGGCGTAAAGTCTGGGCGTAATAGTTATGGGCATCGTTTCCATCATCCACAAGCAATTGAAATTCAATCGGCACGCCGTTATAAATCTCAGTTGGAACAAGCTCAGGTGCGGGTTGATATGGAAGCACGCCGTCAAACTATACATGACCAAGTTGTGGCCTTAGCCACAAAGCTCGGTGGTGAAGCGGTGTTGAATGAAGATTTATTAGATGAAGTAACAGGCTTGGTTGAATGGCCGGTTGCGTTATCGGGTTCGTACGATAAGCGTTTCCTTGAATTGCCAGCCGAAGCGTTGATCTCATCAATGGAAGAACATCAAAAATATTTTGCAGTGCGTGATAAAGCGGGTGAGTTATTACCTTATTTTATTACGATTTGTAACATTGAAAGTCGCGACCCTGCACAAGTGGTTGCTGGTAATGAGCGCGTTATTTTACCACGACTGAGTGATTCAGCATTCTTCTGGGAAACAGATCGCAAGCGCCCATTAGCTGATCGCCAAGAGCAATTAAAAACCATTGTATTCCAAAATAAATTGGGTACGGTTTTTGATAAATCAGCTCGTGTTGCTAAATTAGCAACAACGATCGCCACTGAAATTGATGGTGATGCCGCACTAGCAGAACGTGCTGCATTATTAGCTAAATGTGATTTAGTAACCGAAATGGTCGGTGAGTTTCCTGACTTGCAAGGGATTATGGGTCGTTATTATGCACGCTTAGATGGCGAGCATGATGAAGTGGCAGAAGCTTTAGATGAGCAATATTTACCGCGATTCTCGGGTGATAAATTACCCGAAACAAAAACAGGGCAAGCTGTAAGCTTGGCCGAAAAACTAGATACCCTAGTCGGCTTATTTGGAATCGGTCAGCCGCCAACGGGTGTGAAAGATCCTTTTGCTTTGCGCCGTGCTGCTTTAGGTGTGCTTCGAATAGTGATTGAAAATAAACTTGATGTTGATTTACAAAACTTAGTGCAGCACGCTCAACAAGGGTTTGATACGCAACTCACACAAGATGATGTGACAGAGCAGGTGATTCGTTATTTCTTTGACCGTTTACGTGGTTATGCCTTAGACCAAGGTATAAAGGCAGACGTGTTTGAGGCGGTATTAGCCGTTCAACCGACAAAACCGTTAGATTTTATGCAACGATTAAGTGCGGTAACTGAGTTTAGGGCATTAGATGCAGCAGAATCGTTAGCGGCAGGTAATAAGCGTATTGGCAATATATTACGAAAAAATGATGCTGAAGGTGAAGGCGCTGAAATTGATAGCAAGTTATTAAGCGAACCTGCAGAAAAAGCATTGGCAACGAAATTAGCTGAAGTGAGCAAGCAGGTTAAACCACTTGTTGAACAAGCTGATTATGCCGGTGTTTTACGCGCTTTAGCTGGCATGCGCGAAACGGTAGATGGCTTTTTTGATCAAGTGATGGTGATGGCCGATGATGAAGCTGTGCGTAATAACCGCTTAGCTTTATTAAACCAGACACGTGCTTTATTCTTGGGTGTGGCTGATATTTCGGTGTTGCAGCAATAAATGGAGTCACTCGATTTATGCCTTTAATAATACTGGACAGAGATGGTGTGATTAACCATGATTCGGATAATTTTATTAAGTCGCCGGCAGAGTGGGAGCCCATTGATGGCAGTTTAGAGGCGATTGCGAAATTAAATCATGCAGGGTATCGCGTTGTGGTGATTACTAATCAATCTGGTATTGCTCGTGGTTTATTGGACGTGGATACCTTAAGTCGGATCCATAATAAAATGCGGCGAATGCTCACGCAGGTGGGAGGCAAGCTTGAAGCTATTTTATATTGCCCGCACGGACCAGATGACGATTGTTCATGTCGAAAACCTAAAGAGGGCAGCTTTACCGAACTTGCCCAACGACTGCGAGTCAAGCTCGACAATGTGCCTGCTATTGGCGATTCGCTACGCGATCTACAGGCAGCAGAGGCCGCTGGAGCTAGGCCTATTTTAGTTAAAACAGGTAAAGGTGAGAGGACATTGTCCGAAGGTGGACTGCCTGAAAATGTTGCGGTTTATGATAATCTGGAAGTCGCAGTAAATGCATTGTTGGAATCTACAAAATAATGCTCTTTATCCGCTCAGCCATTTTTTTGATTCTTCAAATGATCACGGCAATTTTATTTTCATTAATAGGATTCCTTTTATGGCCGTTACCCTTTAGGTGGCGTTATAAAATCATGAGTAGGTGGGCTGTTTTAAACTTATGGTTTGTGGAAAAGATATGTGGAGTGAGTTATCAGGTAGAAGGGTTGGATAATATACCTGATGAGCCCTGCGTTATTATGTGTAAACATCAATCAGCATGGGAAACATTAGTATTGCAAGCGGTGTTTCCACCACAAGTATGGGTTTTAAAACGAGAGTTATTATGGATACCTTTTTTTGGTTGGGGTTTGGCCGTATTAAATCCAATAGCGATTGATCGGGGTGCCGGAAGAAAGGCGCTGAACCAAGTATTGGAACAAGGGAAAGATCGTTTAGCTTCGGGGGCGTGGGTCGTTGTTTTTCCTGAAGGTACTCGGATCCCAGAAGGTGAAATGGGACGGTTTGGTATGGGAGCAGCACGGTTAGCCGTTGAGGCTCAGTGTGCGGTTATACCCGTTGCACATAATGCCGGTAAGGCTTGGCCACGACATAGTTTTATTCGGAATCCAGGCACTATTACCTTGGTTATTGGTGAAAAAATAACCAGTGCTAACAAAAAAGCAGTAGAATTGAATGAGCAAGTTTATCAATGGATGGAGCAGCAAATGACACGGTTAGAAGGCAGCAAACCAACAACAAGAAAAACATTGCTAAAAGAGGATAAAAAACGTGGCTAAACCCGATGAGATTTTACGACTATTGTTAATTGATGATTCATTAACAACAGCGGATGTAATAACAACAACGCTTAGAAGTTCCGGCCATACGGTACGAGCAGCACGGTTTGACAAAATGGCTGATATAAAAGAGGCCTTAAATGAAAAATCATGGGATTTAGTTATATGCCGAGATACATTAATAACAATATCTCCTAAAGAATTTTTAGAGTATTTACATAATTTAGGACGTGATGTTCCTTGTATCATTCTGACGACTGAGTCTGAAATAGACGATGATTTATTTGATCTTGGTGCGCAAGATATTATGGTGTTTAGTGATACAAAACGTCTACAATTTGCTGTTAGCCGAGAGCTGAAAAACTTATTTGTTCGTCGATTAGGCCGACGTAATGAACGCGCTTTGCGTGAAAGTGATAAACGCAGTCAGTTGCTGCTTGAAATATCAAAAGAGGCGGTGGCGTATATTCATGAAGGCATGCATATTTATGCCAATCAAGCCTATGTAACCTTGTTTGGCTATGATGATGCCGAAGATCTTGATGGCTTACCTATCATGGATATGTTGGTAGGCAGTGAGCATAAAAAATTCAAATCTTTTTTTAAGGCATTTTCTGAAAAATCAGATTCAGATGCTAAAACAGTTTCAGTTATGTGCATAAATGAAGGGGAACAGGAATTCGAAGCACAGATCGAGTTTAGACATGCGGCGGTGGAGGGAGAAGATTGTATTCAAGTAACCGTTAAGGAAGAGCAAGCGGCATTAGTATCTGATGAACAGGTATCAGCTATTCGAGATATTGATACGTTGACAGGACTTCATAGTCGGACACGGTTTATGGATGAGCTAGATCGCGTAACAGTTGAGGCTAGTGAAAATGATGGAGTATCTCAGTTAATTTATATTGTACTGGATAATTTTCAAGTAATAAAAGAACAAGTGGGCTTAACTACAAGCGAAGCCATTGTCAAAGCAGCATCTGAATTACTAAAAGTAGAGTTAAAAGAGGATGAATTTTTGGCTCGCTATTCAGATCAAGTTTTCACCATCATTATCCATAATGGTGACGATGCATATATTGACGAACGAGCCGAGCATTATCGAAAATCTATTGAAGAATATACTTCTCAGTCAGATGGAAAGATAATTGACTTGAAATGTAGCATTGGTATCAGTCGGCTAACAGAAAATTTATTGTCAGCAGAAGAAGGGCTAGATCATGCCGATAAAGCATGTGCTGAAGCACAGCGCGCAGGTGGCAATCGCGTATCTAGGCATCAGATAGTGCTTTCTACTAAAGAAGCCGAAAGCCAAGATAAAGTGATGTGGATTGGCCGAATGCAAGATGCATTGAAGAATGAAGGTTTTTCTTTGCACTACCAACCCATTGTTAGTTTGCATGGTGCATCACAAGAATTATACGATGTACTTATTCGTATGAAAGAGCCTGATGGCACGGTGATTAGAGCTCGAGAATTTATGAAATATGCACAACAACCGCAATTAGTGATTGATATTGATAAGTGGGTGATTGAAAATGCATTAAATAGTTTAGCTGTACACCGAGCTACATTTCCTAAAACACGATTCTTCTTAAAGTTGTCGAAACAAACATTGCTTGATTCTTCTTTTATCAATTGGTTGATCACCCAGTTAAAAGGCCATGGATTTAACGGCAGTGTTTTTGTCTTTGAGATTAGCGAAACAGCAATTATAGACAATTTAGAAGAGACCCAAGCGGTGATCGCTAAATTGAAAAAAGTAGGCTGTGAATTTGGCCTAGAACATTTTGGCTCAGGCTTAGATTTTTCACACACATTAAGTGTGCTAGATGTTGAATATTTGAAAATTAATGGTTCTTTTGTTGAAAATATGGCAAAAGATAAAGAAAATCAGGCGGCGGTTAAAGCGATCATTGAAATGACGAAGCAAGCGGGTAAGCAAAGTATTGCCGAATTTGTTTCAGATGCAAGTAGCTTGGCATTATTGTGGCGATTAGGTGTTGATTATGCCATGGGTTATTACATTCAAAAACCTGCAGCAGACTTAAATTATAACTTTGATGATGATGAGTAGATCTTACTTTAACCTTATTATGAGCTCTCTTTTAAGATCACAATAAGTTTGTTGGAGTTTTTCTGATGTCGCTGCTTGCATCGTTATCGTGCAGATAGGGTCGCCTTTTAATATGGTTGAACCGGTTACGGGAATATCATGACAGGTGGGAGGCCACACGGCCTCAGCTAAGATATGTGTATCATGCTCGGCATAATAATAATGAAGTCTTGAAGGTGATGACGTTTTAATTCTGAATTCATCAGCAAGAAGGCCGTTACAGGCATTGATATGGTGCTGAAATAAAGCTTCTCTACAATCGACTAATTCTGCCGATGCGCTTATTCTAGGATTAAGCTCTAATATTAATAATTCCCCCCGCGTTGAAATTATAAAATCAATACTATTGACACCATATAAGCCGACTGCGAAAGTGAGTTTATTAATCGCTAGCGTTAAATCTTGTTGATGGTGTTCTGATATTAGCCATGGCGAAGTAATGCCCCCTAGTCGAAAAGGTGATGACTCGCAAGGCTGTAGATATTGCTGATTGATATTGAGCAGTTGAGCTTGTTTACCATCTGCGATAAATAAGCCTGATCCACTTATACCCGCCTCATAACGCTGATAATAGGTATCGTCTGTTTGTTGCAGTGCCTCTAAATATTGGATATGTATTCCACCTAGGCCTGAGGATGACTTTGCTAGCCATGCCGTATCCTTTGGTGGCTTAAATAATGTGTCAGGATAAGAAATTTCGAGTTGTTTGAGCAGATTAAAAAATAGGGTCGGTGTTTTAATGGTATGAATGCTCGCCGCAGTATTACCGAGAAGCGTGATGTTGGCAGCAAGATTGTTTAGGAATGGGTAATGCTGTTCAATGCCACTACCACATATTAAAAGACAGTTTTCACCTTGAGACAAATTTGCAAGAATATCTAGGATTCTATTTTCTGACAGCTGGGATATTGGAGCAAGCTGTTGCCAACGTTCAGCAATATCTAAGGTATCTTGGTCGCCAAAGCAATCAGCCACCCAAACACGGTAACCGGCTTGGCTGGCTGATTGCGCTATAAAACGGCCACTTTGTGCAAATACCAGTATAGGGAGCAGCTGCTCTTGCACGGATATAGTTATTTAAACGAGCTTACGAGCACCATCAAAGGCATTGCGGAAATCTAAATAAACAGGCTTATCTGCGTGGAGTGTTTCTTCTAATAATGTTTTTTGTAACTGATATTTAACATTACCAACGGCTAGCGCTCCAACACCTACGGCACCTTCAGAATTTGTTGCATACTCTAATGGTTTGCCTAAATCCATAAGATCGACACCTTCAATACCTAGAGGTGGAACGGCATTCACATCTCCCGCTACTTTTAATCGTTTTGCATCTTCTAAAACAGAAGCACTAAGCACTTGAATCCCCGCTTTTGCGGTACAGAAAACAATATCTGCATTTGATACCAAGCGAGCTTTATCAGCATCAGATGCTGCGGTTGTCGCTTTTAAATCAACACCGTAGCGTCGTTTTGCTTCATCAGCATAATCTAGTGCAGTATCGATAGAAAAGTGATCAACAATCGTTGTTATTGCACCTTGTTCAGCAGCAATAACAGCCGTGGCTAGACCAACTGGCCCTGTACCACCAAAGACAATTGCTCGCGCACCTTTAAGTTCTTGGCCAAAATTATTTTTTAATTCTTTCTCTACACAAGCAACCAATGCCGCCGCTGTTGTAAATGCACCACTAGGATCAGCAAAAACAGAAATTTCAAATGGCGGAACCATTGCTTTTTTTGCTGAATCTAGCATATCCATAGCAAGGCCAATATCGCGACCGCCTAGGAATAAGCCAGTCTTTTTCACACCAGAAGGTCCTCGTGAGAAGATGGCATCTTGAGTTAATCCCGCTACTTCTTCAAGTTTTACACTTGAATAAGGGATAACAACATCATAGCCAGCATCAACGGCCATATTTATATCAAACGGACTATTGTGAACATTGGGATCTAGCATATGGAGAATCGGACGTTTAGCCATGGTGGTTCCTTAATAATTATTTTTAATTGGGTATATCGTTCTAATAATAAGCGTTATGACACAGTAATTTCAATCTTGGCACCCTTTTCATTTGCCTTGGCAGTAACAAATGATAGCCCAATATCATCTATATTTTGTTGTTGAACGTGGCGTGACAAATCGCTAATTAATTGTTGAGCAGTGGCATCATCTTCGACAAAAACGCATCCAGTTGGCCCCCATGAGCTTTGAGCAATGCCAGTATGACCCTGATTTTGTGCGTGAATTAATAATGATGTGATGCGTTGACTGGTATAGCGCCCACCCTGAGCAGGCGCAAAATGATCACCGATTAAAGATTGAATATCAGTAATTGCTTGGCCAAAGGGGGCAATTTCTTGCTCGATTATCGCGGGGAGCAACTTCATTAAAACGTGATGGCAAATAGCTTGAGAATCCGCTAATGGAAAAGCGGCCAAATTTTCGAATGCAAGCAGCTCTTGCTCACCATGAATACCTTGGCTATTGTTGTCCATAATAAGGACTATTCGCCAATTCTGCGGGAAATCATGATGTGTTAACAAGGGAGGTATAGTTGATGACGAACTCAGGCCACCATCAACAATAAACCCACCCTGGTCAAATGTGGCGATACCTATGCCAGAACGTGCACCTCTACCTAATTGCTCAGCAATTGTTCGGGTACTCGCCGATATATTATGCAATTTACATAAGGCTGTACATATTGCGATAGCAAGTTGAGTGCCCGAGCCTAGCCCTGCATGGGATGGAATTAACTCAATTAATTCAATAAACACACCTTGCTGAGCAACAGGAATATTTTCCCCTAAGGACATATAAAAATGATCAATGATGCTCTTTGTTCGTTGTATCAATGCGGCAGAAACATTGGCACCGACAATAGCTGTTTCAGCTTGTAACTGCATGTCGATAACAACACGATGACTGTCAATAGCTAAGCCGATACTACCGAATTTTCGACCTGTATTGCCATTAAGGTCTAAAAAACCTAAATGTAATCGTGCAGGAGCACTTACGCGAACTTTCAAATTAATTATTAAGTACCTTTAATTTAGAGATCTATTTTACATGCAATATCATAGATTGTAGTTTCATCGAGGAATTGGTCGTTGCTTTCAAATAGCGCACTAATGGCACCGCGATGCACTTTCATTTTGAAATTACCGATTGCTATCGCGCCGTAGAAATGGACGCCTTCTTTTTCAGTGCCATTATCCATAACCTCTAGGCCTTCTACACCCATAGGAGGCACAGCATTAACATCTGCGATAACATCAAGAGTTTCATTATTTTGCCATGCTGATTTAGGTAGAATACACACTCCAGCGGGGCCACAAGCAACGGCAACATGAGCACCTTTTAATAATTTGGCGACAGTCTCATCACTGCGGCTTTCTCCCGGAATAATGTCAACGCCATAGTCTTGTTTCATTTGTTCAGTAATTGCTTTTGCTCGTGCTAAACTTCGGGACGTAATAATAACTTCAGAGGCGCCTTCTTTAATAAAATATAAGGCACTACGCTGGCCAACAGGCCCACCACCAATAATTACGACTTTTTTGCCACTGATATCATAATTGGTGAGGACTTTTCGAACGACCGCTGCGGCAGTAGTATTTGAACCATTCGGATCAAGCATAACGGAAACACTAACAGGACCAAAGAATGCTTTTTTTACCGCCTTACCTACAAGTTCACTAGCGGCCACATTAGAGCCACCAATAAAAATCGCACTATTTTTTAAGTTTTTACCACCACGCGTAAAGATCATGCCATGTACATGAGGCGTAACGTTGTCTCGTGTGATGCCACCATAAGCAATGATATTATCAACACCGGCATCATACACAACAGCTTGGTCAAAAGCGCTAGGCACAGGATCGGTATCAAGGTGGAGTAATAGTTTTTTCATTGGGTAATAATTCCTAAATTTTGTTATTTATACTAAAAATGATTCTACATGAACTTATATCGGTCAGGAAAATAAAAACTTCACAGTTAAAAGTTGGATTGATATGAAAGTAAGGGCATGAAACTGCACACGAATGGATAAAGTTCAGGTATTATGCCAAACAAGCAAGGAACTATCTACTGAATGAACAGTCTTTAGATCTCTAGTATTGAATAAGTATAATTTAGGAGTTAGGAATGAAAAAAACCAGTATTTCACTAATAATTGCTGGCATGATGACGCTACCAAGTGTCGGAACTGCAAATGATTTTTTAACGGTTACTACTGTGCAGTATGTACAACAGTGTATCGAATTGAATAGTGCAAAAATGAACCTTTATGAATCAACCTATAAATGTTCATGTGTGATCGATAAGTTATCTGAAGACTTTACGCAAACGGAATTTGAAGAAGCAAATACGGGTTTTCTGTTAAAGAATATGCCGGGCGATCGTGGTGGCGAGTTTAGAGATGATAAGAATGTGCGCGCAGGAATTAGCTCATTTCAACAAAAACATATAGAAGCATATGAAAAATGTAAGATGAGAAGATAGCAGTAGTAAATCATAGCTTATAAAAAAGGCCGTATCTAATATTTAGATACGGCCTTTTTTGATCTTAAACGGGTATAAAAGAAGTGCTACATAATTTCTTTTTGCTGTGTAAATTCTTGGTCTTTGCTGTCTTTTACATCTGCTTTTAATATGCCTGCTTCAGTCGGCGTGAAAGTAAAACGAATACTAGGATCTTCGCTCACTGAAATACCGGTATCAACAGAAATCAACTCTTTATCGTTATAGCTGATCGTCATGTTAGTGACGCGGTGTTCACGAATGTATCGACGTGTTGCTTGATCAAATTGTAAGCCGTTATAGTTAGGGTGGCTAACAATCACTTGTGCTGTTACAGGTTCACCAATAGTAGGTTTACGCATACGGATCTGCATTTTACCTAATCGTGCTAACGCGGCCGCGGCATCTTTACCAGCAGGAGCGCTACAACCACCCGATGCTTTTACAAAACGAGAAACCATATGCAATGAACCATCATTCATTTCAGCAATAGCGCGTACATAAGTGTATTGGTCAACCCGCATACGTGTTGAAATATCAACTAGACCTAAATCAGGTGATAAATGAAAATTTGCTGAATAAGGTTCAGGATTATTATCAATAATAAAGTGAATATTCTTGATATATTTATCTGCTGTTGGTTTAAGTGTAGACTTAATAGTAATAGGCACAATAGCCGCATCTTCAGCACGCTTTGGTGCTTCTATTGTTAACCAGTCATCAGCATCTTCAAGAATAGATTCAGCTCTATCGCCAAAATATTCAACTTTTAAGGTTGGCCATAAAGGCTCTGTAGGCGTCACCGCACTAGCCGGCGCGCTTATAAATGCTAGAGCCAAGCTAGCCGTTAATAGGCTTAAAATACGATTGAACATAGTGTCTCTCCACTTTTTAAATTAATTATTATTATTCCCATTCAAGTTGCACAAATGAGGATGTAACATTACGACGGTGATAGTTAGGGAAAAGTTCCCAACTATTTTGCTCGGTTATTCCTACTGTTTCCGTTGCTTCTTTAATTGTACCTAAGTTATCAACGATGACACGAATTTCATCATGAATAGTGGTGAAATAGCGAATTTGGTTTTCAAAACCTTGTTGCCATAGATCGTCGCTAGCCGTACCATGCCCTGGAACAACGTAGTTCAAATCGAGCTTTTTAAGCTGTTGCATGGTTGATAACCAACCATTGATACTGCCGTCGAGGACAGGAATACGCTCCATAAATAATAAATCCCCAGTCCACAATGTTTTTGTTTTTTGATCGAACACAGTCAGATCATTATCGGTGTGTGAAGTGGGATAGGCCGTCAGTATCAGTTTTCTATTACCTAAATCGAGCGTTATAGGATCGCCTACAGAAACAGTGCGTGTTGGAGATATAAATTCCGTTCCTTTATAAGCCGCACCGAGTGTTTCTTTAAATGTTTTAGCAAAGAATCCTTGGCGCGCGGCAATAGCGGCAGGAAGCTTTTCATTCCCAATAAACTCTGGATTATCATCTTTAAAAGCAGCGTTACCAAAAATATGATCAGGATGAACGTGTGAGTTAATTACGTAGCAGACGGGTAAGTCAGTTTTTTCTGTAATTGCCTGGCGTAAATAAGTACCTTCAAGATAACTACCGCCACTATCAATAACAGCAACGCAGTGTTCACCAATAATAAAACCAACATTCGCTATCGCACCGATATTTTCTTCCGATGCATCTTGGTGGATGCCTTGATGGTAATAAATTCCCTCAGTTACTTCCTTAATGGGGTAGTTGTTATTGCTTTCATTTTTGCTCTCACTATTACAACTAGTGATGAGTAACGATAAAAGTAAAGCAGAGACGGAAAGTGAAATTCTATGCATATTGACACCTTTTATATAGCTTACTTGCTGATACAATAACGTATATTTCAATCCAATATCCAGTTTTAAGAGACCAAAATATGACAATTCGCACTCGCTTTGCACCCAGCCCAACAGGTTATTTACATGTAGGAGGTGCGCGCACCGCACTATTTTCATGGCTTTACGCGCGAAAGCATGGCGGTCAGTTTATTTTGCGTATTGAAGATACGGATTTAGAGCGCTCTACCGCAGAATCAGTAAACGCTATTTTAGAAGGTATGACATGGCTAGGATTGGAATATGATGAAGGTCCTTTTTATCAAACCCATCGCTTTGATCGTTATAAAGAAGTGATCGCTCAGTTATTAGAGCAAGGTGATGCTTATTATTGTTATTGTTCTAAAGAAGAGTTGGACACATTACGTGAGCAGCAACGTGCCAATAAAGAAAAACCGCGATACAACGGAAAATGTCGTCACGCGGCACAAGAAAAAAAGGGCGTTGCCCCTGTTATTCGTTTTAAAAACCCACTCGAAGGTAGCGTGATTGTTCAAGATGCCGTCAAAGGTAATATTGAATTTCAAAATAGTGAACTTGATGACTTAATCATTGCGCGACCTGATGGGACGCCTACCTACAATCTAACCGTGGTGGTCGATGATCTTGATATGGGCTTAACACATGTTATTCGTGGTGATGACCACTTAAATAATTCGCCAAGGCAAATCAATATTTTCAAGGCTCTGGGTGCTGAAGTACCTGTATTTGCACACTTGCCTATGATTTTGGGAGATGATGGCGCGCGTTTATCAAAACGCCATGGTGCAGTAAGTGTGATGAGTTACCGTGATGAAGGATATTTGCCTGAAGCACTATTAAACTATTTAGTTCGATTAGGTTGGTCACATGGTGATCAAGAAATATTTTCAATTGATGAAATGATTTCATTATTTGATATTATTGATGTTAATAAATCAGCCTCAGCATTTAATACTGATAAATTGTTATGGTTAAATCAGCACTACATTAAAACAAGTACGGCTGAGCATATTGCCCATCATCTAGCTTGGCATATGGGACAATTGAGTATCGATCCAGCAGATGGCCCAGATTTAGTGAAGGTTGTAGCATTGCAACAAGAGCGGGCTAAAACCTTAGTTGAAATGGCCGCGAATAGTCAGTTCTTTTATAAAGAAGTGACGGAATACGATGAAAAAGCAGCTAGAAAGAATCTCACGCCCGCCAGTGTAGAGATCTTAGAAAATATGGTTCAACGGTTATCAGCCTTGCCAGAATGGCAAGCTGAACCTATTCATAGCCATATAAAAGAATGCTCTGTAGCCAGAGAGATTGGTATGGGTAAAGTTGCACAACCTATTAGAGTGGCAATTACCGGTAACACTATGTCGCCCCCTCTTGATGTAACACTTGAATTATTGGGAACTGAGCGCACATTGGCCGCAATGAAGTCGGCAGTGACGTGGATCAACGATCAAAAGTGAGATCTAGGTCAAGAATATTACCCCTTTATTTTCAAATAGTTACGCTCTCGGGAAAAACTTCCCGAAAATAACAAGGATATTCTCTTAAAAAAAATGAGGAAGATGCTTGACTATTAATTTCACTGGGATTAATGTTCTCCAACGCGTTCTGTTTAATTGAACAGAATTGTGTCTTATTATAATAAAGCAATAGAGGAAAACTTTATGAAGCTGAAAACATTATCAATTGCAATGCTAGCAATTGCTACATCTGGTGTAGCAGTAGCAGATGAATTGCTAACAATGCAACAAAACGAAAACAACTGGGTGTCTGCAGCCGGTAACTATAACAACCAACGTTATAGCACACTAGCACAAATCAACAAAGATAACGTTGCTGATTTGAACATGGCATGGTCTTTCTCAACAGGTGTTTTACGTGGTCACGAAGGTAATGCTCTAATTATCGACGGTACTATGTATGTACACACTGCATTTCCTAACATTGTATTCGCATTAGATTTAAACAATGACGGCGCAATCAAATGGAAATATGAACCAAAACAAAACTACGACGAAACTGTTCCAGTTATGTGTTGTGACACAGTGAACCGTGGTTTAGCTTATGGTGCAGGCAAAATCTTCTTGAACCAAGCTGATACTACTTTAGTAGCCTTAAACATGGGTACTGGTGAAGTTGTTTGGTCTCACAAACGTGATGATGCTAAACGTGGTGCTACTTCAACGGGTGCTGCACACGTATTTAAAGATAAAGTACTTGTAGGTATCTCTGGTGGTGAGTTCGGCGTACGTGGTTACGTTAAAGCTTACGATTTAGATGGTGCAGAAAAATGGCAAGTTTTCAGCACAGGTCCTGATGCTGAAATGGGTTTCGATCCTAAGAAAACAACATCTATGGGTAAACCTGTAGGTAAAGACTCTTCATTGAAAACTTGGAAAGGCGATCAATGGAAAATCGGTGGTGGTACAACTTGGGGTTGGTATTCTTACGATCCTGATCTAAACATGTTCTACTACGGTAACGGTAACCCATCAACTTGGAACCCGGCTCAACGTCCTGGTGACAACAAATGGTCTATGTCTTTATTCGGTCGTGATTTAGATACAGGTATGGCTAAATGGGTATACCAAATGACGCCTTACGATGAGTGGGATTATGATGGTATCAATGAAGTTCCATTAGCAGATCAAAAAATCAACGGTAAAATGCGTAAAACATTAGTGCATTTCGATCGTAATGGTTTTGGTTACACAATGGACCGCGTAAGTGGTGAATTGTTAGTTGCTGAAAAATATGATCCAGCTGTGAACTGGTCTAATGGTGTAAGCCTTAAGACGGGTCTTCATGATCGTGTAGCTAAATATTCTACAGCACGTAACGGTGCAGACGTAAATACACAAGGTATTTGTCCTGCTGCGTTAGGTTCTAAAGATCAGCAACCTGCTGCATACTCTCCACGTACTGGTTTATTCTATGTTCCAACAAACCATGTATGTATGGATTATGAACCGTTTGAAGTTGAATACACTTCAGGTCAACCGTATGTTGGTGCGACTTTAGAAATGTTCCCAGCGCCAGGTGGTACACACTTAGGTAACTTCATTGCTTGGGATGCACGTGTAGGTAAGATCGTATGGTCTAACCCAGAACGTTTCTCAGCATGGTCTGGTGCGTTAGCAACAGCGTCTGATTTAGTATTCTACGGAACACTAGAAGGTTACATCAAAGCGTTAGATGCTCAATCTGGTCGTGAATTATGGAGATTCAAAACTCCATCAGGCATTATCGGTAACGTAAACACGTACAAGCATGACGGTAAACAGTTCATCTCAATCCTTTCGGGTATTGGTGGTTGGGCTGGTATCGGTATTGCGATTCCTAGCTTAGAAAACAGCTCTGATGGTTTGGGTGCGGTAGGTGCGTACTCAGCTCTATCTAGCTGGACTAACTTAGGTGGTGTTTTAAGTGTATTTAGCCTATAAGACCTTTAACTATTAAATTTATTTAATAGCTAAAAAGCTAAATTAAAGAAGCCCGGCACTTGTGTCGGGCTTTTTTTATAGTTATAGTTAACCCGATCTTAGTGAGTTCGGGATTATTTCCTAGGGATAAATGGTCTGATATCCTATATTATGGGATATTCAATAAATACGTTGCTAGGACACAAATATGAAGTTTAAGGAATATAAGATGGTATCTAAAGTAATATCAATTTTTCTATTAGGGTTGCTAGTCAATATCAGCCTTTCTTATGCGGGTGACTTTAAGCCTTTAAAAGGTCAAACTGCGGTTCGAGTATGTGCCGATGCATATAACTTACCGTATTCTAATAATAAATTAGAAGGGTTTGATAATAAAATTGCCTCATTAATTGGTGAAGAGCTTGGTATTCCCGTTGAATATTACTGGTTTCCACAACGAATTGGTTTTTCACGTAATACGATTAAAAAAGTCGATCCTAAAACAGGGCGGTTTTTATGTGACTTAGCGATGAGCATTCCCGCAGGTCCAGGTCGATATCTAACGACTAAGCCTTATTTCAAATCTATAGATGTTATGGTCTATCGCAGTGGCGAAGGCTATGAATTAAATAGAATTAGTGATATTGCTAAAGTAAAAGAACAACAAGGTAAAAAGCTAAAAATAGGCCTTTTCGATCGCGCAATTGAAACGGAAGCGCTATTAAATGATGGTTTAGAAGATCAAATTGAATATTATCAATTTATGGCGGGTGATACACGCGTTTATCCAGGCCGACTTGTTGAAGACGAACTTTCGCAAGGCAAAATCGATGTGGCATTTTTATGGGGTCCGGTAGGGAGCTATTATGCCAACCACGCAACAGTACCTATGACAGTAGTTCCTTTGGATGAGCTAGGCGAAAACTATGTATTTAGTTTTGCGATGGGTGTCCGCAAGCAAGATAAAGCGTGGCGTGATTTGCTTGATAATATCTTGGAGGCTCGAAAAGATGATGTTGCAGCTATTATCAGCGAATATAAATTACCCTCTATTGCAAATGTTGAACCTGCTCAAGAAAAAGAAAGAAAAGCACCTTATTCTATAGTTGATGGCAAAGTGGATAATAAAACCTATGTTGGATGGCGCTTATTTAACTCAACGTGTTTCGTATGTCATGGAAAGAATGCTACTGGAACAGAGCGTGCACCCAATTTAGTAGAAAAAATGGCGAATATGAGCGGCTATAAATTTCGTAAAAAAGTGTTAGGCCGTTATTTTGCAGTAGTTAATTTTGATGATCCAGAAAGCAGGATGGCTTATTTGGGTGAAGAACAGTCATCACAATTCAAGATGCCTACCTGGAACGACGATCCTGATATTAGATCTCATATTGGTGATTTGTATGCCTACCTAAAAGCGCGTGCTGACGGCGCATTGGGTGAAGGGCGACCAGAGAAACTCGAAGAGTAGCCTTGTAAGGCCTTCTACAACTATTCAATGGTAGCCTGAACAATCGATGTCAGGTTATCGTTGATTCGTTTCGCAAATGCATTTTGACGTTCATTGTTGGTATTAGTCAGCATTAATTTGGTACCAACGATTACACCTTCTTTTTCTTCGCGAACAGTAACAATACAAGGCATATCGTTAATGAGATCGGAGTTTATTTCCATCATTTCTTTTGCATAAGTGATATTGCAAAAACTAATAACGGTAGAAAGTGGGTAATCTTTCTCACCACGGTCGCGGATTGCTTTGCCAATATTGCTGCGGTGGATAATACGGTAATTATGCTCTGAGATAGCAATATCAAGGTTTAATAAGGTCTCTTCATAATCATATTCACTAGCAAGTTGGTAGATTCGATTTGAGGTTTCATTATTACCGTTGCATGCAACCAAGAAAGTTAGCATAAAAATAAAGATAAAATGAATCTTTACGGTCTGTTTTGTAGTCATAATAATACTCACATTTAAAAATTGCTTTTAATACGTGTCAGAAGGCTTTACACGTTATATTTTTAGTGTATCGTGGTGTTTCATATCTATATAGAATAACATTAAATTTACAGAGGTATCATAGTCGTGCAAAAAATTTGGGTTTCTTTAATTATGGCGGGTATTTTGGCATTCACTGCTATCAATGCGTCGGCTGTTACAGGCTTTTCTGACATTAATAATGAATTGTTTGATAAAGCGCATTTAAAAAATATTTCAAAGCCGGTAACACTGCATTATAAATATAAAAAGCAGAGTTTTATTGATGGTGAGCGTGAAGACACTATTGATGTTGTGGTGACTAATATACGTAACACGGGCCGACGTGATACACATTTTGACTTCTTCACGGGCAAGGCTAATCGACCTTACCAAGATCGTAATAATCAACAAGGTAATGGGATCTTTGTTTTATACCTTGAATTTGATATTCATGAACTTGAACGATTAACGGGCGGGAAATGGAACTATTTTCAGAGAAAGATCCGCTGGGCTTTAGCTAAAGGTGCTAAATCAGAAAAAGTTGAAATTGATTACCAAGGTGAAAAAGTAAAAGCGATGCAATACACTATTCAGCCTTTTATTAATGATCCAAAAAACGCGAGATATGCTCTATACGCAAGCAAATATTATATTTTCACCTTATCGGAAAGCATCCCGGGTGAGATATACCAAATTCGCACAATAGTGCCAGATGGTAAAACATGGCAAGAAGGTGATGAAGTTGTGACAGAGGAAGTGCTAACGTTTGATGGCGTGACCTACGAAACAGCAGACAAGGATTAATTTAATGGGGTATCGTACTAGTCTGTACCCCTTTACTTTACAACTTTTAAACCAGGTCTTTTTTTCTTCGGGGGAGTAGGCTTGCTTGGTGGCGTTGAGGATGAAGGCAGGGATTCTTCTTCAGTGAAGAACATGCCCTCATTGTTTTCTTTACCGTAGATCGCAAGTACAGCGACGATTGGAATAAATAACTCCATAGGCTTACCAGAGAACCGTGCTGAAAAACTGATCCATTCATTATCGGCGTGGAAGTTATTGACTGCACCTGGTTCAACATTAAGAATGATTTTGTCATCATTTATATATTCGGTAGGGACTTGAACGCCATCAAAAGTCGTATTTACCAGCAAATAAGGCGTATTTTTATTGTCCAATAGCCATTGATAAATAGCTCTGATCAAATAGGGTTTTTGAGGGGTCATGGTCGCATTGCTCGCTCAATATCACTTAGACTGGCTTGAAAACTATCCCGTGCAAAAATACGTGCAGCGTAATCTTCCACGGCTTTTGCTTTTGTTGGTAGTTTAATATTAAGTGATGGTAAACGCCAGAGTAAAGGCGCTAAACTACAATCTAATAATGAGAATTCCTTACTCATAAAGAAAGGCGCTTCTGCAAATAAAGGTGCGAGTACAGTCAGATCTTCTTGCAACGCTTTACGGGCTTTGGATATTTTTCCTTTTTCTAAGCCAGATAATATTCCCCATTGGGCATACCAGTCTGTATCAATTTGATGCAGCATTAACCGCATTTTAGCGCGTGAAATAGGATCATTCGGCATTAAAGCGGGTTGTAAAAATCGCTCTTCAAAATAGCTAATAATGATATTAGAATCGAATAATGCAACATCACGATCTATAAGAGTAGGACTTATCCCAGAAGGATTTATTGATACTATGTCTTCGGGCCACTGGCCATCAATAACATCTTCGATATTGGCATCGATGTTCTTTTCATGGAGAACGATGCGGGTGCGATGGCTGAAAGGACAGCTAGGGTCTGAATATACCGTCATTGCTGCATGGCGGTTGTTATCATTCATGGTAGTGTAACCCTATTGATTTTTTCTCAGCATAGCCGCTATTGGCTATGCTGAGAGAATAATTATGCTGGTTAATGTATGTCTTTCCAGAACGCTTTCTTCATTGGGTAGACGACTAAAAATAGTAGGAATAGGTAAAGTAAAACCCACTTTCCTAAAGCGAGACGTTGGATTTTAGATGGCTCACCTATATACGCTAGGAAATTAACAAGATCTGCTACTGTTTGATTATAGTCAGAATCAACGCCTTTAGTGGCCGTAGCTAAATGACCATGTTCATTTTCCAGATAGCCTTGTTGTTGCCATAAAACGTGTGGCATACCTACATCTTTAAAGGCCAAGTTGTTTGTTCCAATTGCGCGCTCTTCATCTAGATAAAAAGTGCGGAGATAGGTGTTTAACCAATCTGCACCACGAGCACGAGAGATAACAGAAAGATCTGGCGGTATTACACCAAACCATTTTTTTGCATCGGCAGGACGCATGGCAATGGTCATTGTGTCTCCCACTTTATCTGATGCAAACATTAAGTTCTCTGCCACTTGCTTGTCTGTTAGGCCAAGATCTTTTGCCATACGGTTATAGCGCATAAAAGAGGCGGCATGACAGCTAAGACAATAATTAACAAAGGTTTTAGCGCCACGTTGTAACGAAGCCTTATCTGATAAATCAATTTCAACAGGTTCAAGATGCATTTTTGATGATGCCATCAATTGTGTTGATGAAACGGATAATAAGCTAATAAATAATAAGTAGATTAAGTTTCTCATTTCATTGTCACCCTGTCTGGTACAGCCTTATCTTTATCAATGCTGGTGTAGAAAGGCATGAGAATAAAGAATGCAAAATAAATAACACTAAATATACGCGCTAAAATAGTATTGTTTACTAACAGCGTCGTATCGGCCGATGGTTGTGTCCCTAAGTAGCCTAATACAATAAAACTAATAATAAATAATGTTAACGCTATTTTCCAAATCGGACCGCGATAGCGAGTCGATTTAACAGGGCTACGATCTAACCACGGAAGTAAGAAGAGAAAGACCTGTGCCGCCCCCATTGCTGCAACGCCAGCGAAAGCGGAGCCAGCTACACTTGGAACAGCACGTAAGATGGCATAGAAGGGTGTGAAGTACCATAATGGCACAATATGCTCAGGTGTTTTCAGTGCATCGGCAGGGATAAAGTTATCTTTTTCTAAGAACCAGCCACCAAACTCAGGAGCATAGAATATAATTAATGCAAAGATAAATAAGAATACTACGACCCCGACAATATCTTTCACCGAATAATAAGGATGGAATGGGATGCCATCAAGAGGAATGCCATTTTTATCTTTATTTTTCTTAATTTCAACACCATCAGGATTGTTTGAGCCTACTTCATGTAGTGCAATGATATGGGCAACAACTAAACCAAGTATTACTAATGGCACCGCGATAACATGGAATGCAAAGAAGCGGTTTAATGTCGCATCAGCAACAACAAAATCACCGCGAATCCATAACGCTATATCTGGCCCAATAAATGGAACTGATCCAAATAAATTGATAATTACCTGAGCACCCCAGAATGACATTTGCCCCCAAGGTAGCAGGTATCCCATAAACGCTTCAGCCATTAAAGCCATATAAAGGCACATACCAAAGATCCACACTAGTTCGCGTGGCTTTTTATATGAACCATAAAGAATACCGCGGAACATATGCAGATAAATAACAATAAAGAATGCAGATGCCCCTGTTGAGTGCAAGTAACGAATTAACCAACCCCAGTTCACATCACGCATAATGTATTCAACCGAGGCAAAGGCGAGAGCTGCATCAGGTTTATAGTTCATTGTTAAGAAAATGCCCGTCACAATTTGAAGAACCAAGACCAGCATGGCTAGTGAACCAAAGAAATACCAGAAGTTAAAGTTTTTTGGAGCATAATATTTGGAAAGATGATCTTCCCACATTTTTGTGGCTGGAAAACGTGCGTCTACCCATCCCATTAAACTAGAAAACATTATGCGGCTCCTTGTGCATCTTCGCCAATAACGAGGCGGTTATCGCCTTGGAAATAATAGGGTGGAACAACCAAGTTTGTCGGTGCAGGAACGCCTGCATAAACACGACCGGCTAAATCAAATCTTGAACCATGGCAAGGACAGTAGAACCCGCCTTTCCATTTAGGGCCTAAATCTTCAGGTGCCAGTTCAGGACGATAGGTTGGAGAACAACCTAAATGTGTACAAACACCGACTAAAACAATAACCTCATCACGAATTGAGCGCGTATCATTTTTACAATATTCAGGTTGTTGACTAGTAACACTACTACCAGGATCGACAAGTAAGCTATCGAGAGAAGCAAGGTTTTCGATAGTTTCGGTGGAGCGGCGGATTATCCAAACCGGCTTTCCGCGCCATTCAATGGTCATTTGCTGACCAACTTCAAGCTTACTGATATCTGCTTCAACAGCTGCACCAGCTGCTTGTGCTTTGGCACTTGGAAGCATAGATGTGACAAAAGGTACGGCAACGGCTGCGGCGCCGGCTCCACCCACAACTACACTTGCAGCCGTGGTTAGAAAGCGTCGTTTACCGTTATCAACGGTGTTACTCATAAGGCAAATTCCTAATAAATTTGTTTTTAATCGATATTATTTCTAGTTACTAATAAATTTATCGACTTTAGGATAATAAATCTTAATAATTTTACCATAGCTAACAGAGATTAAAACAAAAAAACCTGCTTAAATATAAGCAGGCCTTGAGTTAGATCACAATTTGATGCTTTTTTATTAGCAGATTATGATTGGATGTTCTTAAAGAACACTATCGAGTGCTTCTTTAGCGCCTTTAAGGGTAAATATTGTTTCACCTTTTGAACCGTCAAGCAGTGTAAAAGAAAAGGTAATTTGTTTGCCGGTCGACAATTGTTTTATGGTATCAAGATGCGGGCGGGCGGCCCCTTGGAATATAGGGCAGATAACACGTTCAGGTAGACGTTCAGCAATAATGTGATTCACACTAAAGTCTCTAGCTGTAGAGATGCTTTTGTCGTCACTAACAACAATGGCTTCAATACCTTCATCAGCAGGCACAATGGTTGCGACAAAACCGCGTAGCATTTGCACTGGTTTGTAGTCATCTATTTGAAAGAGTGGCAGGGGACGTTGCGCTAGTTCATCAAAACTGTAATCCGATAAGCTAAAATCTAGCCAAACATAACCTTCAGCTGTTTTGAAAACCGCCAACTCATAACCTTCTTCATTTCTGACCATTGCGGATTGTGATTGCGCTTGCGTTGCTTCATGGCTAAATGTTTCGACTGTCCAGTCGGCAAAACTTGCTGTTGAAAATAGCGTAATAATTAAAAATATAATCTTATTCATTATAGGTAGAACCTTCAGATTGTTGTAATGCCCACATGGCGGCATAGCGTCCTTTTTGAGCTAATAACTGAGCATGGCTCCCGCGCTCGACAATAGTGCCGTGATCTAACACTAGAATCATATCAGCATTTACTGTTGTTGATAAGCGGTGAGCAATGACAAGTGTTGTTTTGTTTGTACTAATACTTTCCAAGGCATTATTTATCGCTTTTTCAGAGTGACTATCTAATGCTGATGTTGCCTCATCAAAAATTAAAATTTGAGGATTCTTTAATAATGTGCGGGCGATAGCCACACGTTGCTTTTCCCCTCCTGACAACTTTAGACCACGTTCTCCGACAAGGGTTTCATAACCATCAGGCAATCGTTCAATAAACTGATGAATGTGGGCTTGTTTGGCGGCTGCAAATACGGCCTCTTTATCAACACTGGGATTACCATAAAGTATATTGTGATAAATCGACTCATTAAACAAAACAGTATCTTGCGGCACGACGCCTATAACTTGACGTAATGACTGTTGTTGAACATCTTGAATATTGACATTATCAATGGTGATTGAACCTGATTGGATGTCGTAAAACCGAAAGAGTAGTCGAACTAATGTTGACTTACCAGAACCACTAGCACCGACGATGGCGAGTTTTTGTCCCGCCGGCAAAGTAAAGCTGATGTCATTAAGAATTGAGCGGGCAGGATCATAATGAAAATTCACATTTTTAAACTCAACCGCGCCTTTTTTTATCTGTATCGGAAGTGCATTTTCCTTATCTACAGTTTCTTGGTTCTCATCAAGTAGTTTAAACATACGCTCCATGTCGGCCAAAGAATGGCGTATTTCACGGTAAACAAAGCCTAAGAAACCAAGTGGAAGATAAAGCTGTAATAAGAAAGCATTAATTAACACCAGATCGCCGATGGTGAGCTCTTTTTCAACCACACCCTGACCAGCAAGTAGCATCAAACTGGTTAGACCAATAGCAATAATAACGCCTTGCCCAATATTGAGAAGTGATAACGATGCTTGATTTTTAACAGCAGATGTTTCCCATGAGGACAAGGTTTTGTCATATCGCTGCAATTCATATTCTTCATTATTGAAATATTTAACAGTTTCATAATTCAATAAGCTATCAATGGCTTGATTATTTGCTTTTGAATCCATTTCATTCATTTTGCGGCGAAATTTCATTCGCCATTCGGTGATAACTAAGGTGTAGATAATATAAAGTAAAATAGTACCGGTGGTGATAAGAGCAAAAATACTGTCATAATTTCTCAGTAAAATAACGGTGACTAAAGCGATTTCAACTAATGTCGGGATGATGTTGAAGATCATAAAGTTAAGCAGAAAACTGATACCTCGGCTACCGCGCTCTATATCGCGTGAAATACCGCCTGTTTGGCGTTGCAAGTGAAAGCGTAGCGATAAATTATGTAAATGCTCGAATATTTTTCCACTAATCCGACGGACAGAACGGAAGATGACCTTTGCAAATAAGGCATCACGTAACTCACTAAAAAGGCTACTGGCAAAACGCAATAAACCGTAAGCGACTAACATAGCAACAGGAAGATAAATAAAATCTTGTAGTTGTGGGTCAAGCGCATCTACCGCACCTTTAAGCGCAAGTGGGATGCCCACATTAGCTATTTTTGCTAACGTAAGCAGAGCTAGAGCAATAATGACGCGGCCTTTGAATTGCCATATATATGGCAGTAAGCTGCGGATAGCCCGCCAGTCTTGGGTGTTTTTCATAGACGCTCATGATACGTCAATATTTGTTTTTGGTATAATCAATCGGTTCATAGCTTGAAAATATAAAAAGTCACCACATATTGAGTATGTGAAAGATGTATGGGCTATACAAATATAAAGAAGAGAGAAGGTAAGCTGGATGCCATTATATGAATATCGTTGTGATGCTTGTGAACATACGTTCGAAGCATTACAAAAAATGAGTGATGAGCCGTTGATTCATTGCCCCGCTTGTGATGAAGCCACGTTGCGCAAATTAGTATCTGCCGCAGGCTTTCGCCTCAAAGGTGATGGCTGGTACGAAACAGATTTCAAAAGTGGCAATAAGCGTAATCTTGCGGATAGTGGTAAATCTGAATCATCCCAAAAAAAGAGTGATGCAGCTTAATGCGTAAATATCTGATTGCCGGATTATTAGTCTGGATGCCATTAGGAATTACCTTTCTAGTGGTACGCGCTATTGTCGGCTTTTTAGATAAAATTTTATTGTTACTACCACAACAATACCAACCCGATAATTTACTAGGCATTCATATTCCTGGTTTGGGTGTAGTGTTAGCAATAGTGCTCGTTTTAGCAACAGGCATGATTGTGGCTAACTTGCTGGGCAAACGAATTGTTGCCGCATGGGAATCGTTATTGGCAAGGATCCCGTTGGTACGTACACTTTATGCGGGTGTAAAACAAATTATGGAAGCCGTATTGGCGACTGATGCAAAATCTTTTAGCAAGGTAATCCTAATAGAATACCCGCGTAAAGGGTTATGGGGATTAGCCTTTATGACATCTGATGATTTGGGTGAGGTGCAAGCAAAAGCTGGCAGAGATTTGGTGAGTGTATTTGTGCCAACCACACCCAACCCTACATCGGGCTTTGTCATTATGTTGCCGAAAGAAGATGTGATTGAGCTTGATATGTCTGTTGAAAATGGCTTGAAAATGATTATTTCCATGGGGGTTGTTGTACCGCCATGGCAGAAAGATAAACTCATCGGCAGCAACAATGCTGCCGAAAATATTAACTAGAAAAAGTAGGAATAATTATGCGTAGCCATTATTGCGGCGATGTAAATGAAACATTAGATGGACAAACAGTAACGGTTGCGGGGTGGATGCACCGCCGTCGTGATCATGGTGGCGTTATCTTTATTGATCTTCGTGATCGTGAAGGTTTGGTGCAAGTTGTTTGCAACCCTGAAGATGCAGAAAGCTTTGCCATTGCCGAACGTGTGCGAAGTGAATATGTATTAGAAATCGAGGGTACGGTTCGCCTGCGTCCTGATGGCAGTGATAATGCCGATTTAAAAAGCGGTAAGATTGAGATTGTCGCTAGTCGTGTCGTGATTCTTAATAGTGCTGAAACGCCGCCGTTTCCATTAACAGAACAAGCAGAAGTAAGTGAAGATGTAAGACTGCGTCATCGTTATATTGATCTGCGTCGCCCAGAAATGCAGCAAAAACTACGTTTCCGTTCAAAAATAACTAGCCAATTACGCCGGTTTTTAGATGATAATGGTTTCTTAGATATTGAAACACCTATCTTAACTAAGGCAACGCCAGAAGGTGCACGTGATTACTTAGTGCCTAGTCGTACACATCAAGGTGATTTCTTTGCTTTGCCGCAATCACCACAATTGTTTAAGCAATTATTGATGGTATCGGGTATGGATCGCTATTACCAAATCGTGCGTTGTTTCCGCGATGAAGATTTGCGAGCGGATCGCCAACCTGAGTTTACCCAAGTTGATATCGAAACTTCGTTTGTTGAAGAAGAAGATTTGATGGCGATGATGGAAGAAATGATTCGCGGTTTATTTGCGAATGTATTAGAAGAACAATTACCTAATCCATTCCCTCGTATGACGTATGCCGAAGCTATGGCACGTTATGGAAGTGATAAACCTGATTTACGAATCGATTTAGAATTAGTTGAAGTTAGCGACTTGATGAAAGGCGTTGATTTCAAAGTGTTTGCGGGTCCTGCAAATGATGAAAAAGGCCGTGTTGCCTGTTTACGCGTACCTAATGGTGCGAGCTTAAGCCGTAAACAAATTGATGATTACACCAAGTTTGTCAGTATCTATGGCGCAAAAGGCTTAGCGTATATTAAAGTGAATGATATTGCAGCAGGCCGTGAAGGTTTGCAATCACCGATCTTAAAATTCTTACCGGATGACGTGGTGGCTGCGATTATGGATCGCACCGGCGCTGAAACAGGTGACCTAGTATTCTTTGGTGCTGATAATGCCCATATCGTTAATGAAGCGATAGGCGCACTTCGCGTTAAAGTAGGTCATGATCTGGGCTTAGTTAAACATGGTTGGCAGCCGTTATGGGTTGTTGCTTTCCCAATGTTTGAGTGGGATGATAAGTCTGATCGTTGGACAGCATTACATCACCCATTCACAGCTCCTCGTGAATCTGATCTTGGTTTGTTAGAGACCGATCCAGGTAAATGCCTATCGCGCGCTTACGATATGGTATTAAATGGTACTGAATTAGGTGGCGGTTCAATGCGTATTCATAAAGCGGATGTGCAAAGCCAAGTTTTTGAATTATTAGGCATATCGAAAGAAGAAGCTGATGATAAATTTGGCTTCTTATTAGAAGCATTAAAATTTGGTTGCCCACCTCATGGTGGTTTAGCCTTTGGCCTAGATCGTTTAGCCATGTTGATGACCGGTTCAGCTTCAATTCGTGATGTGATGGCCTTTCCTAAAACACAATCAGCAAGTTGTTTATTAACTGATGCACCGAGTAATGTCAGTGAAGCGCAATTAAAAGAATTGAATATTCGTTTGCGAAAAGTACCTGTTATTGCTGAAGCTAGTTCTGAGTAAAGGCATACCCGCTACCATTCAATCTGAAATCTACAGATTGAATGGTCACGGGTATATACTCTACATAACGTAATAGTAAATTGGAGATTTAAAATGGGTGAAGAAGCATCATGTGCACAAAAGCGTTATGAAATCCATCCGTCTGATTTGCCATTAAGTTGCCCTACATCTGCAATGAATGCTTGGGATGCCCATCCTAAAGTTTATTTGGATATAAAAGCTAAGGGTGAAGTCGCTTGCCCTTATTGTGGTGCAGTTTATACTTTGGTCGATTAATATAAGGTCGTGGTGAACGTTGTACATGTCGCTGTTGCGGTGATTGTTAATACCAAAAAAGAAGTGTTATTAGCCTTGCGTCAGGCTCACCAGCACCAAGGCGATCTCTGGGAGTTTCCCGGTGGTAAAGTGGAAAAAAATGAAGCTGTTTATGATGCACTGTTGCGAGAGATTGAAGAAGAAGTTGGGCTGACCATTACTTCTGCGAGCGAGTTAGTGAAAATAAGCCATGATTACGGCGACAAAACCGTACTCCTAGATGTTTGGCTGGTCGATGCATTTATCGGCAAACCAACAGGACGAGAAGGCCAGCAGTTACGCTGGTGTGCAGTAACTGATTTAAAAGAAGATGATTTCCCCGCTGCCAACGTAGCGATTATTGATGCAATAAAGGTCTCACTATGAGTTTAGCTGAAACAATTCCACTGAAATTACAAGCTAGCATTGATAACATTATTGATAATGTTAAACCCAGTGCGTGGTTAAATGAAGCTCAAAAAGCGGACTATATCACCAAGATAAAAGCCTTATTAAAGAAAAAAAATGCAGTAGTGATTGCGCATTATTATGTAGATGATGAGTTGCAGGCTTTAGCTGAGGCAACAGGCGGACATGTTTCTGATTCACTTGATATGGCCAACTTTGGAGCGCAGCATAGCGCTAAAACATTAGTTATTTGTGGTGTTCGGTTTATGGGGGAGACATCAAAAATACTCAGCCCTGAAAAAACGATTATCATGCCTACATTAGATGCAGAATGCTCTCTGGATTTAGGTTGTCCCATTGATGAATTCAGCCAGTTCTGCGATCAATATCCAGATCGAGAGGTGGTCGTTTATGCCAACACCAGTGTTGAAGTAAAAGCGCGTGCAGATTGGATTGTTACCTCAAGCAATGCGATTCAAATTATTAGCCACCTTATGGATGAAGGTAAAAAAATCATCTGGGGCCCTGATCGCCATTTGGGTCAATACATCAAAAATAAAACCAATGCCGATATGATTATGTGGCAAGGTAATTGTGTGGTGCATGATGAATTCAAGCTGTATGAGCTTGAAGAATTAATGAAGAAACATCCGCAAGCTGAAGTGTTGGTACATCCCGAGTCACCTGAGTCGGTGATTGCGATGGCTGACTTTGTTGGTTCAACCAAACAGATTATTGCAGCAGGTAAAAAATCAAAAGCACCGACGCTGATCATTGCAACAGATCATGGTTTGTTTTATAAAATGAAACAAGCCGTGCCAGATAAATTGCTGATCCCCGCACCGACAGGTGGAAAAAGTGCTACCTGTAAAAGCTGCGCGCATTGCCCGTGGATGGCGATGAATACCTTAGTGAATTTGTATGAAGCGTTACGTGATGGAACCAATACCATTGAAGTCGATGAGGTCGTGCGACAAAAAGCATTAATACCGCTAGATAAAATGATTTCTTTTTCACAGAAGCAAGGAATTTTAACCGCTGGCGACGCTTAAGCCACTAGCGAGAAAAGTGATACCTCAATTTGCAAAAATAATCCTCGTCATCCTATGATTTTAGCCGGGAGCTCTGCGCCAATAAGACTCCGGCTTAAGCTTGTGCTCAGCTTGACTGGGTAACATACCGGAGTGACGGAGGAGCTAAACTAAACGCACAAACTTTAGCTTTTCTCGCCACAACTTAGCATTATTTTAATGATAATCTGATGGGTTAAACGTATCAGGATCGAGCGTATTTTCGACTTGAACTGATTCACCAGCGATACTATGACCTTCGCTAGCCCATTCACCCAGATCAATTAATTTACAGCGTTCACTGCAAAAGGGTTTCCATTGTTGCTTTTTTTGCCATGGCACGTTTGTGTTACATGTAGGGCATTTAACTGTCTTAACCATTACATTGCACAACAGCTGAGTGAAAATTCAATATCATCCGTCACTTGCTTGGCGCGTTGCTCAATGTCAAATTCCATAAAGCGAACGGTAAAGCGATGTTTTCCGCCGCTGATTTCTGGGTAGCAATTAGCTTCTTTGGGTATTTTTATACGAATAAGTTGGTGAGATTGACCATTATCTAAACTTTGTTGATAAAAACCTGATGGCGCGGAAAGATCGCTGAACCCAGTGCTTCCTCGAATAAGTTTGAGTGCGATATCGATAGCAGATCTAGCGCTAGCCAGTTGCCCTATCCATTCATGTAACTGCTTATTTTGAGTCTCACTTGAGGTATGTTGTAACCAATAATAATATGCAGGGAGATCGAAAGCACAGCTGCCACCAGCGATAGTTGATCGCTGGCGGATGCTAGATAAAAATTCATTGTCACGCAATGATTGTCCAAGGGCTGATTTGTTTACGTGGATCTCATCAAGGATCTGGTCTAACTCCCCGAGCAAATCATTCAGTGCAGTCATATCCACGCCGGGCTTATTTTCTAATGCGGACAGGGTTGTCGTTAAGCGCTCTAATTCTTTTATGACTTCTTGTTTTAGATCAGAGCGCTCAAAAATAGATAAGATATTGAGTAAATTAGTTAATGCATCTCGGTGTTGCGCCGTGTTTCCATGTTCTAAAATACGATCAATCCGTTTAAATAGAAATTCTATTCTTAGAAAAGTACGGATCCGTTCATTCAGAGGTTGTTCGTAAATAATAGTGTCAGTCACGGCAAAATTTTTTATGAAATAGTAATAAGACTATTGTCCATGACTATTGGCGTGCTGGCAACCATTGCTGAGTTTAATATACTTTTTATGCAGTTGTTCGACTTGATTGTTTAGCGCTACAGGCTCACTATTATTATTGATAATATCGTCTGCTCGAGCTAAACGCTGCTCTTGGCTACACTGAGAGTTTATCATTATTTGTGCTTGTTCTGATGAGCTATCATCACGTCGTTGTAGACGTGAAAGCTGTAAGTCTGGATTAATATCGATAACAACAATGCGATCGACCAGATCGTACATTTTTGATTCAATCAATAAAGGAATCGCGAGGATAATATAAGATGCGCATTGTTGTTGAGATTTTAAGATTAGTTGTTGGCGTATTTTAGGGTGAAGAATATTTTCTAAATCTTGTTTTGCAGTAGGATCTGAAAAAATTAGTTGGCGAAGTTTTTTGCGATGAATCGTTTTATCTTTCTGCAGAATTGCTTGCCCGAAGCGTTGAATAATCTCAGAATAAGCTTCTTCATCAGGTTCAACAAGCTGGCGAGCAATTAGGTCGGCATCGATGATAGGTACTTGGTAGCGTTCAAATAAAGCACAGACGGTAGATTTACCGCTGGCAATACCTCCTGTTAAGCCAATTTTAAGCAATACTATTTTACCCTATCCAATCAATGTAAAGCACATTAATTTGATTTCCCCACATTAGCGCTATCCATCCTGCTGCAGCGAGGTATGGACCAAAAGGAATCGGAATATTACGTTGATGTTGTCGAAAAACAATGAGGGAAATACCAATAATAGCACCGACAAGAGAAGAGAGTAATACGATGGTGGGTAACAGTGCCCAGCCCAGCCATGCTCCTAATGCAGCTAACAATTTAAAATCGCCATAGCCCATACCTTCTTTACCCGTGACAAGTTTGAAACCTTGATACACCAGCCAGAGGGAGAGATAACCTGCAATTGCACCGACAACACTAGAATGAAGATCAGTGAAAACAGTGAAAAAACTAAAGATAATGCCTAGCCACATAAGCGGTAGTGTAATGCTGTCGGGTAATAATTGATGATCAACATCAATAAAACTGAGCGCAATAAGAGACCAAGTAAGCAATAGAGCGCCTAAACAGCTCCATTCAAAGCCAAAGTGCCATGCAACGAGAGCTGAGAGTAACCCTGTAAAGGCCTCGATTAGCGGATAACGAGCCGAAATAGTGGTTTTACATTGGCTGCATTTTCCGCCTAAGGCAAGATAGCTTAGTACGGGAATATTTTCTAAAGCAGTAATTTCATGATTACATTTGGGGCAGCGAGAGCGAGGACGACTGAGTGTAAAAGCTTCAGTGGCTTCGGGCTCTTTGCCACTTAATTCATCGCATTGCTGCCGCCATTCTTGTTGCATCATTACCGGCAGGCGGTAAATAACAACATTTAGGAAACTACCGATTAACAACCCTAAGATTGTAATAACGGTCATAAATAATACAGGCGATGCTTGTAATATTTCAATAATAGCCATTATTTTTAACTCTAGTGGTATTAAACAACCGCACCCAACTTGAATATAGGTAGATACATAGCAATAACAAGTGTACCAATAACAACACCTAAGAAAGCCATAATCATCGGCTCCATCAGTGCTGTCATATTATCAACAGCATCATCAACTTCAGCTTCAAAGAAGTCAGCCACTTTAGCCAACATGGCATCTAAGGCACCTGATTCTTCACCAATGGCGACCATTTGGATGACCATATTAGGAAACAAATCTTTATGCACAACCATGGCTGCATTGAGTTGAGTACCTGCTGAGATATCTTCCCGCATACTCATTGTGGCTTCTTTATAAACAATATTACCTGTGGCGCCAGCAACAGAAACCATCGCTTCAACCATAGGTACACCAGCTTTGAACATCGTCGAGAACGTACGCGCGAAACGAGCAATCGCGCCCTTTGTCATGATGACGCCAATAACAGGCACTTTTAATAACATTCGGTCAAAAAAGTGTGCAACTTTTTCTGAGCGGCGAATACTTTCTTTGAGTGCAAAAACGGATCCAATAATACCGCCAAATATTAACCACCACCATTTTTGGAAAAAGATAGAAACGCTGATAACAAATTGAGTGAGTCCTGGTAGTTCGGCGCCAAAGCCTTCAAATAAGGTTTGAAATTGTGGAATTACAAAAATCATTAAGATCGCTGTTACCACAAATGCAACAACGAGAATTGCAATGGGATAAACCAATGCTTTTTTAATTTTTGCTTTTAAGGCTTCGGTTTTTTCTTTATAGATTGCAATTTCATGCAGCAATGTTTCCAAAGTACCTGATTGCTCGCCGGCATGAACTAAACTGACAAATAACTCATCAAAATGCAGTGGAAATTTACCTAATGATTCGGCGAGACTGGTTCCTGATTCTACATCGGATTTAATAGCAAGAATCATTTCTTGCATACTGGCATTTTCATGGCCTTCACCGATAATTTCCATTGATTGCATCAGCGGCACACCAGAAGACATCATGGTGGCTAACATGCGACTAAAAACGGCAATATCAGAAGGCTTGATTTTGGGTTTTCTTGGGGCAAATAATTCTTTTGATTTTTTCTTAACTTTAATCGGTGTAATACCCTGGCGGCGCAAGATAGCTTTAGCGGCGTTAAGGTTAGGTGCCGAGTGCTCACCTTTGATTTTGCGCCCCTGTTTATTGGTGCCTTGCCAAGTAAAAATGGGATCAACTTTAACCTTAATTTTCTTTTTCTTTTGCACGATAGCTTGAGCCACAATCTACTCCTTAATTACACGATTGATTTCTTCTAGACTAGTTAAACCAGCCGCCACTTTTTTTAGACCTGATTTTGGTAGGTCATCAATACCTTCTTTTTCAGCCTGATCGGCTAATTGAATTGAGTTGCCACCTTCCATGATAATTCTTGCCATGCCATCAGATACCGGCATGACCTGATATATGCCAACGCGTCCTTTGTAACCACGAGTACATTTATCACAACCAACCGCTTTGAAGACAGTTACACCTTCATCAATTTGCTCTTGAGTAAAACCTTCTTCTAGTAAAACGTCATTTGGTAGATCATCAGGTGCTTTACACGCACTACATAAACGCCGAGCAAGGCGTTGTGCAATAATCAATGAGACTGCGGATGCAATATTAAATGCAGGCACGCCCATATTAGCTAAACGCGTTAGTGTTTGCGGTGCATCATTAGTATGTAATGTTGATAATACCATATGACCTGTTTGTGCCGCTTTAATAGAAATCTCTGCAGTTTCTAGATCCCTAATCTCACCTACCATAATGATATCTGGATCTTGACGCAAGAAAGCACGTAGCGCATCAGAGAAGGTTAAACCAACGCCAGGATTTACATTCACTTGGTTGATTCCTGCCAAACTAATTTCAGCGGGATCTTCAGCGGTTGAAATATTTCTATCTTCAGTATTCAGAATATTGAGAGCGGTATAGAGTGACACTGTTTTACCGCTACCTGTCGGGCCTGTTACCAATATCATGCCATATGGATTATGCATGGTATCCATAAATATTTTTTTCTGATCAGGCTCATAGCCTAGAGCATCAATCCCCAATTGCGCACTGGTAGGATCTAAAATACGTAATACTATTTTTTCACCGAATAAGGTCGGGCAGGTATTAACACGAAAATCAATGGTTTTTGTTTTAGATAATTTTAATCGCATCCGGCCATCTTGAGGAACACGTCGTTCAGCAATATTTAACCGTGATAACACTTTTAACCTAGCTGCAATGCGACCAGCAAGGTTAATAGGAGCTGATTTTATTTCATGTAATATGCCATCAATACGCGTTCGTACGCGGTATTTCTTTTCATAAGGTTCAAAGTGAATATCAGAAGCACCTGATTTAATGGCGGTTGTTAAAACACCATTTACAAAACGAACAATAGGGGTTTCATTCGCGCCAGATGCGCCATCATCCTGTTGTTCAACTTCATCTTGGCCAACATCAATATCATCTAAGTCGGCATCACCAAAATCACCAAAATCATCGGTTTCATCGGCATTTAACGAACGTTCAATAGTGGATGCTAATAAATGCTCCTCGACAAGTACGGGGAAAGTATTAAAGCTAGTGTTAAATTGAAATACATCCATGGCCTGCAGATTGGTTGGATCGGATACCGCAACATAAAGCCGCGTGCCACGCTGAAAAAGAGGTAAAGCATTATGTTCGTGGATTAAAGCTTCTTTAATAAGTCCAGTTGGAACGGCTTCGATATTCATCGTGCTGAGGTCAAAAAGAGGTACACCAAACTCTTGCGATGCTGCTAATGCGATTTTTTGACTAGCGACCAAATCATTTTTTACTAAAAAACTTACAAAGGTTTGTTTTGCTTCTTTCGCGTCGTGTTGCGCCGCTAAAGCATCGTCTTCATCTAACAGCTTATCGTTAACAAGGCGTCTGGCTAAACCATTTAACCGTGTTGGTGTTTCAGTTGTATCCATATGTATCGTGCAACTCTAAAAAATATTTATTAAGTTCAAATGTCAGCTTATCATTAAATAATGATTATTTTCGTTGTATAGTTGGCAAAAACCAATAGTTAAGCCAGATTATTAATGTTAATTATCATTATTTTCAATATGAGCTTGTTTTATACTATACCCGTGACCATTCAATCTGTAGATTTCAGAGATTAGCACAAGTGTCAGAGCAAGGCGCAATGTGAAGGCAATGACCAGTCCTTGTCAAACATTGTAACGCAGCACTGGCGCGTGTGCTAATCTCCCATAGGGCAAGAGAATAAGCCACACTCTTCGTCGTTATAAAGTCTTAAATTAGAATGACTAATTCTGCGACTTTATGCCTAGAATAGTATGGCTTCTTCCCATGCTGAATTCTGCAGATTGAATGGTCACGGGTATAAAACAGTCATACTATGCAAGTTGGCATATAAATTCTAGTATGCAAGTTGAGACGACAAACTAGATTCCCGTATATACTTCTATGTAGATATCGGACGTAGGACAGAAATAATGAAAAAACGAACTACTGGGAAGCGAGTAGCAGCTATAATTTGCCTCGTATTATTAACAACAGCTTGCGGTCAAAAGGGCGATCTTTATTTACCGGAAGGAAGTGCATTGATGAGTTGGATGGGTTAGATACAAAATGGATTATTTTGAATATAGAGAGAATAAATTATTTGCCGAAAACATTGCAGTGTCATCGATTGCGAGCAAAGCAGGTACGCCATTATATATTTATTCACGCGCCACATTAGAACGCCATTGGAGGGCATTCGATGATGCTTTTGAAGGAATGCCGCACTGTGTATGCTATGCAGTAAAAGCAAATTCTAACCTAGCGGTATTGAATATTTTGGCCAGACTGGGTTCAGGATTTGATATTGTATCTGCGGGTGAATTAGCGCGCGTTTTAGCAGCTGGAGGCAGGGCTGACCAAGCTGTTTTTTCAGGTGTAGGCAAAACAATAGCGGAAATTAATTATGCATTAGCGCAAGGAGTGCGCTGCTTTAATGTCGAATCAATTGCTGAACTAGAGCGAATTAATGATATTGCTGGCGAACGGGGAGTCCGCGCGCCAATCTCTATAAGAGTTAACCCGGATGTCGATGCGCAAACGCATCCTTATATTTCTACGGGCTTAAAAGAGAATAAATTTGGTATTGCGATTGAACATGCTGAGGCGGTATATCAAAAAGCAGCACAATTAGCGCATTTAGATGTCGTAGGAATTGATTGCCACATTGGATCACAGTTAACGACGGTCACACCATTTGTTGATGCATTAAAACGGGTGTTGGTGCTAATTGATAAGCTAGCAACTCAAGGAATCAAACTCACTCATCTGGATGTGGGTGGAGGTTTAGGCATTACATATCAAGATGAAACGCCACCTAGTCCAACAGAATATGCAGAGGCATTGCGTAAATTATTAGTGGGCCGTGATTTAGAAATTCTATTGGAGCCAGGTCGCGCCATTTCAGGAAATGCAGGCATTTTAGTGACAAAAGTAGAATATATAAAACCGACAGACGACAAACAATTTGCCATTGTTGACGCGGCAATGAATGATTTATTACGCCCTGCTTTATATCAATCATGGCAAATGATTCAGCCGGTAATGGAGGATGAAAAAATTGAACCTGCTCTCTATGATATTGTAGGTCCTATTTGTGAAACGGGTGATTTTTTAGGAAAAGATCGTTTGTTAGCCATTAAGCAGGGTGATCTGTTGGTCATTCGCAGTGCGGGTGCATATGGTTTCACCATGAGCTCAAATTACAATTCACGCCCACGTGTTGCGGAAATTATGGTGGATGGTGATCAAATGCATGTGATACGGGAAAGAGAAACAATCGAATCGCTCTATGCTGGCGAACAGGTTCTTCCAGAGTAGTGATGATGTTGAAATTTAGCAAAATGCACGGTTTGGGCAATGATTTTATCGTTATTGATGCCATTAATCAGATGGTCGATTTAACGACAAGTCAGATCCGGTTTTTAGCCGATCGTCATTTTGGCATTGGTTGCGATCAATTATTGCTAGTTGAAAAAGCTGAGCATGAAGGTGCAGATTTTAAGTATCGTATTTTTAATGCAGATGGTGGCGAAGTCGCTCAATGCGGTAATGGTGCACGCTGTTTTGCTCAATTTGTTCATGATAAAGGTTTATCGGATAAAACAACGATCGCCGTTGAAACAAATTCTGGTGTTATTTATCCGAATATACAAGAACAGGGCGATATTCGTGTTGACATGGGGAAACCGCATTTTGAACCAAATGACATTCCTTTTCTTGCCAAACAACAAGCGGTAAATTATCTTTTAGATTTGCCGAATACTCAGCGCATACAAGTTAGCGCCGTTTCAATTGGCAATCCTCATGCGGTAATGCTTGTTGATAATATTGATACCGCCGATGTGGCAATATTAGGACCGATGATCGAAAGCCACAAAGATTTTCCTGACCGCGTAAATGTTGGTTTTATGCAAGTCATTAGTCAGAATGAGGTTAAATTACGCGTTTTTGAACGTGGCGTGGGTGAAACACTAGCTTGTGGTACAGGTGCATGTGCCGCGGTGGTGAGCGGGATTCAGCGTGGATTATTGGCACGTGAAGTAACGGTATCACTACTCGGTGGACAATTAACCATAGCTTGGCCAGATGATAAGGCTTCTGTGCAGATGACGGGGCCAGCAACACAAGTATTTGACGGAGAAATTGCGTGGGCGATGATAAACAATCAATAACAGTGCAACAGGTGAAGGATTATTTGGCTGAACATACAGATTTTTTTCTGCATCAGCCAGAGGTGATGGATCTACTGCAATTAGGCCAATCGCCCGAAGGAACAATTTCATTGGCGCAACGGCAATTAGATCGCTTACAGATGAAAAATCAGCAGTTGCATGAGCAGTTAAACATGCTTATTGAAAATGCCCGCCAAAATACGGCATTACAGGCGCGAATTCATCAGCTCTGTTTACGCTTAATGGATGCACCATCATTTGGTGCTTTATTACCGATGTTGATGACAGAATTGAAGCAAGAGTTTGATGCTGATGAAGTGGCATTAAGGTGGTTTTATGCGGGTAACACGCCACCTGTGCTACCTGAAACAGGTGAGAATGTAGTGCAGCAACATGCCGATGCCGAGGATCTACGCATATTTGATAAGTTATTATCAAAACAAGATCCGGTATGTGGTCGCCTCACTAAGGCTCAAAATGAATTATTGTTTCCCCAAAAAGCAGATAAGGTGCAGTCTGTTGCCTGTTTGCCATTAGGTCATGAACCCTGTGCGGGCATATTAGCCATTGCCAGTTATGATGAAGATCGCTTTCATGCAGATATGGCAACAGATTATTTGAGTTTCTTAGGTGAAGTCACGATGCGCTTATTGCGCCCTTATGGATAATGACAGAATATAAGTATCAGCAGGATGTTACCTCATTCTTGCACTATTTAGCGCAAGAAAAACGCATGTCACCGCATACCGTGACAAATTATCAACGAGATCTAAAACGATTATTAGCTTTTTGTGAACAGCACGATTTAGTGTCGTGGACAACGTTGAAAAGCAGTCATATCCGGCAATTTATAGCGGAGCTTCATCAAAATGGTTTATCAGGAAAAACAATTCAACGTGCATTGTCAGCTATACGGAGCTTGTATCGTTATTTAATTCGTGAAGGTTTAGCTGATTTAAATCCTGCTCAAGCAGTACAAGCACCCAAATCCCAAAAACGTCTGCCTGCAACATTAGATGTTGATCAAATGAATGGCTTATTAGATATCTCAACGATAGATAGTGTAATTGCTTGTCGTGATCACACAATTATGGAGCTGTTTTATTCTTCTGGTTTACGCTTGGCCGAATTGGCAGATTTGGATATTCGAGATGTTGATTTTGGCGATCAGCTTGTCTATGTCATCGGCAAGGGCAATAAAAGCCGTGTGATACCCGTCGGCAAACAAGCTATGTTGGCATTAAAAGATTGGTTAGAAAAAAGAACACAATGGGCGTCTTTTGAACAAAAAGCACTATTTGTTGGCAAGCAGGGTCGGCGATTAGGCGTGCGTTCTATCCAACAGCGGCTGAATTATTGGGGTAAAAAACAAGGTGTATCAGATCGCGTGCATCCGCACCGTTTGCGTCATGCTTTTGCTTCACATATGCTAGAGGCTAGTGGTGATTTACGGGCAGTTCAAGAGTTACTAGGCCATGCCGATATATCTACCACACAGATCTATACTCATGTTGATTTTCAACAGCTAGCTACAGTGTATGATAGCTCTCATCCACGAGCAAAGAAAGGGAAATAGTCATGTTTGCAGCATACAAAATAAGGTAGACTGAATATTATGACGTTAGTCTGCAAATATAAAATATAAAATATGAAAGTACTTATTGCGGAAGATTCTCGTTCAAGTCAAATAGTGATTAGATCTTATATTGAAGATGCCGGTCATCAAGTGGTTTCAGTAGAAAATGGTCAACAAGCAGTAGAGCAATTTAACGCCACCGAACCTGATTTAGTTTTGTTAGACGTGATTATGCCTATCAAAGACGGTATTGAGGCGGCAAAAGAAATTCGTGCATTATGTGAACAAGCTCATGACTGGGTGCCAATCATCTTCTTATCTGCAATGACCGAATCAGATGATATTGCCCGCGGCATTAAAGCGGGCGGTGATGACTATCTTACCAAGCCGATTGATGCGGTGGTCTTAAACGCGAAATTAGATGCCATGCAGCGCATCGCTAATATGCGGCATGACTTGCAAAAAGCGAATCAAAAGCTAAGATTAATGGCGATGAGAGATGGCCTGACAGGTTTAGCAAATCGACGCCATTTTGATGAAGCTATGATAAAAGAATTTAAACGAAGCACGCGCAGCCAAACACCGCTTTCACTTGTTTTGGCAGATATTGATAAGTTTAAATTCTACAATGATAATTACGGACATCAGGCTGGCGATGATTGTTTAAAGATCGTTGCAAAATTAATACAATCAGTTATCAAGCGACCGGGTGATTTAGTGGCGCGCTACGGTGGTGAAGAGTTTGCTATTATTCTGCCTGAAACTGATATTATCGCGGCACGGCAAGTAGCTGAGTTGGTGAAAAATATCTTTTCTGAGAATAAAATACCGCATGCTCATTCATCGGTGGCTGAATATGTGACACTCAGTCTAGGCGTTGCCAGCTTACCATCAGGGATGGAGAAATATCAAAATATAGATGAAGCGGTTTATTCTATGATAGAAATGGCTGATACACGACTTTATGAAGGTAAAAAGCAAGGCGGCAATGTGATTGTTTCAGAATAGATTCACTTCACCGACAATATCGTCGCCTGCGTGTTCATAGTGTTTTTTTTCATCGGCCATCGTTTCAAGAAGATCAACTAAGTCGGAGCTGCCCTTTTCAGCTTCGCTAAAATAAGTCATTATATTTTGTTGCAACTCTTTACTTTCATGCCAATTTTCTTCCAAAACGGCTAATACCTTATGTACATTGCTATGAACACGGCTATGAGGATCAATAATAGACGTATAAATAGGTAAGTGACTATATTCTTTATGGCCTTCACCACTGTCATACCATTTACCAAAGCGGCAATTATGGTGATCAACGCACACTGCTTGACCTGCCTCACCTGACGGCTCATTAGACTCTGCAGCATAATAGGCGCGTTGCATATAAATAATATGGTCAACCTTAATTAGGGCTGTATTACAAATTATTTGAGTATTTGAGACCATTTCATAGGTTTTTTGGGAGCTAGTCGCTAAGCGATCAAAGCTAGCTTTGAATTCATTAATTAGATCTTTTGAATCTTCTGAAATAGTCGCCATGGTATCCGTATCTTCCGACATTACTTTACTGGCGGTTGAAAAGCGACCAATAATCTGTGAAATTTGTTCGGCGGCATCTTTTGTGGTGCCAGCTAGTTTTTTAACTTCATCGGCAACCACCGCAAAACCACGACCATGCTCGCCGGCTCGGGCGGCTTCAATCGCGGCATTGAGGGCTAATAAATTGGTTTGCTCAGCTACGCCTACTATCATGGTCACCATGCCTTTTATTTGCTCACTGCTATTAGCTAATTCTTGTGAGCTTGATTGCATAGCTCTTGATTTTTCGACAATAATATTTAGCCGGTCATGTAAAGTGTTGGCATTTTCCTGATTATTAATGGCGCCTTCAGCGGCTTCTTTAGATAGAACTGCAACGGTTACCATATCTTCAGCTACAATACCAATATCACGTTGCGTATGGCCAATATTAACCAAAAGATGTTCTGATTTCTGTTTACCTAGCTTAGAAAACATTTCATCTTCTTGTTGCTGCCAATAAGAAGTGCTTAATGCATCAATTGATGTGCTAATATTTTTAAGTTGAGGGTGAAAGCCAAAGCTGATACCTTTTAGGATCGGTTTTCTATAATATTCTTGCCATTGTGCCGCGATAAAAGAAGATTCAGACTCACGCATTACCACTTCTATTTGATCAATGGCATTATTTAATAACCATGCAATGGTATAGAAAGAATCATTTTTATCAATATGGGTAATACGGTACTCTAACTCCCCTTGTCGAACAGAGTGCAACATTCGAATAATTTTTTGCATGGTAGAGGAGGTAAGATCAATCTCTTTTCGCGCGAAAATAACAAGGAAGGCTGACACAATAATAGTAATTAAAAACCAATAACTAGCCCCATAGACAAAGACTAAGGCAAGCACCATCGCTATGACCAAGCCAGCTAACAAGAGTTGAGTAATTTTATTGGACATGCGTGTAGATAAATTCATTATATGTTAATCCATGTTCTGCAATTGCATTATTAAGAATAGAAATAGAGGCATCCATAGCCTCATGACTACTACTATATTTTGCTTCTTCAGCAACCATTTGTTGATAGATTGGGCTTAAAATATCGATGATTTGTTGAGAGGGTTGCCTGCGAACAGAGTAATAGCCGATAGCTTCCCCCTTTTCGTTAAAGCTTGGAGTGACAGTAGCAAAAGTCCAATAATAAGCACCGGATTTACATAGGTTTTTAATTATGCCAAAAAACTCTTGCTGTTTTTGAAGGTTTTCCCACATAAAACGATAAACTGAACATGGCATATCGGGGTGGCGAATAATATTATGAGGTTGCTCAATCAGGTCGACTTCATCATAGCCTGAAAAATAAATAAAAATCTCGTTGCAATACGTTATCTTGCCTTTAAGATCTGTTTTTGAAACGATCAAGTCATTGTCGCTCATTTTAAGTTCTGTGGATGTTGGAGTTATTTTCATATTTCACTGTATCGCTCAATTTGATTAATGATAGTAAAGCAAAATTGATGCCAGAAGGGGCCACGGAGGCACAGAGTTCACAGAGGAAAATATTTTTTAAAAGGCTATAAATTAGTAATCTACCCGTAATTAATAAAAACGTGGGAACGGCTTCAGCCGTAAATGGAACTTAGCTGTTCGCGGCTGAATCCGCTCCTACGATCTGTCATATTACAATTGGATAACAAGCCTCAGAATGCATTATGATTGAATAAATCTTTCCTCAGTGAACTCTGTGCCTCTGTGGTGAAATATTTAAACAGCAGGCAAAAAAATAGCGGCAATATATGCCGCTATCTGCAGAGTTTGAAGATCAGAGGATCGTTTAGAATAGCAATGACCAGCCAAGTTCAAGTTGGTATTGTTTCATTTCTAACTCAACGGTTTGGGTTGGACTGATTGCCCCTTTAATATTATGTGTAGGAGCATACATAGCCGCAAAGTTAATTTCTTGTTGGCCATTTGCAATCTTTTTGGTGAAACCAACGGTGAAGTGTTCTTCCATCACACCGGGGGCTAAGATATTGAAGAATACTTCAGAATCAGGAATAGGTTGATTGCCATGACTATAACCCGCACGCCATGTCCAATCGTTTGATGCTTCATATTGCACACCCAATTTAACCGTGGTCATATCATCCCAGCCAAAGCCTAATCCCTTGTTACCGCCAAGACACGATGGGTGAGTCGTTGCGCCACCAAATTTTGCAGCACCACATGCCCCCATCGCTGGGTTTTGACTATTACCAATCGCATCAACTTGGCTATACCATGTTTTTTGCACATCTAATAAAACAGTCAGCTGTTCAGTTGTTTTCCATGCTAAACCAATGGTGGCTGACGCTGGAATATCAAAATCACCTTTTTCTGCAAACAAGCCTTTGTAATCATCGAACTCAGACATGTAAATGCGAGAGCGATAGCCGCCACCAAGGGTGACTTTAGAACCTACAGGCAGAATGAAACCAACATTAATACCAGCACCATACGAACTGTCATGGCCATTATCTGTTAAATCTGAGGGGCTGTTTGATAAGCCGGCAAACTGACTCAAGCCTTTCGCTTCAAAACCTTGATAAGCCAAAATAGCTGATACACCAATAGCGGCATCATTATCAAAACGATACGAGAAAGTGGGAGCAATAAAAAGTTGTGATAAATCGATACCTGCTTTGCCGCCACCATATGTATTTTCACTAGATGCATATTTAGTATTCATGCCACCGTTACCCGTGACGGTAACAGCAACCGCTTTATGATCATCTAACTGCCATGTCATACCAAATTCAGGAATAATAAAATATTCACGGTCGCTATCGACTTTCCCCGGTGCGAGTGCCGGTGAAGGTGGCGCAGAAGGAGTGCCTTCTACATCATAGCTACGACGGGGGCTGAATATCGACACACCAAGATCTAAACGATTGCCAACAAAGACAATGCCCGCTGGGTTCGTTGCCCCAATTAAGCTGTCTTGTGGTAAGGCAACACCTGTTCCTGCCATACCTTTAGATTTAATCCCGTAGCCGTGAGCTAGATAGCCGTTAGTGGCGAAGGCGGTTGAACAGAATGCGATGGCAGAGAAAAAGGCCAAAGATTTTAAAGCTGACTTGATCACGGTGGAGTTCCTAAGAGATAGACTGAGTATATTAAAGCGATACAGTTTAAAAGGGCAGGCTTATAATTACAAATAATAAAAAACACATAATTTATACGTTTTAGTTATATGTAGAGATAGCTGTTAGTATGAAAGGCTTATAAACTACCGATAAATTAATGTGCTTGCTCCCAATTATCACCGCTATCCATACTGACTTCTAATGGCACATCTAGTTGCGCGGCATCAACCATATATTTCTCAATGTTAGTTTTGGCATCATCAATCTGGTCTAGTGGTACTTCAAATACCAATTCATCATGTACTTGCATAATCATTCGAATATTACTGTTTGATTCTTGTAACCAATGTTGAATGCTAATCATGGCACGCTTGATAATATCTGCTGCGGTGCCTTGCATGGGCGCATTAATTGCTGTGCGTTCAGCATATTGACGACGCATGCCGTTGCTAGCATTAATTTCGGGAAGATATAAGCGGCGACCGAATAATGTTTCAACATAACCATCTAATTTGGCTTGCTCACGGGTGCTGTTCATATACTCTTTTACGCCCGGATAACGCTCAAAATAGGTGGTCATATAATCCGCCGCTTGATGGCGCTCAATACCTAATTGTTTTGATAAACCGTGTGCTGACATACCATAAATCAAACCAAAGTTAATGGCTTTAGCACTGCGTCGTTGATCGCTGGAGACATCTTCTAAAGATACATTAAATATTTCAGATGCGGTGTGGCGATGAATATCTTCACCAGCTGCAAATGCCTTTAGTAGACTTTTATCTTGTGATAAATGCGCCATGATCCGCAATTCGATTTGTGAATAATCGGCAGCTAATAGTGTATTACCTTCCGCCGGAACAAAGGCTTCACGAATACGGCGACCTTCTTCACTGCGAATAGGAATATTCTGCAAGTTGGGATCGGAAGATGACAGACGGCCGGTAGCGGTTACGGCTTGATGGTATGAAGTATGAATACGCCCTGTTGTTGGGTTGACCTGTTCAGGCAATCGATCGGTATAAGTAGACTTAAGCTTGCTTAAACTACGATATTGCATAATGACTTGCGGTAATTCATAACCATCGTCAGCAAGATCTTGCAACACGCTTTCAGCCGTTGATGGTTGGCCTTTTGGTGTTTTTTTCAAAATAGGAAGTTCAAGCTTTTCATACAAAATAGTGCCTAACTGTTTAGGCGAAGCTAAATTGAATTCTTCACCGGCGATATCCCAAGCTTGTTTTTCCATTTTATTAATTTTGTGGCCAAGCTCGTCGCTTTGTTGTTGTAACATCCAAATATCAATATTGACACCATTGCGTTCCAGCGTATTAATAACCGGCAATAATGGCATTTCAAGTTCGGAATACACCTTTTCTAGGCTGGGAATGGCTTGTAATTGCGGCCACAAAGCTTGATGTAGTTGCAAGGTGATATCGGCATCTTCTGCGGCATAAGGTGAAGCCTGCTCAAGATCAATTTGGTTAAAGGTGAGCTGTTTTTTACCTTTGCCAGCGACATCTTCAAAATGAATGGTAGTGCGATCTAGATACTTCTCGGCTAATGCATCCATATTATGCTGTGTTGCCGTGCTGTTTAAGACATAAGATTGCAACATGGTGTCGTGTTGAATACCCTGTAAATCAATACCGTGATTGAGCAAAATATGGCGATCATATTTTAGGTTTTGGCCTACTTTTAATTGTTTTGAATCTTCCAGTAGTGGCTTGAACTGTGCCATCACCGAATCAAAATCAAGTTGTTCTGGCGCGCCGATATAATCGTGCTTTAGAGGTAAATAGGCCGCTTCGCCAGCGTTAACTGCGAATGATAAACCGACAATACGTGCATCAAGATAATTTAGGCTAGTGGTTTCAGTATCAAAAGCAAAAAGATCAGATTCTTTTAGTTTTTTAAGCCATGATTGTAGCTGTGCATCCGTTAGTATAGTTTCGTAGTTCTGAATCAAGGGGTCAGCCAGCTTGATTCCTGAAGGTTTACCGTGATCTGGCTTTTGATGAGAGGAATCAAGCTGGCTGCCCCCTTGATTTTCTAATTCGTTTGTCCATGTTCTAAATTCAAGATGCTTAAATAAGGCTAACAGTGCTTCATTATCAGGCTGTTTCAATTTCAAGCTAGTGGGCGTATCGTCTAACTCAACATCTAGTTTAATGGTGGCCAGTTGATATGATAAAGGCAAGTCTGCCGCCGCTTCGCGTAATTTCTCCCCCATTTTTCCTTTTACTTCTTCGGCATGAGCTATAACGCCCTCAAGTGAATCATATTGCTGTAATAGCTTAGTCGCTGTTTTAGGCCCCACACTTGGTACACCGGGAATATTATCGACCTTGTCTCCCATTAGCGCGAGGTAATCAATAATACGATTGGGAGCAATGCCATACTTTTCATGAACGGCATTCACATCGGTCATAGTATTGCTCATGGTATTAATAAGGGTGACATGCTCATTAACGAGCTGCGCCATATCTTTATCGCCGGTAGATATGACGGTATCAATTTTGAGTTCAGTTGCTTGATGTGCAAGCGTGCCAATAACATCGTCTGCCTCAACGCCTGAAACCATAATTAGCGGAAACCCCATCGCGCGAACCACATCATGCAAAGGCTCGATTTGTTCGCGCAAATCATCCGGCATTGGTGGACGAGTGGCTTTATATTCAGGGTACATATCGTTGCGAAAGGTTTTTCCCTTAGCATCAAAAACGACGGCGATAAGCTCAGGTTTATATTGGGCCAGTAGCTTCCTAAGCATATTCACCACCCCATAAATTGCGCCAGTGGCTTGCCCTTGGGCATTAGTAAGATTGGCTTGGCTCATCGCATGGTAAGCGCGATAAAGATAAGAGGAACCATCAACTAAGATAAAAGGGGCAGATTGTTTCATAAGCTTGAATATCACTAAAATTATAAGGTAATAAATCTTTAATCGTCACGCCGAAAATGCTATATTTAAATCACTATATTTCGGAGTACGATGATGAATTATAAATTGTCTATTATGCATATTGTATGCGCTGTTGCATTATTAATGTCAGCAAATATTTGGGCGGAAGATTTAAATGTCCCACAACCACCGGTTCTTCCTGAGCCTTTGATGGATGGTGAAAGCATTGAGCCGGAAATCAATATCATCCAAAAAGACGATCGTACTATCGAAGAATATCGTATGAATGGTCAGATTTATATGATTAAAGTAATACCGACCGTCGGTGTGCCATACTATTTCATCGATACTGATGGCGATGGTTCTTTAGATTCACAACAACATGAATTATCAGGTCATATAGTGCCTAATTGGATTTTATTTAAGTGGTAAGTTACTGTTTATAGGTTTTAGGTTCTTATGTCAGTTTATACAGAAGTCGGACGCGACGAGCTAGTTGCGTTCTTGCAAGATTATGCGGTTGGCGACTTGGTATCTTACCAAGGCATTAGCGATGGCATAGAAAATACCAACTACTTTGTTACAACCGATCAAGGTGAGTTTGTGCTCACCTTATTTGAGCATCATTCATTTGATGAGTTAGCTTACTTTCTCGATGTAATGACCTTTTTCTATCAGCATGATATTCCTTCCGCGCACCCCGCTGCAGATAAAGAAGGCCAGTATTTAAAAGAACTTTGTGGCAAGCCGGCGGCGTTAGTGCTGCGTTTATCTGGTCGTGGAGTAGATGCTGTTGCCACTATAGAGCAGTGCCAAGTTATTGGTGATGTATTAGGCAAAATGCACCTTGTAGGCAAAGAGTTTAAGCCTAAAAGAGTCACCCAACGAGGTCATGATTGGCGACAAAACAGTGCGAATAAATTACTGCCTCTTTTGGATAATGAAAGCGCCGAATTATTGAAAAATGAGTTGGTATTTCAGGCTCAATATGCCAAGTTAGACTTGCCCTTTGGTATGACGCATTCTGATTTATTCCGAGATAACGCCTTATTTGATGGCAATGAGTTACAAGGCATCATCGACTTTTATTATGCCTGTGATGAATACTTGCTTTATGACCTAGCGGTTGCCGTGAATGATTGGTGTATTGATGAAAATGGTTTAATTGAACACAAACGCTACCAAGCTTTAATGCAGGCTTATCTATTGCACAGGGGCCTCACCGAGGCAGAACAAGAATTCTGGAATTTAGTACTGCGCGCTGCAGCATTACGTTTTTGGATTTCACGTCTATTAGATAAACACTTCCCGCGAGAAGGTGAGCTGACACAAATTAAAGATCCGGATGCATTTTTAAAGATCCTCAAACAGCATCAAGGCAATGAAGACAAACTTAAGTAAATCAATGGGGTCAGACTCGATTGATTTTGGCGGGTTTGCTAAGTATCAATTTAGAATCAATCGAGTCTAACCCCATTGATGCGTGTTTTAATTATAAAACTAACCTCAATGGGCGATTTAATGCACGCCTTGCCTGCCATAACAGACGCGGCACGTGCGATCTCTGATATCGAATTTGATTGGGTTGTCGATCAGGCGTTTGCCGATGTTCCTCTATGGCACCCTAATGTAAAACACCTTATAAAAACGGCTCATCGGCAATGGCGAAAACAACCTATTTCTGCATGGAAAGACGGTCGATTGCCAAACTTCTACAAACAGCTCAATGCACAAGATTATGATGCAGTGATTGACTTACAGAGCAATCTAAAAAGCGCGGTGGTATCGTGGTTGTGTAAAAGCAATGTATCAGGATTAGATAAAAGCTGTGTTCGCGAAAAACCCGCACACTGGGCATATAAATATCGTTATACCGTCAATACCAATCAACATTCAATTGAAAAAATGCGTGAATTAATGGCACAAGCATTGAACTATAGTTTGCCAGACATGCCCGCCGATTATGGTGTTGATTTAAGTTTATACCCATTGCCAAAACTGGATATTAAACTGCCAGACAACTACCTATTGTTTGTGCATAATGCCAGTTGGTTAACTAAGTTATGGCCAGTTTCATCATGGCAGGATTTAATTGAAAAAGCAGTTGCTTCGGGCTATTCGGTACTACTGCCTTGCGGCAATGATGAGGAATATCAACGTGCGCAGCAGATCGCTAGTGCCAACCCACAGGCTCATGCATTGCCTAGACTATCTTTAAATGAAATGGCGGCGATTACACATAATGCTACAGGCGCGGTATGCAGTGATACCGGTTTAGCACATTTAGCGGCAGTGGCAGGCATTCCGTCAGTCACACTTTATGGCGCAACCAATCCTAAACGGATAGGCACCTACGGTAAAAACCAGCAGCATATTATCAGTGATTTATTGCAGCAATCATTAGTTAATGCAAAACAAGGCGAGCCGATTGGAATGGAAAATATAACCGTAGAACAGGTTTGGGATAGACTGAAAAGCCTTTTACCTGCAAAATAGAAGTAATTAGAAATCAAACCAAAGGGGGAAATCAAAGGGGGCTAAAATCAATCGAGTTGACCCCTTTGATTTGCGATGAAACAAATATTTCCACAATTCCATGCAGCGCAAGTGCTTGTTATTGGCGATCTTATGTTGGATAGTTTTTATCATGGCAAAGCTAACCGCATTTCACCTGAAGCACCTGTACCTGTCGTTAATGTCGAACGAATAGAAGAGTTGCCAGGTGGCGCGGCTAATGTGGCGATGAATATAGCCTCGCTGGGTGCAAAAAGCCAAGTGTGCGGAATAACGGGTTTAGATGATGCGGCAAAAGTATTACAACAAAAACTTAATTCTGTCGGTGTTGACTGCGCTTTTAATTACTCAGAAACTACCAATACTATTATTAAACGCCGCGTAATCAGCAATCATCAGCAACTATTACGGATGGATTTTGAATCACCATTTGGTGGCGACGAATGGTTTGCGCTCAAAGATATTGTTGAACCGCTTTTAAGTGATACATCAGTGATGGTGCTATCCGATTACAATAAAGGCACATTAGCCGATCCGCAGTATTGGATTACATTAGCCAAGCAGCATGATATTCTTGTGCTGGTGGATCCTAAAGGCAGTGATTTTGAAAAATACCGAGGCGCTGATTTAATCACACCCAATATGACCGAGTTTGAAGCGGTAGTCGGTAAGGTTGAATCTGAAGCCGATTTAATTGAAAAAGCACAACAACTGATTACTGAACTAGATATTGGCGCATTATTGATTACCCGTAGCGAACACGGCATGTCACTTATTCGCAAGAACGAAGCAGAGTTCCATTTACCTGCTATTGCTAAAGAAGTGGCAGATGTAACGGGTGCAGGTGATACGGTTATCTCGACTTTAGCCGCTACATTAGCCGCCGGTGGTGATCTAGAGCAAGCGGTTACTTTAGCTAATGTTGCCGCCAGTATCGTGGTCAGCAAACTAGGCACAGCAACCGTCAGTGGCCCCGAACTACAAGTGGAATACCAACGCCATCAAGGTACAAATAATACCGATCATAGTATCGCCGGCGTGGTGACTGTTGAGCAGCTCAAACTCGCGGTAGAGCAAGCCAAACAACGCGGTGAAAAAGTGGTGTTTACCAATGGCTGTTTTGATATTTTGCATGCGGGACACGTCGCCTATTTAGAACAAGCGCGAGCACAAGGTGATCGATTGGTATTGGCTATTAATACCGATAAATCAGTAGCTAAATTAAAAGGGCCAGGACGACCTATTAATTCAGCAGATCGACGTTTGGCTGTGCTGGCGGGTTTGGCTTCGGTTGATTGGGTGACTTGTTTTGACGGTGATACACCAGAAGAGCTATTGCGTGCAATCCAGCCTGACATATTAGTCAAAGGCGGTGATTATGATAAAACAGGTGTGGTGGGCTGGGAGATTGTAGAAGGCTATGGTGGTGAAGTTAGAGTGATGGGCATGACACCGAATTGTTCTACTACGGCTATTGTCGAGAAAATTAGTCAAGGTAAATAAACAGTCTCTTGTAATTGCACCTTCGGTTACTTCGTTTCGATATGCTTAGCTAGTCAAGCTTAGCGGCTATAAACCACTAAGAGTCCTTTAATCGTTCTACGGTATAATAATCGGTCTTTTGTATGCATAATTTTATTGGGAAGAAATGAAACAGAATCTAAACAGCTCATCCGTGAAATCAGATCTTATTTTTCTTGCGAGTTCAGCTTTTCTTTTGATGGCATTGCAAACGCTATTAAGAGGATTACTATTATGGCGAAATCAAGAACTGGCTGCGGTGATTCCTGATAGTGTGATGTTTAATGCCTTTTTAATAGGCTTGCGATTTGATTTGCTGATGACGGCGTATGCCATGATTCCGCTTGTGTTCAGTTTATTGCACCCGCGAGGGCTTAATTATAAGTTGGCAGCATTGTGGCTGACTTTAATCGCCAGTGTTTTTATCTTCTTAGCGGTGCTAGAACTTGATTTTTACTATGAATTTCATGTGCGTTTAAACAGTCTTGTTTTTCAATATTTGAAAGAAGATCCTGCTACCGTTATGAGCATGATTTGGTATGGTTTTCCTGTTGTGCGATATTTGATTTTAATAGCAGTGATCACCGCTATTTTATATGGCCTGTTTATGATGGTCATTCGTTGGTTACCTCGCCAAGGTAGAACACATTATTTACTTCGTTTAACCAGTTTTTTCTTGCTTGTGATCGTGGTCGCTGTTTCAGCGCGAGGTACTTTACGACATGGTCCGCCGCTACGTTGGGGCGATGCCTTTCAAAGCGATTATTTATTTGCCAATCACTTGGGGTTAAATGGTAGCTTTACCTTTAGTAAAGCCTTTATTGCCAATCTCAACAAAGATAAAAAGAATAGATGGTTGAAACTTATGCCTGAGGATGAAGCTTTATTGGAAACACAAGCATCATTATTAATTACAGGTGAAAAACTACTTAAACCAGATTCATCGGCTGTATTACGACAATACAATGCTGGCCAAGGTTTAAGCGACAAGCCATTAAATGTGGTGTTTATTTTAATGGAAAGTTTTAGTGGTGAATTTACCGGAAGTTTAGGACATGATTACGATATCACCCCTAACTTTGATCGTTTAAGTAAACAAGGCCTATTATTTTCGAATTTTGTTTCAAATGGAACACATACCCATCAAGGGATGTTTGCATCAATCGCCTGCTTTCCCAATATACCGGGTTATTCCGCACTAATGCAGACCCCCGAGGGTGATACTAAATTTAGTGGCATTTTAGATATGCTGAATCAAAGAAACTATCAAAGTATGTATATTTATAATGGCGATTTTGCATGGGATAATCAAAATGGTTTTTTTGGTGGTCAAGGCATGCAGCGGTTTATTGGTCGACATGATTTTGTGGATCCTAAGTTCTCAGATCCAACATGGGGTGTGTCTGATGAGGACATGTTCAATCGTGCGGCGCAAGAGTTAGCAAAACAACCGACAGATAAGCCTTTTTTTGCTTTTTTACAAACATTGTCAAACCATACACCTTATGCCTTGCCAGAACAGTTGCCGGTTGATGATGTCACTGATATGGGTGGGCTGAATGAACACTTAACAGCCATGCGCTATGCGGATTGGGCATTAGGAGAGTTTTTTGACAAAGTTGAAAAAATGGATTTTTATCAAAATACCATTTTTGTTTTAGTAGGTGATCATGGTTTTGGTACTAATGAGCAACTTACCGATATTGATCTATTACGCTTTCATGTCCCATTATTGATTATTGGCCCCAATGTAACCGAACAATATGGCTTTCACAATAATACGGTGGGTTCGCAGGTTGATATTGCACCGACGATAGCCGGTTTATTAGGCGGCTCATTTATACATAGTTGTTGGGGAAGAGATTTATTAAATGTAGATGATGCAGGTTTTGCAATGATTAAATCGTCAGGTTCTGATGTGACCACGGCATTATTACAAGGCGACAGTATTTTAATTCAGCACCCAGGCGTCAAAGATAAACTATACAATTATGAATTGGCTGAACAGAATAGTGTTCAAGCAATAGATGATAAAGAAAAACACGAGCATATGAAGTTAAAGATCAACGCTTATATTCAATCAGCAATGAAGGCGTTATTATACGGGCAACTCGGTACCCATGATTCGCAGGAGTAAGGGGTAATAATCTATCCTACATCTTGAATAATTAATGCTCACATTTACCTGAGTTTTGAGTGACATGCTTTTATCAAAACTGTAAAGCTTGTTTTGCTAAAAGACATTGAGGTGGCAAGAAAGAAAACCATAATTTTTATTGCTTAGAATGATGACTTTTAAACCCGCCCCAATAAAACATAATGCTGGGCAGTATTAGTAGGTTTAAAATGGTTGAAGATGCCATTCCGCCAATAATAATGGCGGCCATGGGTCCCATAATTTCTCGGCCTGGGTTATCGCTATCAATTGCGATGGGGAGCATGGCTAATGCAGTCACTAATGCAGTCATTAAGATGGAAGGTAGGCGTTCTTTGGCACCTAGAATTAAGGTGTCGATATTCCACGGTAGATTATCGACTTCGACTAGGTGACGATAATGCGAAATAAGCATAATCGAGTTACGGACGGTGATGCCGAATAGGGTAACAAAACCTACAATAGAGCCAACCGACACTGTTGCGCCGGTGAGCAAAACGGCGATCACGCCGCCCACTAATGAGAAGGGTAAGTTGATTAGCATAATGCTCAAATAACGGATACGACCTACTGCCATATAAATAAGGATAAATACGCCGATGGCGGCGACGAGTGAATGTAGAATAAGATCTTCTCGTGCTTGGGTTTGCTCGACGGCTGTGCCGGTAAATTCTGGGTAGGCACCGGCTTCAAATTCCATTTCATCAAAGACGCGTGCTTTTAATTCTTTAATAAAGCTACCCATATCTCGGTTTTCAACATTACAGGTGACAGCCTGAATACGTTGGGCGCTTTGATGCAAGATGTTATATCGACCTTCAACTTGAATAATATTGGCTACTTCTGACAATGGTACGGTGAAGCCATCTGCTGTTTTAATGGGGAGTTTGGCCAGATCTTCAGGTTTTCTTCGCAAGCTTTCGTCGATGATAACTGAAACATTAAAAAGTCGATTACCTTGGTAGCTATTACCGACCACTTTTCCTTCGTAGGCGGTTTGTATGGTCTCCATCACTTCAACTGGACGCAAACCGAGACTATTGAGCCGATCATGCTTTAACTGAACTTGTAGCACAGGTGTGCCGGTGGGGGAGCGCATTTGCACATCAGTCGCACCTTCAATAGAGCGCATAATTTCGGCTAAGGCTTGTGCTTTTCGGTCTAAAAAGCCAAGTTCATTACCGTAGAGATTAACGACTATCGGCGAGGTATACCCAGATATTGTCTCATCGACACGTTCGATTAAAAATGTATTTGCTTCAAATAATAAACCGGGAAAGCTCTTTAAGATTGCCCGCAGGCTATCCATGACTTTTTGTTGTTCACTGCCTGATAAGGGTTCAAGATCGACTTCAAACTCGCTGTAATGACTGCCATAGGTGTCTGCGGATCGTTCTGCTCGTCCTGCCCATTGTGATACGGAACGAACGCCGGGAATTTTTAGAAATTTTTCAGTTAACTGATTGCCCGCTTGAATTGAGCGTTCTAATGAAGTGCCAGGAATTGCAGTGGTATGGACAATATAATGGCCTTCACGTAATTCGGGTAAAAATTGTGTGCCTAAGCTGGGAATAATGGCCAAACCCGCTGTGCATAACAAAACAACCGTTGCCATAGTCACCATGGGTAATTTAACGGTGAGACGTAATATTGCCGAATAAATGGGCATGATCAAACGTAGTAATGGTGGATCGTTATCGGGCAGTTTGCCTCTGCCCAGCAATAAATAACACAGTGCGGGTGTAACAGTGAGTGCAACAAATAGCGATGCCAAAATAGCTAAAATATACGATACGCCCAAGGGTGAAAATAAACGACCTGCAACCCCGTTTAGTGTGAGCAAAGGCACAAAAACCAATGCGACAATAAAGCTGGCATAAACAACAGAGCCGCGCACTTCCATTGAGGCTTCATAGACAACCTCGGCGATGGCACGTGGCATGGCTAATAATTTGTTTTCTCGCAAACGGCGATAAATATTTTCGGTGTCGATAATGGCATCATCGACCACTTCACCTAATGCAATGCCCAAACCACCAAGCACCATAATATTTAGGTTAACCCCCGTGGCTAATAGAACCAGTGCAGCACTAACGAGTGATAATGGAATGGCAATAGCTGAAATAAATGCCGTGCGAATATTAAACAAAAAGATAAAGAGAATAAGTAAGACAAAGGCACCACCAAGAAGGAGGTGTTCGGTAATATTATGTAGGGATCGCTCGATATAATCGGCAGGGCGGAAAAGACGAGGATAAAAAGTAATACCTTGTTTTTCAAAAACAGTGGCTAAGTCAGCAAGCACAGCTTCAACATCTGTTGAGACATTCAAGGTGTTGGCGCCAAATTGTCCGATCACCATCATCACGATGGCGGGTTTACCCATAATAGCGGCCGCACCAATACGTGGTTCAGGTGCCATAGTTACGGTGGCAACATCAGAAATTTGAATAGAATGGCCATTTTCACGCTTGATGATTACTTTTCCGATTTGTTCTGGATCAACAGTATTGACACTGGTCTGAATGGTGAAGCGTTGGTTATCATTTTCAATAAAACCGGCGGATTTAATAGCTGTCGCTTGCTTGGCTGCAGTGACAACATCATCAATACTTAAACCAAATTTCCATAGTTTCTCAGGATTAATTTGTATTTGTAGTGATTCAATCTCACCGCCAAACACATTGACATCGGCTACGCCTTTGACACTGAGTACTTGCGGCACGATTGACCAGTCTACTGCGTGGCGTAATGCCATCATATCTACAGTGTCAGACTGTACACCAATGGTTAAAATAGTGGCAGATGAGGATGCTAAAGGTGCAGGAACCGGCACGCCAACACCTTCAGGTAGTGAACCATTAAGCCCCGCTAAACGTTCACTCACTAATTGTCGATTACGGTAAACATCGGTACTATCATCAAAGGTTGCTGTGACAATAGAAAGCCCTTGTATTGATTCTGAGCGTAAATATTCGAGTCCAATTACACCGTTAATCGTGCTCTCAATGGGTTGCGTAACTAAAATTTCGACTTGTTCAGCTGAATAGCCTGGTGACTCGGTTTGAATGATAACTTGTTTGGGCGAGAATTCAGGGAAGATATCTAAACCCGCGGTAGAAAGGCGATAAACGCCATAACAAAGCACCATAAGCGCAAGCGCAAGCACAATGCCATAATAGCGAACTGAAAAGCGAACAATAGCCGATAACATGACGTGCCTTTATACGCTATATTTTGTAGAGCATGGAGAGTAAGGCATTAATCGTCATCCTCTTCAGGTATCTGCCACCGGAGCTCTTCTGATAGCAATAATTGCCCACCGCGGGTAACGACATTATCATCTTGCTTGAAGGAATCGCGGATAAACCAGCCAAAATCAGTCTCGCGATAATCAGAAACCGGGCGACGTTGGTATAAATCTTCATCAACTTGTACGTATACCCAAGGTTGTCCGCCATACCAAACTACTGCGGTTAATGGCACATTAACACCTGTTTCAATTTCGTCAGATAATACAATCCAAGCATTTAAACGCATGCCGATCCGCAATGCTGTTGCCGGTGTTCTAAAGTAATAAGTCAGCCCTTGCGATACGTTATTAGTGTAAGTGGCGGGTGAAATAAGATACGCTTTTCTTGCGCTTATTCGTTCAGGATGACTGTTTATGAAAATAAAGCTACTTTCTGCTGGGAGATCAAGCGCTGGCGGTAACGAAGCCATAACCAATACATCTTTATTTTGTAATAAGCGGTCAAAATAACTGGTTTTTTCTTTCGTTCCTGCCTTACCTAATGCCCAATTTGTTAACTCCTTTCCCCAATGCTGGACAGATTCTAATCGAATATTTTCCATTTGTTTGTTTTCGGCCTGCAGTTGCGCTTGATTTTCTACCTTTTCTAAGCGCGCTTCTTCCACTTGCCGTAATGACACATTGGTTCGCTCTTTATATAAGGTCAATAAGCGATTATAAATTTTATTGGCCGCATTTAAACGTTGAGCGATAACGGTTTTGCTGGCTTCGGCTTTTTGATAAGCCGTCCTTTTCTGTAATAGCGGTTCAAAGTCAATCACTTGGCCTGTTGCTTGTGCTTCATTTAAATGTTTTATAAGCTGCAGCGTACTCAGTTCAATACCGCTTTGCGCGATCACTTCTTCATCTAGTTTGACCGCAGGGAGACCTTTATAAATTTCAACACGAGAAGGGGCGTCATCATCATCGTCTTCTTCATTATAGCTGTTCTGCTCTTCATCTTCTAATTCGTCATCTGCTTGCTGTTGCCGATAATCTTCGAGATAGTGATCAATCGTTGCTACAAGCCCTTGTTTAGCGGTGAAAGAGCGCACAGCGATAAGCACCAATAAGGCGAGTAGCAGAATAACGCTGATTTTAATTATTTTTTTAATCATTTATTTATTCAACCGAGTCATTGCTGCATCTTCTAAACGTGCAAATTCTCGCCACGCAGATACTTCTAGTAAATAACGGGCACGTTGTATATATAGGCTTTCACGCTGCTGCCAAATGAGTTTTAAGCTGTCAGTAAACCCTAATTTATATTGCCGTTGCAAGCTCTTTTGCTGTTCGGTAGCGGTGTCAAGCAAAGTATCAGAATACGCTAATGATTTAAGGGCAGATTTATACATAATATGCGCCTGATGAACGTGTTGTAAAAGCGATGTTTGTAATGCCAATATTTCTTTACCCTTTAATGCGCGCCGGGCTTTAGCTTCAGCTATGGGGCCAGAATATACATCATTGATGGGTAAGATGAAGTTGCTTGCCAGTGCCCAGATATTATCATTTTGATCAAAAATAAAGCCAGGTGAAAAAGTAAAGTCAGGGGACTGCTTGGCAATTTCTTTATGCAAGTCAGCTTCAGCTACCCAATATTCTGCTAATGCTTTTTTCAGATCAGGCCGTTCTTTAACGGCATGTGCTTGCAAATAATCTAAAGATAAATTTGCCACGTTAATATCGGGCAATTGAGAAAAAGAGTGTTCATCTAAATGAACGGTGAGCAAGGCATCGGCGGGCAGACCGACGGCCAAAGCAAGTTGGGTGCGAGCCTCTGTTTGAGCTTGTTCAATGTTATTGAGAGATAAATTTGCTTGTTGTAACGCCAGTCTTGTCGAGCTGACTTCAAACTCACTGATCTGACCAAGCGAGAAACTGCGCTCTAAAATGGTTAATGCTGATTCTAATAACGTTATTTCATCAGTAATAAATTGACGCTGATGAATGGCGACTAAGGTGTTTAGATAGCTGTCAACAATGCGATCTCGGATCTGCCATTTCACTTGCGCTACATTCAATTTGGTCATTTCAGTGACGGCTTGGGCGTAAGCAACCCGTGTTTGATGTTTTTTGGGATCTTGATAAACCCAACTGAACAGCACACCTAAGGTCCATGGTGAAATACCACCATCATGTTCACTATGATGTTCTGAACTGAGATTTATTTCTGGGTTAAGCTTTTGACCGGCAGTAATTTCAGCGGCCTCAGCAACACTTACTTTAGCAGATTCAATTTGGAGATCGAGGCTATAAAATTCCCCAACGGCAACTAAACTTTCTAGATCCCAAGTTGATTTAGGCCATGTTGGAGTAGCAAATCCTTGTTTTTGTAACCCGTTTTTTAGTGCGGCGGCATCAATTGTACGCGTATGATACGTTGTTGTTGCTTCTTGCGTATCAAGCGGAGCGGCTTTATACGTTTGATAGGTCGGTGCGCATGCTGAAAGAAGTAATAGATAACAAGCAATAATAAAATAGTTATTCATAGCCCTCTTGCCATAGCTCTTCATCATGCTCTGATATATTTCCCGAGCTTGCATCAACTTCTATCTTCATTTCTTTGCCTTGATAAGTATCAATATCAAACTCATAGGTTGCAGCACCATTTACTTCAATCTCATATTCTATTTCAATAATATCACCCGGCCATGCAGCAAGTGCAATGGCGCGCGCCTGTGTTTCAGAAATGTGCTTTTGTTTTGCAAACAATGGATGTGCCACGCTAGGTACTTCTTCCTCTATTTCAATAATTTGGTTTGTTGCCGCATCACATTCAATATCCCAATCACGGCCATCGGTGGCACGAATGTTAAACTCATAAACGGGCTGATCGTCTTCTAGTTTAAATTCAACCTTAATAACATATCCCATACGTGTCTGTAGTGCTGTTTTTTCACACTGTTGGTAGAAATGGCCACCATATTCAAAACGTGCAAAATCTTCGGCAAAAACATTCACCGATAACAGTATAGTGAAAAATAGATAAATTCGCATGGAAAACCTTAACTTTAGATAGAAAATCTAACAAATTGTATACGTCTCGAAACTATTTTTCGTTATGAAAAACTCCTTATTTTTGGCCTATAAGTTCTAGATTGAATGATTACGGGTATATTTTTAGCGATCTTATTACTTTAGCTAGGTTATCTTTGAGGTGATTGGGGTTAATTGTGCCGATGATGACGCTACTTACCGCTGGATTAGCATAAATTAAATCAAAATTTTTCTGCACATTGTCGGCGGTGAGATGACCGCTGGCGAGGGCTTTTTTTATAAAGATACTTTTATCGGCTTGGCTTGCTTGATCCAAGACCGTTTGTTCTTGTTGGTAATCCAGATTATGCATAATCATGGCGAGATCAGAGTGTTGCAGTGCAAGTAAACCACCTTCAACTGTTTTGGTGGACATGCCGGTGGCGAGGATTAGACCTTGTTGCTTCAGCTCGTCTAATACTTCTAAAGCACCTTGTTCTATGATTGTTTTGTCGTTGCCATCAGAATGAATGAGCACGATATCTAGCACGTCTCTTTGAAGGCTTTTCAAGCTTTGTTTGATGCTGGCGCTGATAAATTCTGGCGTGAAATTGTAGTTAGATTCGCCGGTCTTCGTGTCGAAGGTTTCGCCTACTTTGGTAGCGATGATAAAGTCATGGTTTTGTTTTGCTAACAACTCACCTAATCGTTGTTCGCTATTGCCATAGGCGGGTGCGGTGTCTATTAGATTTATTCCTAAATCCCATGCTTGGGCTAGCAGGTCTTGCACTTGTTTGTCATCGGGAATTTTAAAGCTGCTTGGGTATTTCACCGCGGTATTTCGGCCAATTTTTACTGTACCTAAACCTAGTGGAGATACAAATACGCCTGTTTTTGCAATTTGCTTGCGTTGTTCTAAATAAGGGCTCATTTGAATTTAGAATCCCATAATGTGGGGCTTATTTCTGCTTTAGTTAAGCCAGTCACTTCTTTGTGTTTTTCTGCAACTAAGCTGCTATATTTGAGTTTTTCAATGATTTTATCGGCAAGATCAGGTGCTAAAGCTAGTTTTGTAGGCCATGCGATATGGATATTGTTTTTTGATTCTACAAAAGCGGTATCAGGACGAGATAGGGCAGATTGTTTAGGTTCGGCACGGTTGATATTGTGTGTAGCCCATTCCAGATCGGGCAAGCTAAACCACGGTAGAATATCAAGCAATAAATCATGCGCATCAGAGCATTGTTCAAGAAAGGGTTTTCCTACACCTTGTTCGGCAATATTGCCGCCAATATACCAAACTATGTTGCCATCATCGTTTAAATGGCTGGTTATTGTTGCGATAGGCTTTGAACCAGAACCTAAGCTGTGTGCATAAATTGCAGGCAATGAGTGTGCGGGTTCTTTGGCTTTGCACATCACCATTTGCAGGGGTCTTCGCTGCATTGCTGGTCTTTTAATGCCCAAATCATCGAGCAATGTTTGATTGCCCTCACCTGCGGTTAGAACAAATTGTTGAGCGTTAATTTCAATATCGCCATTGATCAGTATTGATTGCACGTGTTGGTTTGTTTGCTGCCAAGAGAGTGTATCAATCTTAAGAATGCGCTCTTGCCATGGTTGAGCTAAGGTGGTCAGCACCGTTGAAATATCTAAAACAGGTTCTTCTAGACGATACAAGGCACCTTTGAAGTTGGGATCTTGAAATAAGGTAGGTTGGTCTGATTTTGGCACGCTTTGCATGCGGCTACTGAGTGCTTTGCTGGCAAAGAATGACACCATTTTTGATGATAATTGTTCTTTCGACCACATTAATTGGTGGTCAGCTAATACCTTGACGGGTGTCAGATCAATATCACCAGTACCAGCTAAACAAGCCTGCCAGCGTGCGGGCATATCACCAATCGCATGAGTTGCTTTAGATAAAATTCCGTTAAGGGCATATTTTGCTCCCCCATGAATAATGCCTTGCGAGCTTAATGTTTGTGCATTACCAATCGTTTTATTTTCTAATAATAGGGCATGAAAGCCCATTTGGTTTAGACGATGATGTAACCATAAACCGGCAATGCCCGCGCCGATAACGACAACATCAGTGGTAAGCTTTTTTTGACTCATTAATTAGCTGAGGCTTTCGTCTAAAGCTTCACAGATATAATGACCAATAATGATATGGCCTTCTTGTACCCGAGCCGTTTCATCAGAAGGCACACAAATACAATGATCAGCTGTTTCAAGTAATTTGCCACCGTGCTCGCCCGTAAATGCGACGGTAATACAGTCTGCTTGCTTTGCGGTGTTCAGGCCATTTATGACATTGCCACTATTGCCAGAAGTAGATAAACCAATTGCAATATCACCTTTTTTAGCTAATGCTTGAATTTGACGGTCAAAAATTGTGTCAAAACTATAATCATTGCCGTGCGCAGTAATGATAGATGTGTCAGTTGTGAGCGCAATTGCCGCTAGTGGCTGACGCTGTTTGTAATAACGCACTACAAATTCAGCGGCTAAATGTTGAGCGTCTGAGGCGCTACCACCATTGCCAAAAAACAATACTTTATTGCCTGAGGCTAGGCATTTTCTAATATTTTCAACCAATGCCTCAATTTGTGGCTCAAGGGAGCCTAAGCCTTCAACCATAGTTTGATGACGTTGAACGGTAGATTTGAATGACACGGCTTACCTCTTATCGGACTAAGTGATAATATCTAGTGATATTTAAAGACAGTGTATCAAAACACAGTCACTTACTACTCATAAAAATGAATAACTGATTTTCAATATGCATAAAAAGACACACTATTTGAGAGAAGATCTCGCCAAGCAATGGCAGGAAGAGGATCCTTTTTCAATGGTGAAACAGGCAGAGGGTGAAATTTTTCGCCAAAAAGAAGGTCGCCGCACCCTACGTTTTATTTTGGGTGGGAAATCTTATTTTCTCAAATATCATCAAGGTATTGGTTGGGCTGAGATCATTAAAAACCTTTTACAATTCCGTTTACCGATTATTAGTGCAAAAAATGAATGGTTAGCGATTCAGCTATTAGAACAAAATCAAATAGATAGCATGCAAATTGCTGCTTATGGCGAGCGGGGCTGGAACCCTGCAAAAAAAGAGTCTTTTCTAGTAACGGATGAGCTTGTAGATACAATGAGTCTTGAATATTTGGGCGAACAATGGCGGAAAAAACCACCCACTTTTCGAAGTAAACTTAGCTTAATAACAAAAATAGCAAATATATCAAGAAAAATGCATGAAAGCGGGCTTAACCATCGTGATTTTTATTTATGTCACTTTTTGCTGGATAAGTCTTTTTCGACAACAAATACAATTGAAGACGCGACAAGCTTGTTTTTAATTGATTTACATCGTGCCCAGATCCGTAAAAAAGTGCCGCAACGTTGGTTGGTTAAGGATATTGGAAGTCTGTATTTCTCGGCATTAAATGTTGAGTTAACACAGCGCGATCGCTATCGATTTATCAAACGTTACTCGGGGCTACCCTTACGACAGGTACTGAGCGAACAGCAGTCATTTTGGGAGAAAGTCGCTAAACGTGCTACTCAATTACGAGATAATGGTAAGGCTGAATGAAAATAGTCCATTTTGATTCGCTATTAAGCTCATTTAAAAAAGGTGAGGAAACGATCTCTTTGCCTTTTGATTTAGATATTGAAAATAAATCCTATCGTTGTACTCAAATATTACGTTTATTACCGAGCAAACGATTAGTGGTCAAAGCATGCGATGAAGCTGGCTATAGTTTTCTTATCAAAATATTTATAAAACAAAGTAAAGGGGAACGAGAGTTAGCTAGGGAAAAACGGGGTTATCAGTTAATAAAGCAGACGGACATTGATGTGCCTGAGCTTATGTTCACAAATGATACTCACCCTGATTATTGTGTTATTGCCTATCAGTATCTAGAAGGTTCCGTGCCTTTTGCCAATACAAATGAAATAGTATTAATGTATGACGATGACCTGATTGCAATGGCCGCGGCATTACACAATGCTGGTTTACTCCATAGTGATTTTCATTTAGACAATATATTAATAGCTGATAATAAACTCTATCTTATTGATTTAGCCTCTATTTACGCAGATAAAAATGTGCAATCAGTCGGCAAGGAAAATAGCCTAGCAAATTTAGCTGTTTTAATCGTACAGTTCAAGCCTGGCGAGCAGAAAGTATTAATGAGCAAGCTTCAGCAATATTACCAGCAACGAGGCTGGCAATATGGAGTGGAAGAGCAAAAAGAGTTTAAGATACGGGTAAAACAAGCGTGGCAAAAACGCAAAACAAATTATCTTAAAAAATGTTTCCGTAAGTGTACGATGACAGCATATAAAAAGACTTTTAGGCAAGAATATGCTTTTTATCGCCCTTTCTTTGATAAAGAGGGGGAGAGTTTTGTTAAGCAAATAGAGCAACTTATTGCAACGGGACAAGTGTTAAAAGCAGGGAATTCAGCTACTGTAGTCGCTATTAATTATGCAGGCAAAGACCTGGTTATCAAGCGCTATAATATGAAGAGCTTTTGGCATTTATTAAAACGATGTTATCGACCTAGTCGAGCAGCCATTTCATGGCGAAATGGGCGTTTATTACAGTTGTTAGGTGTTGCAACACCTGCGCCCCTCGGTTTTATTGAAAGACGTTATGGTTGGTTTCGCTCAACCGCTTATTTTATTTGTGAAAAAAGTGAAGGGCAGGAAATGTTAGCAACATTTAACCAGCGAATGCCCAGTGAAAAAGAGTTGGCCCAAATTAAAAACCTTTTTGATGTATTTAAAGAATATAAAATAAGTCACGGTGATTTTAAGGCAAGCAATTTGTTAATAAAAGAAAACGGAGAGATAGAGCTTATAGATTTGGATTCGATGCAGGAGTGTTTAAATGTTCAATCATTCCAGCGTCGATTTGAAAAAGATAAAGTACGTTTTTTGCGAAATTGGCATTCACCAGCCTTGCAGAACTTGCTGTTGAAGGTGATTGATTGATGAAACTTGCGGTTTGCTTATATAAATTTTTCCCATATGGAGGCCTTGAGCGTGATTTTTTAAGAATCATGACGATGTGTCGTGATCGTGGATATGAGATTGATGTCTATATTATGCTGTGGCAGGGTGATATACCCGAAGGTTTTAATGTTCATATTATTAAGCCGCAGGGCTGGAGTAATCACCGAAAGGTGGCTTCCTATATCGAGCAAATTACGCCAATGGTAAAACAAGGGAATTATGACCTTGTAATCGGCTTTAATAAAATACCCGGATTAGATTTATATTATGCGGCAGATGCATGCTATATCGACAAAGTAGAAAATAAAAAAAGTTCTTTTTTGCAAAAGCTCAGTATGCGTTTTCAAATTTTCTCTAAAAATGAACAGGCGGTGTTTTCTAAACAGAGCAAAACAGTTTCATTGATGATTTCAGAGATCCAGCGAGATTTATTTAAAAAACATTATGGCACGCCAGATGAGCGATTGATTATGCTCCCGCCGGGAATAGATAAAAGTAGGAAACGATCAGATAATTGGCAAGAGATCAGACAAGCTTTTAGGCAAGAATTCAATATAAAGGACGATGAATTCATGTTACTGATGGTGGGAACCGGCTTTAAAAGGAAGGGCGTGGATCGTGCAATTCAGGGCTTAGCATCCTTGCCGGAACGGCTACAAGAAAAAACAAAACTTTTTATTTTAGGAGAAGGGAGTCCTGAGCCCTACCAAAAGCTTATTAATCAGCTTAGGCTTCAAGATCAAGTTGTTTTCTTTGGTGGGCGTAACGACGTACCTTATTTTTTATTAGGGGCTGATTTGTTATTACATCCCGCCAGAAAAGAAGCAGCGGGAATGGTGATTATTGAGGCGATAATCGCAGGGTTACCAGTATTAGTCACAGAGGTATGTGGTTATGCAAAACATGTAACAGAAGCCAAAGCCGGACAGATCGTATCATCACCTTTTGAACAACATAGTTTTGATCTACAGCTCAATGAAATGTTACACGCAGATAGAAAAATCTGGTCTGACAATGGCATTAACTATTCGAACAGTCATGATCTTTATAGTATGCCTGAGAAAATAGTCGAAATTATTGAAAAGATGGCAAAGTGAAATAGCCTCAATAAATTACAGATCAGATAATATTAAAAAACATTCCCATTAGAACTTCTATTCCCTAATCAACAACGCCATGAAGTTTGTCATAGACAATACGAGCCAATTCAAAATCATCTTCATAATCAATATCCACAACCATAGTGTCAGTTTCAAATAAGTATGGATTTACTCCAATGTGGTAATGGTAGCGGTTAACGGTTTCACGCTTAAGGATAAATAAACTCCACAGCACTGAATATTGTTTTGGAAGATCTTGAGAAACTTTATGCCAATAACCAAAGCCGTAGTTAACGGGATTGCCTTTTTCATCAAGTAAATGGCCTTTAAAAGGCTTTACTGCGACCAAAGAATCATAATCATCACGTATTTTTTTCCATTCACTTAGAGCTTCTTTGAAATGATTAAACAGTGGTGATGTTACTTGAATCCACATAATATCATCCTCACCCGGAATAGGATCGGTTAAGGCTTTAACAAGATCAGGCTGAAAGACCGTATTACCCGTTAATGATTTATCTCTGAGTAGGAAATTAAAGCCATATTTATCACATAACTCTGATACTTCTTCACTCTCTGATGAAATATATACATTTTCAGGAGATTCAAATTCTAGAATTTGCTTTGCTTTGATATCAAATAATGAATCGCCTTTATAAAAAGGGCGGATGTTTTTTCTTGGAATGCGTGTTGAGCACGTTTGTAATGGAATAATAATTTTCATAGCGGTGCTTTAGGGTCATTTTTCGCAATAGATAAGGCTTCATCATAACTGATTTTAGGTATTATTTCATGGGGCAAAGAACTCTGTTCAGATAGATTATAAATAGAAAACTCCAGTTGCTTTGAGGCTCGAAGTGCTTGCTCAAAAGAAACACGAATAAAAGGTTCATAATCTTTCATAAAATCAGGTGGACGATTGTTGCCATTATTATAGAAGTGAGACTTGCCTGTTCCGCCTAGATCCATGCCGACAATAAACTGCTTACGATATCCTAAATAATAGGCAAGCTGAACAGCCCAAGTAGCTACTGTTTTTCCTGAGAAAAATCCTTCATCAGCGCTTGTACTGAATCCAACATTGCCACCTATATTTTTGAGAGAGTGGTCGATGAATATGTCGGGATTATGACTGTATTTTAGTCGAAACTGATCGAAAGGCAATCTCTCGATTCCAAATTTTCTCCTTATGTTTTCAATTAAGAAAATATTGTCCCTTTTTAATAAATCCGGTTCTCGTTCACAAATTCTAGATAAGCCAACATACGAAAAATAACAGTAAGATCCAGAAAGGATAGATTCTCTTACACAATCCCAATGATTTTCAAAAACGCGGTGGTCAACGATTAAACAGTGTGTTGGTATTAAATTATTTTCTGAGAATCGGCGGATTGCGCAATTTAAACTGATAGTATCGAAATGTTTTGCTTTTGTTAGATCCACGGTATTCAGGGAGGGGCCAGTTGCGATGATAAAGCTGCTAGCACTGAATTTATCTTTTAATGAAGAAACCTTGCCAACATGAGCAATAATTTGGTTGTCCCACGTGATTGTATAGTCATTTTTGTTGCGGATGAAGCCAAAATGAGGGTGGCAAATATATTGGTGCTTAAGCCTCTTTCCTAAGCGAAGACGACGAAAGGTCGTTGATATTTTCTTTTTAATCTTATCGATAGTATTGTGTCGTAGCATTATTTTTTATAGTAATGACTGTCATTTAATGCATGAAAAATAATGGATTGCATTTGGGTCGTTAAAACTGCACTATCGACAGGATTGTCGTTGAGATCCATCGCTAGATTTTTATGTTGTGTTGTTGACTTGAAAGGGATTACTAGCTTGCCATACTCATTAATAAGCCCGATATCTGACCAGCTTGCGACGATGATATTACGATTTTCTTTGGGTGTTGCTAGATTAATACCTAAGCTATAGTCTTTCTCGGGGTTTTGCACACCTAATTGGCTTAATATTGTTATGGGAATATCCATATGGCTGGTCGGTGCGGTGATCGTTTTTGGTGAACTATTTGGCATCCAGACAATCATCGGGGTGCGTACCTGCCAATCAGTAAAAGCAGAGTTGTGGCCCCATCGATCACGTTCCATAAACTCCTCGCCATGATCCCCTGTTATTATTATGAGTGTATTATCAAGATCGCCTGATTTTTCTAGTGATTCGATAATACGTTGCAGCTGAATATCAATGCCATGAGCTGAATTTTCATAGCGTGCTTTCATGCCCTTAATTTGTGGTGCAAGCTCTTTACGGGATAATCCCGCGTAGTCGAGTGTTTTTAAATAATCATTGCGGATAATCGCTTCTTCTGGAAATGAATAACGTGCGTGAGTTGCCTCAAAAAATAGGAAGCCATAAAAGGGTTTAGAATGATTCCTATTTTGGATGGCGTCAATAAGCGCAGTGGTATTTGTACGATCACGTTTCCATGGTTCTTCTTTATTGTGTTCTATAAGTTTCTCAGGCGGAATTTGACTGAATAGTGTTTTATCAAATTCAGGGTAGGTGAATCGGGCGCTAGTATAGATAAAATATTGATAACCATAGTCGTTAAGCACATCGAACAGCACTGGACCTTGTTGTTTACGTAAGAAGGCATCCCAATAGTTACCATGCAGACCGTAAAATAGGGAGAACAAACCTTGTCGCGTGCCATTCCCGCCAGAATAATGATGTGTGAAATTCCATGATTTTTCTGAAAAAGTACTCATATTAGGCATGATTTTGGGTGTTAAAAGATCCCAACGCATTGATTCTGATACAAGCATAACGATATTAAATGGTTTATCGACCTTTGTTAATTGTATTGGTTGTTTAGGGTAATCAAGCTGTTCTGATTTTAGTTGGGATAGCTTAATTCGTGACGTTTTCTTAACGTCAACCCCCAGCTTCCTTAGCAAAGAATCCATGCTCATGGGTTGGTATAAAAAGAGTGCATCGCCGCGATCTAAAATTGGGCCATAAAGACTCGCTTTGCTATAGCCATATACCGCTCTTTCTGTGAGTGTTGCAGCTAGAAATAACATGACGACGGCACTCGTCGGGATATGGAACTTTGGAATTTTTAAGGCAAGGTATAAGCCAACAATATGCACGCTAGCAAGTACGGCAATATAGGATAATGTGACTAAAATATTAGTTTGATCTGCCCCCAGAGATTCAAAACCGCCAGGTGTTGTCAATAAGTTCCAGACAAAACCATTGATGTGAAAGGCATAAAGATCGAATAAGTGAGAATCAATAAAAACAATACCATGTCCAAGGATGGAAAAGAAAATGGCAACTTTGACTGCAAGAGACTTCCACCGCCGCAACAGCCAATAACTAATAATAGCGGGGCCTTGATACATAAGGCCATAAGTGGCTAAGGCCAAAAAACTATGAATATGGTCGTGTGTTGTATCAGCTGGAATTTCAATAAGAAAATGGCTGGTCAAAAATATGCTAAATAGCCAAGTACATATAAAATAGACAGTCATATTAATATTTTTGAGCATGATTTACCTTAATATCTTGAGTGAGGTTTATTTGGTTACAAGGATATCTTCCATCACTAGATATTCTAGATCAGAACCATAAAACATATTGAGCGCATCGGTTGGGCTACAAACCATCGGTTCACCGCGGCGGTTTAATGAGGTATTAAGCACCACTGCATTACCATTCAATTTTTCCATTTCTTCAAGCAAAGAGTAATAACGCGGATTAGTCGCTTTAGTTACGATCTGTGCACGTGCCGTACCATCTTCGTGCACAACCTCTGGAATGCGTTTTTTCCAACTTTCACCTACATCAAAAGTAAAGGTCATATAAGGGCTAGGGTGCTCTGTTTGTAAGATTTCAGGAGCTACAGTGTCAAGCATACTAGGGCAAAATGGACGCCAGCGTTCACGGTATTTAATTTGAGCATTAATTCTATCAGCAACACCTTTATGATTAGGGCTTCCAATAATACTGCGGTTACCTAATGCGCGAGGGCCAAATTCCATACGCCCTTGAAACCATGAAACAGGATTTCCAGCATTAAGAATTTCAGCAGTTTGTTGCGTGGTGTTTTCTAAATGCTGCCATGCTACTTTTTCAGGATAGCTTTCACAGGCTTCAATGCACTGCTCTGTTGTGTAAGAGGGGCCAAGATAGACATGTTCCATTTTTTCAACAGGCACCCCCGCCATTTCAGATGCATAACTGGCAGCACCAATCGCCGTACCCGCATCACTGGCAGCAGGTTGGACGAATAATTCTTTCACGTCAGGCATGGCGATAATGCGTTGGTTTAACTTAACATTCAGCGCGACACCACCGGCAAAACAGACTTTGCCTGTTTCTTTGATGATATCACCTAGGTAATAATCAATTAGATGAAGTGCTGTTTTTTCTAATAGGGCTTGAATGCTGGCGGCATAATCAATGTAAGGGTCGTCAATTTCATCGCCATCACGCATTGGGCCAAGCCATTCGATGAGTTTAGGGCTAAAGAAATAGCCTTTGCCATCTTTTTTATAGCGACGTAACCCCACCGTATTGACTAGCTTAGTATTTACTTTGAATTCACCATCGTGACAATCAATCAAACGTGAAAAATCAAAGCGATTAGGATCGCCATAAGGCGCCATACCCATTACCTTGAATTCACCATCGAGCATTTCAAAGCCAAGCAATTCAGTTAATGCGCCATACATACCGCCAAGAGAATCGGGATCGTAGAATTCTTTAATTTTATGGATCTTGCCATTTTCACCATAACCAAAAAAGGTGGTGGCATACTCACCTTTGCCATCAATGCCGATGATAGCTGTTTTTTCTTTAAACCCACTCAGGTGATAAGCACTGCTAGCATGAGCAAGATGGTGTTCAATTGCTTCGAATTTTACGCGTTTTGAATCAATACCTAAATCATCAAGCAATTTCATCACATTTTTATGATTACGCCAATAGCGACGATTGCCACTAAATAAGGCGGTTAAAGCGCGGTCAGGTGCATACCAATGCCGTTTTGCATAGTGCCAGCGCGCTGGTGATTTAAGGCCAATTTCTGCGTAGGGAAAGGCAACGATATCAACCTGTTCTGGTTTGATGCCAGCTTGTTCTAGGCAAAACTTCGTTGCCTCATAAGGCATTTTACCTTTAGCATGTTTATCACGCAGAAAGCGTTCTTCTTCTGCCGCGGCAACAAGTTTGCCATTAATGTATAGTGCCGCAGATGCGTCATGGTTTACTGCGCCGGATAGGCCTAATACGATCATAGTGTTGTTCTTTTGTTAACTTACGATGGACTTGACGTTAGTATATCAAGTGATGGCCTGCTGGGACTACCTAAGTTTGCGTAGGATCTTTCTTTCTATTGCTTTCCAAAGCATTTTAGATTTGTCAGATAGTTTATCTTCTTGTACATAGGCTTGGAAGAATTTTACCCGATCCTTTGTCGACCAGCCTTCAGCATGTCTATACAGCGTATAGAGATCTCGATACACAGCACTTCTTTTGAAAATGGTTTTCTTTAGTTTTTCCAAGTCAATTATTTTAACATCCCATGAATCACCATCAGGTTTGATAAAAAGATGTTTCAAAAACAAACAATTATGTTGATAGTGGTGATGGTGCATTACTCGTATGGCTTCAGCTACTTTTTTAAACAAGCGATCTTTATGGCCCGAGTCTTTAATCAAGTCACCAGTTGTCAGAAAGCGCTGAGACTCAAGGGGAGTATATCCTGCTAGCTCTTTGGTAATTAAAATAGCTTGATGGTCGCCCTTGAGGATTCTTTTTGCAAAATAAACGGGCTCAAGTGTGGGTATATTATTTTTCCTAAGCCGTAAAATATTTCTAAATTCACGCTCAAAAGTTGGTCGACCTCTTATCGGATGTAATAGTGATTTTGTGAGATGATTTTCTTGGCGCTTAATAAATACGCCAATATTTCCTTGTGGTGCATCAAGGTCAATTTTCACCACGCCACTCCAACCGCCTCGTCTAATATTGGGTTCTTCAAACCAGTCGGCTTCTAACGTCCATAAGGCATTAAAGTTATCTAATTCATTAATTGCAAGTACTTGCTGCCACTCATTCTGAAAATATTCAGCCATCTTTTGTTCCTGCAGTTAGACTTTTTTTAGTACGTATGTACGCCACATAGAGTGGAGTGGAATAAAATCTAATCGAGCGATAACTTCAAGGCCAACCTGTTTAAATTCATCTTCAATTGTTTGAACAGGAATTACAAAACGATTTTGATACAAATGTTTTTTACGCTTAGCCTCATTTTTCTTACGTTTCCAAGCTTTATAATTACCATCAACCCATAAAGAAATAATAATGGTTTCAGATGTGACTCGATGTAGTTCGGTTAACAATTTCAATCTATCTTCATGCTCCCCAATATGATGGATTAAACGGATACATGTAATATTTTCAACAAAATTATCTGCAACGGGCAAATCAAAAGCTGAGGCTTGAAATGAGGATTCGATGCGTTTTACTATTTCTTGGGGGCGATATTTTAAACCAGCATTAATCATATCTTGACTATTATCACTAACGTGAATAATACGCTTTGGTTCTTCAGCAAGTACATCCCAGAAACGCCCAGTACCACAAGGCATATCTAGAACACTGCCCGGGTTACCAGCAATTTTTAAGGCTTTTCGGGTGAGTTGATGGTCGCGCCAATTAGATAGCGAACGCCAAAAGCCACCATTTTTATGCTTTTCAAAATATTCTTTAGCATGAGCCTCGTTATATTTTTGTGAGAATTCAAGATCTGGTGTGTTTTCGTTATCAGCCATTGTTTTTCCAAGTTTAAGATGTTTTAGACGAACAGTATAATATAATCTTTGAATTAAGGGATACTTAAGGCATTATCTTCCCAGGGCAAGAGCATATTAAATAATTTTCAGTTTTTAAAAGAAAATATAGACAAGTATCCAATACCTTGGTCATCCCGGTGGGCTTTTTAGCCGGGATCTACTCCAATTGACCTAGATTCCGGCTAAAAACCTGCCGGAATGACAACTTGTTTAGTATAGAGCTAAGAGTTAATGACTTTCCAAGTTATTTGAGGATAAACTAGCTTGTTATTTTTTATAATGCTCTTGCCCTGATTATCTTCCTGCTTATCTCGAGTAGTTAGAAGTCGAATTACTTTTATACAAATCATAAGTCTTTTAAAGACTACTATTGCTGACTGCCTGCATTGGTGCCGCGGTCAAATACCAGTTATCTCTAAACCAAACCGTTGCAGAATTATTGTGGTGGCTGAACTAGATAAACTGTTGCTTTGCTACCGCGTTTATTTTCCAGCTTATATATAGGCTTAATCTTCATACTTGTTAGTTGTTGCCCGAGTTCTTTGAACTTGTTCTTTTCAATCAGAATGATTAAATAATCATAATTCTGATAAGTATTGACATTAGGATCTAACGAAATTTCAGCTAAGGGCTGATGACTATTAAAATAATATTTAATGATTTTATTGTTGGTGAGCACGCGGCTATTTTCAGGCAAGTTGTTGCTTGCCCAAATGGCTACGTCTTTTATGTAAACCTTAGAGTTTGAATGGGTTAGACTATCAACTAGACTAACAAATAGAATGAGACCGACAGCCACAAGAATAGGCTTATAATTGGCAAGCCATGCCTTTTCTAGTGTGTCACATATCCTTGGAAGCATTAATAATAATAAACCCATTACTGCAAGCACGGTATACCGTTTTGACACAAAATATTCAGTAAAAATAAAGCCAAGCAGAATGATAAGATTAAGTGCTAGAAAATAGGCAATGAGCTTACGATAAGGCGTTACTCTGTGAAAGGTATATTTCCATAAGCTATAGATATAAATGCCAAGATACCCAAGCGTTAATGCATTTATTAGCTTGTAAACTAGCATGGTAATGAGCCCGGAACTGAGAATGAGAGCACTATATCGTGCTGAAAATTTATTTAGAATATGGGTTTCAATCAGATCCGTATTCAGCTTGAAATGTGTGAGTACATTATCAGGGTTTATGTATTTCGTTATTGAACCTATTTTACTAAAGATTGTTGCCAAGCTAGATTGGTCTATAGCAATCAACATAGCTAGCACTGCGCCGGCGATTAGTAAGTAGAAGAATTGAATGATCTGTTTTAGAGCGATTGTCGGCGATTGAGTTGTAAATAAATAGAGTGGCAGACCTAATAAAATAACCACCCCATCAATTCGAAATAAGATGGCAAGAACCATAAGGATCTGCCAAAGCAGTGCTTTTTTAATGGATGGTTTCTCTAGATAAAGAATAAATTGGTACAAAGCCAGCATACAGAAAGCCCAGTAACCAACATCGCGACCAATAAAGACCCGATAATGATTGAGGGTGAAAAAGCACAAAAATAGTAATGCTGCAAAAGCAACTTGACGTGGATTGGGTAATATCTTATTACTGACGAGAACTAATGCGTCTGTTAATACGACGAAGAGCAAGACGTTGAGTGCGATGGCGCTCAATTCAACTGGCAAGTGGGTTATTTGATGAATATAAGCGATAACGATAGAAAAAAATGGCCAGCCAAAATCAGAATATTGTAGTAGAGCGTCAAAGCCACCTTGGACATAAGCGCTAGCCATATCAACATATAAAATGCCATCACGATTAAGGAGATCATTTCCGTAAAAAGCAACGATTGATATCAATAAGCTTGCAAATGCGGTACTTAATCTGATTTTAGCAATATGGCTTTGGATGTTAATCATTTTGGTTTAGTTTTGGGGTTTGAATAAGGTTAAGTATGTATTTACTGTTCATTTTAAGCATGCAATGGTGGTGGTGTTCAGGGCATTCTCGCTGAAAACAAGGACCGCAATCAACTTTAATTTGTGCGATATGGGCGCTATCGGCGAGAGGTGGTGTGAATTCAGGTGATGTTGGTCCATAAATAGCGATCAGTGGTTTTTGTAATGCGGCAGCAATATGCATTAATCCTGAATCATTAGAAACTACTAAATCGGCAGTATCTAGTAAATCTATCGCCTCGCTTAATTCTGTTTTACCGCAAAGGTTGAAGATAGCTGAACGAGATTTTGAATTACTATTTTCGATGATTTCATCGGCAATTATTTTATCGGCTTCTGAACCTAAAATAAGTGTTTGCCAGCCTTGGTTGATTAATGTATCGGCGAGCTCGGCATAATGTGTTGCAGGCCATTGCTTAGCTGGGCCAAACTCGGCGCCTGGGCATAAAATAAGGCGTTTTTGTTTGGGATTTAAAGTAAGTTGAAACTTTTTTGAGGGCGTATTGGCAATCATTAAAGGTTTGGGATAATCATGGACTATACTTGCTTGTGTTGCAGGGTGGGCGAGTGAAACATAGCGATGAACCATCATTGGTAGTGCTGATTTATCAAGTACGCGAATGTCATTGATCAGACCATAACGCATTTCACCTCGCCAAGCAGTTCTTAGGGGAATCTTTGCGAACCAAGGGATAAGGGCTGACTTCCACGAGTTAGGTAAAACGATTGCTTGGTCATATTGTTCATGGCGTAATTTATGACCTATCTTTTTACGCATATTCCACCCGAAAGTGCCATGGCTGATGGGCATGGTGATGGCTTTATTTACTTCTGGCATACGCTCTAAGAGAGGTTTCGTCCATGCCAATGCGAGCACATCAATGATGACATTTGGCTTGTTATCTTTAAGCGCCTTAAATAGAGATTGAGCCATCACCATATCACCAATCCATGATGGCCCAATAATCAGAATTTTATTGATAGTTTGCGGCACTAATGCAAAGCACTGTGAGTGATATAAATAAGAAATGTGCCAGCAGCGATTAGCGAAATTTGTTGCAGTGTTTCTAAAGGTTTGACTTTATGATGCAAGCCGGGAATAAGGTCGGCTACTGCAATATAGATGAAGCTAGAAGCAGCAACAACTAAAATATATGGCAATAAATATTGCATATCGGATAATAAAAAATAGGCTAGGACGGCACCGACTACAGTGCCAAGGCTTGAAAGAACATTGTAATATAATGCCTTAGCACGGCTATAGCCACTGTGTAATAAAATTGCAAAATCCCCCAGTTCTTGAGGTATTTCATGAGCAGCAATAGCTAATGCCGTGACTATACCTAGGTGCGTATCGGTTAAGAATGCTGCTGCGATCAAGATTCCGTCTACGAAATTATGAATTGTATCCCCAATAATAATTAATGTACCCGCGGCTTGCTTCTTTCTGCCATGACTATGTCCAGATAACTCAGGGTCATGGGCATCGCAATGGTCATGGTGACAATGGCGCCAAAGGACAAGCTTTTCTAGAACAAAGAAGCTGAGCAGTCCAAGTAATAAGGTTAAACCAATATCATGTGGGTCGATCCCAAACTCTGACCCCAAAGCATGAGGGATCAAACCTAAAAATGAAGCGCCTAGCAATGCACCAATAGCAAAACTCACTAAATGAGGAACAAAAACATTTCTCATATTCTCTGATAATAATAAGAAGGATGAAGCTAAGATAACGCTAAGCAAGCCGCCGATAAGGCTAAAGCCAATGATCCAAAGTAATAATTCCATCTTATTCCTGTAAGGTTTTGATTAATTAATAGATCATACCTTAAATTAAGGAAGATCTGGTTAAGTCCAGTAAATTCTGTCCACACCAAATTCTCAAGTAATCCATATCATTGATACCATCCGACCAGTAATACCATCACGGCGAAAAGAGAAAAATTGATTGGATTCTGTGACAGTACAAAAATCACCGCCATAAATACTATGAATATATCTTGCGTTTAATCGCTGTTTGGCAAGCTGATAAATATTGGCAAGATAATGTGTTGCATCTATTTGCACAAATGCTTGTTGGGCTTGTTGTGAATGTTGAGTAAAAGTGTGATAAACATCCGTGCCTACTTCAAATTGTGTTGGGCCAATTGCAGGGCCGAGCCAGACCATTATTTCTTGTGGAGCGTGGTTAAATTGTAATAATGTTTTTTCAATTATTCCGTCGGCTAAACTCCGCCAACCTGCATGAATAGCGGCAACAGTATCTCCTTGTTGATTGCACAATAATATCGGCAGGCAGTCTGCAGTCATAATGGTACAAACTTGATTTGCTACCGTGCTGATAATTGCATCAGCCTCATCACCATTTTGCCATGTATTTGCTGTGGATACGGTTGTGCCGTGAACTTGATTTAGCCAGCGTGGATGCGCAGGTAATTGTGCTGTTTCAATTAAATAATTACGGTTTTTTTCAACCTTATTGGCTGAGTCGCCGACATGTAATCCCAGATTCAAACTTTCAAAAGGTGGCTTGCTAAAACCGCCTTGTCGCGTTGTTGATACGGCTTTAACCGTATCAGGTGCCGGCCAGTCAGGATAAATCAATGAGAGGGACATTGAGATAATCACACCATTGTTTGAACAGATCTTCATCTAGTGCTGCAATCGTCGAGAGAGGCTCTAGTTGATTACATGAGAGAGGCTTGCCTTCAAGAGTGCAGGCGAAGGCACCGGCTTCATTTAATATTAAGTGTGCTGCAGCATAATCCCATAATTGTTGTTTTCCATGTAAATAAATATGGCCACGACCAGCGGCGATCCAACATAATTCAAGTGCGATTGAGCCCAGACTTCGCTGTGAACCATAGGGTCTGTTAGTAACTAACTTTGTTGCCAATTCATGGGTTAATCGTTTGAAGTCTATCAGTGCAATAGAGTGATTGAGGGTTAAACCTGTAGCTTTTGATGAAAGTAGTTGCCCATTTAATGTTGCTCCTTGATCCAACTGGGCTGAAAAACACTCATCACGAATAGGATCATAAATGAGCCCTAAAGTAACTTGCCCTTGTTCAATTAATGCTAGAGACACGCAGAAATAAGGCACGCCAGCAGCAAAATTACTGGTACCATCTACGGGATCTAAACACCATAAGGCTTGACCAGAGGACAGTAGCTCTTGTTGCTGCTCTGTCGACATTTCTTCGCCCAATAATTGAATATCAGGATAGGCATCGTGTAGTGCATCAGTAAGGCGAGATTGCATAATAAGATCGGCTTCGGTGACGACACTGCCATCGGCTTTGTAATTGCGCGCTACAGAATTAAAGCGAGGCAGAAGTTCGGTTTTGCTGATTGAGATAACAATCTCTTTGATGCGTTCTAAATTAATCATAATGTCAGTATACTAAACATTATGAGAATTCCACGATTATATTGCCCTGAATTGGATGAAAATACTGAAGTATTAGTCTTGCCAGATAAAGTACATCGGCATGCTATTCAAGTTTTGCGATTAAAACAAGGTGCTGAATTACATTTGTTTAATGGGCAAGGTTTAGAATATTTAGCTGTATTAGAGGAGGTAGCCAAGCGCAGCTCAACGGTAAAACTAGTAAAGTTACTAAAAGTTGAGAATGAATCGCCGCTGTTTATTACCCTATTACAAGGTATTTCACGCGGGGAACGAATGGACTATGCTTTACAAAAAGCAGTGGAGTTAGGGGTTAATCATATTATTCCTGTGATAACCGAGCGATGTAATGTGCCGCTTACTGGCGGTCGAGCCGAAAAACGGTTAGCACATTGGCAGGGCATTATAACGAGTGCTTGCGAACAAAGTGGTCGATCAATATTGCCAATTTTAAGTAATGTGACGCAGCTAGAAGAAGCGATCAATAACTGTACGGTAAAATGTCGGTTGGTATTAGATCCCTTAGCTGATTCTGGACTAACGACGCTGGCCACACAAAATGAAGTAGCGCTGTTAATTGGGCCTGAAGGTGGCCTAGCTGAACAAGAGATTCAACAGGCTGTTAATGTAGGTTTTCAGGCAACAACAATGGGTCCAAGAATTCTACGAACAGAGACCGCAACAGTAGCCGCATTGGCTGTTGTGCAAGCAGTATGGGGAGATATTGGGTGATAGATAATGGTTTAACCATTTTATTAATATTTGGTTTACTATGGTTTTGGTGGGATAGCCGTGGCGTAGCTGAGCGAGCGATTCAAGCAGTAAGACAGCGCTGTGACCGAGTTGGTGTAGCTTTTTTAAATGATACCGTTGGCTGGAAAAAAATACGCCTAAAGCGAAATAGCCAAGGGCGAATGCAATTTCAACGTACGTATTTCTTTGAGTTTGCCAGTGATATGGCACAACGTTATCAAGGCGAAATCGTGATGTTAGGCCGACATGTAACTAAAATAAATTTAGATGTTTATCGGGCAGAATAAAAGGGTAAGCACAAGAGGTAGGAAATGCAAAGACAAGCACTGGTAGTCGATGATTCACGTGTGGCTAGATTAACACTGAGTAAATTATTAGCACCCTATGATCTTGATATTGTGCAAATTGCTAGCGGCGAAGAAGCGCTGAGTTATTTGAACGCGAGCAATGAAAACCCAGATATTATTTTTATGGATGTCACCATGCAAGGCTTAGATGGCCTTGAAACCACAAAAAAGATTAAAGAAAATGAGAATTTAAGTGCTATTCCTGTCGTCATGTGTACAGGACATGATACGCAAGGCGATAAAGATAATGCACTTGCTGTGGGTGCGATTGCTTCTTTGACGAAGCCGCCTCAAAGAGAAATACTGGCAGAAATCATGAATAAGCTCGAAAGCCATCATATTGAAAATAAACCTGTAGAAGAACGTGTCGCGCAAATATCATCAGTAATGGAACCCAATCCCGTGCTGGAATCTCAACGAGATATAAAGACAACACCCCTCATTATGGATAATGATGTCATTGCTCGACTAGAACAAGAATGGTTGCCGGGAATACAAAAATCCATCTATGAGCAGGTGGGAGATGTTACTCGCCGAATTGCAGCTGAAACAGTCAAAGGCGTTATGGCTAACCAGGTGCAAAATACCGTAGCTGAGCCGAGGGATGACAGTCAATTAGAAGCGACCATATCAGCGAATATAGAAAATGACTTATTACCAAAAATACGGCAAACAATACAAGAAAGGGTCGAGGATGTGGGTAGGCAGATTGTCTTAGACTCAATGGAAACGTCTATAGCAGGTCATTTGGCTACTTTATTACCTTCGTTTAAGGAACAATTAAAGGAGCAAACGAAGCAATCTACAGTTGAAGTTGCGCAGCAAACAGCACAGCAAATGATTGATGATTCTGTTGAATCAGCAGTGCAATTTGCGATCGATGATTTTGATTTGCCATCGAAAGCTAAGGCCGTATTAGAGCAGCAAGGTAATGCATGGTTAGATGGTCAAGAGCCACGCATATCGCTTATAGCTAGCCAGCAGGTAGAACAAAATGTGTCGCCACTAACGGCGCAATATTTAGATATGAATTTAGCAGAAAAAATAACAGCCCATCTTGCAGAACAAGAAACAGATAAATCTGAAGAAAAAGAAGATGAACCGGCTAGCCTTGTCATGATCCAACTGGACGAACTCACCAAAAAAGTTTCATTCCTTAAAGAGGTGGTGATGGTGTTATCTGTTGTTGTAGTATCAATGGTAGGGATTGCGCTATTCCTGAATGCGGGAATCCTATAATGAGACCTTTGCACGAGTCATCTTTTCCGCTATGGCGGCGTTAAAAATAGTCTCAAAATGCTCATTTACATCAGTAAACTGCGCTTTTTCGACTATTTTTGCCTTGCCATAACAAAAAATATTTATCGTGTAAAGCTCTCATAGTATTATGTGTCGCAATGAATATTTCCCAAGCACTAACTTATGGTCGCAATACATTAGTTGAATCTGAAAGCCCCGAAATTGATGCGCAAGTATTACTGTGTCATATATTAAGCTGCCAAACAGCATACTTGCATAGCTGGTCAGAAAAACAGCTGAATCAACAGCAACAGGATGCATTTAAACAGTTAATTGAACAAAGACAACAAGGTCACCCCGTTTCTCATCTAACCGGTCAACAAGGTTTCTGGACATTCGACCTAAATGTTACTGCGGACACGTTAATTCCTCGTCCCGATACCGAGTTATTAGTTGAATTAGCACTGACTAAACTTAAATCTAATATGAAGGCGGCAGATTTGGGAACAGGCAGTGGTGCAATTGCACTCTCATTAGCGTATGAACGGCCGACAGCACAGATTGTTGCAATGGATCAATCTTGGTCAGCACTAAATGTAGCTAAAGAAAATGCTGTTCATCATCAGCTTGAAAATATATCTTTTTGGCAAGGCCAATGGTTAGAGTCGATCGCTGATTGCGCTTTAGATCTGGTGGTGAGTAATCCGCCATATATCCGAACAGATGACCCACACTTATTACAAGGCGATGTACGATTTGAACCATTGTCGGCATTAGTATCAGGTGATGATGGTTTAGATGATCTTCGTATAATCGTGCGACAGGCACAACGTTGTTTGAAGTTATCGGGCTGGCTATTAGTCGAACACGGTCATGACCAAGCACAACAAGTGCAAAAGTTATTCCAACAAGCAGAATTCACCCACATATCATCACATCAAGATTTTGGTGAGAATAATAGGGTTGTAATGGGACAAAAAACCGATGAAAGATGAACAATTATTACGTTATAGCCGACAGATCCTTTTGCCACAGATTGATATTGAAGGCCAGCAACAGTTATTAAAAAGTCACGTATTAATAATAGGGCTTGGAGGCTTGGGTGCACCGGCATCATTATATTTAGCTGCGGCAGGCGTGGGCAAATTAACCTTAGTTGATGATGATAAAGTTGAGTTATCAAACCTACAGCGCCAAATCATACATACTGAAAAAAATATTAATAAGCTTAAAGTTGAATCTGCGGCAGAAAGTTTACGAGCAATTAATAGTGAAATACAACTTGAAATTAATACTAAAAGATTAACGAAAGCAGCGCTAATAAACGTAATGGAAACAGTGGATGTAGTAGTCGATTGTAGTGATAATTTCGCCACTCGATTTTTATTAAATGAAGTGACCCAACAGACAAAAACACCGCTTGTTTCAGGCGCGGCTATTCGAATGGAAGGGCAAGTAACGGTGTATGATGCTCGGCAGGAAGATAGTGCTTGTTATCGCTGTGTTTATCAAGATAATGGTGAATTACAAGAAACCTGCTCTGAAAGTGGCGTACTATCACCACTATTAGGCATTATTGGCAGTGTTCAGGCAGTTGAGACGATAAAGCTATTAACTAATATCGGCGAGTCATTGGCTAATCGCTTATTAATTTTAGATGCACTATCAATGTCGTGGCACGAGATAAAATTGAAACAAAACCCCGAATGCCCCGTATGTGGTAAAGGTATAAAATGAGTGAGAGAATAGATAATAGCGGCTTAGAGCAAGCCGCTGAAATTGCATTGCAGCAAGCAAAAAAACAAGGTGCGACATCGGCCGAAGTCGGCGTAAGCCAAAGCAATGGCCTATCTGTTACTGTGCGACAAGGTGAAGTCGAAACATTAGAATATAACAATGATAAAGGCCTAGGCCTAACGGTTTATTATGGGCAAAGAAAAGCCTCCGCCAGTACCTCCGATATGCGACCAGAGGCGATAAGCGATACAGTTAAAGCTGCCTTAGCTATAGCAAAACATACCGAAGAAGATGATTGTGCAGGCTTAGCAGATGCGCAATTGATGGCAACAGAATTTCCTGACTTATCGCTGCATCATCCGTGGGATATTGATGCAGAAGAAGCTATCGCTATTGCAACAGAATGTGAACAAGCCGGCCTTGATGTTGATTCGAAAATAACGAACTCAGAAGGCGGTAGCCTTTCAAGTCATCAGAGTGGTTATGTTTATGCCAACAGTCATGGCTTTGTGGGCAATACGATTAGCTCTCGACATAGTTTAGTGTGCACATTAATTGCTGATGATGAGCGTGGCATGCAGCGTGATTATTGGTACGATATGGCAAGAGATGCGGCGGATATGAGATCAGCGCTTTATATTGGTCAACGTGCGGCAGAAAATACCTTACGCCGATTAAATGCTAGAACAGTTAAGACCGGAAATTATCCGGTTATTTTTGCGGCGGATGTTGCACCTTCGTTATTTGGCAAGTTTATTGCCGCGATAAGAGGCGGCGCCCAATATCGAAAATCATCTTTTTTGCTTGATCATTTAGACAAGCAAATATTCCCTAACTTTATGCATATCCATGAACAGCCTTATTTATTAAAAGGCTTAGGTAGCGCCGCATTTGATGGCGATGGCGTAACAACCAAAAAGCGTGATTTGGTGAGCGATGGCATATTGCAAAGCTATGTTTTAGACAGTTATTCAGCTCGAAAACTCAAGATGAAAACAACAGGCAATGCTGGCGGTGTACGCAATTTAACCATTGATAGCGGCGAATTAGATTTTAAAGCCTTGCTTAAAGAAATGGGTACAGGTGTACTGGTGACCGAAACAATGGGTATGGGGGTGAGCATCATTACTGGTGATTATTCACAAGGTGCCGCAGGTTTTTGGGTAGAAAATGGTGAGATTCAATACCCCATTGATGAATTCACCATTGCTAGTAATTTAAAAGATATGTTTATGGGGATCCAGGCTATCGGTAATGATATCGAATCAAGAGGTAGCACTAGAACAGGTTCGGTTTGGATTGATAATATGATGGTGGCAGGATAACGGCTGTCGGCAGTCAGGAATAGTTTTAAACCCATCGAAGAAGCGCTTGAGCCATCCCACTTCGTCGTTTCATCTATTTGAAAGGGAATAACCATTGCTGCATAGATGCGCCTAGAATTGGAATGGCTCAAGCACTCTGAATCATGCAGATTGAGGTAACATGGGTATATACTGAAAACCTGATATTTCTAGAGAATATGCTGGTAGTTAGCGCTAATAATATCTGTAATATTGGTGAGCTCACCGACAGCGAATAGGCTAAGGAAAATGCTTTTCATTTGTTTTACTTTGTGAGGGCTATGATTTCTCAATTCCATTAGCTGACGAGTGAGTTCTGCTTCTTGTTCGAACCATGTGAATTTAACTGGGCATAATCGGCAATGGAAAAAATAGTGTTCTTTATTTGCTAATGCTCGATTGATAAATACAGATTTTTCACTGGTTGAATTAAAGTCATGGTCTGTTGTTACTTGCCAGTTTCCGCTATTATCTTGGTAGCAATAGATGCCAAAGTGAATGGAATCTGTGGTGTTGTCGGGGAGCGAATTAAGTAACGCTGACATCATGGTGACAAGGTTTTGGAATGCTAACCAAAGTGTATCTGTGTGCGAGTGATGATTTGAAACAACGGCTTGTAAAATACGCTTACTGTCATCATCCATTCCCAAGTAAAAAGGAATTGTTGCAAGATATTTTCCAAGGAGACCGCCAAAAATTTCAGACTCTAGGTTGATGATGGTATCTTGATTATCTATAGCTAACTGGGCTTTACTGCGCTTAATTGTAGACATAAAAAACTTATTAATACTATCGTTGCCGCTATCTTATCGCGCTCTAAGCCAATGTGGGTTTCGCCATTCCAAAAATGACAACTGCGTACGAGATAGGTTAATTTTGTAGGCCTTACACTAGAAGAAGTCTGTTGCTGCCAGCGAATAAAATCAATAGACACTCTGCTACCGAGTGATAATGAAATATTTCCGGGTAAGTTAAGTGCTAAGCCAGATGTAGAAACATCAATGGTTGTTGCTTTGAATTTAGAGTCATTTGCAAGCATTTGAATAGGGGTATGAATCAAATAACGTGCTTCTTCCCGGCTAATTGCATGCTTAAAATCAGAAGGCGTTATTGATTTTCCCTGCCATGACAGGGCAATAGCAATCACACTTTCAGCTGAAGATTTTTCTAACATCGTGCAGCAGGATGTGATATTTGTAACAGACATGATAAGGGCAATATCATTGAGTCGCTTTTCTAGATTATTGGCATACTCTATTGTATCTTCTGCAATCAACGCTATTTCATGCTTAAAATCAAGCACATTGATATCCGTTTTCTGAGTCCTTAATAAGAAAATATAACTAGATTCTTGATTGAGATGATTGTCTAGCAATGATGCTACTTGTGAAACATCATCTCGGCGAGCGATATGAACTTCTTGTGATGATATTTGCAGAATAAAATCACATTGCTCAGTCATTATTTCACTAAATGGTAGTAATGAAATATCACTATTTCCTTCTTTTCTAAAAGGGGCGAGTGTTGACTCTGCGGTGGGGACTAATTGGAATGCTTTTATAGGGTCTTGAGAGTCATTGGGATTTAGCCAAAATTGCGGGCTGGTTAAGGTGCGGCAATAAAGGTGCTGATAAAAACTGCATGCTAAATTGAAAAGCTCATTATCAAGATCTAGATAGTCTGGTGAATGATGCTGTTGGCACCAAAGATCTAGCTGTTGCGTTACTTCATCATCATCTTTACGATTACGCAGTAAAACAAGGCGAGTACGTAAATTGTCATGCTCAATAGCCAGAACAGAGTATGGGATATTGGTCAATAATTGTAGTTTAGGGTGTTCGCAAAGATCTGAAAAATCGACTAAAACCGAATCACCTTTTTCGAGGGTCGATACGCGCTTTAATGCAATACTAATGGCGCTAGAGGTGATGTCCATCGTTGCGCCATGATACAACACGTCATCGACATGGAGAGCAACTGGAGTCGCAAAAATAATACGGGATTCTTTGCGATGTAATTGTCCAGAAAAAGGAATGAACTGCACTTCGGATCGGCTACGGCTCAAGATGAAATCAAGTTCTTTTTCTGTAGCAGTTTTATCATTAGCGGATAATTGTTTGAGCGCTTTTAATACTGTTTCATAAACACCAAAAGTATAGCGGCCATTAAAGCGTTCAAGTAATTGCTTGGCGATTAAATAGCCACGGTCATCGAGATAATGTGTTTTGTCACCGAACTGATAGGCTTGGCATTCTCCGGCTACTTTGCCACGTAAATCGATTGCACGATTGCACAGCTTACTTAAGCGCTGACGCTCATGTTGCTCTAAAAAAGCTTGGTTTCGAGATTTAGTTGCAGTATTTTCAGTCATAAATTATTAAAATATTGTGACGGTTCAGTTCACAATGTTATTTATTATTCTTAAATTCACTCGGCACTTTTGCATTAATACTCAGTGCGTGAATCTCCTTTTCTAACAAAATTTTGGCTGCATCATATACAAGTCGATGCCGCTTGATTATAGACAAGCCTTCAAATAATTCACTAACAATCGTAATTGTATAGTGACCGCCGCCCATATTTCCTGCATGGCCAGCGTGAAGAGCGCTATCATCTTGGATCTCAAGATAAGTTGGGTTTAAATGCTCTAATGCTTTCTCTAACTTAACTGTAGTATCGGTCATGGCAGCACTTTCTTAAATGGTTTTACTGTCACATTGGCATAAACACCTGCAGCAACATAGGGATCGGCATCAGCCCATGCTTGGGCTGAGACTAAATCAGCAAACTCTGCTACCACCAAGCTTCCAGTAAAACCAGCCTCACCAGCATCATTGCTGTCAATGGCTGGATGAGGCCCCGCGAGCACTAAACGCCCCTGCTGTTTTAGTTCATTTAAACGCTCAATATGTGCTGGCCGAGCTTTTATGCGAAGCGGCAAACTATTAGATATGTCTTCACTGATAATGGCATACAGCATTATTTTTTTATCCTCTAAGAATAAATCATGATTTTAACGTAAACTAGTATACATGACGTGTTACGACTTACATTCCCATTCAACCGCTTCAGATGGTTCTCTGTCGCCAGAAGCGTTAATTTCACGTGCGATTGAACATAATGTCGATGTGTTAGCGCTGACGGATCACGATGGTACGGAAGGAATTGCCGAAGCACAAAAGGCGGCAAAAGCAAGTGATTTAACACTTATTGCAGGCGTTGAAATATCAGTCACATGGGGTAATGGTACCGTACATATTTTGGGTTTAAATATCGATCCAGAAAATGCCGAATTACAACAAGGGCTGACCGCAATGCGTGATTTTCGAGTAGGTCGAGCGCATGAAATCGCAAAACGCTTGGATAAAGCAGGGATCTCTGGTGCACTCGAAGGTGCTAGAAAATATGCATCAGAAGTGATGCTAGGCCGTCTTCATTTTGCTAAGTTCTTAGTCGAGCATAATTATGCAAAAGATATCCCCAGTGTATTTAAGCGCTATTTAGTGCGGGGCAAACCGGGCTATGTGCCGGGTCAATGGACAACATTGCATGAAGCCGTCAGTTGGATCAACAGTGCGGGCGGCCAAGCGGTGATTGCGCATCCTGCACGTTATAAAATAACCGCCACCAAATTACGTCGATTAATTACAGAATTTAAAGAGGCGGGCGGGGTCGGTTTTGAAGTGGTGTCTGGGCGACAACATCCTGAAGAAGTAAAAAACTTAGCGCGGTTAGCCGAGAAATTTGAATTATACGCTTCCTGCGGATCAGATTTTCATACACCAGATAGTTGGGCTGAACTTGGAATGTTATCGGCCTTGCCAGAATCATGCACACCAATCTGGACTACATTTTAAGACATATACCCATAATCATTCAATGTGCAAAATAATCCTGTCATCCCGGTATTCTTTTAGCCGGGATCTCCGCACAAACTAGACTCCGGCTTAAGCTTGTGCTCAGCTTGACTGGGTAACATACCGGAGTGACGGAGGAGCGAAAATTCACAGATTGGCTGATCAAGAGACACATAAAAAAGGCAGACTATTTCTAGCCCGCCTTTTTCAAACTAACACGTTTTTTTAACGCCAGTAATCATTGGCAACAGCAATAATGGCGAACTCTGCATTCACTAACTCAACAGCACGCATTAACATCATTGGATCATCAGCATAAATATCACGAACAGCATGTTTAGTTTTACCGTCACGTTGAATAGTCCCCACTGTTTTTCTCACGATTAGAATGGCAAGTTGACGCCCTTTAAGTGGTGTAGCGGTAATAAGACTTGGCATATAATCTGCTGATTTGGCTTTGTGCTCATCGGCGACTACAAATCCAGATAGTGAAAGTGATGCAAGTAGTATAAAAATTGAAAGTAAATTTTTCATGGTGAATCCTCATTTTAATGGTTTTAATCTCCGGTCGAATACATTAGCTAGCTAATGGTTCGTATACTAATTATTTGATACTCTGTATAATTTGTCAAACTTATTTTTAAAGAGAAGTTTCAGGCATGGGCCCCATTCTTACAGAGCAGGTTTGTTACACGCTCTATTCGACGTCAAGCATCATTACGCAGGCTTATCGCTCTTTATTAAAGCCGCTCAATTTAACCTATCCACAATTTGTAGTGATGATGGCATTGTGGCAGAAAGACAGCGTTTCAGTAACAGAGCTTGCAGCCACCATAGGCTTAAGCAAACCAACAATGACGCCGTTATTAAAAAGATTAGAAGCGTTAGACTATATAACGCGCGAGTTTGAACCCGGTGATGAACGCCAAAAATGCATTAGCCTAACGCAACAAGGGCAATCATTAGTGGCGGATGCTGACAGAATTGCAAAGCAAGCACTATGCGCAACAGGTTTAACTAATAACGAAGCAGAGCAGTTAATTCAGCTGTGCCAGAAAATTAAAGTGAGTTTATCGTGAGTCAATTTTTCCATATCCACCCCGACAATCCGCAAAAACGTTTAATAGGGCAAGCCTGCGATATTATTCGAAAAGGGGGGCTCATTGTTTATCCGACAGATTCAGGTTATGCCATCGGCTGCCATATCGGTGATAAAAATGCGATGGATAGAATTCGCCGGATCCGTGATTTAGATAGCGATCATAACTTTACCTTGGTATGCCGTGATTTATCTGAGCTTTCAGCCTATGCTAAAGTGAATAACAGTGTCTATCGTGCGATAAAAGCACATACACCAGGCGCTTATACCTTTGTATTACCTGCGACTAAAGAAGTGCCTAAACGCTTACAACATGCTAAACGTAAAACCATTGGCTTACGTATTCCAGATAATGAAATTACCTTAGCGCTATTAGAAGAATTGAATGAACCATTGATGAGCTCTACGCTGATCATGCCAGATGAAGAGCTTCCAATGACCGATCCAGAAGAGATTGTTGAGCGCCTAAATAAACACGTTGATTTAGTGATTGATGGTGGTTATGGCACTAATGAGCCAACGACGGTGATTGAATTTATTGATGATATGCCCGAGGTGATGCGCGTTGGGCTGGGCGATCCCTCCCACTTTCAGGATTAATCGATGACTTGGCTCATTGCCATTATTGTAGCAATAGCATGTGTTGTTTATCTAGCTGATCGTGCCTCGGCTGCCGTTTGGGCTGGTCGATCAATTAACTGGATCGATGGTTTAGTTCGACTGTTATGTCGCGTTGTTCACCGTCTTCCAAAAACCTATATTCCATTACCTGAAACAGGCGGAGCACTTGTCGTTGCCAACCATGTTTCTGGGCTTGATCCCTTATTATTAATTTCTGTTAGTCGCAGACCCTTACGGTTTTTAATTGCAAAAGAAGAATACGAACGCCCAATTTTGCATTGGCTATTTAAAAAGGCGGGGTGTATTCCAGTAGATAGAACAGGAAAGCCCGAATTGGCTCTACGCCAAGCTTTACGTGCTTTAAAAGAAGGTGAAGTGATTGCCATCTTCCCCCATGGCAAAATACACCTTGATACCGATCCACCACGAAAGCTTAAAGGCGGCGTAGCACGACTTGCTGCATGGTCAAGTGTACCGATATTTCCTGTGCGAATTGATGGTGTGGGCGGTGAGGGAAAAGTGGTTATCGCCCCCTTTATTCCAAGTCATGTTCAGCTAACAATGGCAAAATCATTTGTTTGTGAACCGGATGAAATGGTGGACTGTTTAAACCGAATATCACTAGTTATCGAGAAAACTAATTAGAATTTTTAGTGTTTTCATTCGCTAAGACCATCAGGATTAATATCAAGATAGGCAGGTTCTTTGTTAAAGGACCAAATGGATGCAGCCAAAAAGATGCATCAATAATAGAGAGTAATATCGTATAGGTAATGATGGTGAAAAATTGTATTTTGCAACAGAGTTGTATTTTCCAAGATAAAAAAAGCCAAATACCTAGTGCAATATCAAGAATTGCTCCACTATATATAATTAACTCTGCACTTTCATTTGTGATGTTTACAGTTTTCAATAAATTAAACCCTAATTCAGGGGAGAAGAAAAGAGATGTTAGACCTGTAAAAATCCATAAGAATGCAAGCGAAGTCTTTGCAAGCTTGAATAGAAGTTCTGTTGATATATTCATTGTTTAGGTTATATGAAAAGGTTTAAAAACCATTATCCATAATAGAAGAATAATTGCAGAAAAGGCAGGTATGCCGAGTAGTGTCCAAATGCGCATTAGCGTATAAAATTCAGGATCAATCTGCTTGGTTTTTACAGCTGTTTTTGCTAAATTACGCAGTCGATATTGGATCACAACAACGGGTATCCAACATAAACCTATAAAAATAAATAAAACAATAGCCCAATGAAACCATGGTGAGTTATAACTATAACCTAAGTCTTCCATTAGTAAAAAACCAGTAATCAATTGGGTGATGATGGCGGGTGCTGTGAATATCCAGTCAGCTAATACCACATATTTACTAGTGAAATATATCGCGGGGATATTTTTTGAACGAGCGGCCATAAACATAAAAAATGCAATGCCAGCCCCCGTACCAATTAAGATAGTTGCTGAAAGGATATGAAGTGTTTTCAGGACGAGATAACTATCCAATAATCTCTTCCTTGAAATAAATTCCTAGTGTTTCGGCGTGTGCAGATAACTCATCGTAACTAAACAATCCTAGGCATGGCACAGAGCCTACTAGGTTAATGTCTCCGGTGATGAGTTTTTTGGCTATAATAATTGTAGAGAGAGTGGGTGTGTAGGGGCCAATTCCATTATCAGCATAAAGTGACCATGTTATAGTTTTTGCTTTGTTATTCTTATCTAAGCCTTTAATAATAATTCTCATGCCTCCTTGATCTGTTCCCCACTTAAGAAAGAAATTACTCAGCGTTACGATAGATTTTGTTAATGGTGCCCAGTTTTTTACCAAGTGTACTTTTGCTAACCATGCCATGGCAACCATGGGCAAGTGCATAATGGCTAATTCTAAGCCAGCCTGAAACCTAACGGACTCTTTTACGGAGTAACGAGATGGAAATAATTCAAGATCGGGAACATCAACATTTGCAAGCCAGCGCTGTCCCACAATATCACCAAAATCTACTTTTCGAGCATCCATCCAGCCATAAGCAAGGCGCCACTCACCTTGACTGAAAACATCAAATGCTTGTCCTGTATAACTTAATATTGCATTAACGGTAGCCTCACCGCGCTCCGCCTTATTACCGGGCGCAATAGCAAGATCAATAGATGAAATAGTGTTAAATTGGGATGAATAATGATCAATAATGACCGAAGACAGTCCTGGAACAGTGCTGGCGCCACTTACGAGTAGTACATTTTTGGCTTTGGCCTGCTCATTTAAAGTTGCGATGTCGCATACAAAGCGTCGGTCGTCAGCTAAATCAATATAATGGCATTCCAGTTTAATACAGGCTTCTGCAACCCGGTAATTTTGGCCTTGAAATGGTCCGCTAGTATGGATAACAATATTAGGTTTGAGTTCTTCAAGCTGAGCTTCAAAGCTAAATGAATTAATATCAAGATCAACAGGCGTAAGTGTTGCTGTTGATGATGTACTAAGTTGCTGTGTTAGTTGTTCTGCTTTTTTACGGTCTCTACCGGCAACAAGTATATCTAGATTGTCTAAATGGATTAGGCTTTCAACGATGCGTTTACCAAAATTACCATAACCACCTAGAATTAATATTGTATGCATGGTCATCCCTTATATGCTATTTCGGCATTTCTCCACCAACAATACGTACTTCACGTTGCGGGAATGGAATTGAAATATTATTTTCTTTTAGCGTATTCCAAATAATTAGCATTAAATCAGAATCAACTCTATTTCTGCCGTCATCAATACCTTCCATCCAGTATTCGACATGGAAGTTTACCCCTGAGTCACCAAAGCCGATGATTTCACAATCGGAGGGTTCAGGTGTTTCAATAATTTGTGGATGCTTCCTAATCGCTTCTAATATAAGTGCCGGAATAGCGGGGATATCACTATCGTAGGATACGGAAAACTCAACGGTATAACGTTGGTAGGGATCTTTTCGTGTCCAGTTAGTGAATGCCGTGGTGATAAATTGTTCATTAGGCACGACAATTTCTTTGCCTTCAAATGTTTCAATAGTTGAAGAACGCATATTGATGGCAATTAAGTGTCCGCTTCTGCCGTCTTCTAACTCGATATATTCACCGACAGTCATTGAACCATCGAGTAAAATAATAATGCCTGAAATAAAGTTCGCTGCAATTTGTTGCAAACCAAACCCTAATCCCACACCTAATGCGCCACCAAATACGGCAAGGGTGGTAAGGTTTATGCCGACAATTTGTAACAATACAAAGAAGATAACCATGAAGAGTGCAATTTCAAATAGCTTAGAGAATACTTCTTGGCTTCGCACGTCTAATTTTTCTTGGCTACGAATGGCTTCTTGTCCGGCTTTATTTGAAATTCGACCTAGCCAAAACAGTATGGAACCAAAAACAGCTACTCGGGCAAGGGCGTAAGCAGATAAGCGAATATTGCCGACTTCCAGAGCCATGCTATCTAAGAAGGTAATCGTGTTATCCAGCCAACCGAAAACATGTAAGGTGGCAACGGGGATACCGACCCATAGAAATAATGAGCGGATGAAGCTATTGTGTATAAACCGAGTGATAGCTGTGCGCAATAAAAGCACTACACTTAGCCCTTGGGCAATAATAACTAGCCATGACTGCCCAACTTGTATATGGGTTGCTTGAATGGCAATTGAAAGAAACGAAACAGCGAGCACAGGGAACACAAGGTCACGTGCAGTATAAAACCCCGTTAATAATCCGTGTGCTAACTTTGACTTTGATTTAGCAGGTGGCGTATTTAAGAAAGAGAGTTTACGCTTGAGAATTTTTGAGAGCGACCAAGCTAAGAAAATTGCAGCTACAATGGCAATTATCTGAGCATAAAATTTAGGACTCACTGCCCATTTCTCTAGCATATCAAGCAATTGAGAAAATTCTGCTTTGATTGATTCTAGGTTCATTGTGTTCGCATCCTTGTTCTTATTTTGTTTGTTATATACCCGTGACCATTCAATCTGTAGATTTCAGAGTTTAGCACAAGCGTCAGGGCAAGGCGCAATGTGAAGGCAATGACGAGTCCTTGTCAAACATTGTAACGCGGCACTGGCGCTTGTGCTAATCTCCCACAGGGCAAGAGAATAAGCCACACTCTTCGTCGTTATAAAGTCTTAAATTAGAATGACTAATTCTGCGACTTTATGTCTAGAATAGTATGGCTTCTTCTCATGCTGAATTCTGCAGATTGAATGGTAACGGGTATATACCCGTGACCATTCAATGTGCAAATTTTCCGTCATTCCGGCAGGTTTTTAGCCGGAATCTCTAGTTGAATGAAATAGATCCCCGATAAAAGATTTCGAGGATGACGGAGTATAAAACCTGCAGTTGAGATGATTACGGGTATAGTACAAGTAAATAGGTTTTATTTATAGGGACTAGTTTAACTTATGGCATCAATTTTCAGCCATGCCTTTGTTGCGTATGGCGTAAATAACACATTTATGGAGCATCCCTATTGGAAGCGCTGCGTGTTCTTTTCGGTCGTATTGTCAATTTTACCTGATGCTGATGTGATAGGTTTTTTGATAGGTGTGCCGTATGAAAGCCCGTGGGGGCATCGTGGCGCTACGCACTCGATAGTATTTTCTATGATGATGGCTGCGTTTGTTACAGCACTATTTTTCAGGGATTATTTCCGCTTTAAAGCGAAATTATTAGCGGTATTCACTATCTTGTCGTTATCGGCAATTTCACATGGTGTGCTTGATGCATTCACTAATGGTGGTTTAGGGGTAGCTTTTTTCTGGCCCTTTGATAATAGTCGATACTTTTTTCCATACCATCCGGTACAAGTTTCCCCTATTGGCATCAGTGCTTTTTTTAGTGAATACGGCTTAAAAGTCATATTGTCAGAATTGGTTTTTATTGTATTACCAACGACTATTTTTATCTTAGATTCAACCAATAAGTGCAATTCCAATATTCATGCAGCTTTTTGGTGGTTTTCATCAAAAAAGAGCTCATGAGGTGTTTTGAAATTGAGTGTTTTTCGAGGGCGATGGTTGAGTTTATTCA
>Ga0256840_1000027_pt1 | contig 106695 bp, 102 predicted proteins | sample 355202metaG_FD_185969 | JGI IMG/M metagenome (GOLD analysis project Ga0256840, IMG submission 185969) | Hydrothermal vent microbial communities from Mid Atlantic Ridge, Atlantic Ocean - 355-202 | ecosystem: Environmental > Aquatic > Marine > Hydrothermal vents | place: Atlantic Ocean: Mid... | reverse complement strand
GGTGTAGCCAAGCCGCGAGATGCGAACACCCACACCGGCGATTTCGGCCAAAGCGGTTTGCATAAAGGTCAGCTCGGCAGCGATGGGCGCGTGGGCCGCCACAATGGCCTCGGCGGCAGGCCCTTGCACGGCAATCAGCGCGCGGGCCAGCTCGGTGACCTCAATATCAAGTGTGCGCATATGGGCGATATCCTGGTCGCGCATCGAGGCGTTGACCACCACAAAGTGATGGTCGCCCGCATTGGCCACAATCAGGTCATCCATAATCCCGCCCTGCGCGTTAGTGAAAAACGTGTAGCGCGCCTTGCCCTCGGGCAGGGTTTGAAAGCTGGACGGGCAAAGTGATTCGAGCTTTTGCGCCACGTTTTCGCCGCGAAGCTCCACCTGCCCCATGTGGGATACATCAAACAGCGCGGCTTTCTCGCGGCACTGCTTATGCTCGGCGGCCACGCCAGCTTCGTAGTTCACCGGCATGAGCCAGCCCGCAAAATCAACCATTTTGCCGCCCGTTTCGACGTGAAGATCATATAGCGGGGTTTTGCGGGGTTCGCTCATAAGGCCACCTTTGTGTGAATCGGTATACGCTCGTCTACCATGTTTCCTATCGGAAACATACGCCTGCTTCTTCTGCATTTCCAGCGGAATCTAACCATTGATCGAAAAGTTTTTCTGCCCCATGATAGCGCGGTCTGATTTGACCAATGTAACAGCCGCACCCACGCGCGAAGGGAGAGTATTATGAACAAACGCAGCTTTTTGAAGGCCGGCCTGATGGCGGCGCTTATGGCCAGCGGAATGCCCGCCATGGCACAAGAGGTGACCCTGCGGATGCACCAGTTTTTGCCCCCCCAAGCGACTGTGCCGGCGCAGATATTGATTCCGTGGGCCGAAGCCGTGGGCGAGGCCTCTGGTGGCCGCATCAAGGTCGAGGTTTATTCCGCGATGGCACTGGGCGGCACCCCGCCACAACTGATGGACCAAGTCGCCGACGGTGTGGTGGACATTGCTTGGACATTGCCGGGCTACACCCCCGGCCGTTTCCCCCGCGTAGAGGTGTTTGAGCTGCCCTTTATGATGACCAATGCCGAGGCCACCTCGCGCGCCTATTGGGATATGTATGAAAGCGACATGGCCGATACGGATTTTGCCAATTTTCACCTGCTTGGGGCATGGGTGCACGGGCCGGGGGTTATCCACGTGAATGGCGACCCGATAGAAAGCATTGACGATATGGACGGGCTGAAGCTGCGCGGGCCAACCCGTGTGATCAACGACCTGCTCGGCGAGCTGGGGGCGACGCCGATTGGCATGCCCGTGCCTGCGCTGCCAGAAAACCTCGCTAAAGGGGTGATTGATGGCACGGTTATCCCTTGGGAAGTGACCAAGGCGCTGAAAATCGCCGAGCTGACGGAAGCACATACGGAATTCGTGGGTGAGCGCACGCTGTATACAGCGGCCTTTGTGCTGGTGATGAACAAGGATTCATATGACGCCATGCCCGCCGATTTGCAGGCGATTCTAGACAGCGTATCCGGCGGCGATTTCTCCGCCAATGCGGGCCGGATCATGCAAGAAGCCGATGCCGCAGGCCGCGCTATAGCCGCAGATCGGGGCAATACCATCATCACCGTTGAAGGCGAATCGCTGGACACATGGGAAGCCGCTGCCCAGCCGGTGATCGACCGTTGGCTGGCCGAAATGGCCGATAAGGGCATTGACGGCCAAGACCTGTTAACCCGCGCCCGCGCTTTGATTGCCGCCAATAGCATGTAACCCCTGCGCCATCGCCTGCAGCGCGCGGGCGGTGGCCTTCTTTATGAAAGTCTCCGATGCACACAGCTGAACATGCCCATCTTGAGGCGCTTTTTGCTGCCCAAGCCTCCAACTTGACCTATGCCGAGCCGCTAAAAGTGCTCGGGATGACCATAAACCTGCGGTTGGAATCGCCAAAATTGGCGGGCTGGATGAAAGCCTATATGGATCCGGTCTTTCGTGAGCCAGATACCGGCCCCGAGCGCGTGGCCTTTGATGTCGACTATGTTTATGCCGACGAGATTGTGCAATATGCGTCATGGATGCTCGAGGCTTTCGGGGCTGATGGCTCGGTTTTGCCCCGCCCCAAAAGCCGCCTGCTCATGCTGGAGCTGGCCGAAACCACCTATCTGCTGCTCGAGCCTGTCGCCGGTGTCGCCTATGTGGTGAACTGGCAAACACGGCGGATTCAGGCCGCCTATAGCTCCAAAACCCGTTGGCCCGGCAAAACGTTGGGCAGCCTGATGGTAGAAGTGCTGGCGCGCTATATGGAGGGAATCGGTTATTGTAATTACCACGCCGGGGCTTTCACCACCGAGCGCGGGGCGGTGATTGTGTGCGGCAAAGGCGGCTCTGGTAAAACCACGCTGCTTTCGGCTGCGGTGATGGCGGGGGCCGAGATGATCGCCAATGAGCGCTGTTTTATCAAGGTCGATGAAAGCGGGGTCCATGCGGTGGGCTTTCCGCAGAAGGTGTTTGTGGGGCTGGGCATGGCGCTGAATTTCAGCGGGCTGCGCCGCTATGCCACCAACCCGACCACGCTGCTCGGCCCGCAGCGGCGCTATAATTTCGCCCGTGTGCAAAGCGCGCCACCAGAAAAGGTCGGGCGGTTAAGTGACAAGTTTGGTATGCTGACAGCCGAATTTACATATGCGCTCAACGGCTCGAAACCGGCGCTGGGCGGCAATGTGGTGGGCATTGTGCAGCCTCGGATTTCGTCACGAGTGGAGCGCTCGGCCTTTGTGCCGATGGCAGAGGATGAGCAATTTGAGCTGATGCGGAAAAACACCATTAGCCACGGGCGCGATAAGCATAACGCCTATTGGCTGGACCTTGATCTCGTGGACGCGCCCAAGCACCACGAAGCGCTCTCGAAGCTGCCGGGCGCAACGATGCGCTACCGGATCAAAAATCAGGCCTTTGCCGGCTTGGACGACCCGCTTTCCGCGATTTATGAGGCGCTCAGCCCGCAATAACGGTGGCGGCGTTTCTCGCTTGCTATGGGGGCTATTTGCAGAGTGAAGTAAGCATGATGTTGGGTGGGTAAATGAAACGAGAGACAACCGTGGGGCATATGGCCCTGCTTTTGTGGGCGGGTTTTACCATTTTTAGCCAATGGAACACGTGGTCGATCGATGCATCTGCATTGTATTTCAGCGCATACTTCTATGACCTTGGCCAGACGGCGCTGGTTTACGCCTCCAGACCCGAGTTTTTCATGGTGTCCCCGCCGCCCGAATGGAGCGCGCTGGCGCAGGCGCAAGGCGGAAGCGCTGATGGCTACTCGTCTTATGTATATCCTCCCTTATGGGCTGCGCTATTGGCCCCGATTGCCAAAAACCTAACCGCTATAGGTTTTTTCAATCTGGTGACCGTGCTGAATGTCGGCAGTGTTGTTGCCGGTATTTACCTATCGTACCGGTTGCTATCGCCGAACAAAATCGGGTTTGCGCTATGGTCGTGGGTATCTATCGGCCTCGTCCAGTTTAGCCTGATCGGAAAACTGGCCATAGAGCTTGGCCAGCCACAGGTTTTTGTGACCATGCTTATTCTGGCGTCTTTTGTGGCTTTGCAATCGGGCCGGTCTCGCTTGGCCGGGGCGGTGTTAGGCTTTGCGGCGGCGATAAAAATTGCCCCTGGATATTTGGCAATCATTTTCATCATGGAACGGCGCTGGGCTGCGCTGGCGATGTTTGTCGGGGTTGGGGCGGGGTTGGCAGGATTTAGCTTTTTGGTGGCGGGGCCGGGTTTGCATCAGGAGTTTTTGCTGCGATTGCAGGATTTGGAAAGCCATGTGCTTGTCTCGCGGATCAACCTAACGCTTGAGTCCGTGTTGCTGCAGATCCAACACGGGATTCGGGGCGCGTCGGACTGGGCGTTTAACCGCCCCCAAGTTTTCGACAAACCGGATTGGGTCTTCTGGGGGGCTAAAGCGGTGTTGATTTCAGGGCTATGCGTGACATATTTTTCTACGCGTCACTTACCCGCAGGTCGGCGTATCTGGTTTCGCCTGCAGTTGGTGTTTTTGGTAACCCTGGTCACCAGCCCGCTGGCTTGGACCCATTATCTGATTATAACCATACTGCTGCTGCCGGGCCTGATTGTGGTTGCCAGCCCGCGGTTTGCCAGCCTGTTTCTGCTTGGCTTTTGGATCATGTTTTCTACAGGGCTATATGGGGTTGTGTATCCGCTGCATTTTCGCGGTACGATATTGGTGTTCGGCGGGTTTCTGGCGATTTCATCCTTACTGGCGGCTCTGATCTGGCTGGCAATCCAGCAACGCAAACCGCGTAAAGCTGCATTGTTTTAGCAAGGCGGCTAACGGCTGAACTTGGCGGCCAGCTCCACATGCCCTGACCAGCGGAACTGGTCGACCGGCTGCACCCAATCCAGCGTAAATCCGGCATCAATGAGGATTTTGGCATCACGGGCGAAGCTCACAGGGTTACAGGAAACCGCCCCCACAAGCCCAATGCCCGAGGTCGCAATTTCCTCCATTTGCGCCTTGGCCCCGGCGCGGGGCGGGTCGACCACCACGGCATCAAAGCGCTTGAGGTCCAGTGGCACCAAGGGGCGGGCGAACAGGTCTCGCGCTTCGGTGGTTACGGTTTTCAGCCCTTGGGTGAAGCGCCAACCTGTGTCGAGTGCCTTGAGCATATCTGCTTCGCCTTCCACCGCATGCACTTCAGCCTGCGCGGCCAGCGGCAGGGCAAAGGTGCCGCATCCGGCAAACAGGTCTGCGATGCGCTTGGCCCCGAAAACCGCTTCCTGCATGGCCGCCACCAAAGCGGCCTCGCCGGCATGGGTGGCCTGCAAAAACGCGCCCGAAGGCGGCAGCACCTGCGCCGCGCCCATGGGCTGCACGGGGCGGGTGCGGTCAGCGATTTGCTCGCCATTCCAGCTAAGCCGCGCGAGCCCCAGTTCATTGGCCAGCGTGGCCAGCCGCGCCCGCAAAGGCCCGTCTAGCGGTTTGGCACCCTCAAGCACGCTGATATCAGGGCCGGTGGCGCTATGGGTGACCGAGATTTTAATCTCGCCCTTACGAGACGCACCCAGCCCCGCCAAAGCGTGGCAGGCGGGCAGGGCGGCCATTATTTCGGGCATCAGCAGGTGGCACTGCTCTACCGGAAAAATATCGGCCCCGCCGCGCCGGTGAAACCCGACTTGGGTGGTTTTTTTGGTGCGCCGCGCCGAAAAGGTCGCACGGCGGCGGCTGTGGGGCGGAGAGGTGGCGATGGGGCGAAACGGGGCGTCTATGCCTTGGGCGTGCAGGGCGCGGGTGATGGTTTCGGATTTCCATGCCGCCAGAAAATCATCGGAAGCGTGCTGCAAGCTGCACCCGCCGCAGGTGCCAAAATGCGGGCAGGGGGGCGGGGTGCGGGTGCCAGAATCCTGCACGCGCTCGCCTTGGAAATGGCCATCATGGAAAGCACCGCTGAACCGCTCGCCGGGCAGGGAGAAGGGGATGAAGCGGTCGTCATCGGTAATACCGTCGCCTTTGAGGCCGAGGCGAGTGATGTGGAATTCTGGCATGGGTGGCTCCTTTGCACGTTGCATACTGCGCGGGGCGGCAAACCGCAAGGCAGGCGGGGGCTGGTGGCATACATGCTCCTGTAGACATGTCATATATGACATGTCTACAGCGCGTGGTTTGATCAGGTGGTGGAAATGGATGCGCGGCACTTTGGGCGCGCGCATCGCGCAAGGGCTAGACGAAGCCTCGGCGAGCAGATAAACTGCCCCAAACGGGCGGTTAGACCCGATAGATATGAGGCCAATATGCAGTATCCCACGCGGTTTTCGGCTCTGCCCGAATACGCATTCCCACGTCTACGCGCTTTGCTGGCGCCGGTGCCTGCCGGTGGCGAGGTGCTGCATATGACCATTGGTGAGCCAAAACACCGCTTTCCGGCCTTCGCGGCCGAGGCCGTGGCCACCCATGCGGCGGGGTTCAATAAATATCCGCCCAATGAAGGCACGCCCGCATTGCGCGGGGCGATTGCGGCTTGGCTAACCCGCCGCTACGGTGTGGCGCGGGATGCTGAAACCGAGATTATGCCGCTGAATGGCACCCGCGAGGGGCTGTTTAATGCCTGCCTTGCGCTTTGCCCCGAGCAAAAAAACGGCGCGCAGCCTTTGGTGCTTTTGCCCAATCCGTTTTACCAATGCTACATGGTCGCAGCGCGTGCGGCGGGGGCCGAGGCGGTGTTTGTGAACGCCGAAGAAAGCCACGGCTTCCTGCCCGATTTTGCCGCGTTGGGGCCAGAGATGCTGGACCGCACGGCCGTGGTTTACATGTGTTCACCCTCCAACCCGCAAGGCGCGGTGGCGAGCGCTGACTATTGGCGGGCGCTGTTGGACTTGGCGGAAAAGCATGATTTCGTGATCTTTGCTGATGAATGCTATAGCGAGATTTACCGCGACCAACCGCCCGTGGGCATTTTGCAAATCGCCGACGAGATCGGCGCAGACCCCGCCCGCGTGCTGGCCTTTCATTCGCTTTCCAAGCGCTCCAACCTGCCGGGCTTTCGCTCCGGTTTTGTGGTGACGTCAGCGGGTAATATTCGCGAGCTGCGGCAGTTGCGCAATTATACCGGCGCGCCTTTACCGCTGCCGATTCAGATGGCTTCGGCCGAGGTCTGGGCAGATGAGGCCCACGTAGAGGCCAACCGCGCGCTGTATCGGCATAAATTCACGCTGGCTGACGAGATTTTGGGCAATATGCCCGGCTATGCCTCCCCCGAGGCGGGGTTCTTTTTGTGGCTCAAGGTGGATGACGGTGAAAAAGCGGCCTTGGAAATTTGGCAAAAAAGCGGTATTCGAGTGCTGCCGGGGGCGTATCTTTCGCAAGATACGGCCGCGGGCAATCCGGGGCGCGGCTATATCCGGCTCGCATTGGTGGCGGATTATGAAGTGGTCGGGCGCGGATTGCACGCGGTCAGGGATGTTTTAACAGCAGCAGGAGGCGGGGCATGGCACTGATGGCCAAAGGCAAAAAACGCAGTAAAACCCGTCGTCGCAAGCGTAAGGAAAGCAAGGTCGAGGCCTTGTTGCGCGCCCGCGGTGCCGAGGCGCTGGGCTTTGGCTTGGTGCTGTTGGGCCTCGCGCTCGCGGCGGCGTTTGCCAGCTATTCCCCGAATGATCCGTCGTTTTTTGTCCAGACAAGCGCGGCGGCCACTAATCTTGTGGGGGTGGCTGGCTCTTACACCGCTGATTTGGCGCACCGCACGCTGGGGGCCAGTTTTTGGAGCCTTTCCGTGCTGGCACTGGCCTATGGCTTGCGGCTGATGCTGCATTATGGCGGCAATCGCGTGGCGCGGCGGGCGATATTTGCGCCCATTGCGGTGGCGATTACGGCGATGCTGTTTTCGGCTCATGTGCCGCCTGCGGACTGGGGTCAGACCTACGGGCTTGGGGGCTTGCTCGGCGATGCGGGCCTGACCGGCGTGCTGGAGCTTACGCCCTTGGGGGCTGCGTCCGGGCTGTTGCTGGCCACGGTGGTGTTGGCTGTGGTGGCGGTGGTGTTGGGGCTTTATGCTCTGGGCGTTAGCCGGCCCGAGTTTCAGCTCGCGTGGCAGTATTTTCTGGGCGGGTTGGTGATGGTTTACATGGGCCTGCGTGGGCTGGTGGCCAAGGTTGTGCCCTCGCTTGCGGGCGGTATGCGCAAGGGCGCAGGCACGCTGGGGGCTGGGCTCAGCGTGGCGGGGCAAAAAGGGCTGAGTGCTGCGCAAGAGGCTGCAGCTGCGGCCAAGGCCAAGCGTGAAGCGCAAAAGGTGGAGCAAGCGGCGCAGTCGGATGCCAAGCTAAACAAATTCGGGGACCGTCTGGACGCCATGCGGGAACAAACCACTGAGGCCGAAGCAGCGCCGGCCGAGCGGGCCAATACGGCGTCGCTTTTGGCGCGGCTGACGGCTAATGCCGGGCCAACCGAGGTGCTGGACGATGCCGTGATTCTGGATGATGACGAAGAAATCCCCCTGCCCGATGCCGCCGACCTGCCGCGCCTTGGCGGCGTGCGCCGTGCCACGGGGCCAGTGCCAAACCCGCAGGAGCGTGCCCCACAAGCGGCCCCGCCTATGCCGGAGCCTCGGGTAACGCACCCGGCCAACAAGCCGATTGCCAAAAGCAAGCAGGCCTTGGCAGAGGAGCAGCCCACATTGGGGTTAGAGCCAAGAGACGAGGGCGGTTACCTTTACCCGCCGCTTTCGCTGCTGGAAGACCCGATCGATGTGATCCGCCAAGCCCCGAGCACCGACGCGCTGGACGCCAATGCCCGCCTGCTGGAAACCGTGCTTGATGATTACGGCGTAAAAGGCGAGATCGTGCGCGTGCGCCCCGGCCCTGTGGTTACCATGTATGAGCTGGAGCCAGCGGCGGGACTGAAAGCCAGCCGTGTTATTGGCTTGGCCGATGATATCGCACGCTCGATGTCAGCTTTGGCGGCGCGGGTTTCTACCATTCCCGGGCGGTCTATTATCGGGATCGAGCTGCCCAATGATCACCGTGAAATGGTGCTCTTGCGCGAGATATTCGCCTCGAAGGCCTTTGGCGACAGCAAGCACACGCTGCCCTTGGCGCTGGGCAAAGACATCGGCGGTGATCCGGTGGTGGTGAACCTCGCCAAAATGCCCCACTTGCTGATTGCGGGCACCACTGGCTCGGGTAAATCTGTCGGGATCAACACTATGATCCTCTCACTGCTTTACGCGCTCCCCCCCGAGGAGTGCCGGCTGATTATGATCGACCCGAAAATGCTGGAGCTTTCCGTTTATGACGGCATTCCGCACCTGCTCACCCCCGTGGTGACCGACCCGAAAAAGGCCGTTGTGGCGCTGAAATGGGCCGTGGCAGAGATGGAAGATCGCTACCGGAAAATGTCTAAGCTTAATGTGCGCGGGATCGAGGCGTTTAATGGCCGCGTGGAAGATGCCCTGCGCAAAGGCGAGGCCTTTACTCGCACTGTGCAAACCGGATTTGACGATGATACAGGCGAGCCGGTATTTGAGACCGAAGAATATTCCTTGGAGAAAATGCCCTATATCGTAGTGATTGTCGACGAAATGGCCGACCTGATGATGGTGGCCGGCAAAGAGATTGAGGCCTGCATCCAACGCTTGGCGCAAATGGCGCGGGCGGCGGGGATTCACCTGATTATGGCTACCCAGCGGCCTTCGGTCGACGTGATTACCGGCATTATCAAATCCAACTTCCCGACCCGAATCAGCTTTCAGGTGACCAGCAAAATTGACAGCCGCACTGTGCTCAATGAAATGGGTGCCGAGCAGCTTTTGGGCAAAGGCGACATGCTCTATAAAGCCAGCGCTGGCTCTACTACCCGTGTGCACGGGCCGTTTGTGTCGGATCAAGAGGTCGAGGAAGTGGTGAATTGCCTGAAAGCGCAGGGCGCGCCCGAGTATGTATCTGAGGTGCTGGAAGGACCAAAAGGCGATCAAAGCGCCGAGCTGGACGCCGTGCTCGGGCTTGGCAGTGCCGAGGCCGATAAAAACGCGCTGCTTGACCAAGCCATCGCCATTGTGGCAAGAGACCGCAAATGTTCGATCTCCTATATCCAGCGCAAGCTGTCTATCGGGTATAATAAAGCCGCTAAGCTGGTGGAAGAAATGGAAGATATGGGCGTAGTTTCGCCTGCCAACCACGTGGGCAAGCGCACGGTGCTTGTGCCTGAAAGCTCGGTTTAGTATCCAAGTAAAGAACAGCAGTTAAATTGGCCCGCTAAGGCTTAGTATGAAAGTAGTTTTTTTATGGATAGACGTTTGTTTATGGCCGGATGTGCGGCTGTGTTGGCCACACCGGCCTTGGCGCAGAACGAGTCGGTTGACCGGCTAAATACTTACCTGAACAATTTGCGCAGTGCGCAGGCACGCTTCACACAGGAAAACCCAGACGGCACCGTGGTGACCGGCACGTTTTTCCTGAAAAAGCCGGGCAAAATGCGGTTCGAATATGACGCGCCTTCTGATTCTCTGGTGGTCGCCGATGGCCGCACGCTCGCGATTTTTGACGCGAAATCCAATGTAAGCCCCCAGCGATACCCCCAGCGCCGCACCCCGCTATCTATGCTGTCGGCCGATGATATTGACGTTACCAGCTCGGTATTTGTGCGTCGCATCGAAGAAGACAATGGCCGCGCCTATGTCACCATGTATGACCCCGAAAAGCCGCGCAATGGCCAGATGGTGATGATCTTTGATGTTGAGCCTATGCAGTTAGTCGAATGGATCCTGACCGATAAATCGGGGCTGGAAACACATGTCTTTCTGGAGGAACTGGACACCGGCATGGATCTGCGCAACCGGCTGTTTAGCATCGGCTGGAATATCAACGATTTTGAAAGCCGCCACGCAGGATAAAGCCAAAACCCAAGGGTGCGGCAAGGCTCCACACGCGCCGCGCCAATACCACTGCGCCTGCTGGCATTAGTGGCCCAGCCCCTGCCTTAAATACGCAGCGCGCCGCTCTAAAGCCGTGCATAAAAAGCCGCCTCGCGAGGGCGGCGGCTTCAAATTTTAGCACCCAAAATGGCGGTTAATACCCGCCCTTGCGGCGGCTTTCGGGTAGCCCGGCAATTTTACCGCCTTGCTTTGAGGGGTCTTTTGGAAACAGCTCATAAACATCACGCTGGCTAAGCTTTTCGCCCCATGCGGCGCTCATAGCCTTAACGATTTTGCGGGTGTTTGGGTGCACCCCGCCGCCCTGAAAATACTCCTCACGCAGGAAGTTGATCAGGTCCCAGTGCTTTTCCGTCAGCTCGATCCCGTCGGCTGCGGCCATGGCGTGGGCCATTTCCTCGGACCAGTCCTCGTGATTTTCAAGGTGGCCGTTGTCGTTGGTTGCGTATTCAACGCCGTTAAATTCAAATGCCATAATTTTCTCCCCGTTTAGCATGTGAGAATTGCAAATATTCACATAACACAATCTGAACGTCTTGCAACTGTGTCACATAGGCATAGGGGTGCGACTATAGATCGCTTGGATGCCCGCGCGTACTTCGTCTGAAAGCACCAGATCGGCGCCTTTGATCATATGCGCGAGCTGTCCGGAAGTGGTGGCCCCAATGATAGACGCCGCCATAAAGGGCCGGGATGTGCAAAAGGCCAGCGCCATATGCACAGGGTCCAGCCCGTGGGCCTTGGCCAGTGCAACGTATTCGTCGGCCACCGCGAGGCTTTGCGGGTTCAGCCGCCCGCCCAGATCGGGGTTGAGGCTGCGCCGCGAGCTTTGGGGGATGGTGTCGCCGCTATATTTTCCGGTAAGTAGCCCTGTGGCCAGCGGCGAAAATGCGAGCAGGCCCACATCTTCGTGGTGGCTCAGCTCGGCGAGGTCGAGATCATAGTGGCGGCACAAGAGCGAGTATTCGTTCTGGATGGTGGCAACGCGGGGCAGGCCGTGGGCCTCGGCGATGCGCAGGAATTGCGCTGTGCCCCATGCGCTTTCATTCGACAATCCGATATGGCGGATTTTGCCAGCGTCAACCAGCTTGCCGAGGGTTTCCAGCACCGCCGTAATATCGGCCAAAGCATCCGCCGTAACTTGCCCCGCAGGGTTATACTTCCAGTTTTGCCGAAAGTGATACGAGCCGCGATTGGGCCAGTGGAGCTGATAAAGGTCGATCACATCCGTTTGCAACCGCTTTAGGCTGGCCTCAACCGCCTCTGTAATCGTTTCAGGCGAAATCGGCGCGCCGTCTCGAATGGCCTTGGCCCCGCTGCCCGCTACTTTGGTGGCTATCAGCACCTCACCTCGCTTGCCCGAGGCCGCCAGCCAGTTGCCCACGATCGCCTCGCTATCACCACAAGTTTCGGCCGCAATCGGGTTTACGGGGTAAAGCTCGGCAGTATCAATCAGGTTCATCTCCGCTTCCACGGCCATATCAAGCTGGCGGTGGGCGTCGGCCTCGGGCGTTTGGGTGCCAAAGGTCATGGTGCCAAGAGAAAACGGGTGGGTGTGCAGGCCGGTTCGGCCAATCGGGCGGGTTTGCATGGGGCGCTCCTTATGTTTTTTGTCAGCCTATCGCACCCAGCCGCAAAGGAAAAGCATTGAAGGGTTGTTCTGGGGCCGCGCTGCCCTTACATATTCCCCATGAAAAATCCGTTGAAAATGTTTAAATCCGCCCCGAAAGTTGCCGTTATCCGCCTGACGGGCGCGATTGGCACAGGGCGAAATTCCCTCACCGATGCCGCTTTGGCCCCGCTGATTGAAAAGGCTTTTGCCAAAGGCAAGCCCAAAGCCGTGGTGCTGCAAATCAATTCGCCGGGCGGCTCGCCCACCCAATCGGCGCTGATTGCGGCCCGTATTCGCAGGCTGGCAGCGGAGAAAGAGCTGAAGGTTTACGCCTTTGTCGAAGACGTTGCGGCCTCGGGCGGCTATTGGCTGGCCACCGCGGCGGATGAAATTTTTGCCGATGATAACTCTGTGCTCGGCTCTATCGGGGTTATTTCCGGCGGTTTTGGCTTTCACGAGCTTATAAAGGCGCACGGGATCGAGCGGCGAGTGCATACGGCAGGCGAGAGCAAGTCAATGATGGACCCGTTCAGGCCGGAAAAGCAGGAAGATATTGACCGGCTGGAGCGGGTGCTGGAGCAAATTCACCAGAACTTCATTACCCAAGTCAAAGGGCGTCGGGGCGATAAGCTTAAGGGCGAAAATCTGTTTACCGGCGAAATCTGGATTGGCCAAGCCGCTGTGGAAAACGGGCTTATTGATGGCATTGGCCATATGGTGCCAGTGATGAAAGAACGCTTGGGTGACGAGGTCAGCTTTAAAGTTTATGGCCAGAAAAAGGGCCTTCTTAGCCGTTTTGGCGCAACGATTTTGGCCCAGATAGAGGAGCGCAGCCTGTGGGCGCGCTTTGGGCTGTAGCGGATGTTTCTTAAAATTGTCGTTATATTTCTGCTGGTCATGATGCTGATCGGCATGGTGGGTAAGGTGTTTAACCCCGATGCGAAACCAAAGCCGAAGCTCGCGCGCAAATGTCCGAAATGCGGTAGCTTTGTCATTGGCAAAGGCCCGTGCCAGACCTGCGCGAAAAAGGGTAAATAGATGGCGTTTTTGCTGGTTGCAAGTGGGCTGGTGCTGCTGGTTTTGGCGGGTGATTTTCTGGTCAAAGGCGCGGTGGGGCTAAGCCTGAAGCTCGGCGTGCCCACCCTTGTGGTCAGCGTTACGATTGTGGGCTTTGGCACCTCGGCCCCCGAAATGCTGATCGCGATACAATCGGCGCTTGATGGCGCGCCGGGGATCGCACTTGGCAATGTGGTTGGCTCCAACACCGCCAACGTGCTGCTCGTGCTCGGCTTTCCGGCCCTGCTTTACACGCTGGATACCTCCACCTCCGACACCCGCCGGATCTACCTGATGATGATGGGTGTGTCGGTTATTTTCATTGCGCTGGGCTTTATGGGGCCGCTGCACATTTGGCACGGGGCGGTGCTGCTCGGGCTGCTCGGGGTTATGCTGTGGGATAACCTGCACTCTGCCATGTGTTCGCGCGCCGAGGCTAAGGCCGAGAGCACGGCGGACCTTGCGGCGCTTGAGGGCATCCGCCCCGATATGCCGCTTTGGCGCATGGGGCTTTACCTTGTTCTGGGCATGATCGGTCTGCCCTTGGGCGCCCAACTCATGATCGACGGCTCCTTGATGATCGCCGAGCGCTTTAACCTCGGGGAAGAGGTGATCGGGCTTACATTGGTGGCCATTGGCACCTCGCTGCCAGAGCTGGCAACGACGACCGTGGCCGCCCTGCGGCGCGAGGCCGATGTGGCTTTGGGCAATGTTATTGGCTCGAATATGTTCAACCTCTTGGCCATTATGGGGGTGACCAGCTTTTTTGGCCCGCTGCCGGTGACGCAGGAATTCCTGCACCTTGATTTCTGGATCATGCTCGGGGCTTCGGCCTTGCTCGGGGTGTTTGTATTTACCAAGCTCAAAATGGGGCGGCTCTGGGGCGTTGCATTTTTAGGGCTTTACGGGGTCTATATGGTCTACCTGTTGGGGAGGTAAAAATGGCAGCTTTAATAACCGGCGGCGCGGTGCGCTTGGGCAGGGCGATGGCCCTGCATTTGGCGGCGCGGGGCCATGATGTGGCGGTGCACTATGCCAGCTCTGAAGGGCCGGCTTTGGCCGTGGTGGCGGAGGCCAGGGCGCTGGGCGTTAAGGCCGTGGCTTTGCAGGCTGATTTGCTGGATTTTGCTGCCGTTGAGGCGCTGGTGCCACGCGCGGCCGAGGCTTTGGGCAAGCCGCTGGATGTGCTGGTGAATAATGCCTCGATTTTTGAATATGACACCCTTGAAGCTGCCACAGCGGAAAGCTGGGCGCGGCATGTGGATAGCAACCTGCGGGCGGCGGTTTTCCTGACGCAGGCTTTTGCGGCGCAGGCCCCCGCAACGGGGAGCGACGGCGAGCCGCTGGCCATGGCCAATGTGGTTAACATGATCGACCAACGGGTCCGCAAGCCTACGCCGGAATTCATGACCTATAGCATTGCCAAAGCGGGGCTTTGGGCCTTTACCAAGACCGCCGCGCAGGCGCTGGCCCCGCAAATTCGCGTCAACGGCATCGGCCCGGGGCCGACCTTGCAAGGCACCCGCCAGACTGAAGAACACTTCGCAAACCAGCGAAAAGCCACGATATTACGGCGCGGATCCGGCCCTGAAGAGATTTGCCGCGCGCTGGATTTCATCCTCGATTCGCCCGGTTTTACCGGCCAGCTTTTGTGTATGGATGGTGGCCAGCACCTCGCATGGCAAACGCCGGATATCCTCGGGCCAGAGTGAACGTAAGGTAAGTTGTCCACTTTTAGGCAGCGTGGTCACAAAGCTGTTAGAATTCCTTAATGGAATCAACGTTTTACCCCATGGTAAATTAAATATCCTTACATAACAACTACTTAGAAATGTGCCTAATTTTTGCGCAAACCGATTAAGCCTGCCAAAAATAAGGAAAATTCGCGGTTGGGCTGCAGTTGCCCACAGAGTTATCCACAGGAACGGTGGATGCCTTTTCTCTTGATTTTGCGCAAACGCAGGTGCGCCCGCCGCAAGAATCATCTATGTTCACGCTATGAGCCATAACCAGCCAAAAACCACGTTTGAAGAGGACGGCGCGCCGAAAAGCGCGCTGCGCGGGCATGAGGTGATAAAGGCCTACCTTAAGCAGCTTGATACCTCGCCCGGCGTCTACCGAATGCTGGATGCTTCTGGTGGCGTGCTTTATGTGGGCAAGGCGCGGCAGCTTCGCAATCGGGTGTCTAGCTATGCGCGGCCCACAGGGCATTCGGCGCGGATTGGCCGGATGATTTCGGCCACCGCCAGCATGATGTTCCTGACCACCCGCACCGAAACCGAAGCGCTGCTGCTGGAGCAAAACCTGATCAAGCAGCTCAAGCCGCGCTATAATGTGCTGCTGCGGGATGATAAATCCTTCCCCAGCATTCTGGTGACGACAGAGCACGGCTTTCCGCAGATCAAAAAGCACCGTGGGGCGCGCAAGGAAAAGGGCAAATATTTTGGCCCCTTTGCCTCGAATGCGGCGGTAAACCGCACCTTGGCGCAGCTGGAGCGGGTGTTCCTGCTGCGCAACTGCTCGGACGCCGATTTCGAGGGCCGCACACGGGCTTGCCTGCAATACCAGATCAAGCGCTGCTCGGGGCCGTGCGTGGGGCATATTTCGGCGGCGGCTTACGGGGCGCTGGTGGAGGAGGGGCTGGATTTTCTCGGCGGTAAATCCAGCGATATCCAGCAGCGGCTGGCGGTGGAAATGCGGGAAGCCTCAGAGGCGCTGGAATACGAAAAGGCGGGCGCGATTCGCGATAGGCTGGCGGCGATGGCGCAGGTGCAGGTGTCTCAGGGGGTTAATCCGGCGGGGGTGGCGCAGGCTGATGTGATCGCGTTGCACCAAGAGGGCGGGCAGGCCTGTGTGCAGGTATTTTTTATTCGGGCGAATCAGAATTGGGGCAACAGGGCTTATTACCCGCGCACGGGTGGCTCGGCGGATGCGGCGGAAATTCTTGAGGCGTTTATGGTGCAGTTTTATGATAACAAGCCCCCTCCGCCGCTGATTTTGCTCTCTGAGGGCGTGGAGCGGCCCGACCTGCTGGAGGAGGCGTTTAGCGCTAAAACCAGCCGTAAAGTCTCGCTTCTCGTGCCGCAACGGGGGGAGAAGAAGGCGCTGGTGGAAAATGCCCTGCGCAACGCGCGCGAGGCCTTGGCAAGGAAGCTCGCCGAAACCGCATCACAAGCGCGGCTGCTGGAGGGGCTGGCCAAGGCGTTTAATCTGCCTGCGCCGCCCAAGCGCATCGAGATCTATGATAACTCTCACATTCAGGGCGCCCACGCGGTGGGCGCAATGGTGGTGGCAGGGCCGGAGGGCTGGGTGAAATCGGCCTACCGCAAGTTCAACATCAAGGGCGATGACCTGACCCCCGGCGATGATTTTGGCATGATGAAAGAGGTGCTGACGCGGCGCTTTCATCGCTTGGTAAAGGAAGACCCCGACCGCGAAAAAGGCCTATGGCCAGACCTGCTGCTGATTGATGGTGGCGCAGGGCAGGTGAGTGCCGTGCGCGCGGTGATGCAAGAAATGGGGGTGGAGGGCATCGCCATGGTTGGCGTCGCCAAAGGCGTGGACCGTGATGCGGGCAAGGAAGAGTTCCACGTCTCCGGCCAACGCCCCTTCGCGCTGCCTTACCGCGACCCCGTGCTCTATTTCGTGCAGCGCCTGCGCGACGAGGCCCACCGCTTTGCCATTGGCACCCATCGCGCCAAAAGGAGCAAGGCGATAGGGGCTACGCCGCTGGACGGCGTGCCCGGCGTTGGGGCCACCCGCAAACGCGCCTTGCTGGCCCATTTCGGCTCGGCCAAGGCCGCCTCGCGCGCAGATTTGGCTGATTTGAAGGCGGTGGACGGGATTTCTGACAAAATCGCTGAAACCATCTATTCATATTTCCATGAAAATGGTTAAGCTGGCGGAAACAAAAGGACGCCCCGTGAATATTCCGAATATCCTGACCATTTTTCGCCTGATCGCTGCCCCCACCGTGGGGTTGGTCTATGTCTATATGCCGTCGCCCTATGCGGACTGGATTGCGCTTATACTGTTTGTCGGTGCCGCCCTGACCGATTATCTAGACGGTTATCTCGCGCGTAAATGGAACCAAATTACCAATTTGGGCCGTATGCTGGACCCGATAGCCGATAAAGCCATGGTGCTAATCGCGCTTTTGGTGGTGGCTGTGCGCGGCCCCTATGTGGGGCTGGATCTGCTGACTCCGATCATCCTCATCACCTTCCGCGAGGTGTTTGTTTCGGGCTTGCGGGAGTTTTTGGGCGATAAAGCCGGCACGCTTAAGGTGACAGGGCTGGCCAAGTGGAAAACCGCCAGCCAGATGGTGGCGATTGTGGTCATCATGTCGTCCTTCCTGTTTGGCCACTATTACTGGGCGCTGTCCTCGGGGATGTCAGACGAAATTGTGGCCGGCATAATGGCGGGCGAAACCGAAGATATGTTCGGCCTGCGCTGGATTATTCCAGGCTTTGACTGGGCCACCACCGTCGGCACGTGGCTGCTTTGGATTGCGGCGGGCCTGACGCTGATAACCGGCTTGGATTATTTCCGTAAAGCCTTGCCAATATTGAAGGAAATCTAATGCAGGTGTTATATTTCGCGTGGATGCGTGAGCGTATCGGGGTGCCAAAAGAAGAGGTTGAAACCAGCGCGGCCACCGTGGCCGAGCTGGTGGAAGAGCTGAAAGCGCGCAATGCGCGCTACGCGGCGGCCTTTGCCGATATGGCGGCGGTGCGGGTGGCTGTTGACCAAGAGCTGACCGCGCTAAATGCGTCGATCAAAGACGCGCGCGAAGTGGCGTTTTTCCCACCGATGACAGGGGGCTGATATGGCCGTTTCGGTGCAATCCGAAGATTTTGATGTGGGTGCCGAGATGGCCGCCATAACCGCAGGGCGCACTGATATAGGCGCGCTGGTCAGCTTCACGGGGCTGGTCCGCGATATGCCTAACGGCTCTGAAATGGTGCTGGAGCACTATCCGGGCATGACCGAAAAAGCGCTCGAAAAGATCGAGGCCGAGGCGCGGGGGCGCTGGGAATTGCAAGACTGCCGGATCATCCACCGCTTTGGGGCGCTTGATGCCGGTGCGCAAATCGTGCTGGTGCTTACAGCCTCGCCCCATAGGCATGCGGCATTCGAGGCGGCGGCATTCATCATGGATTTCCTTAAATCCCGCGCGCCCTTCTGGAAGAAGGAAGCGGGCAGCGGCTGGGTCGATGCCCGCGAGGCCGACGAGGCCGCGCTGGGCCGATGGGACTAGCGGCGTTACACAGCGTTACACGATAGGTGGGTTTTGGGACGTCTGGCAATATACGCCGCATTTGAAACGCGCCTATACTTGAGGGCCAACCCTCAAGGAGAGCCAAATGACCCATCCCTTTATTCGCCCATTCGCCGTGCTTGCCGCCTTGCTGAGCGCCCAAGCCGCCATAGCCGGGCCGGGCCTGTTGATGCCCGATTTTGATGCCACCCGTGGCCGCGCCCTGTTTGCCGACAAGGGCTGCGTTGTTTGCCATTCGGTAAACGGCGTCGGCGGCGAAGATGCCCCCGTGCTGGATTTTGACCCCACAGGTGGCCCGATGGACCCGTTTGAATTTGCCGCCAAAATGTAGCGCGGCGCCGATGATCTTTATGCAGCAAGATGAACTGGGCGGGCAGATCGAGCTGAATGGCGAGGAACTGGCAGCGATTATTGCCTTCGCGCATGATGCGGATGAGCAGGCTATGTTTTCCGAAGCGGATATTCCCGAGCGCATTTTGGCGCTGATGAACGCAGGCGATAACGCGCAAAACTAATTGAATTCATGCATAGTTGCGGCGCGCCTAGCATTGCATGGCTTTGCTATATCGCGCCCGCGCCGCGCGGCAACGGTGGCCCTGCTTGACGCAGATCGCAAAAAGTCCCCACTCGGTTTCACGTGCTTGCACCGCCGCCTTTTGGGGCATAAAAGGAGCCAAGCAACCAGAGGCCAGAAACCGAAATGCCCGAACAAAACGATGGCCGTGTGGTCGATGCCCCTGCGCAAAACTGGGTGGATTCCTACGCCCCGTCCTTTGCGCGCCCCTACCTGCGCCTTGGCCGGTTTGACCGCCCTATCGGCACATGGCTGCTGCTGCTCCCGTGCTTTTGGGGGCTGGGCCTCGCGGTGGCCGCAGACCCAGCGGGCGGCGCGGTTTTTGATATCTGGATCGCGCTAGGCTGTGTGATAGGGGCTTTCCTGATGCGCGGGGCGGGCTGCACATGGAACGACATCACTGACCGCCATATAGATGCCCAAGTGGCCCGCACCCGCTCACGGCCCTTGCCCTCAAAGCAGGTGACGGTGAAAAAGGCGCTGGTTTGGCTGGGGCTGCAAGTGGCGGTGTCTGCCGCGATTTTGCTAAGCTTTAACGGGTTTACGATCGCGCTCGGCATTGCGGCCTTGCTGCCGGTGGCGGTGTACCCCTTTGCCAAACGATTCACATGGTGGCCGCAGGTTTTCCTTGGTATTGCCTTTAACTGGGGGGCGCTGCTGGCATGGGCGGCGCATTCGGGCAGCCTGTCGGTTGCGCCGGTTTTGCTCTACCTTGCGGGCATTGCCTGGACCCTGTTTTACGATACCATCTACGCCCATCAGGACCGTGACGATGACGCCCTGATCGGGGTGAAATCCACCGCGCGGCTGTTTGGCGAGGCCACCAAGACATGGCTTTTCGGCTTTCAGGTGTTGGCGGTTTCGCTCATGGGGCTGGCGGTGATTCTGGCGCTGGTGCCGCTCGGAAACCCGGTGCCGCTGCTGGTGGGGCTGTTGGCCGCTTGGGGCTTTGGTATGCATCTCATGTGGCAGCTCAAGCGCCTTGATATCAACGACGGCGACACTTGCCTGCGCCTGTTTCGCTCTAACCGCGATGCAGGGCTGATCGCATCGGCATTGCTTAGCCTATCGGCGCTTTTGTGAGCTTGAACCGCCCAAGGTATTCGCTTATCACCCTAGGGAACCTTTGAAAAATCGAGATAAAATGCGCCCTATCGCTCTTATTTTTGCTGCTGCGTTTTTCATCACCGGCGCGGTGGTGGCGTGGGTGATTGCCAGCAGCACGATTGGCTGGGTTGAATCTAGCCAAAAGGCAGAGCTGGAGCAGGCATTTTATGCCGGCGGAATTGGCTGGGCCGAGGCCGAGGCCGACGGCTTTGTTGTAACCCTGCGCGGTGATGCTGAAAGCCCTGAGCTGCAATCCCGCGCGGTGCAAATCGCGGGGCTTATTTTTGGCGAAAATCTGGTTGATGAAACCACGGTGAATATCCTTGAACTGGCCGCAACCCCGCCCGTGCCGCCCTTTGTTGAAATCCTGAAAAACGGCAATGACTTCTCGTTTCTTGGCCAAATGCCCCAGGGCGAAACCACGCAGGTTTTTGCCCGCTACGTTGAGACCCTCGGGGATGAGATGAGCGTGTCAAATGTGACCGAACCCATTGGAAGCGCGCCAGAAAATTGGCTGCCCGCCTTTGAGTTTGCTCTACGGCTGGCCCCTTTAACCGACAAATCCATCATCAATGTTTCGCCCGGCGAGGTGGTGCTGGAGGCGGTGGCGATGTCGGCCAATTGGCAGCAGGGGTTCGAGGAAATGGCCGAAAACCTGCGCCCCGAGGGGGTGTCACTGCGGGTTGATATCTCGGCCCCGCGCCCGATCATTTCGCCCTATGCCTTTGTCCTTGATGTTACCGCGCCCGACAGCGCCACCTGCGCCGCGCAGGACGAGGTGGAAGCCACGAAAATCGCCACTAAAGTGGAGCGCCTGATCGGGGTGGGCCTGAAATGCGATGTCGGCCTTGGCGCGCCCTCGACCCATTGGCGCGAGGCGATCGACGCAGGCCTGAACGCCTTGGCGAGCCTCGGTGGCGGGCGGTTGGACATTGTGGATGCCGATGTAACACTGGCCGCCCCTGAAGGGGTATCTATGCAGGATTTCGAGATCATTGCCCAGGTTTTGCGCTTCGGCCTGCCGGACGGATTTTCGCTTTCCGCCGTGGCCACCGAAACCCCGCCCCGGCGGGTGGAAATCAAAGCCCAGCCGATGGAGTTTACCGCGACGCTGAACGCTGACGGCCAAGCGGTGATAGAGGGCGCAGTCAAGGATACCCTGACCCGCGAAGTGGTGATGCGTTTTTCCGAGGCCAAGTTTGGCTATGGCCGCGTGGAAGACCGGATGTGGCTGGATGCAAACCTGCCGGATGGCTGGCAGGTGCGGATTTTTCGGTTGATCGAAGCTTTGGCGCTGCTCAATGAAGGTTCGGCCACGATGACCGCTGATGGGCTGGATATCGGCGGCGATGCTGGCTTTGAAAGCCCTGATGCCGAGCTGCGTAAGCTGCTGGCCGGGGTTTATAGCGCTGATGAAACCACATTGTCTATTAGCTATACCGAGCCGGTGGGCGGCGAAGGAGCGCGTTGGCTGGACCCTCGGATTTGCGTGAGCCGTATCACCAAAATTCTGTCGGAAAACAGCATAATTTTCACCCCCTCAAGTGCCGTGATCTCTGACCCGAGCATCCCGACCATCGAAGCGATCGCCGCACTGCTCACCCAGTGCCGCGATGCCCGCATAGAAATTGGCGGCCATACAGATAGCCAAGGCCGCGAAGAGATGAACCGCTCGCTAAGCCAAGGCCGCGCCGATGCGGTGCTTGATGCGCTGCTGGCGCAAAACCTGTTGCTGGGTGATCTGTCGGCCAAGGGTTACGGAGAATCTGAGCCGATTGCTGATAACGGCACCGAAGAAGGCCGCGCTGCCAACCGCCGCATTGAGTTCAAGCTATTGCGTGACGCGCCAGAGGTGGCCGCTCCTGCCGTGCCGGTTGGGGCAGGGCAAGTTGCACAAGAAGATTTCAAGCGCCCCCCACGGCGCGCGCCCGTGAGTGAGGAAACCCAATGAACCGAACAGACCTGACCCTGATAATCGTCGCCTCGATCGTGATCGCCCTGGTGATCGGCTGGTCGGCGCGTTGGCTGTTTGATCAGCTCAACCGTGTGCCGCACGGGGCCGATGAAAACGGCCAAGACCCGCTGGACGTTGCCGAGCAGGCGCGCGCCAGTGCCGAGGCCGAGCTGAGCCGGATTCAAGGCGAGTATGCGTCAGAATATAACCAGCTCAAAGCCGAGCTGGATGCCACGATGGACGGGCTGCGCTCTGCCCGCCAGCGTGCTGATGTCGCTGAGGCCGAGCTGGAAGCGGCGCTGCGGAGTGGTGGCGCTTAGCCAGCGGTGTGTGGAGAACCACGCACCCTACGGGCGTAGTGCATGTTAAAGGCCGGAGGCGGCATATGCTCAAGTTTTTCCCCGCGCTCGTTTTGCTGGCCCTCGCGGCCAGCCCCGCCCGTGCCGAGTGGCCCGCCGAGAGCGTGGCTATGGGCGCGCGCGACCATCCCAAGCTGTTGCAGCGCTTCGGGGGCGAGGTGCAAAACCCGCCTTTGAGCGCTTATGTATCGGCGGTCGGCGCACGGGTGGTGGCCGCGTCTGACCGCGCAGATGAGACTTGGCGTTTCACTGTGCTTGATAGCCCCGCGGTCAACGCCTTTGCCCTGCCGGGCGGCTATATTTACGTAACGCGGGGGCTGCTGGCGCTGGCCAATAGCGAATCCCAGCTGGCGGCGGTGCTGGCCCATGAGGTAACCCATGTGCTGGAATACCATGTGGAGGCGCGGCAGGCCGCCCAGAGCGATGCGCTGGTCGAGGGCGCGCTGAGCGCCTTGGTCACCGGCCTTTTTGGCGGCGGCGAAGATCGCTTGGGCAGCGCGGTCCGCAGTGGCGTGGAAACCACGCTCGGCCAGATTGGCAGCTATTCACAAGAGCAGGAATTTGCCGCCGATGCGGGCGGGATCACCTTATTGCAGGCCGCCGGCTATCGCCCCGCCGCGCAGGCCGAATTTTTAGCGGCGATGGCGGCCAATACTGCTTTGGCGGGCCAGCGCGCCCGTGGTCTGCCCGAATTTGCTGACCACCCCGCCCCTGAAGAGCGGCAATTACGCGCGCTGGCCTTGGCTGGGTCGGCCGATGGCGAGCGGGGTGTTGAACCCTATCTCGCCGCCATCGAGGGCATGAAGTTTGGCCAAAACCAGCGCGGTGGTATTATCCGTGGGCAGGTGTTTTTGCACCCGCAGCTCGGGTTTCAGTTCGAGGCTGCGGCAGGGTTGCGCATTCAAAACGCCGCGCGGCAGATCAATATCCTTGGCCCCGGGCGCGCGACCTTGGTGATGACCGGCGGCACTGGCACAAGTGACCTACTGGGCAGCCTGCAAGCGTGGGCTGCGCAAGTGCCACGCGCCGAGCGCCAAGGGCGTGACTTGAGCAATATGCAGCGGTTGGAGATTAACGGCATGGAAGCCGCTACCGGCACAGTGAACCTGCGCCAGCGTGGCCGGCGCACGACCCTGCGGCTTACGGTGATTCGCTTCAATGGCGGGCTGATCCGCTTTGCCGGCACCACGCCGCGCGGTGATGAGGCCGCGGCGGGCTTGCAGTGGCAAACCGTGCAAAGCTTTGGCCCGCTGGTGGCTGACCCGGCTACACTGGCGCAGCACTACCTTGCCATTCACTATGTTGCGGCTGGAGAGCCAGTGGAAGCCCTTGTGCCGGAGGGCATGAGCGCCGCCGAATTTCGGGTGCTTAACCAGCTTGGCCCGCAACAGGAGCTGCAGGTTGGGCGGGCCGTCAAAACAGTTTCTTTTTGATCTCTTAACCCGAAAATGCAATATTGCCGGAGGATGGGCGTTGTAATACGTGCCAGCACCGCTTAAGTTACGATACACTAACTTAATATAGCCGCATTTTGCCAAGGATTTTACCATGAAACCGCTTGTAAAGCTCATAATTATCACCGTGCCCGTGGTGGTTGCAGGGGCCTTTGTGCTGGGCAATATCGTGGCCAATAAAGCCCCACCCGCCCGCGTAGAGCTGACCGAGCGCGCCACTGCCGTGCGGGTGATTGACGCAGCCGAAATGGAGGTGCGGCCCAGCCTTTCTGGCTATGGCCTAGTGACCCCGAGCCGCACTTATGAGGCCATTGCGCAGGTCGGCGGCACAGCGGAATATGTGAACCCCGCTTTGCGCAAGGGTGAGATTTTGTCGGAAGGCGCATTATTGCTACGACTGTCGCCCGAGGATTTTAACCTCGCGATCGCGCAGGCGCGGGCCAATATTCGCGCCGCTGAGGCCAAGCTGGCGGAGCTGGCGATTTCGGAAGAAAACCAGCAAGCGGCTTTAGCGATCGAGGAGGATGCACTGGCTTTGAAGGCGACGGATCTGGAACGGTCTGAATCGTTGTTTGCGAGCCAAACCATCTCGCAATCGGTGCTTGATGGCGCGCGCTCGGCGCATTTGGCACAAAGCCAAAAGGTGCAGGGCATTCGCAGTGGCTTGGCGCTACTGCCGACCCAACGGGCGGCGCAGAATGAGCAAATTTCGGTATATCGCGCTAGTTTGGCCAGTGCCGAGCTGAACCTTGAGCGCAGCGAAGTACGCTTGCCGTTCGCGGGGCGGGTCTCTGTGGCGACGGTGGAGGAAGGCCAGTTTGTGAAGGCCGGCCAGACCATTGCCAGCTTTGACGGTATCGAGGCCGCCGAGGCGGAAGCGCAGGTTTCGGTGGCGGATCTAAGCCGCCTGCTGGGCGACGCGCGGGCGCAGGCGGGGCTGCTGGTTTTTGACCCTGAAACCATGTCGAGTGTGCTGAATGAACTGGGTATCGAGGCCACGGTGCGGCTGCAACTGGGCAATGACGTGGCCGAATGGCCTGCTACGCTGGACCGGATCAGCAATGTGATTGACCCGAAATCCGGCACGCTGGGCGTGATTGTGCGGGTAGAAAATGCCTATGGCAGCCCGGGGCGGCCGCCGCTCACCAAAGGCATGTTTGTTGAGGTCGAGCTAACCGCCCCCGCCACCACCGGCGTGGTTATTCCGCGTGCGGCGCTTGATCAGGGGCGGGTGCTGCTCGCCGACGCGGAGTCGCGGCTGGTGGTGCATCCGGTGACGCCCGATCTGGTGCAGGGTGATATCGTGTTGGTGAAATCTGGCCTGCCTGCGGGCAGCCGCGTGGTGGTGAGCACGCCGCGTCCGGTTGTTCCGGGCATGTTGCTTGATCTGACCCCCGATGACGCGCTGATGCAACGGCTGGCGGAGGCGGGTCAATGATCCGTTATTTCGCTGGCCACCCGACCATTGCCAACCTGATGATGATCCTGCTCCTCGGGGCAGGTCTTTTTGTGGGGCCAACCCTGTTGCGCGAGACCTTTCCGCGCGCTGAGCCAAATCAGGTCGAGATCAACGTGCCTTACCCCGGATCGCGGCCCGAGGATGTGGAAAGCGCGATTTGTGAGCGTATTGAAAACGCGCTCGATGCGGTTACGGGGATTGCGCGGCAATCGTGCGAGTCCCGCGAAGGCTCGGCACGCGCCGTGGTGGAAATGGTCGAGGGCGGCAATTTTCAGGCGTTTAATGCCGATGTGAAATCAGAAATTGAAGCGATCAATGATTTTCCGGCACGCGCTGAAGCCGCCAAGATTAAACCATTGGGCCAGACCGATTTTGTGGCTTCGGTCGCCATTACCGGCCCCGAAAACCTGACTGACCTGAAGGATTATGCAGAACAGATTCGCACACGTATGCTGCGCTGGGGCGGGATTCCGATTGTGACCATCAAGGGCTTTTCGGCCCGCGAGCTGCATATCGGGCTGGACCCGCAAAAGCTGCAACGCTTCGGAATTTCGGTTTCGGATGTGGCGAAAGCGGTGCAGGCGGGTAGCCTTGATTTGCCCGCTGGCAATATTGAAACCAATGACGAAACCCTGCTGATCCGCGTGGCGGAAGAACGGCGCAGCGTGGCCAGCTTGGGTGATCTTGTGGTGCGCTCCTCGACTACGGGCGGGCAGGTTTCACTTCGGCAAATCGCTGATATTAAAGAGCAATTCTCCACCGAAGACACCAATATTTTGTTTAATGGCGCACCGGCAGCCGTGCTGGATGTTACCAAAACCCCGTCGCAGGACTCGTTGAATGTCATCGCCGCGATCACCGATTTCCTAGAGGCTGAGCGGGCGCAAGCGCCACCCAGTGTAGTGATGGAAATCACCACCGATGGCGCCTCTGTGGTGCGGGAGCGGTTAACCTTGGTAGTGGTTAACGGGCTGCAAGGGCTGGCGCTGGTGTTCGTTGTGTTGTGGTTGTTCTTTGGCTTCCGCTTTGCCTTCTGGGTGGCCATGGGCCTGCCGGTTTCCTTCATGGGCGGCGTGGCCTTGATGGGCATGGTTGGTTACTCGCTCAACCTGATGACAACCCTTGGCTTGCTGATTGTGATCGGTTTGTTGATGGACGATGCGATTGTGATTGCGGAAAATATCGCCGCCCGTCGTGAAAAGGGCGATAGTCCACTGGAGGCCGCGGTTAACGGGTCCAGTCAGGTTTTTCTGAACGTGTTGGCCTCCTTTGCCACCACCGCCATGGTGTTTGGCTCGCTGGCCTTTCTGAGCGGCAACCTCGGGTCCGTGCTTAAGGTGGTGCCGGTGGTGATGTTGTTTGTGCTGGCGGTTTCGCTGGTCGAGGCGTTTTTGATATTGCCGCACCATTTGGTGCATACGCTGGAGCATAAAGCCAAAGATGGCGGGATGCGCCACCGCGTCGATCTCGCCATGAAATACACGACCGAGCATATCATCGGCCCTGTGGTCGATATTGCCATCAAGTTCCGCTATTTCACCGCAGGGCTAAGCATTGCGGTGCTGCTGGTGGCTGTCGCCATGCTGGCGGGCGGGTTTATTAAATTCACGGCCTTCCCTGAGTTGGATGGCGATACCATTGTGGCACGGGTGCTCTTGCCTCAAGGTACGCCTTTAGCGCGCACAGAGGGCGTGATCGCACGGCTGGAAGATGGGTTGGTGGTGATTAATGACCAGCTAGAGCAGCCAGAGGGCCAAGATCTGATTCGCAACGTCACCGTATCTTACGGGGTGAACCGGGACGCCTTTGAAAGCGGCTCCAATGTGGCGACAGTGAGTGTTGACCTGCTGCCCTCCGAAATTCGCAATATGCGCCCCGATGCGATTATGGCCGCATGGCGCGCGGCTGTGGGGCCCGTGCCGGATGTGATCTCGCTGAAATATGCCGAGGCCACCATCGGGCCTGCGGGCATCGCGATTGACCTGCGCCTGCATGGTGATGATCTCGATATGATGAAAGCCGCAAGTTTGGAGCTGCAAGACTGGCTCTGGAAATATGACGGCGTGACCTCGGTGCTGGATGACCTGCGCCCGGGAAAGCGGGAATTGCAAATCACGCTGACCGATGCGGCTGGCCCGATGGGGATAACCGCAGCGGCGATCGCCGACCAGCTCCGTGCCGCCTATCTCGGGACCACGGTCAGCGAAATGCTGGTCAACGGGCAGTTGCTTGACGTGAGCGCCCAGCTGAGCGCAGCGACGAGTTTTGAGCAGTTCGACGACTTCATCATCACCCGCGCCGATGGCAGTTTTGTACCGCTTTCCTTGGTGGCCGACGTGACCTACGGCCAAGGCTACAACCGGATCAACCGCGAAGACGGTGTGCGGACGTTGACCGTGCAAGGCACGATTAATGCCAGCATTGCCAATGCGAATGCGATTGTTGGCGATACATTGGCCAACTTCGTGCCGGAGTTGGAGGCGAGGTATCCGGGCCTGAGTATCGGCATTGAAGGCCAGCGCGCCGAGGCGACGATCACACAAAAATCTATGGTCAAGGGCTTCGGCATCGGGCTTATGGGTGTGTTCCTGCTCCTCAGCTTCCTGTTCCGCTCCTATATCGAGCCGCTGGTGGTGATGCTGATCATCCCGTTCTCGCTGATCGGCTCGATCTTTGGCCATATGGCGATGGGGCTGGATTTTTCTATGCCCTCGATGCTGGGCTTCGTGGCGCTGGCCGGGGTTGTGGTGAATAACTCGATCCTGTTGGTGGATTTTGTGAAGCATGAGCACGGCGGCAGCAAAACCGTAGCGGAAGCGGCGGCGAAGGCGGCACGGGCACGCTTCAGGGCGATCTTCCTGACCTCGCTAACCACGGTGGCGGGCCTGCTTCCGATCCTCACCGAAACCAGCCTACAAGCGCAAATCCTGATTCCACTGGTCGCGAGCCTGGTGTTTGGCTTGTCGGCTTCCAGCTTAATCACGCTGTTTGTGCTCCCCGCCTTCTACGCGATCCTCGATGATTTCGGCCTGAGCACTTTGGCGCGGGAGCGGAGAGCGGCGCAGCAGGCATAGCAATATGTTGCAGCGTGGCACATGCGCCGCGCTGCAACGCTGGCGCGTGCGAGATGCGCAAAGGGTAAACCCTGTGCCGCCAGACCACACCTGACAAGCGCTTTTGGGCTGGACAGCGAGGCCCGAAGCAGGCTTAAAAGAAGGCCAGCAAATCAGGAGTCTCCCATGGCCGCCAAAATTCCAGCAACCGTTATTACCGGCTTTCTCGGTGTGGGAAAAACCACGCTGGTGCAGCACTTGCTGGCCAACGCAAATGGTAAGCGCTTGGCCTTAATCATTAACGAATTCGGCGATCTTGGTGTGGATGGCGACATCGTAAAAGGCTGCGGCATTGAGGGCTGTGAAGATGACGATGTGCTGGAGCTTTCCAACGGTTGCATTTGCTGCACCGTGGCCGAGGACTTCATTCCTGCCATGGAAAAGCTGATCAACCGCGCTGAGCCGCCCGACCATATCGTAATCGAAACCTCCGGCCTTGCTCTGCCGCAACCCTTGGTGCGGGCCTTTAACTGGCCTGAAATCCGCAATCGGGTGACCGTTGATGGCGTGGTCACGGTGGTTGATAGCGCCGCCGTGCAAGCGGGCCGTTTTGCCCATGACGAAGCGGCGATTGACGCCCAGCGGCAGGGCGATGAAATGCTCGACCACGAAACCCCGCTTTCGGAGCTGTTTGAAGACCAGCTTGCCTGCGCCGATATGATTATCCTCAACAAAACCGACCTGCTGACCGCCGAGGAAGCCACCGCCCTTGAGGCCAAGCTCAAAGCCGAAGCCCGCGCTGGCGTGCAGTTTGTGAAAGCCCAGATGGGGGCGGTTAGCCCTGCCACGCTGTTGGGCCTCGGCGTAGGGGCTGAAAGCGATATGGCCGATCGCCACGCGCACCATCATCACCATGATGACGGTGATGATCACCACCATGACCACGACCACGACGATTTCGAAACCTTCCAGCTCGAACTGCCCGCGATTGCCGATGCCGACAGCTTTATCGATCGCATCAAGCAGGTGATCATTGACCATGATATCCTCCGCCTCAAGGGCTTTGCCCAAGTGGGCAGCAAGCCGATGCGCTTGGTTATTCAGGCCGTCGGCCCACGGGTCGATACCTATTTTGACCGCCCGCTTACAAGCTCCGAAAAGGGTAAAACCATGCTGGTGGTGATCGGCCAAGCGGGGCTGGATGAGGGCGCGATCAAGGCCGCGCTTAAGGGCTAACCATGCACCTGCTGCAAGCTCAAGCTGGCGAAATAACCGATGGCACCGAGCCGGTGGACCTTGGTCAATCGCCTGCCGATGTGATCGTAATTTCCGCCGCCGATACCGAGCTTGCGGGGCTGTCAGAAGCCTATGGTAACCTCAGTGATGGCCCGCAATCCCTGCGGCTCGCCAGCCTAGGCCACCTTGCGCACCCGTTCACCATTGATAAATACCTCGACGACACCGCCACTAAAGCGCGGCTGGTGATTATCCGCGCTCTGGGCGGCGCGGCCTATTGGCCCTATGGCATGGAGCAGTTTTCGATCCGCCTGCGCGCCGCGGGCGTGGCCTTGGCGGTGCTGCCCGGCGATGATAAACCCGATGCCGAGCTGCGCAACCTTTCGACTATTAGTGATGCTGATTACGACGCCCTCTGGGCCTATCTCGTGGAAGGTGGGCCGGAAAACAACGGCAATTTTTTGCGTTATACGCGGCATATGCTCGGCGATGGCACGGCCCCGATGGCGGCCAAAACCTTGCTGCGGGCGGGGGTGTATGTGCCCGCCGTTGCCGAAGGGTCGGTGGCAGCCTTGCGCACGTCGCTATGGGTCGAAGGCCAGCCAACCGTGGCTGTGGTGTTCTACCGCGCGTTGGTGCAGGGGGCGGGGCTGCACCCGATAAACCGCCTGATCAAGACGCTGAGCCGCAAGGGGCTGAACCCGCTGCCCATCTTTGTGGCCTCGCTGAAAGACCCGCTTTCGGTGGCCACGTTGCAAGGCATTTTCGCAGAGGCCCCCCCCGCCGTGGTGCTCAACGGCACCAGCTTTGCAGTGTCTTCCCCCCAGCAAGGCGGCGCACAAAACCCACCGACACCGCTGGATGCCACCGGCGCGCCGGTGTTCCAGATCGTGTTTGCCGCGGGCACCGAGGCGGCGTGGGAGGAAAGCACGGGAGGCCTTTCCGCCCGCGATATTGCCATGAATGTGAGCCTGCCGGAGCTGGATGGCCGCGTGCTGACTCGCGCCGTTAGCTTCAAAGGCGAGGCCTATTTTGACGAGGCCACCGAGTGCCTGATCACCGCCTACCGCGCCCATGGGGAGCGGATTTCCTTTGTCGCCGAGCTGGCCGCCAACTGGGCGCGGCTTGGAGCCACCCCCGAGAGCGCGCGTAAAGTGGCACTGGTGCTGGCGAATTACCCAAACAAAGACGGGCGCTTGGCCAACGGGGTGGGGCTGGATACGCCTGCCGCCACCGTGGGGGTGCTCAAGGCGCTGGCGCTGGCGGGGTATCGCACGCGGAACCTGCCGGAAGATAGCGCTGATCTGATGGACCGCATCCTCGCTGGCCCGACGAATTGGCTGACCGATCGTGCCAGCCGCTTAGGTGGCGAGCGCCTGAGTATGGCCGATTACCAGATTGATTATGGCCAACTGCCCCATGAGCTGCGCGCCCAAGTCGAAGAGCGCTGGGGGCCACCCGAGGCCGACCCGTTTTTCACGGCGGGGGAGGTGGATTGCGGGCATTTCAGCCTGTCTATCCTGAGCTTCGGCAATGTGGTTGTCGGCGTGCAACCCGCGCGCGGTTATAACATTGACCCGACCGACAGCTACCACTCACCTGACCTTGTGCCGCCACATAACTACTTCGCGTTTTACTTCTGGCTGCGCCACCAATTTCGCGCCAATGCCATTGTGCATATGGGCAAGCATGGCAATATGGAGTGGCTGCCGGGCAAGGCCTTGGCGCTGTCCAACACCTGCCACCCCGAGGCCACCCTTGGCCCGACCCCGCATTTCTATCCGTTCATCGTCAACGACCCGGGCGAAGGCACGCAGGCCAAGCGGCGCAGCCAAGCGGTGATCATTGACCACCTCACCCCGCCCCTGACCCGCGCCGAAAGCTATGGCCCGATGCGCGACCTTGAGGCGCTGGTGGATGAATATTACGAGGCGGCAGGGGTGGACCCTCGGCGCACAGGCGTTTTGCGCGAGGAGATTCTGAACCTGAGCCGGACGTCACGGCTGGACGAGGAAGCAGGGGTGGATTGGCAGGCGGGCGATGACAGCGCCTTGGGGGCGATTGATAATTACCTGTGTGAGCTGAAGGAAAGCCAAATTCGTGATGGGCTGCATGTGTTTGGCGAGGCCCCAACGGGGCGGCTGGCGGAGGACCTGATCGTGGCGCTGACACGGGTGCCCCGCGGGGCTGGCACGGGGGGCGATGCCTCGCTCATTCGCGCCTTGGCCGATGATTTGCAGCTTAGCTTTGACCCGCTGGATTGCGACATGGGCGCGCGTTGGGAGGGGCCAAAGCCCGAGGCGTTGGCAGGGGGCATTTGGCGCATCACGGGTGACACGGTGGAGCGGCTGGAGGCTATGGCTTCAAAGCTGGTGGCGGGCGCGGATTGTCCTGCGGATTGGCCAGCTACCAGCGCGGTGCTGGCCGAAATCGAGGCCCACGTGCGCCCTGCGGTGGCGGGCTGCGGGCCTGCGGAAATTGGTGCGTTGCTCAAGGGGCTGTCGGGGCGGTTTGTGCCGCCCGGCCCTTCGGGTGCGCCTACGCGCGGGCGGCTCGATGTGCTGCCTACGGGCCGGAATTTTTATAGCCTCGATAGCCGCAGCTTGCCCACGCGGACAGCGTGGAAGCTGGGCTGGAAATCGGCCAGCCTGCTGATCGAGCGGCACCTGCAAGAGGCGGGCGACTGGCCCCGCGCGCTGGTGCTCACCGCATGGGGCACCGCCAATATGCGCACGGGGGGCGATGATATTGCCCAAGCCATGGCCCTGATCGGTGTGCAGCCGGTGTGGGATGACAACAGCGCGCGGGTGACCGGCTTTGAGGTGTTGCCGATGAGCGTGCTCGGGCGGCCGCGGGTCGATGTGACCCTGCGGATTTCCGGCTTTTTCCGCGATGCCTTTCCAGCGCAGATCGACCTGCTCGATAGCGCTATGCGCGCGGTGATGAAGCTTGATGAACCCGAGGACGAGAACCCGCTGGCGGCGCGGTATAAGGCGGAAGTCGCGAACCTCGGCGAGGCCGCAGGGGCGCGGATATTCGGGGCCATGCCGGGGGCATATGGCGCGGGGTTGCAAGCGCTGATTGATGAGCGGCTGTGGCAGGATAAGGCCGATTTTGCAGAGGCCTACCTTGCGTGGGGTAGCTTTGCCTATGGCAACGGGGCCGAGGGCGCGGGGGCGCGTGGGGCCTTAGAGGCGCGGCTGAAACGGGCGGATATCGTGGTGCAGAATCAGGATAACCGCGAGCATGATATTCTGGACAGTGACGATTATTACCAGTTTGAGGGCGGCGCGGCGGCAGCAATAGAGGTGCTCAGCGGGCAAGCGCCCACTAGCTATCACCCCGACCATTCCCGCCCTGAGCGCCCCGTAATTCGCACCCTGCAAGAAGAGATGAACCGCGTGGTGCGGTCCCGCGCCGTGAACCCGAAATGGATAGCCGGCGTCAAACGCCACGGCTACAAGGGCGCGTTTGAAATGGCGGCGACGCTGGATTATATGTTCGCCTTTGCCGCCACCACCAACGCGGTATCAAACCACCATTTTGATATGGTTTATGCGGCCTATATAGAAGATGACGACACGCGCAGCTTTATTGAGGGGGCCAATCCGGCAGCGCTGGCCGAAATGGCCGCGCGGTTTGAAGAGGCGATTGAGCGGGGCATGTGGCAGCCTCGGAGCAACTCGGCGAAGGCGGTGCTGGCAAATTTGGTGGGGTAGAACCCCACCCTACGGTTGGCGCGCCTGCAATTCGCTGACCGTGACGAAGGTGAAGCCTTTGTTGGTGAGGGTTTGCAGAATGCGGGGCAGGGCGCGGACCGTGCGGCCAACGAAGCTGTGCATCAGGATGATCATGCCCGGGCGGGCGCGCGAGGCGGCGCGCAGGATTTTGGCGCTGCTTTGGGCTTTCCAGTCGTTGGTGTCTAGGTTCCATAAAATCGGTGATATGGCACGATGGCGGCAACGCGGGGGCTGTAGCTGCCATAGGGCGGGCGAAAAACCAGTGGGATGATGCCGCCCGATGCCGGAGCAATGGCGGCGTTGGTGCTTTCAATTTCGGAGATAATCTGGGCTTCGCCAAGGCGCGGCGTCGGAGTGTGGGTCCAGCTATGGTTGCCTAGCTAGTGGCCTTCAGTGGCCATGCGGGCCACCACTTCAGGGGCTTTGCTGACGTTTTTACCGATCAGAAAAAAGCTGGCGTGGGCTTGGTAGGCGGCGAGGACGTCAAGGACGGTTTCGGAGTTGCCATTGGGGCCACCGTCAAAGCTGAGCGCGACGCAGCGCAGAGCGGTGCAATCGGGGCTTCGGGGCGGGGGGTGCAGCCAAAGAGGACGGCAATGAAAGGGGCCGTTAAAAAAATACGCATAGGGCGATCATATGGGAGTGGTGCCGAATAGCCAGCGGCAAAGTGTTTGTAGGGGAGGCTTTGCCTCCCCTCGCGGCATGCGTTGCCCGCCTCCAGAGTGTTTTTCAAAATAGAAACTAGAGGGACTCTTGGGCTTGTAGCGACATTTGGTGACTGTCTTTATCACTATCCGCAAACCATTTCAGCTCATCACGCAGCGAGACCACCGAACCGATAATGATCAGGGCGGGGCCTTTTATGCCGGAGGTGACGACATTTTCAGCGATGGTGCTGAGGTCTCCGGTGACCACGCGCTGGGTGGCGCGGGTGCCGTTATCAACCACGGCGGCGGGGGTGGTCGGGTCTAGCCCGCGCTTTATGAATTGCTCCGAAAGGATGCCGACAGAGCCGAGGCCCATGTAAACCACCACGGTTTGGTCGGGGCGCACCAAGCGCTCCCAGTCGAGGTCAAGTATCCCATCACGGCCATGGGCGGTGATGAGGACGCAGGATTGGGCGTGGTCGCGGTGGGTGAGCGGGATGCCGGCGTAAGAGGCGCAGCCGGAGGCCGCCGTGATGCCGGGGATGACTTGGAAAGGGATTTTGTTTTTGGCGAGGAGCTCCAGTTCTTCGCCGCCACGGCCAAAGATGAACGGGTCGCCGCCTTTTAGGCGCAGGACGCGTTTGCCCTGTTGGGCCAGCTCGACCATAAGTTCGGAGATTTCTTCCTGCACCATGGCGTGTTGTTGCGGGGCTTTGCCCACATAAACCCGCTCGGCGTCGCGGCGCACCAAGGTCATGATTTCGTCTGACACGAGGCGGTCAAACAGCACCACATCGGCGCGTTGCATGATGTGCAGGGCGCGGAAGGTGAGGAGGTCGGGGTCTCCGGGACCGGCGCCGACGAGGAAAACCTCGCCGATCTGGGCGGATTTTGCGCCGGTGACGGCGGCGTCGAGGTCTGCCAATAGGCGGGCGCTGGCTTTTTCTTCGTCGCCCGCGAGGAAGTGGTCTCCGACTTGGCCCTCAATGGTGTTTTCCCAGAAGCGGCGGCGGGATTCGGTGCTTGTGAGGCGGGCCATCACGCGGTCGCGGAAGGTGCCCACAAAAGCGGCGAGGCGGCCATAGGCGGCGGGGAGCATGACCTCGATGCGGGCGCGCAGGATGCGGGCGATGACGGGCGCGTTGCCGCCTGACGAAATGGCGACCACCAGCGGGGAGCGGTCGACGATGGAGGGGGTGATGAAGTCGCAGTATTTGGTCACGTCGGCGACGTTGACCAGCACGCCTGCGGCTTTGGCCATTTCATAAAGGCGCTTGTCGCGGGCTTCGATCTCGCTAGCCCCGTAGGCGACCACGGCCCCGTCAAAATCCGCTGGCTCGGGGGCGCGCAAGTGGTGGGTGACGTTCGGGTGGTCGCGCAGGGTGCGGAACTCGTCCGACATATCGGGGCAGAACACATGCACATTGGCACCGGCTGAAAGCGCGCGCTCCACGCGGCGGGCGGCGGGGGTATTGCCGCCGTCTACCAGCACTTTTTTGCCTTTGACGTCGAGGAAAATCGGGAGGTGGTCCATGATCTGGCGCTTTCTATAGTGTAGGGGCGGTCTATGCGCCTTGTTTTTCGGCCCAGGCCAGCATTTGTGCGCCCATGGCCTTGGCCTGCTCGGGGCCGATATCCACCGCCGTAATGCGGTGGCCTTCGCGGATGGTCAGGCGCAAAAGGTGCATGCCGCTTTCGTATTCATGATCGTGCAACGAGGCCTTGCGCGTATAGGGCAGGTCGTATTTCTCGATCAGGGTCATGTCCTCAATCCCCATAATGCACACCCCGTGTAAAGGCGGCTTCCAGAATCCACTCCCATTTTTTCGGGGTGTTTTTATAGTCCGGCTTTACGTCGAATTCGATGAACATCTCGCCTGATTCGCCGGCATGGGCCACAAGGCGCTCCAGCTCTTTAAAGTTATCCACCTCGGGGTGGCCGATGATCAGGTCACTTAGCTTGGCCATGATTTTCTCCCTTATAATCTGTTGTTGAACCGGACGCGATACAGCATGCGCTGGCTGCTTCCGGTATCGGCATCCGGATCAAATGCGGTCCGGTTATGCAATGTGTTGTTGTTGAGTATACCCTGACCGGGCCGCAAAGTAAGAGTGTGCAGATAGTCGCGCTCTGATTCCAGTAATTCTTGCAGCAGGGCGGCGGCTTTTTTTGTGGCCTCGTCCTTCCAGCTAATCGAGCGGGTGCGGGCGGTGTAGCGCATGATGAGCTTGCCATCCTCTATAAAGAAGACCGGCCCGATGCTGACAGGGCGCACGGTGCCATCGGACTCGGGGGATTCAGGGATGGTCATCGCGGCGGGGTCCATCAGCAGCGCCACCGCCTCGGGGCTGGCGTCTCGCAGGCGGATATAGGCGATCTCGTTGTCGATGATCTGGCTTTGGCCGCCGATATCGGCTTGGCGCACACAGTGCAGCACAAAGGCGCGGATGGTGTCGGCTTCGCTGTTATAATAGCCGTCTGTGTGCCAGTTCATGGCTTTGCGGGAATAGGGGATGAAGCCGCGCTGGTGCTCGGCCATGGAAACCTTGAGCGCCACCACGCCGTTATTGCCGGCCGAGCGGTGAGCCTCGGCGACGCGCAAACCGAAGGCATCGGTGAAGCGGCGCAGCTCGGCCCCGACCTCGGTTTCATCGGCGCTGTAGTGCTCGGCTTGGTAAATAGCGAAGTTTGATTCGCCGAGTTGCGCCAGAATCTCTTTTTTCTCTGGCTCTGTTGGCTGCGACAGATCGCCCACCTTCAGCACAGGCATGGCCCCCGCGCGAGGCGAGTTGGCCAATTTGCTGCGGCGCCACGCCGCATAGGCCTCTAAGTTGTTCAAATCGAACGCGTCTGAAAAATGCGACAAATCGACCCCGTTTTCTGTGTTTTTGTTCATAATTTCCAACTATACTTGGGTTTTATCCAGTGTATCCCTTGGTTTATCTTGGTATGCCCGCGTGGGCCTGATCTTTTGCTTTACATTCCATTATCGAAATATATAGATTTAACGCAGGATCATGCAAATGGTTTCCAACAGCCGCTATAGTTTACCCTTTTGGTAGGGAATGTGCTATAGATGGGGCGGGTGAGCAGCCGGTCAAGAGCTGCGGAGGCCAATGAAACGAAGATACGCTAGCGCAAGGGAGATATTGCAATGAAAGACGGCGAAAACAAAAATGACGGTGATCAGGCCGGTGTGCACGCAACACCGATGCTCGACCAACTCGAAGATGGCCCATGGCCCAGCTTTGTAACCGGCCTTAAACGGCTGCGGGACACACAAGGCGCAGAATACGCGCCAATGATGAACGACCTGTTGGGCCAGCTCAACCACTCATACGAAACCCGCCGTGGTTACTGGAAGGGCGGCACGCTGTCTGTTCTTGGTTATGGTGGCGGCATTATCCCGCGTTTCTCTGAAGTGGCTGGCGATTTTCCGGCATCAAAAGAGTTCCACACGCTGCGGGTTATGCCGCCTGCGGGCAACCACTATACTACAGACCTTTTGCGTCAGCTTTGTGATATCTGGGAAAAGCACGGCTCTGGCCTTATCGCTTTCCACGGTCAGTCTGGCGACATTATGTTCCAGGGCTGTACTTCCGAAAACGCCCAGAAGGCTTTTGACGAGCTGAACGAGATCGGCTTTGACCTTGGCGGCGCTGGCCCCGCACTGCGGACCGCGATGTCCTGCGTTGGCCATGCCCGTTGCGAGCAGAGCTGCTTTGACGGCGTGAAGGCGCACCGTGGCATCATCAACCGTTTGCTGGACGAAATGCACCGGCCTTCGATGCCATACAAGTTCAAGTTCAAGTTCTCGGGCTGTGGCAATGACTGTGTAAACGCTATCCACCGGGCTGACTTTGCGGTGATCGGCACATGGCGCGACGATATCAAGATTAACCAGGAGAAGGTTAAAGAGCATATCGCTGAAAAAGGCCGTAAATACACCATTGATACTGTGGTTTCCATGTGCCCGACCCGTGCGATTTCGTTGCATGATGACGACACGCTGGAAATTGACAACAGCTCATGTGTGCGCTGCATGCACTGCATCAACGTGATGACCAAGGCGCTTAGCCCGGGTGATGACCGCGGCGCATCTATCATGATCGGCGGCAAGCGTTCGCTGAAAGTGGGTGACCTTATGGGCACCATGATCAAGCCTTTCATCAAGCTCGAAACCGAAGAAGATTTCGAAGCGCTGGAAGACTTTGCTGAAGAAGTGATGGAGTTCTTTGCTGACAATGCGCTGGAGCATGAGCGCATTGGTGAGTGCATCGACCGTATCGGTGTTCCGGCTTTCCTTGAGGCGCTGGACATTCCTGCGGATCCGAACATGGTGAACCACCCGACGACTTCGAGCTATGTGCGCACCGACGACTTTGACGTTGAATCGGCCAAGTGGTTCGAGCGTAAAGCTACCGAAGCCGGCATGGTTGTTGACAGCTAAAACGAGCGGTGGGGTGCATAACCCCACCCTACGGATTTTACCCGCGCGGAGCGTATCCAGCGGAATAGGGAGAGAATTATGAACGAGATGAAAGCCAAACCACGGATGCCAGATGAAGTTGGCGTTCCGGACCCAGCACCATTTATGCACCCGCTGAGCGTTAAAAACTACGGCACATGGGATTACCACGACCGCCCCCGCGTTGGTGTTTTGCGCCACGTTGCCAAGTCCGGTGATCAGCTCTGGACGGTGCGCGCCGGCACCCAGCGCCAGATGGACGTTTACACCATTCGCAAGCTTTGTGACATTGGCGACAACTATGCCGACGGTTATGTGCGCTTCACCACCCGTTCGAATATCGAGTATATGGTGGCAGACGAGGCCAAAGTGGCCCCGCTGATCGAAGAGCTTGGCGCGAATGGCTTCCCTGTTGGCGGCACCGGCGCTTCGATTTCGATGATCAGCCACACCCAAGGATGGCTGCACTGCGACATTCCGGGCACTGACGCCTCGGGTGTTGTGAAGGGCCTGATGGACATGCTGCACAGCGAGTTCATCAATGAAGAAATGCCAAACCGTCTGCGGATCACCACCTCTTGCTGCCAGATTAACTGTGGCGGCCAAGGTGACATCGCGGTGAACGTGCAATACACCAAGCCGCCAAAGATCAACCATGATCTGGTTGCCAACGTGTGTGAGCGCCCGGCTGTTGTGGCCCGTTGCCCGGTTGCGGCTATTCGGCCCGCCATGGTAGACGGCAAGCCTTCGCTCGAGATCGACGAGAAGAAATGCGTATGTTGTGGCGCTTGTTACCCACCTTGCCCCCCAATGCAGATCAACGGTGACGATAGCACCAAGATCGCGATCTGGGTTGGCGGCAAGCACTCCAACGCGCGCTCCAAGCCGACCTTCCACAAGCTGGTTGTGGCTAACCTGCCTAACAACGCGCCGCATTGGCCCGAAGTTAACGCTGTCGTGCTCAAGATCGTGAAAGCTTATAAGGCCGACGCGAAGCATTGGGAGCGCATGGGCGAGTGGATCGAGCGTATCGGCTGGAACCGTTTCTTTGAAATGACCGAGCTGGCCTTCACCAAGCACCACATTGATACGTGGACCGGTGCGCGCAAGACCATGAACCAGTCTGCTCACGTTCACTTCTAGGGGCTTAGAGATGAAATTCGGAATCGTAGTAAGTGAAGGGCCATATACGCATCAAGCGTCTGACTCGGCCTATAACTTTGTTAAAGCCGCGCTGGCCACTGGCCACGAGGTAAGCCGTGTGTTCTTTTATCATGACGGGGTGAATGTGGGCACGCGCCTATCCATTCCGCCCCAGGATGACCGCCAGATACAGGAGCAATGGTCTGCTCTGGCAAAAGAGCACGAGCTTGATCTGGTGATCTGCATCGCCGCGGCGCAGCGCCGTGGCTTGCTAGACCAGAACGAGGCGGATCGGCAGGGCAAAGACGCGAATAACATCGCGGAGGGGTTCCGGATTTCTGGCCTCGGCCAGTTGATCGAGATGGGCATTCAGGCTGATCGCACGATCACATTTGGCGACTAGGAGGATATTATGAGTGATGTAAAAAAATTCCTCTACGTGAATCGCAAAGCGCCTTATGGCACGATTTACGCACAGGAAGCGCTGGAAGTGGTGCTGATCGGTGCGGCGTTTGATCAGGATGTCTCACTGGCATTTTTGGATGACGGCGTGTTCCAGCTCACCAAGGGGCAAGACACAAAAGATGCGGGCTTGAAGAACTTCTCACCCACATTCCGTGCGCTCGGTGACTATGAAGTCACCAAGCTCTACGTGGAACAGGAATCGCTTGATGAGCGTGGCCTGACATTGGATGACCTTCAGGACATTCAGTATGAGGACGAAGATGACGACTATAACGAAAAGCCGTCTATCATCGTGGTTTCACGCGCACAAATGGCTGACGTAATGGCCGATCAAGACGTTGTCTTGAGCTTTTAAGGGGAATAATATGTCTACTTTACATACAGTTAACAAATCCCCGTTTCAGAACCAAACCCTGATTAGCTGCCTTGGGCATGCGAAGCCGGGGGACAGCGTTCTGCTGCTGGAAGATGGCGTTTATGGCGCAATGTCGGGCAATGCGATGTCTGAGGTTGTGGCGGGCATGGGGGCGAATGTGAAGCTCTTTGTGCTTGGCTCTGACGTAACCGCGCGGGGCATTGATGCCGGGCGTGTGGCCGAGGGCATTACCTCGGTAAACTATGAAGAATTTGTGGGCATGGCTGCAAGCTGTGACCGCGTACAGAACTGGCTTTAACGCCCCTTTGGGCAAAATCAAGGAATACGAAAATGGCTGCATATGACGTAAACGGCACTACCGTTGAGCATGACGAAGAAGGCTACATCACCAATCTGTCCGAGTGGACAAAAGAGCTGGCTGATGTGATCGCCGTAGCGGAAGAAGTTGAAATGACCGACGAGCACTGGGCCGTTGTGAACTTCCTGCGTGATTACTACGAAGAATACCAAATTGCGCCGGCTGTGCGGGTTTTGATCAAATCGATCAAAAAATCCATGGGGCCTGAAGTTGGTAACAACAAATACATGTATGAGTTGTTCCCATACGGTCCTGCCAAGCAGGCTTGTAAAATTGCTGGTCTGCCTAAGCCGACCGGTTGTGTGTAACCCACACGCCTAACTCAGATACGATTTTGCCCTTGGCTTGGGAGAAGAGGCCAGGGGCATACCAAAGGGAGGGACTATCGTGATTTCCACGGTATATGCAGTGCTGTTCTATCTAGCCACATTTCTAATGGTGGCCGGCGTCGGGATGAAGGTGTGGAAATACGCCAATACCCCTGTGCCTCTTAACATCGTCGTATCGCCTGCGCCGCGCACAAAGCGCGGTGTGGTTTTCCGGATGTTCCGTGAGGTCATATTTTTTGAAAGTCTGTTCAAATCCAACAAATGGATCTGGCTCTTTGGCTATCTGTTTCACTGGGGCATGCTGATTGTGCTCCTGCGCCACTTCCGCTATTTCACGCTGAATACATGGTGGTGGGTCGAGATCATTAGCCCTATCGGCAAACTCATGGCATTCGCCATGCTGGCCGGCCTGCTGGGGCTCTGGGCGCGGCGCATCTTTCAAGAGCGCATCCGCTACATCTCCAACCCGTCAGACCATCTAATGCTCGCTCTTCTGGTCGGCATCGCTGGCTCCGGCACCCTGATGAGCTATGTGACCCATACCGATATTATCAACGTAAAAGCCTATATGCTTGGTTTGCTACGGTTCCAAATTGGCGAAATGCCTTCGGACCCGATCCTTATGCTGCACCTCGGGCTGGTTGTGATCCTGATGATCATCTTCCCGATCTCCAAGCTGCTCCACGTGCCGGGCGTGTTCTTTTCACCCAGCCGCACCATGGTTGATAACGCCCGCGAAAAACGCCGCGTATCAAAATGGGCGCGTAACCTGCCGCCGCTGCCCGAGGGCATTCCGGCCAAAGAGGAGGCTTAAGACATGGCACCTTTGGACGATAAAAAAGACGTTCCGATGTTTTCGGATTACCCGTCAGAAATTCCGAAAATACAGTGTGGGGCCAGCCTCGACACCGACACCTATAAAGCCTACCCCGAGCATAACGAAGCGCTTGGTTTTCCGGGCGAGCTGATTGATAACTGGCAAGAAGTTGCCATTGCTAAAATCGGAGAACTGGCGAAGAAAAACCGCGCCTTTCAGGTTTACCTCGACGCCTGCGTCAAATGTGGCGCTTGCACCGATAAATGCCACTATTTCCTTGGCACGAGCGACCCCAAAAATATGCCGGTGGCCCGCCAAGATTTGCTGCGCTCGGTTTACCGCCGCTACTATACCTTTGCGGGAAAATACTTCCCGTGGTTGGTGGGCGCACGTGATCTTACCAAAGAAGTGCTGGACGAGTGGTATACCTATTACCACCAATGCTCCCAGTGCCGCCGTTGCTCGGTTGCCTGCCCTTACGGCATTGACACCGCCGAAATTTCAATGGCCGCGCGGGAAATTCTGGATACGGTTGGCGTGGGCCAGAAATATTGCAACGAGATTATTGCCAAGTTGAAAAAGACCGGCAATAACCTCGGGCTAAACCCCAAAGCCTTGCGGGCGACGCTGGAAGACCTTGAGGAAGATCTTGAAGACGAAACCGGTATTCCGGTCAAAATCCCTCTGGATGTGAAGGGTGCCGATGTGCTGCTCATCACCCCGTCGGCCGACTTTTTTGCCGAGCCACATATTGATGGCTTGCTAGGCTACGCCAAGGTGTTCCACTCGGCGGGCGTAAGCTGGACGATCAGTTCTTATGCCTCGGAAGCGGCCAACTTTGGTATGTTTATCGGCTCTTACGAAAACATGCGCGAAGTGAGCTGGCGTATCCGGCAAGCGGCAAAAGACTTGGGCGTGAAGCGGATTATTTTCGGCGAGTGCGGCCATGCGTGGCGGGTGGGTTATAGCTTCCTCAACACGCTGGCAGGGCCGTTTGATTTCTTGGATCAAAACTATCCGATCCCGCAGCATATTCTCGAGTTTACGCTGGACGAGATCGAAAGTGGCAATCTCAAGATTGACAAGTCGAAAAACGACGAACACATCATGACCTATCACGACAGCTGCAACGTGGCGCGTGGCTCGGCCATGGGCCCGAAAGAGGGCGGCCAGTTTGATGTGCCGCGCGCGGTTATTAAAGCTGTGTGCAACAACTTCCATGAGATGGAACGGGATTCAATCCGCGAAAACACCTTCTGCTGTGGCGGCGGGGGCGGGTTGCTAACCGATGATTTGATGGACTTGCGCATTAAAGGTGCCAAGCCTCGCATGACCGCGCTGCAACAAGTGACCGAAGATCACGGCGTGAACAAAATGGCAGCGATTTGCGCCATTTGTAAAACCCAATTTGCCAAGGTGATGCCGAAATACGGCTACGACATGGACTCAATTATGTCCGTTCACCAGTTGGTAGCCAATGCCGTCATCCTTGACGGGCAAGAAACAGATGAGGCCGACCCGGCCGCAGCGGAGGAAACCCCATGAACGATAACAAGCACACATTCAAGCGCTACGACGAGGGCGAGACCCCGAGTGATTGGGATCTGGAAGAGAAGATTTTCCAGCAAGATAAATCCTATAAATGCCCAACATACGTGCATAAAACCGCGCCTTGCTCCGGCTCGTGCCCCTCGGGCCACGATATCCGCGGCTGGCTCGCGATTGCGCGCGGCATGGATAAACCCCCGGTTGAGGGGCAGGCATGGCAGGAATATGCCTTCCATAAAATGACCGAAGCCAACCCGTTTCCGGCCTCCATGGGCCGCGTTTGCCCAGCACCTTGCGAGAGCGGCTGTAACCGCAATGAGGTTGACGACTATGTCGGCATCAACGCGGTTGAGCAATATGTGGGCGACTGGGCCAACGAAAACGGCGTGAAGCTGGTTGAAGCTGGCGCTGACACGGGCTTTAAAATCGCCGTGATCGGTGGTGGCCCTGCTGGCCTTGCCGCGGCATATTTTATGCGCCAAGACGGCCACGCGGTTACGGTTTTTGAAGCCAACGCCAAGCTCGGCGGCATGATGCGCTACGGCATTCCGGGCTACCGGACCCCACGTGATATGCTCGACATTGAAATCGGCCGCATCACCGAAATGGGCGTTGACGTGAAGCTCAACACCAAAATCGGCGTTGATATCACCGTCGCCGCACTGGAAGACGAATATGACGCGATTTTCTGGGCTATTGGTGCTCAAAAAGGCCGCGCGCTGCCGATCCCGGGCTGGGAAGGCACCGAAAACTGCATTGACGGGGTTGAGTTCCTTGACGCCTTTAACAAAGGCTGGGTTGTTGGCACCGCTGAAAAGATCGTGGTTGTCGGCGGTGGTGATACCTCCATCGACGTTGCCTCTGTTGCCCGCCGGTTGGGCCACGTAACCAATGTTGCCAAAACCCAGCATGCCGATGGCACCGTGATTGACTTCACTGCCAAAGACGCCGCCGGCGTTGTGGCACGCGAAGGCATGAAAGCCACGCTGACCTCGCTGTTCCCGATCGAGCAGATGACCGCCGCCGAGCACGAGCGTGAAGACGCCAAGCGTGAGGGCGTGGATATTAAAGGCTCGGTTATGCCGCTGGAAGTTCTCAAGGACGAGAACGGCCGCGCAACGGGCCTGAAGATGTGCGAATGTAAGATGAAGGGCAACGTGCCGGAGGCCATTGAGGGCACCGAGTTCGTTATTGAAGCCGACATCGTCATTGCCGCCATTGGCCAAACCGGCGACTGGGAAGGCATCGAGGGCATTGCCAACGAGCGCGGCTTTGTAGATGTGGAAACCGGCTATAAAGTGAAGGGCAAAGACAAGCACTTCGCGGGCGGCGACATACTCACCCCGCACCTCTTGACCACCGCCATTGGACATGGTCGGGTTGCGGCCGAAACCATTGCCGATTTCCTCGATGATGGCGAGATTTCCAAGCGCCCGAAAATTGATATTGCCAGCTTCAACCTGCTCGAAGAGCTGCACGAGCGTGGCCATGATCCAGCCCCATTCGAGCACCCCGGCGAGCTGCGTGGCACCGATAGTGCAGCCTTTGCGGTGCACAATTACGAAGACCGCTCTGACGGCCAAATCGTGAAGCACACCGAGCTTTATAAGGGCCACTTCCCTTATGTGGCGCGTGAAGTGCGGGACGAAGTGCGCATTGAGGGCGACAACGTGCTCGGTAACTTTGAAGAGCGCATCATCGCGTATTCCGAGGAGCAAGCCCAGAAAGAGGGTGAGCGCTGCATGTCTTGTGGCATGTGTTTCGAGTGCGACAACTGCGTGATTTACTGCCCGCAGGATGCCGTTTCCCGCGTTAAGAAAAATGACCGCACCTTGGGCCGCTATGTGGAAACCGACTACACCAAATGTATCGGCTGCCATATTTGCGCCGATGTTTGCCCAACTGGCTATATCCAGATGGGCCTTGGAGGCTAACATGAAGAAGCTGCTTGTATCTGTGCTGATGTTGGCAGCACTTCTGGTTTCCCCCAGCTTTGCACAAGGGTTGTTGCCAAACATCCCGACCGCACTGGGGGAGCCTCACCCTGAGGGCAATGAATATTGGCGGATCAACCATCCGGCACTCTTGAGCCATAGCCGAGACCAAACGGTGATCGACGGCTTGCGCGATGTCGATGCCTCGATCAAAACCTGCGTGGCTTGCCACGCGGTTGAGGGGCCAGACGCGGCCCCGGTCACCATCGAGTCCCCTGATCACACATGCCGGACCTGCCATGATTTCGTCGCCGTGAAAATTGATTGCTTCCAGTGCCACAATTCACGGCCAGAAGAGGCCGATTGGTCTGCTGTATTGCCAAGCCTTGGCGGCACACCAGATACTTTGCGCGCCTATTTAGAGAGGATTTCACAGTGATAATCCCCACCACAGAAAAAGGCGCCGAGATCTCGCGCCGCGACCTGCTGAAAAAAGGCGGGGCTATGGCCACCGTCACCCTGGCACCCGGCGTTACGCTTATGGCCTTTGGTGGCAAAGCTTCGGCTGACGGCCTTAAGCAAGGTGCCCGTTGGGGCTTGTTGATCGACGCAGGAAAATGCCCCGAAGATTGCTCGGCCTGCGTTTCCGCCTGCTCCACCGAGCATGGCTGGGAAAACAACGGCCTGGACACAGACCCGCAATGGATCCGCAAAGTAACTCTGCGCGAGAAATCCACGGGCCGTGAAAATTCACTGCCGGTTATGTGCCAGCATTGTGATGAGCCACCCTGCGTAGATGTTTGCCCCACCGGAGCCTCATTCAAGCGCGAAGACGGCATTGTGCTGGTCAACCGCCACACTTGCATTGGCTGCCGCTATTGCATGATGGCCTGCCCGTTCAAGGCGCGTTCTTTCGTGCATGAACCGGTTACCGACCAGCGCACCACCACGCCCCGTGGCAATGGCACGGTTGAGGGCTGCAACATGTGTGTCCATAAAATCGACCGTGGCGACGGCACCACCGCTTGCGTGGAGGCCTGCCAAGCCACCGGCAATAACGCGATGATGTTCGGGGACCTTAACGACCCTGAAAGCGATATCGCCAAAGCCGTGTCCACGTATGCCAGCGTAGAGCTTCGCGCCGATCTCGGCCTGAATCTCGGCGTGCGCTACCAGAATATTTAGGGGACCAGCATGGAAAAGATTACCTATCGCGAGCTAAGATCTACCCCCAAAGTTTGGGGTGTTATGGCGCTTTGCGCCGCTTTTGTAGCGGCAGCCGGCGGCGTGGTGCTTTATGTAGAGCACTACGGCCACATTGTAACCGGCATGAATAATCAAGTGGTGTGGGGCTTGCCGCACGTGTTTGCGATCTTCTTGATTGTGGCCGCATCTGGGGCGCTCAATGTGTCGTCTATCGGCTCGGTGTTTGGCAAAATGGCCTATAAGCCGGTGGCGCGCTTGGCCAATGTGCTGGCCGTGGCGCTGCTCATGGGCGGCCTTGCCGTGCTGGTGCTTGACCTCGGGCGGCCAGACCGCCTGATTATGGCGATGTATACCTACAACTTCACCTCGATTTTCGCATGGAACATCCTGCTGTATTCCGGCTTCATGGGCGTTGTGGCGATCTATCTCTACACCTTGATGGCCCGCGGCATGAACCCGCGCTACCTGAAAGCCGCCTCGTTGCTGGCCTTCCTGTGGCGCTTGGCGCTAACCACTGGCACAGGCTCGATTTTCGGCTGGCTCGTGGCCCGCACCGCTTACGATAGCGCCATCATGGCCCCCATGTTTATTGCCATGTCGTTCTCCTTTGGCATGGCTATGTTTATGCTGGTGATGATCCTGACCACAAGCATTACGCGGCGGGTATACTCGCCCGAGCTGCGCACCCGCCAAGCCCGTTTGTTGGGTGTGTTTGTGGCGGCCGTTATGTATTTCGTGATCGTGCACCATCTCAGCAATATCTACCTCGCCAAAAAAGGCGCGTATGAAAGCTGGATCCTGCTCAATGGCGGCATTTACACACTGCTTTTCTGGGTCGGCCAAGTGCTGATTGGTGGCATCATCCCTATGGTTCTGCTTTTCCACCCCAAGATTGATGTCAAAAAGGGCTATGTGCTTTTGGCGGCCTTCCTGGTGGTGCTCGGCGGGCTGGTGCAGCTTTACGTGATCGTGGTTGGCGGCCAAGCCTTCCCGCTGGAAATCTTCCCCGGTTTTGAAGTTTCATCGAGCTTTAGCGATGGTGTGGTGAATGAATACACCCCCACCCTGCTGGAACTGGTCCTCGGCTTCGGCGGCATTGCCCTCGCACTGATGATCACCGGCCTTGCGATGAAATTTTTGCGGATTGTGCCCGAGAACCTTTCGGATGATAATGTAGACCCTGCCTTGCTGGCAGACTAACTTTCCGGAGGCTCTATGAAGCTGCACCCCTTCGCCAAATTCGTGGCCATCCTTGGCCGTGGCAAAACCAAGCAACGCGCGCTTTCCTTTGAGGAGGCGCGCGAAGCCATGTCTATGATCCTGCGCGGCGAGGCCGAGCCAGAGCAGATCGGTGCCTTCCTGATGCTGCTGCGCCTGAAGGAAGAAGCGCCAAGCGAGATTGCGGGCTTTACCCAAGGCACGCGGGATGTGCTGGATCTGCCCGATACGATGCCCGAGGTCGATATCGACTGGCCGTCTTACGCGGGCAAACGGCGGCAGCTGCCATGGTTTCTGCTATCGGCGTTTTTGCTGGCTCAGAACGGCACGCGCGTAATGATGCACGGGGCCTCCGAGCACACGCCGGGGCGGGTCTATACCGACGACGTGTTGCGCAGCCTGGGCTTCCCGATTGCGGGGTCTCTGGCCGAAGCGGCCACGCATGTTAACGCGCGCAATTTCGGTTACACCACCCTCAAGGTGCTTTCGCCCAAGCTAGATGAGCTGATGAACCTTAAGCCGCTTCTTGGCCTGCGCTCGCCGGTGAACAGCTTTTCCCGCATGGTCAACCCGTTTGACGCACCCGTGCAGCTGGTCGGTATTTTCCACCGTGGCTTTATGGATATCCACACCGGAGCGGCGGCCATCCATGGCCAGCCCGTGTGCTCCGTGTTTCGTGGCGAAGGTGGCGAGGTTGAGCGACGGCCCAATAAGCCAACCCAAGTTGGCACCACCGCTGACGGCGGTGAAATGGTGCTGGAAACATGGCCGCAACTCCTGTCAGAAGGCCACGCCCCCCCGGATGAGGATATGGATATCTCCGGCCTTACCGCCCTGTGGAAAGGCGAAATGGACAGCGACTATGCCGTCGCCTCCGTCACCGGCACCCTTGCCATTGCGCTGAAATCACTGGGAAAGGCCGACAGTATGGCGGCCGCGCAAGCGCTGGCTGAAGAGATGTGGGCGGGCCGAGACCGTGATTACTTGCCACTGAAGGCCTGAGGCCATGCCCCGGTTTTTTATCTCGGCGGCCCATAAGTCTTCCGGCAAAACCGTGGTGTCCACGGGGTTGGCGGCAGCGCTGAGCCAAAGCCAAGACGTGCGCAGCTTCAAAAAAGGGCCAGACTATATAGACCCGATGTGGCTAGGCGCGGCCAGCGGCTCCCCCTGCTATAACCTCGATTTCAACACCATGCCCGAGGCCGAGCTGCTGGCCCTCTATACCAGCCGCGCGCGCGGCGATATTGCCCTGATTGAAGCCAATAAAGGCCTTTATGACGGCGTGGCGCTGGATGGGTCTGATAGCAACGCGGCGCTGGCCAAACTCCTGAAATCCCCGGTGGTGCTGGTAATCGACACCGTCGGCACGACCCGCGGCATCGCGCCCTTGCTGGTGGGCTACCAAGCGTTTGACCCTGACGTGAACATCGCAGGGGTGATATTAAACAAGGTCGGTGGGCCACGCCACGAGGCCAAGCTGCGGGCGGCGGTTGAGGCCTACACTGATATTCCAGTCATCGGCGCGATTGGCAAACATGCCGAACTAGAGATCGGTGAGCGGCATTTGGGGCTGACCACGCCCGAGGAAACCGGCGCTTTCAAGGCGATGATAGCGCGAATTGGCGAGATCGTTGGCGAGTCGGTGGATATTGAGGCGCTGCGCCGAATCGCGACTACGGCACCAGAATTGGTGGCCCCTAAGCCGCCGTGCATCGAAGCTGGCCCAGCGGTCAAAATTGCCATCGCGCGTGATACCGCTTTTGGTTTTTACTACGCCGATGACCTGGACGCGCTGGAAGCCGCAGGGGCCAAGCTGGTGTTTTTTAACGCGATCACCGATGCGCGGCTGCCAGACGCCGACGGGTTGTTCATTGGTGGTGGCTTCCCTGAAACCCAGATGCAAAAGCTGGAAGCCAACAGGGCGTTGCGTGCTGATATTAAAGCAAAAATCGAGGCTGGCTTGCCGACCTATGCTGAATGTGGCGGGCTGATGTATTTGTGCGAAACGCTGAGCTGGCATGGCGAAACCCGCCAAATGGTCGGGGCCGTAGCTGGCGATGCCGTGATGAACGCGCGGCCGCAAGGGCGGGGCTATACCCGCATGAAAGCCCTTGGTGGTATGTGGGAAGCTGGCACCGAGGTGCTGGCGCATGAGTTCCATTATGCGCGGGTGGATAACCTGCCTGACAACACCAAATTCGCCTATGAAGTGCTGCGTGGCCACGGCATGGATGGCAAAAATGACGGGGTTATGGCCCATAATATGCTGGCTGGCTTTTGCCACCTGCGCCACTCCAATGCGACCCCGTGGGCGGCTAAGTTTGTTGATTTCGTGCGCCGCAAAGCATAAAAAAAGCCCCGCCAAAGGGCGAGGCTTTCAAAACACATCCAAGCTGGATTAGTTCTTTTTGATCTCGAACAGGTAGATGTTACCTTCAGTTTCGGAGCTGAGCAGCTCGTTGCCAGTTTGGGTGCAAAATGCAGCAAAGTCAGCCACGGAACCGGGATCGGTAGAGCGGATGGCCAGCACTTTGCCAGCTTCCATGCCTTTGAGGGCTTTTTTAGCTTTGATGATTGGCAGCGGGCAGTTTAGGCCTTCTGCATTGAGTTCTTGGTCAGCCATTTTGGTGAGCCTTTCTTTTGGGTAGGTTAAATAAACAGGTTAATGTCAGACTTAGTGGCAACGTCGATATAGGTGGCCGCGCCGCCCAGCTCCACGCCGTCAATCATGTCTTTGGTGTCCATCTCGAACAGGTCGATGGTCATCTGGCAGGCGATCATCCGCACATCGGATTCAACGGCCGCTTCGCGCAGGTCTTCAATAGACGCGACACCCTTTTTCTTAAACAGGTTTTTCATCATTGTGGTGGCACCACGGTCAACACCCGGCAGGGCCGATACGATGTTTGGCATGGCCATGTGCATGCCGCCGATCGGCATTTTCATGGCAGGGTTGCCCAAAGTTGTCATTTTCAGATCAAGCTTTTTGTTGAGCAGCGGCAGGCCGTAAAAGGTAAAGAACATGGTGACTTCCAGATCCATCGCAGCGGCGGTGGTGCCGAGGATGAAAGGAGGATACGCCCAGTCAAGCGAGCCTTTTGTTACAATAATCGACATGCTTTTCGCATTGCCAAAATCTCCGTCAGCCATGATATCTACTCCCGTTTGTGATCTCTAGCCTTACAAATTAGAATTATTGAATACTAAAAATCCGCGGACGTCAAGAATTGTGGGGCCGCAGGCGCTAAAAATTGAGTAAATCGCGGCAATATGCGCAATTTTATAATTTTGCCTTCTGCTGAATTTGCCCTATAGGCTTATGATTACCGGAAATTAAGCACAGTATAGGCGCGTATAAATCGCGTCAGAATCACTACAGGGAGCGACTTATGCTAGACGGATTAAGAGATTCGATTTTGGAAAACCCCAACGCCTACATGATGTATGGCGGTTTGCTGATCGGCACCTTGCTAGGCGCGATCGTATACTTGACCAACTTTTGCGCCATGGGGTCGGTTTCTGATCTCGTGAATTTCGGCGACTGGCGGCGGTTCCGCTCTTGGGTGCTGGCGGGCGCTACGGCGGTTGTCGGGGTGTTTGTGCTGCAAAAAATGGGGGTGATGAACCCGCGTGACAGTATTTTCTTAACGCCCAACTTTACATGGATCGGCTTTGTGTCGGGCGGGTTTATATTTGGCGTTGGCATGGTGCTTTCGGCGGGCTGCGTAAGCCGCAACCTCGTGCGCGCCGGCTCGGGCGACCTTCGCTCGCTCATGGTGCTGGTGATCGTGGGCGTGTTTGCCTTTATGACCATCGGCGGCCTGCTTGGCCCTTGGCGGGTGCTGTTTGTGAACCTCGGCACTGTGAACCTCGCCGATAGCGGCATGGCTGGGCAGGGATTTGGAGACCTCTTGGCCAAGCTCAGCGGCATGGACGCCGCTGACGCGCAGCTATACGCCTTCATCGGTGTGGCCGCGATTATGCTGGGCTATGTGTTCCTGAACAAAAAGTTTATCACCTCGCCGGTGCATATTTTTGCGGGTGTTAGCATTGGCCTGCTGGCCGTGGCTGGCTGGGCGCTGACCGGCCTCGCGCAAGACGATTTCGCCGATGTGCCGGTGGCGCTAACCTCGCTGACCTTTGTGCAGCCCACCGGCTCTACGCTTGATTACCTCATGCGTTTCACTGCGTTTGAAACCATGGCCTTCCCCGTGGCGGTGCTGCTTGGCACCCTGCTTGGCGGGTTTGTTGGCTCGGTGATCAAGCGTGATACCCAGCTGCGCACCTTTAACGGTGAGGCCGACACGGCGCGTAATATCATCGGCGCGGCCATGATGGGCATCGGCGGCGTGCTGGCGCTCGGCTGCACCTTGGGGCAGGGCGTAACGGGAGTTTCGACCCTCGCCATGGGCTCGTTCATCACCTTTGCCTTCCTCGTGATCGGCGGCATTGTCGGCATGAAAATCATGGAGTGGACAGCCTAAGGGCTGCCCTTCAAGCAAGAGGGCCGCGCTTTCTGTTCAGGGCTGGATCGCTATTTAGAATCAATTACTTACCCTTCTAAAAGGGAGAAATGGGTTCGGTATAGGAGGTTGACAGGGGGAGACAGTCACCGTTAAAAAAACTCCCCATAAATAAGACCTTAAAAGTGGCCGAAGACCGGTCCTATGATGATAGCAAGACGGTATTGCCCGTAGAGATTGCTCGGGGCACCTATATCGAGCATCCGCCCTCGGCCCAAGCTCTCAAGCTGCTGCACCTGATGATTGCCCGAGCGGGCGGCGCTATGGCGGAAGATCGGCACCATGAACTTAGAGCTAGTGACTTCCGTGCCATCAAAGGGATGCGCAAGCACGACAAGGCCAGCCTGATGCCGCCGTTTGCATCCATAAAAGGGAAAACAGCTTGGGAGCCCGAAATTCTTGTTGCCACACTTGGCCAATATATTTCCTACAGCCGTGAAGAATATCTTGAAATTTTCGGGCGCGACATTTGACCCGCGTTTATATTGTCAATCCGCCCGTTCAGAGGCCCTTGGTTCGAACGACGCTATTACACTGCGCGAGTCGAAGGGATTTCGCTCCCAGCCCCGTCTGCACAGCGCGCGGAAGTTCGAACCAAGGGAAATGGAAATTCTATATTTTTGTTGTTTTACAGCAACTTACAAAACTGAACCAGAACCCCTTTAGGCAACAGCTTTGGAGAATGTCGGGGGTGAGAGAACCGATTTCGGGTCAACCGCCAGAAGGGCACTCAACAGCCCGTCGGCTATAACCTTTGAAAACAACAAGAAAATTCGGGATCAGCCACAAGCGGAGAACGGGTTCTCGGGGGATAGTGGCGGAGACGAAGGGATTCGAACCCTCGATACCGTTGCCGGTATACTCCCTTAGCAGGGGAGCGCCTTCGACCACTCGGCCACGTCTCCGTCGTTGGGTGTATCTGCGAATCTTGGGCGGCTCAAGGGGTATTTTGGCTTGATGGGCCAAAAACAGGTAATTTGTTGGCGATCTGTGTTTTGTTGGCTCTTTTTGGTGGTTGGCGTTACATGAGGCGATCGGGAAGGCTAAAAGTTTTTTAGCAGGCCATCCGGGGTGCGTGTGGCGGAGAAGCGCAGAGATTCCAGTAGGGTTCCGGCAAAGGTGGCGGGTAGCTCGTTAACACCGGCGAGATCAATTGCGCCGAGCACGGTGGGGAAATGTAGACAAGAATGTTTTCGCCCGCCGGCGGGAAAACACCTACGGCACGCAAGGCAATTTGCCCGTAAGCGTCTGTTTGATAGAGCGCGACAACCTCTATAGCAGCGTAAGGGCCAACGGTTGCGCGGCGGGCACCAATGATATTGAGTTCGTCAAAGGTGCCAAGATTGGGCACGGTCTCGTTTTGCAACAGGTTCGCAAGAAACGCTTCTCGATCGGCAAGGGGGGCAGCTGAAACCGTGCCGCCAAACAAATCTACCATTTCAATAATCTGTCCGTCGGCGGATAAAAACCGGATACTACCGTAGCGATCTGGCTGGTTATAGTTTGATTGCAGGCGTAATTGGCCTTCGTTGGTGGGCACATCAAGGGTGAAGTGTAGGTCAAGAGCACGGTTGTGATTCTGCTCGAAAGTGGCATCGAAGCTGATGTTTTGCGTGCTGCCTTGGGCGATAACACTTTTGAAATCAATGGTTTGTGCGTGGCTGATCTGGGCGAATGCAGAAAAAAGAATTGCGGCGGCGAGGGAGCGTATTTTTTTTTGACATAATTTATAAGGTCCTGAAGGCTAGAAAAATGAGACAAGTATTATACCCGAAAATAATATATGGCATAAGTGGATATGCGGAATTTTTTACGCCTTGCGGTATGGCCTTGATAAAGGGGCGGCTTTTGCGTATATCCCGCCCATCGGGAATCGGTTGGGAACAGCTGGCCCCTGATGGAAGACTGGGTTTTTGAACGCATTGGCGTAGCCGCTCCTGAAATTCTCCTTTCAGGCTAGGTGGCTAGGCTGCTATTTGTGTTCGGGACTCTGATATAAATGTCGTCCCGACCTCTGGCGAGCGCAGTTAAGCGGACTCGGTGGAAGACCGAGAGCTCTCGGACGCAGGCAACTTCACCGAAAAGGTGAGCAAAGGAAATGTGATGAATATCATTGAACAGCTCGAAGCCGAGCAGATCATTGCCCTTGGCAGTGACATACCGGATTTCAAGGCCGGCGACACCATCCGCGTAGGTTATAAAGTGACCGAGGGCACCCGCTCGCGTGTGCAGAACTATGAAGGCGTTTGCATTGCGCGCAAAGGCGGCAGCGGTATTGCGGCTGCGTTTACCGTTCGCAAAATCTCCTTTGGTGAGGGCGTTGAGCGCGTATTCCCGCTCCACTCGCCAAACATTGACAGCATCACCGTTGTGCGCCGTGGTCGTGTTCGTCGCGCCAAGCTTTATTACCTTCGTGCGCGCCGCGGCAAATCTGCCCGTATTGCCGAGAATACAAACTATAAGCCGCTGAAAGAGAAGGGTTAAAACGATGAAAAACGACATCCACCCAGAATATCACGAGATCACGGTTAAAATGACCGATGGCACCGAGTACAAAACCTTTTCGACCTACGGCAAGCCCGGCGAAACATTGGTGCTCGACATTGACCCAACCGTGCACCCAGCCTGGACCGGCGGCGGCCATCGCCTGCTGGATACCGGCGGCCGTGTGTCCAAGTTCAAGAAAAAATACGAAGGCCTTGGGTTTTAAGCCAAGCTTTTTCAGAAAAAAAGAAAGCCGCTCCATTCGGGGCGGCTTTTTTTATAGCTGCGCGGCGAGCCAGTCTTTGATCTCGTCCATGTCGGTTTGGCCGCCATCCATATAGCGCATAAGCAAAGTGCCGAGCAGCAGGCAAATAACAGGGTTCACATCTTTGGGTGGGACGGCGGTGCGCACAAGTTCGGCATAGCGGGCGTTGGCCAGTTGCATGGTCGGGTCCTTGGCGATGTCTTCGGGCGATTTTTCACGGGTGTAATCGAGCACCAGCGAAAGCTCCGCCGCAAAGCCCTGCTCCTGAGATTTCAGAACATCAAACAGAGCCTCCAGTGGCAAGGGGCCTTCACCGACGGGCGTATCGTATTGCATGGCTACATCGGTGCAGGCATGAAACAAGGCCTCTTTGCTCGGGAAATAGTGGTAAAGTGCGCTTTTTGAAATGCCCAGATCCTCGGCGATTTTGCGCATGCCCAAGCCAGCATAGCCATGCTTGGAAAACAGCGCCGCCGCGCGGGTGGCCAGCTCTTTTCTACGGGCTTCATGATCAATAATTTTTGGCATCGTGTTTTCGTCCTACCGGACTATTTAAGTCTTGACAAGCCCTTGCGTGATTTAATATAGACCGATCGGACTATATAAGGATGGCACATGTATAATTTTGTAAAACTCCTCCATATCGCGTTTATTTCGATGATGTTTGGCGTAACCATGGGCAACGGCGTGTTGCACCTGATCGCCAAAAGCGCGGGCTTGAGCGAGGCTCGGCTGGCGCTGCTAAAGGGCGTAATGGCGATAAATATGCGCGTTATGGGGCCGTCATTTATCGGGCTTATCATGAGCGGGCTGTGGATGGCCTATGAAGCGGGCCTGCCGTTTTCGGCGCTATGGCTGTGGCTCTCGATCGCGCTCACCACGGGGCTCGTGGCGGGTTTTCTTTACGGCTATACGATAGAGCATACGCTTGAGCTTATCACCGCAGAAAAGCTGGATGGCAAAGGCACAAACCATGCGGAGCGTTATAAAGCGGCATTGAAAATTGGCATGCCCATTGGTGGGTCTGCTGCCATTATTAGCTTGGTCATCATGTATTTAATGATCACAAAACCATATTAGGAGATGGTTATGAACGAAGCGACCAAAGCGGGTGTAAACCGCAGCCACGCCCCCTCATTTGTGCAAAAAATGAGCTTTGCGACATTGCATTTAGCGGTATTGTTTGCCAGTGCTGCGGTGGCTTTCAGCGCAGATCTGGCTAATCCGGCACGCGCCAAGGCGCTGGTGCTGGTGGCGGCGCTTTACTTCAGCCGCCATATGATCACGCTGTTTTACCTGCTGGTGCGGCGGGTGGATTGGGGCGAGGTACTGGGGCTGTCGGCCTTTATGGCGACGTTTGAAGTTGGCTTTGTCTGGCTAGCAGGGCAGTCTTCCGCAGCCTTTAGCGCGCTAGATGTGCTCGGGCTGGGGCTGCTGGCCTTTGGCTCTTACCTTAACACCGGTTCGGAGGTGCAGCGCAAATGGTGGAAGGCCGACCCGGCCCACAAGGGTCATTGCTATACGCTGGGCCTGTTTCGATATTCTATGCATATTAACTTCTTTGGCGATGTGGTGCTGTTTTCCGGCTGGGCTTTGCTGACAGCCAACCTCTTTGCACTCGGCCTACCGCTTTTGATGGCGCTGATGTTTATCTTCCTGCACATTCCGGGGCTGGACGCCTATTTGGCCAAAAGGTATGGCAACGAGTTCACCGCTTACGCGTCCAAAACCAAAAAGCTGATCCCGTTTGTGTATTGAGCCATTCCCAAGCTTCCCATAGCCGCCATGCGCCCCTATAGTGCCCCCGCTTAAGGTAGGAGTTTGCGAGTGGCGCATGTAATTGTTTTGGGAAATGAAAAGGGCGGGTCGGGGAAATCTACCACGGCGATGCACTTATGTGCGGCGCTTATGGCATCGGGCAAGGCCGTGGGCGCGGTGGACCTTGACCTGCGCCAGCAAAGCTTTTTTCGCTATCTGGAAAACCGGGCAGCGACAGCAGCGCGCGACGAGATGGACCTTTCCATGCCCCGCCAGTTTGCGCTGCGGCTCTCGCAAGCCGATAGTATAGAGGCGGCGCAAGCCGAGGAGGAAGCGCGCTTTGCGCAGGCGCTATCCACCTTGGATGAAAACTGTGATTTTATCTTGATCGACTGCCCCGGCTCGGACACCCGCTATGCCCGCATGGCGCACGCGGTGGCCGATACCCTGATCACCCCGATGAATGACTCGCTGGTGGATTTTGACTTGCTGGCACGCATTGATGCAAAATCAGGCAAGGTGCTGGGGCCGTCGGTGTATTCCGAGCTGGTGTGGGAGGCGCGGCAGCTGCGGGCCTCGGCGGGGCTAAAGCCCGTAGACTGGGTGGTGCTGCGCAACCGGCTGGCGCATAATCAGGCGCATAACCGCCGGAAGGTTGGCAAGGCGCTGGAGAATCTGTCCGGGCGCATCGGGTTTCGCATTGTGCCGGGCTTTTCCGAGCGGGTGATTTTTCGCGAGCTGTTTTCAATGGGGCTGACGCTGCTGGACCTGAAAAAAAGCAATCGGCTGAGCTTGAGCTTGTCTAATATTGCGGCGCGCCAAGAGGTGCGCGAACTGGTGAAGGCGCTGAAATTGCCCGATGTGGAAATCCGCTTTTAATGGCCGCCCGGGATATGTCCGAGCCGCCGCCATGTTTCAATTTTTTCGCGCGACACCTGAAAAATGCATACTTCCTTCACGGCTAAAGCCGCTTCCGCGGCGCTTAATGTCGGCGCTTTTCCATCTCGCTAGAGGGCACTGCTCTGAGGGTATTATACGTTCGGAACCTCGTTTCGCCTGCCTGTGGGGGGGATAGCCGCCTCTATTACATGCGCAACGGCAAAATGAGCCAGGTGGCCGCTTTTCACTTTGCTCGGATGGATTGACTGGCTTTGGGTCAGATGAGATGATCGCACAATAGATGAGCACTGCCCCGATCACCAGCCTGTGCACCGCGCTGATCGACTTGGCCTTGCAAGGTGGCGGGAGAGATAATATCATTGCCGTTGTGATCGAAATTCCGGACTATTTTTAGCCTTCATTTACCTAAGTTTGAAATAACCACCCCATGAGCCAGCCTTCCTCCACGGTCAAATCTCTGCGCCTTGCCCTTGCAGGGCTGGAGGTGCTTCTGGGTGCAGTGCAAAACGGTATGCAAGCGCGGGTAGAGGCGGCGCTGGATGTTATCGAGGCCTGCACGGGGCGCCTGATCGTGGTTGGTATTGGCAAAAGTGGCCATATCGGGGCTAAGCTGGCGGCGAGCTTTGCCTCTACCGGCACGCCGGCTTTTTTTGTGCACCCGACCGAGGCCAGTCACGGAGATCTTGGCATGATCGCCCGCGAAGACGTGGTCTTGCTGATCTCGAAATCTGGCGAAACCAGGGAGCTGCAGGACATCATCGCCTATTGCAAGCGCTTCGGCATGAAGATGATCGCGTTGACCAGCGGGGGCGAGAGCCTTGTGGCCCGCGCAGCCGATGTGGCGCTGGTGCTGCCAGCAGTGCGCGAGGCTTGCCCGAATGACCTTGCCCCCACCACTTCGACCTTGCTCACCATGGCGCTGGGCGATGCACTGGCGGTGGCCCTCGTGGAACGGCGCGGCTTTTCCGAGCACAATTTTCATGTCTTTCACCCCGGCGGCAAATTGGGCGCACAACTGGCACCGGTGCGCGAAATTATGCAAGCCAACGACCTGCCTCTGGTGGCCGAAAGCGCCAGCATTAACGCCGCCCTTGGGGTGCTCACCAAAGGCTCGCTCGGCGTGGTTGGCATTACCAATGAGGTGGGCGCACTCAGCGGCGTGATCACCGATGGCGATGTGCGCCGCTACCTTGCCCGCTCTGCCGAGTGCTCGATGAAAGCGGCTCTGTGGGAGACCACGGCGCGCGAAATTATGAGCCACAGCCCTGTGACCATCCCGCCCGAAACCATGGCTGTCGAGGCGCTGGCCCGCTTGCAATCGCACAAAATATCGGTGCTGTTTGTTGAGGACGCCGGGCAGGCCGTCGGCATTGTCAGCTTCCTGTCGCTGCTGCAAGCGGGGGTGGCGTGATGGTCAGCATCGTTATCCCTGCCCGCTTTCAAAGTCAGCGTTTTGAAGGCAAGCCGCTGGCCATGCTGCGGGGCGCGACTGGGGTGGAGAAATCCCTGATCCAGCGCAGCTGGGAGGCAGGTTGCCTTGTGCCAGAGGCGGCGCGGGTGATTGTGGCAACGGATGATGTCCGCATTGCCGATCATGCAAAAAGCTTCGGGGCCGAGGTGATGATGACCTCGGAAAATGCCGCGAACGGTACCGAGCGCTGCGCTGAGGTGGCCCTACACCTGCCCGAGGCCGAGCTGATTGTGAACCTGCAAGGCGACGCCCCTCTTACCCCGCCGGAATTTGTGAGCGCTGTGATTGCCGCGATGGTGGATGGCGCAGAGATGGCGACCCCCGTGTTGCGCGCCGACCCCCAAACCCTGCGTCGCTTCAAGGCCGACCGGGCGCTGGGCATGGTTGGTGGCACTACGGCGGTGTTTGATGGCTCGGGTCGCGCGCTCTACTTTTCCAAGGAAGTGCTGCCGTTTGCTGACAGTTTGGGGCCGGATGACGCCGTGTTTCACCATGTCGGCCTTTATGCCTATCGCCCCGAGTCTTTGCGCCGCTATGCAAGCTGGCCGATGGGCCGTTTGGAGCGCATCGAGGGGCTGGAGCAGCTGCGGTTTTTGGAAAACGGCGTCGATGTGCGCTGTGTTGAGGTGGCGGCCAAAGGGCGGGTTTTTTGGGAAGTGAATAATCCGCCGGATATTGAACGAGTGGAAAAGGCGCTGGCAGAAATGGGGATGGCATGATGAAAATGGTTCACATCGGTGATGTTGAGTTTGCTCATAACGCCCCCTTTTCCCTGATCATTGGGCCTTGCCAGATCGAGAGCCGCGACCACACGTTGCGGGTGGCCGAAGCGCTGAAGGGCATGTGCGAGGCGGCGGGCATTGCTATGGTGTTCAAGGCGTCGTTTGATAAGGCCAACCGCACTTCCGGCAGCAGTGCGCGTGGGGTCGGGCTTGATCAAGGTCTTGAAATTCTTGCGGAAGTCCGGCGAGAGCTAGCCCTCCCGGTACTGACTGATGTGCACGACCCCCGCCAATGCGCCCCCGTAGCCGAGGTGGTGGACGCCCTGCAAATCCCCGCTTTCCTGTGTCGCCAGACCGATCTGTTGCAAGCAGCGGCCGCTACAGGCAAGCCGGTTAATATCAAAAAAGGCCAGTTTTTGGCCCCCTGGGATATGGCCCATGTCGCGAAAAAACTCGGTAATGCCCCCGTGCTCCTCACCGAGCGCGGCAGCAGCTTTGGCTATAATACACTGGTGAATGATTTCCGCGCCCTGCCGATTATGGCCGCCACTGGGCACCCCGTTATTTTTGATGCCACCCACTCGGTGCAGCAGCCCGGCGGCCAGGGCGCGGCCTCGGGCGGGCAGCGGGAATTCGTGGACCCGTTGGCGCGCGCGGCCCTCGCTGTAGGGGTTGCGGGCTTGTTCATAGAGGCCCATGATGACCCCGACAATGCGCCGTCTGACGGCCCAAATATGTTGCCACTTGAAGCCCTCCCCGCGTTTTTGCCGCGCTGGAGGGCGCTGGATGAATTAACCAAAGGATAGAAGATGCGAGATTTTCAGCAAGATGGCCGCTCGGTTACGATTGGCCAAAATGGCATGTGCGCCACCTCCCACCCGCTGGCCGCCAAGGTGGCGGTTAATATACTGGAAGCGGGGGGAAATGCGGTGGATGCAGGGATTGCGGCCGCCATGGTGCTGAATATTTGCGAGCCACAAATGACAGGCCTCGGGGGCGATTGCTTTGCGCTGTTGCAGCCAGCGGCGGGTGAAGAATTCATTGGCTTGAATGCCTCGGGCCGCGCCCCCGCTGGGCTTTCGGCCGCCCGCCTGCGCGCCGCTGGCCACAGCGCCATTCCCGATGGCAGTGCCGATGCGGTTACGGTGCCTGGCGCGGTTGATGGATTTGTGACTTTGAGCGCCGACTACGGCAAACTGCCGCTTTCCGAGATCCTCGCCCCTGCCATTCGCTACGCCGAAGAGGGCATTCCCGTGGCCCCCCGCGTGGCGTTTGACTGGGAAATTGCGGCGGGCCGGTTGCAAGGCAAGGCGCGGGAACGCTACCTGATTAACGGCGCAGCGCCCAAGGCGGGGCAGGTGTTTTCCGCGCCGGACCAAGCGCGCGTGTTGCGCAAAATCGCCAAGGAGGGCCGCGCGGGTTTCTATGAAGGCGAGGTCGCCGAAGACATGGTCGCCAGCCTGCAAGCGGCGGGGGGTAGCCATACGCTCGCCGATTTCGCGGCGACGAAATGCGATTACGTGGAGCCGATCAGCACAGTTTACCAAGGCCACACCCTCACCGAGCTGCCACCTAACGGCCACGGGGCTACGGCCTTGCTGATGGCCAATATCCTGAGCCATTTTGATATTGCAAGCCTTGATCCGCTCAGCGCCGAGCGCGTGCATTTGGAGGCCGAAGCAGCCAAGCTTGCCTATGATGCGCGCGACCGTTTCATTGCTGATCCGAGCGCCATGCAGCGCCTTGACCACTTGCTTAGCGATGAAACCGCCGCCAAGCTCGCCGCCCTAATCAACCCGAAAAAAGCCCTTCATTTGCCGAGCCAACGGCTGGAATCTGTGCATAAAGAGACCATCTACCTAACCGTGGTCGACAAAAACCGCATGGTGCTTTCCTTGATTTACTCGGTGTTTCATAGCTTTGGCAGCGGTATTGCATCGGATGAATTCGGCATTCTACTGCAAAACCGAGGCGCGGGCTTTACCCTCACCGAGGGCCACCCCAACGAGGCCTTCGGCGGCAAGCGCCCGATGCACACCATCATTCCTGGCATGCTGGAAAAGCCCGGCGAATTTCTCATGCCTTTTGGTGTGATGGGCGGCCAATACCAGCCTAACGGCCATATGCGCTTTATGTCTAACATCGCTGATTACGGCATGGACCCGCAAGCCGCCATTAGCCTGCCCCGCAGCTTTGCCCACGGGGGTGAACTGGCACTGGAGCGGGGGTATAGCGATGAGACCCGCGCCAAGCTGGCGGCGCTTGGCCATACTGTAACCACACCGGAAACCGCTATTGGCGGGGCGCAGGCTATTCGGATTGATGCGAAATCCGGGGTGCTTATCGCGGGGTCGGACCCCCGCAAAGACGGTTGTGCTTTGGGATACTAGCCAAGCAGGCCAATGCCTGACCGCGCCCGCAGACAAAGCTCGCCAAGCTATGCTATGGTTGGCGGGCGCTTTAGTGCAGGTTGCCGCCCAAGCTATAATGCCCATTTTCAAACGCGCCAAACATTTCGCTCACATCTGGGTGGCCAATTGGCTCGCCCGTATCATCGCGTAGCAGGTTTTGCTCGGACACATAGGCCACGTAGTATGACGACTCATTCTCCGCAAACAGGTGGTAAAACGGCTGGTCACGATCGGGGCGAATATCCTCGGGGATGTTTTCGATCCACTCCTCGGAGTTGTTAAATTCCGCATCAACATCAAAAACTACCCCGCGAAACGGGTGCACGCGGTGCTTGACCACTTGCCCTAAAGAAAATTTTGCGACCTGCTGTTTCATACTTGTATCCAACCTTCGGTTTTCGGCATATATATAGGGGCGCTGGGCGAAATGTCTACCGGCCCGAAGGGATAAGGATAACCGCTATGCAATTGGCGCTGGAAGTTCTGCAAATTATTGCGCCGGTGATTCTGCTTGCGGGGGTTGGTTTTGCTTGGGCGGCGCTCGGGTTTGAATACAAGGTGCAGTTTGTGACGCGGCTCACCATGAACCTTTCCGTGCCGGCGCTTATTTTCACCGCGCTGGTCAATACAGAGATCGACCCGACCGCCCTAAAAATCACCGCGCTTTCGGCGGCGTTGGCCTATCTGGGGGTGGCGCTGGTATCGGGGCTGCTGCTGCGGCTTGGTGGCTTGAGCCAGCGCACATTTCTGGCCCCGCTGGTGTTTGGCAATACCGGGAACCTCGGCCTGCCGCTGGCGTTTTTTGCCTTTGGGCAGGTCGGGTTTGATTACGCGGTGGTGGTGTTTGCGGTGATGGCGTTTTTGTCGTTCACATTGGGGGTTTGGCTGGTTTCGGGCCGCGGCTCGCCGCTTTCGGCGCTTAAGCAACCGATCGTTTGGGCCACGGTGCTGGGTTCGGTGTTTTTGGCCAATGGCTGGGCCTTGCCAAAATGGGGTATGAACAGCTTGGAACTGCTTGGGCAAATTGCGATTCCGCTAATGCTGATCACGTTGGGCGTGGCGATCACGCGGCTTAAGCCCGCATCGCTCGGGCGGGCCTTTGGGCTTTCGCTGGTGAAGGTGGTTGTGTGCATTTCGGTGCCTGCGGGGGTGGGGCTGTGGTTGGGCCTGCCCGATGTGGCCTTTGCCGCGCTGGTGGTGCAGATCGCCACCCCCGTAGCGGTAACCTCCTACATGCTGGCCGAAAAATACGGTGCCGATGCGGGTGAGGTCGCGGGGCTGGTGGTGGTCTCGACTCTGCTTTCGGTGGTCACACTTCCGCTCATTCTTGCGTTTGTGCTGTAACACCCCTTGATTTTATGGCCATTTTCGGGCTTGATAGGGGGAAATATAAAAGTAGCAGTATATATATCGAGTCAGGCCATGCGTAAATCCGCCATACTTTTGGTGCTTATCCTCGCCTCATGCGTGCGAGAAGGCCAAGCGCCCACCCGCCAGGATGATGCCTGCGCGATCCTTTCCCAGCGCCCGGGGTGGTTGCGCGATATGCGTAAATCAGAGGCCGTATGGGGGGCACCGATTTCGGTGCAAATGGCGATTATCTGGAAAGAAAGCAGCTTCCGCGCCCGCGCCAAAACCCGCCGCACGTTTGTCCTTGGCTCTATCCCCACGGGCCGAATCTCTACCGCCTACGGTTTTGCCCAAGCGCTAGACGGCACATGGGGCGACTACCAAGACGCCACCAACAGCCGCGGCGCCCGCCGCTCGGATTTCGGCGATGCGACCGATTTTATCGGCTGGTACATGTCTGAATCCAATCGCAGACTTGGCCTTCAAATGAGCGATGCTTACAACCAATATCTGGCCTACCATCAGGGGCAGGGCGGCTATAGAAGCGGCAGCTACCGCGGGCAGACTTGGCTGCTGAATGTTGCGCGCCAAGTGCAAAATCGCGCGAACCTTTACGAAAGCCAACTGGCGGATTGCAGCTAAGGGCTAGCGCTTGGGGGCAAGGTTTGTGAGCGCAAACAGGCCCGCTGCGACCACGATAATCGACGGCCCCGCGGGGGTGTCGGCCTCCCAGCTCATCCATAAGCCACCCAGCACCGAAAGGCTGCCGATCAGCGCTGACAGCGCCACCATGCGCTCGGGGGAGCGGGCTAGCGGGGCGGCGGCGGCGGCCGGAAGGATAAGCATGGCGGTGATCAGCAAAATCCCGACCAGCTTCATGGAGAGCGCCACAAACAGCGCCAGCGAGAGGGTGAATATGAGCTTGTCGCGCAGCAGCGAGCCACCCTCGGCGGCCATAAGCTCAGGGGAAAGCGTGGCGTTGAGTAGCCCGCGCCATGAGGCCGCGAGCACGGCCAAGATCAGCAGTCCGCCGCCAGCTATCCAGTAGATTTCGGTGGTGGAGACCGTTAGGATATCCCCGAGCAAGGTGTTGATCAGGTTGAGCCGCACGCCGGGCAACAGCGCCGCCGCCACCAGCCCGATGGCAAGGGCCGCATGGGAAAACACCCCGAGCATGGTATCAGCGGCATAGCCCCCACGGGTGGCAAAGGTTACCGCCAGCGCCATCGCCGAGGCCACCACAACCACGCCCACAAGCGGTGGCATTGAAAGGCTAAGCGCCAGTGCCACGCCGAGCAAAGCCGCGTGGCCCGTGGCATCCCCGAAATACGCCATCCGCCGCCACACCACGAGGCAGCCCAAGGGCGCGGCGATCCATGCAACCAACAGGCCCGCCAGCGCGGCTTTCATCAAGAACGGGTCAATCATGGTCACATTGCTCATGGTGGTGGTGTTGATAGGGGGCCACCCCCGCGCGGGGGCCGAAAAGCGCAAGGTAGTTCGGGTCTTGGCTCACCACGCCCGGCGCGCCGGAGCAGCAAATATGCTGGTTGAGGCAGATTACACGGTCGGATTGCGCCATCACCATGTGGATATCATGGCTGACCATAAACACCGCCACGCCCGTTTCGGCTCTGATCTCGGCCAGCAGCTTGTAAAATCGCGCCTCGCCGGGGCTGTCCAGCCCTTGGGTCGGCTCATCGAGGATCAGCAAATCTGGCGCGCGCATCAGGGCGCGGGCTAGTAGCACCCGCTGGGTTTCGCCTCCAGAAAGGGCGGACATCTGGGTGTCTTGCAGGTTTTCCGCATCACAGCGGGCCAGCATCTCGCGGCGCTTGGCTCGGTTGCGCTCACCGGAAAGGGCGATGAAGCGGTCCACCGGCATCGGGATAAGCTGCTCCAGCGGCAGTTTTTGCGGGGTGTAGCCAAGGCGCAAACCCTTGCGGCGGATCAGGCTGCCACTATACGGCACCATGCCGATCAGCGCCCGAATAAGTGTGGTTTTTCCTGCGCCATTCGGCCCGATTAGCGTTAGCGCCTCGCCTTGAAGAATTCCGAAATCCACCGCATCCAGCAGCACCCGCTTGCCGCGCTTTACCGTTAGGCCTTGGGCTGTGATAAGAGGGGTTTCGGGCATGATGCACTTTCTATAGCTACGGCAAATTACCGCAAGCCCCCTCCCGCTGCAAGCGCGCCTTTGCGGCTACCGGCTTTGCGCGTGATACTCGGCATTGGGTCGCATATCAATCGCCGAGGCCATTTTGTTGGTCATGTTGAAAAAACCCGCCACCGCCGCAATGTCCCAGATATCCGCCTCCGAGAAGCCCGCATCGCGTAGCGCCTGCCGGTCCGTCTCGGCCATTTGCTTACTGTCCACCGTCATTTTCACCGCAAAATCCAGCATGGCGCGCTCCCGTGGCGTAAGCTCGGCCACGCGGTAATTCATCACCAGCGCCTCGCCCAGCTCTGGCCTGCCGGAAAGTGCGCGCACCGCTGCGCCATGCGCCACGAGGCAGTAAAAGCAACGGTTTTCGGCGGATACTGCCACCGCGATCATCTCGCGCTCCAGCTTGCTCAGCCCGCTTTCCCCCAGCATCAGGTCATTATACATGCCCGAAAACGCGTTCAGCTTGTCGATATTATGCGCATAGGCCCGCAGCACGTTAGGCACCAGTCCGAGCTTTTCCTCGCAGATGGCAAAAAACTTCGCCGTGCCTTCGGGCAGCGGGTCAACTTGGGGCAGGGTAAGGGCGGTTGGGTTCATGAGCTAGTCCTTTTTGCGATAATGATAATGGCCGACATCTTGCATGCCGAGGTGGCGGTAAAGCCCGCAGGCGGCTTGGTTGGAGGTGATAGCGATCAGGCTAAAAGTCTCGGCCCCGTTTTCAGCAGCCCAAGCCGCCGCCGCCGCTGTCATTGCTAGCCCTAGGCCTTTGCGGTGGTGTTCCGGCAGGATTTCCAGCGCATGCAGCATGGCGTGGTTGCCGTGCATAGCCACAAACCCAGCGCCAGCAGCGCAGTCATCAACCCGCCCCAGAAGGTAGGTTTTTGGCCCTTTGGCCCGCGCCATCACCGCCAACCGCCCTTTTTCAATTCGCCCGGCGGCCCAAATCTCTTTCATAACTTCCAACGGCGCATCAGCCCATGAGGCCGCCAGCCCTTTTGCATCGCGCCTTGCCAAAGTTTCCACAGGGCAGGCAAACATGGTCACGGGGTCTTTCAGCGCATACCCGCGTGCATCCAGCGCCGCATCCAGTGCGCTGTCCTTTCCTGTAATCATAAACAGGCGCGCTTGGTGGAGCGCCCGCATGGCCCGCTCTGCCGCGCCAATTTCAGCGGCAGAAGCGGGGCCGCTGGCCGTGGCCGCAGACACCCGCTGCCCGCCATCATGGCCGAGCCGCAGGGTAAACGGCCCGCTTTCAAAAATGCGCGCGGCGGGCCATGTGCCATCAACCACGTCCAGAATTTCCAGCTCTTCGGGCGCTTGCCAGCTCATATCACACATCGTTCCCTTAGGGGTTCATTTCGCAAGATACGTTCATACCCCAGCGGGGAAAGATCAAGGGATTTGTAGCCACCAAGCGCCACAAGTTCCGCCACCCCGCGACCAATCGCAGGCGCCTGCTGCAAGCCATGGCCGGAAAACCCGTTGGCGAAATAGAAATTGCCAATTTCGGGGTGCGCCCCCGTCACCGCGTTTTGGTCTAGCACATTATAGGCATATTGCCCCGCCCACATCGCCTGTATTTTGATCGCCTCGAATGCGGGGGAGCGGGCCGCCAGCGCAGGCCAGATGATCTCCTCGAACTCACGGTAACGCGGCTCGAAATCATCATGGGCAACGGCAGGGTCTTCCGCAGGGCTGCAGGCACAGAGGAAGTGCGGCCCCTCGGGGCGCACCCACACCCCGCTCGGGTCGATCATAAGCGGCAGTTTCCCCTCGGGCGGGGCGGCGCAATCAAAGGTGAAATTGGTGCGTTTTCGAGGCTCCACGGGTAGGTTAATACCCGCCATGCCGGCAATTGAGGCCGCCCGTGGTCCAGCAGCATTTATAAATGCTCCGCAGGTGATTTCACGGCCCGAAGCTAGCGTTACCACCCGCACCTTGCCGCCTTGCACCTGCAAATCCGAAACTTCATCTTTGATCCGTATAGCGCCGCTATCGGCTTGATAGCCCTGCATTAGCCCGACCGAATCAAACCAGCCCTCGCCGGAAAGGCCGAGGCTGGCCAGCGTTAGGTCATCGACATTCAGGTGGGGGAAGCGGGCCTTGAGGGCTGGCGGTGGAAGCAAGGCCATATCGGCCCCTTGGGTGCGCTGTATGGCGTTATTTTCCTTTAAAATTTGCGCCCCGGATTCTGTGTCGGCGAGGTAGAGATAACCTTGTTCGTGCAAATTTAAATCCACGCCCCAGCGATCCCGCGCGCCCTTGATAAACCCCACCCCGAACTGGCTGATCGCCACGTTCAGCGGGCTGGAGAACTGTTGCCGGATGCCGCTGGCGGAAAGCGCCGTGGAGCTATGCCCGAAGCTCGGATCGCGCTCGATCACGGTCACGCTGAGCGCGGGCGCTATCCGCCCAAGGTTCCACGCGATGGCGCTGCCGATCACAGCGCCGCCGCATATTACGACATCACTCAGCGTCATCAGGGTGCGGATAATTGCTGAACCAGCCCCCCACCACCTTGGCGACCCTCGTGTTCGGGTCTTCCCGCTCGGTGCTGGCGAGGATTTTTTCGGCGTAGCTGTCGGCGCTATCCAGCGGCCGATAGCCAATATGCCCCGCCCGCGCGTTGCTCACACAGCTGCGGGCATTGTCAGACGTGCCATAAATCACCGAAAATGCCACGCGGGGGGCGACCATCGCCGCTTCCGTCAGTCGCACGCAATCGTCAAAGCTGAGCCAGCTCCACAGCATGCGGCGGTCGGCAGGCTCGGGGAAGCAGGAGCAGATGCGCAGGTTCACGCTTTCCACCCCCCATTTATCCCAATAGAGGCTGCCGAGATCCTCGATAAAGCACTTGGTCATGCCATAAAACGTGTCTGGCCGATGCCGCCCTTGGGTGTCGGGCACGGTTTCCACCTCCGCCATGCCCACCGCATGAATGGAGCTGGCATAAACCACCCTTTTGGCCCCATGCAAGCGCGCGCCTTCATACATGTGGTAGGCGGCGGGAATGGTGTCTGTCATGATTTCATCAAAGCTCTGCTCGCGTGGCACGCCTGCAAAATGCAGGATGATATCCACGTCTTTGGTCACCTCGATCGCCGCTTCACGGTCGGAAAGGTCCATCACGATCAGCTCTTCGCCTTCCGCCGCTTCGCCCATGTCCACCCGGTCCACCAGCCGCATATGGGTGCAGAGGTGCTTGAGATTGTTGCGAAGATGGGTGCCAAGAGAGCCAGCGGCCCCCGTGATCAGGATACGATGAAATTCGGGCATGTTAACCTCTTATCTGGCTAAGGGTGGCTTTGGGGGTGATGAATTCCGGGTCCACGATCAGCTCGATCAGCGCACCCGTGGTCGACGCCGCCGCGCGGGCGAAGGCATCAGGAAAACCGGCGGTCTCGGTCACGGTTTCTGCATGGAAGCCGTAGGCCTTGGCGATGGTGCAAAAATCGGGGTTTTCGATTTCCGTGAAGCTCTGGCGGTTCGGATAATCCCGCTCTTGGTGCATCCGAATGGTGCCATAAAGGCCGTTATTGACCACAATCACAATCGGCTGCGCGCCGGCCTGCATCGCCGTGCCTAGCTCTTGCATGTTCATCTGGAAATCGCCGTCGCCCGCGATGCAGAGCACCATGCGTTCGGGGTGCTCGGCCTTGGCGGCAATGGCGGCGGGCAGGCCATAACCCATCGCGCCCGATTGCGGGGCCAGCAGGCGGGCCTCAGCCCCGTAGCGGAAGAACTTGTTGTGCCAAATGGCGAAATTCCCCGCGCCGTTGGTGAGGATGGCGTTATCCGGCAGGGTCTCTTGCAAATGCGCCAACACGCCGCCCATATCGAGCGCGGTTTCCCGTGCGGGCAGCTCCATGCTGGCCTCATAAGCCGTGCGTTTTTCAGCCGCCCAGCCTTGCCAGCCGCCGCACAGGTCAAGCTGCGCCAGCACCTTGCACAGGGCATTCGGCCCGGCATGGATCGGCACATCGGGCTGGTATATTTTACCCAGCTCGACGCTTGAGGCATGGCTATGCAACAGCGCCTTGCCCATGCGCGGCACGTCGAAAAGCGCGTAGCCGTCAGTGGTGTTTTCGCCAAAACGGATGTTGAGGGCAAAGATCAGGTCGGCCTCGTCAATAGCGGCCTTGAGGGCGGGGGTTTTGCCCAGCCCTGCATCGCCGATATAGCTAGGGGAATGGTTGTCGAGCAGGTCCTGAAAGCGGAAGGCGCTGGCCACGGGCAGGTGGTTGCGCTCGGCAAAGGCCTGCAAATCAGCGCGGCCCTCAGGGGTCCAGCCGCCGCCACCGATCAGCAGCAGCGGGTTTTCAGCGCGACTGAAGGCCTTTTGCAGGTCGTAAATAGCATCGGGGGATGGTGCGGCTTCTGCCTGCTTTACCTTCGGGGTGGCCGCGGCCTCGGTGCGGCTGCGCAGCATGTCTTCTGGCAGCGCTATCACCACCGGCCCCGGGCGGCCAGATTGTGCCACGGTGAAGGCGCGGGCTATGATTTCGGGTATCCGGTCGGCATCGTCAATCTCGGTGACCCACTTGGCGAGCGGCCCGAAAAAGGCGCGGTAATCGACCTCCTGAAAGGCCTCGCGGCCCTGCATTTCGCGCGCCACTTGGCCGATGAACAGCACCATCGGCACAGAGCCTTGCATGGCGGTATGCACGCCGATGCTGGCATTGGTCGCCCCAGGCCCGCGCGTAACCATGCAAATGCCGGGCGCTCCCGTAAGCTGGCCATGGGCGCAGGCCATAAAGGCCGCGCCGCCCTCGTTACGGTTGCCTATCAGGCGAATCTTGGGGTGGTCGACCAAGGCATCCAGCACTGCCAGATAGCTCTCGCCCGGCACGCCGAAAATGGTGGTTACGCCTTGTTTTTCAAGGCAATTTGCTAGAATTTGGCCGCCGGTGCGCATATCTGACTCCCTTGTGCTCAGGCCCAAACGACCACAGTTTGCTGCTAAGCGAAAGCAAAATATGCAGCGAGGGCTTAACTTGCCATAATGCCAAGGCTCATATGCCGCTTGCACCTGAATCCTGTGCTGCGGGCGTCGGCAAGGATCAGCTGGAAACACATGCTGTGCTTCGGCCAAGCCGCCAATGGCCGAGAAATAGGGGCGTCAAATTGCGGGCTGCGGGGGCTGCCGTCAACTTGCCATATCATGCGGGTGGTTTTAGGGTCCATCTTTAGGTAGTGCCGCTGAAAAAGGAAAAGCGCAATGGCGAATATCACTGTCATCGGGGCCGGCGTTTATGGGCTGTCTTGCGCTTTGGCGCTGTTGCAAGCAGGCCACGCGGTGCGCGTGCTGGAAAAGGGCCGCGTGGGGCAAGGGGCGAGCGGCGGGCTCGTGGGCGCGCTTAGCCCGCATGTGCCCGAAGACTGGAACCCGCGCAAGCAGTTTCAGCTTGGTGCTTTGCTGGGGGGCGCGGCCCATTGGGCGAAGGTCGAGCGGCTTTCCGGCTTGCCTAGCGGCTATGGGCGCGTGGGGCGGTATATCCCGCTGGATGATGCTTACGAGGCTGAAAAAGCGCGGGGCCGCGTGGCGGGCGCGGCGCGGCTTTGGCCCGCGGGGTTTAGCTGGGCGGTGGTGCCCTCGGCCCCGCATATTGCCCCCGAGGCCGCGCCATACGGGGTGGTGCACGAGACCTTGAGCGCGCGAATTAGCCCGCGCTTGGCCTGCGCGGCGCTGGCGGCAGCGGTGGTTAAGGCTGGCGGGGTGATTGAGGAAAACCAAGAGGTGGCGGCGCTTGAAGGCGTGAGTGTGATCGCGGCGGGCATCGGCAGCGCGCCTTTGCTGGAGCCATTTCTGGGGGCGGGTAAGCTGCGCGGGGTCAAGGGGCAGGCGGCGCTGTTGGCGGGGGGGCTGCCAGCGGATAGCCCTGTGGTTTATGGCAACGGGGTGTATATTATTCCGCACGCTGATGGCACCGTGGCGGTGGGGGCGACCAGTGAAAACAAGTTTACCGACGCCACGGGCACAGACGCCCTTCTGCAGGCCGTGCTCGCCAAGGCTTTTGCCATTGTCCCCGCGCTGAAATCCGTGCCGATACTGGAGCGCCATGCCGGCCTGCGCCCGCGTGCCCCCAAGCCCGAGGCTATGTTGGGGCAGCTTGATGACACTACATTTGTTGCCACTGGCGGCTTTAAAACCGGCCTCGGTAATGCTCATGTGATCGCGGCGGCGCTGGTGCAGCTGGTGCGGGGCGAGGTGCCAGATATCCCCAAGGATCTGTCGCCCAGCCACCATTTAACCAAGCGGGTGAAGCAGCCGATGCCGTGGCAAATGACTTAGCTCTCTTGGGTGAAAAAATATTGGATTTTTTGAAGACGTTCGACGCGTTGACCGCAAAGCCGTAACTGGGCGTTGATCTGGTGCTGTGCAGGGCAAAATCGAGGGCGGCATTTAGGATGGCCATCGAGGCTAGAAGGGTGTTGGGGAGATCAATGCCAAAGAACATACGGCTGGCGATGACGGAGATGACGAATAGGAACAGGAGGATATTGAGGCATTTTATTTTTGCCTCCTGAAAAAGTGCGTGGAGGACCACGCACCCTACACTTTATTTCCGCACAAAGCCCACGATATCATAGGTCATGTCCAAAATCGGCTGGGCAATCGCATTGGCTTTATCTGCTCCCTTGGCCAAAATCCGGTCGATCTCGGCGGGGTCTTGCATCAGGCGCGACATTTCCAGCGAGATCGGCTCGAGCTTTGCCACGGCGAGGTCGGCGAGGGCTGGCTTGAAGCGGCCCCATTGCGCACCGCCGAACTCTTTGATCACAGCCTCGGCGCTGGTATCGGACAGCGCAGCATAAATCTCCACAAGGTTTTTGGCCTCGGGGCGGGCTTTCAGGCCCTCTACACTTTCCGGCAGCGGCTCGGCGTCTGATTTCGCCTTTTTGAACTTCTTGGCGATCAGCGCCGCGTCATCCGTCATGTTGATCCGCTCCATATCCGACGCCCCGGATTTGGACATTTTCTTCGAGCCGTCCCGCAGGTTCATCACCCGCGTGGCCGGCCCGTCAATAATCGGCTCGGGCTGGGGGAAGAAGTCTGTCTTGTAGTCGTGGTTGAACTTGGCGGCGATGTCGCGCGTCAGCTCCACATGCTGTTTTTGGTCCTCGCCCACGGGCACATGGGTGGCGTGATAGGTAAGAATATCAGCGGCCATCAGGCTGGGATAGGCATATAGCCCCAGCGAAACTTGCTCAGCGTTTTTGCCGGCCTTATCCTTGAATTGGGTCATCCGGTTCATCCAGCCGACCCGCGCCACGCAGTTGAAGATCCAGCCCAGCTCGGCATGGGCCGGCACTTGGCTCTGGTTGAACAGGATCGACTTTTCAGGGTCGATCCCCGAGGCGATATAGGCCGCCACCAGCTCGCGCGTGGCATAGCGCAGGTTGGCAGGGTCTTGCCAAACGGTGATCGCGTGCATATCCACCACGCAATAAATTGACTCGTAATCGGCGTTTTGCATCTCGACAAACCGCTTGATAGCGCCCAGATAGTTTCCCATCGTCAGGCCGCCACTGGGCTTGATGCCGGAAAAGACGCGGCGCGTGAACTGCGCTTCGGTCATGGTAATGTCCCTTTCATTGGGGGTGGATATTCTGGCGTTATCGCGCTTAAGCGGCGGGGCGTCAACAGGAGGGCGAGTATGCAGGACCAGAATTTTGAGCCACTGCCGTGGTCTATCAAGTATCTTGCCGGGGTGTTGGTGGCGGTGGAACTGCTGCTGACAGCGAGTGATGCGGGGCTGCTGCCCAGCCCCTACCTGCGGCAAAGCGCGTTTCTTTACGGGGCGATCTGGCCTGATTTGGCGCAGGGCAACTGGGGCGGTATCTATCCGGGGCAGCGCTATGTGATGCTGCTGAGCCATTCCTTTTTGCATGGCGGGCTTACGCATATGGCCATGAATACCGTGATTATTCTGGCGCTGGGCAAGCGGCTGGGGCTGGCGCTGGGCAATGCGCGGCTGCTGCTGGTTTATGGGGTAAGCGCTGTGGTTGGCGGCGCGCTTTATCTGGCGCTTACATCTAGCAACGCGCCTATGATCGGTGCCTCTGGTGCGGCCTTCGGGCTGTTTGGCGTGTGGAAGTACCTCGAATTCATTGCACGGCGGCGGGCGCATATGAGCCTGATGCCGATTTGGCAGTTTATCGGCGTGATGGTGGTGCTCAATATCATGATGTGGCTAATGGTTGACGGCCAGCTGGCATGGGAGGCGCATTTGGGCGGTTTCATTGCTGGTGGGGCCATGGGCGCACTTTTCACCCAGAAGCCCCGGCCTACACCCTAGACAAGCGGGGTAAGCCCCGCGTAAATAGCGCTATGAACAACCAGCTAAAAAAACATGAAGCGGCGTTTAATCCGGTTGCGCCAGTGGTGGTGGTGCTGGTGCTGGCTATGGTGGCCGTTGAGCTGGTGCTGCAAGCGCAGGAGCACGGGCTGATCGGCGCGATGGCCACGGGCTCTTGGCGGCATAATCTGGTGTCGAATGTCGGCTTTCATAAAGCGGTGTTTGACCATATCCTGATCGGCGGCAAAATAGAGCCAAAGGTGGTTTGGCCTTTTTTGAGCTACCTGTTTATCCACCGCTCTTTCATGCACATGCTGGTGGCGGCGGCGCTGCTTCTGGCCATGGGCAAAATGATCGCCGACATGTTCTCGGGGCTCGCGGTGGTGGTGCTGTTTGTGGCCTGCGGGCTGATGGGGGCGCTGGCTTTTGGCTGGCTTTCCAAAGACGGAGGCTTCCCGCTTATCGGCGCTTATCCGGTGTTTTATGGTTTTATCGGCACGTTTACGTGGATTCAAATTTTTGATCTACGCGCCAAGGGTCACAGTATTTTGCCCGCCTTCAGTGCGGTTATCGGGCTGGTTGTTTTGCGGAGCGGGTTTATGCTGTATGCTGGGCTGGCCAATGATTGGTCTGCCGATCTAGCGGGGCTGATCACCGGATTTTTGCTCGCCTATATTCTGGCCCCCGATGGCAAAGACCGCATTCGTGGCTGGGTGCGAGCAATACGGACACGCTAAGGCGCTACCGCCGGAGCATCGCCTTAAGCTCGGCGGGCCGCAGCGCGCCGGTCAGCATTGCCGCCGCCCCGTAAACCACCATGCCAACCGCCACCAGCACCCCAAGGGCTCCGTAGCGTAGCGGTGAGCCATAGAGCCATGGGGCCAGCAGATAGGCCGCGCCAAGCAGAGCCGCCCCCATAACCCCGCTGGCGAGCAGGATTTTGGGCAGCTTTGCCTTCAGGCGGGCATCCATGGCGGCGGCAGGGCCAAGCTTGCGGGAGCCGAGCCACAGGAGCAGGAGCATGGACCAGCCAGCAGTGGTGGTGCCTATGGCGGCGGCGAGGAAGCCGAAAAAGGGCGAAAGGCCGATGGCCAGCCCTGCGTTGATCACCATCGAGACCACCGCATAGCGGAAGGGAGTTTTTGTGTCTTCGCGGGCAAAAAACAGCGGCGCGAGCACTTTGGCGAGCACAAAGCTCGGCAGGCCCGCACCGTAAATAGCCACGGCAAGAGCGGTGTTGGCGGTGTCGGTGGCATCAAACGCGCCGCGCTGAAACAGCACCGAAACCAAGGCGTAAGGCACCACCATAAGCGCCACCGCCGAGGGCAGCGTGAGCGCCAGAGAAAACTCCGCCGCACGGTTCAGGGATTGGTTGCCCCCCGCTTCATCCCCCGCCCGCAGCTTGCGGGAAAGGTCGGGTAGCAGCACCACGCCAATGGCAATGCCGACAACGCCAAGCGGCAGCTGGTAGAGGCGATCAGCATAGGAGAGCCACGCCACCGCACCATCATAGTAAGACGCTACTTGCCGGCCCACCAACAGGTTTATTTGCACCACACCGCCGGCCATCGCAGCGGGCAGGGCGATGATGGCCAGGCGTTTCATATCAGGGCTTAGGCGCGGGCGGCGGGGCAGCAGCGTGATGCCTGCTTTATGCGCCGCGCCCCAGACCAGCGCCATTTGGGCAAAGCCAGCCAGCAGCACGGCCCACGAAAGCGCTATGCCAATTTCCCAGCCCATGAATTGCGCCAGATACATGGCAGAAACGAGGATGATATTGAGCAACACAGGCGCGGCCGCCGCAGCGGCAAAGCGGCCAATGGCGTTGAGCACACCGCTAAGCAGGGCCGCCAGCGAGATAAACAGGATGTAGGGGAAGACGATGCGGCCATAGCTGACCGTGAGGGCAAAACGGGCGTCGTCGGCAAAGCCGCTGGCCATGGCGAGCACGAGGAAGGGCATGAAGATTTGGCCGAGCAGCACCGTGACGAGCACGATGCTGGCGAGGCCGGAAAAGGCTTCGCGGGCGAAATCTTCGGCACTGTCACCGGCCTCTACTTTTTTGGAGAACATCGGCACGAAGGCGGTGTTGAAGGCCCCCTCTGCAAAGAAACGGCGAAACATGTTGGGCAGGGAAAATGCGATCAGAAAGGCTTGGGCCATGGGGCCGCTACCCATGGCACTGGCGATCATAATGTCGCGCACGAAGCCCAGCACTTTGCTGAGTAACGTCCATATGCCAACGGTGAAAAACCCCGAGGCCAAGCGGATTTTGCGGATCATGCCCGATTATCCTGCGGGGTATCTTTTTTGATGATGGCTTTGTAGAGCTTCTTCTCGAGCAGCCGGCGTTTTTCCTGGCTGTGGAGCTTAAGTCCGAACAGGTCTTTCACATAAAACGTATCCACCGCCTGCTCGCCGTAGGTGGCGATAATGGCCGAGGCTATCGAGATGCTATTGGCGCTCAGCGTGCGGGCGATATCATGGATAAGCCCGGGCCGGTCGCGGGTGTCGACCTCGATAATGGTGTAAATTTCCGAGCCTTCGTTATCAAAGCTGATGGTGGTGGGCACCTTGAAATCCCGCTCGCGGGGCTTGATTTTGTCGCGCGGTTTCAGGGCATCACGGGTGATCACCTCGCCTTTCAGCGTGCGGGAAATCATCTTGCGCAGGCGGGTGAGGCGCGATCTTTCATAGGGCGCGCCTTCGCTATCCTGAATCCAGAACACCGCCGTGGCGAGGCCATCGGAGCTTGTGTAAGTTCGAGCATCCACCACATTGGCCCCAACCAGCGCCAAGGCCCCCGCGAGGCGGGCAAACAGGCCGGGGTGGTCTTGCATCACAAAGCAGGCGCGGGTCGCATCGCGCTCGGCGTCGTCTTTGATTTCGGAGATAAACGGCGCGCCGCCCAGCTTTTTGATCAGGCGGGCAAATACCTTTTGCGTGGGGGTATCCAGCCCCAGCCAATAGGGGGTGTAGTGGCGCTCCAGCTCCACCATGATCTCGGGTTTGGTCCAACTTTTCAGGGCCGCGGCCAGCGCCGAGCGGGCTTCGTCCTCGCGTTGCGACTGGCTTTGCGCCTGCGCGCCGCCAGTGAGCAGGTCATGGGTGGCGCTGTAAAGCTGGCGCAGCAGCATGGCTTTCCAGTTGTTCCACACATCCGGCCCAACCCCACGAATATCGCAGACCGTCAGCACCAGCAAAAGCTTGAGCCGCGTCACCGATTTTACCTGTTTGGCGAAATCCTGCACCGTGCGCTGGTCTGAAATATCGCGTTTTTGCGCCACGTCGGACATAACCAGATGATTGCGCACCAGCCACTCCACCAGCTCGCTATCGGCGGAATGCAAGCCAAGGCGCGGGCACAGCTCCGCCGCGATGCGCGCGCCCACTTCCTCATGGGCTTCCTTGCGGCCCTTGCCGATATCATGCAGCAGCAGCGCCACATAAAGCACCTTGCGGTTTATGCCCGCTTTCAGGATTTCAGAGGCGATCGGCAGGTCATCCACCAGCCCTTGCTGTTCGATTTTGAACAGGTTCGAGATCACCTGAATGGTGTGCTCATCCACGGTGTAGCTGTGATACATGTTGAATTGCATCATCGCCACGATCAGCTCGAAATCAGGGATAAACGCGCCCAGCACCCCCAGCTCGTTCATGCGCCGCAGTGCCCGCTCGGGGTTGTTGTGCGAGAGCAGTAGATCAAGGAATATCCGGTTGGCCTCGGGGTTGTTGCGGAAATCATCATCAATCAGGTGCAGGTTGCCCGCAATCAGGCGCATGGCGTTCGGATGAATCAGAATACCGCTGCGCAAGCCCTCTTCATAAAGCCGCATGAAGTTGATCGGGTCCGATAGAAACGCTGTTTGGTCGACCACGTCTAGCCGCCCATCGTGGAGGGTATAGCCGCGCGGCGTGCCATCGCGGCCCCAACTAAAGGCGCTTTTCAGCCAGCGGCCAATGCTTGGCTTGGCCTTAACATGCCGCGCCTCGAGGTCGGTCAGGAAAATTCGCGTCAGCTCGCCCACATGGGTGGCGTGGCGGAAATAGCGCTGCATAAAGCGCTCCACCCCGCGCATACCGGCGCTATCTTCAAAGCCCAGCACCTTGGCGAGGTCCACCTGCATGTTAAAGCTCAGCTTTTCGCTGGCCCGCTTGTTCAGCAGGTGCAAATGGGTGCGCACCGTCCAGAGAAAGCTTTCGGCCTCGATGAAGGTGGCGCACTCCTCTTTGGTGAGCATCCCGGCGTTCACAAGGTCTTTCGGCCCGCCCGCGTGGTTGATATATTTCGCGATCCAGAACAGGGTTTGCAGGTCGCGCAATCCGCCTTTGCCTTCTTTCACGTTCGGCTCCACCACATAACGGGCATTGCCGTGGCGGCGGTGGCGCTCGGTGCGCTCTTCTAGCTTGGCTTCGATGAATTCAGACGCCGTGCCTTCAAAAAGCTCTTTCCACAGGCGCTGGTCCAGTTCCTCGGCCAGCGCTTTATCGCCGCAAATATAGCGCTGCTCTAAAAGCGCGGTGCGGATGGTAAAATCCTCGCGGCCAAGGCGGATGCAATCATCCACTGTGCGGGTGGCGTGGCCGACCTTCAGGCGCAGGTCCCACAGGGTGTAGAGCATGCTTTCAATCACGCTCTCGCCCCATGCGGTTTGCTTATAGGGGGTCAGAAACAGCAGGTCTATGTCGGAAAAGGGGGCCATTTCGGCGCGGCCATAGCCGCCCACGGCCACAAGGCTCAGGCGCTCGCTTGCGGTGGCGTTATAGACCGGATGAAGATGTTGCAGCGTGGTGCGCAGGGCTTGCTGCACCACTTGGTCCGCCAGCCAGGCATAAGCGCGGGTGGCGGCGCGGCCTTGTAAGGGCGCGCCGTCCAGCGCGGCCTCTATGGTGGCGCGGGCGGCGGCCATGCGGGCCTTGAGCACCTCTACCAAGGCGGCCCTGATTTCGGTTTTGTCTTTGGCTGAATAGAGCGCATCTGCCAGCTCGGTCTCTACGGCCTCTCTATCCCAAATGTCACTGGGCGCGCCGATCAGCCCGCCCAGTGTGAGATCATGTGCCGCGAAAACCAAACCCTAGCTGCCCGTGCCACCAAAGCTGCGCGGGGCAGGGGAGATCATGGTGGCTACGCCATCTTCGACCTTCATAATAGCCAAACCACGCTCGTTGGTGCCATCGGCGCGGAACCGGAAAATGCCGGTAACGCCGGCAAAGCCAGCCGGATCTGTTAAGCGCGTGGCGGAAAAGGCATCGCGCTCGCCCGAGGCCCGTGCGGCGCTGATCATGGCCCCTACGGCGGCAATGCCATCATAAGCAAGGCCCGAAAGCTGGTGGGCTTCAATGCCGTAAGCGAGCTGGTAGCGGGTTTCAAATTGCAGGGTCAGGCTCGGGTCTGGCACAGCAAACCAGCCGCCTTGCAGGCTGGGGGTTACCAGCACTTCGTTGGAGCTATCCCAGCGGCTAAGGCCCATAAACTGGGCATCGCGCTTGGTGCGAAAGCGGTTAGAGGCCAGCGAGGCGGTAATAAACCCAAGCCCCCGCAGCGGCGAATCGGTAAAGAACACCGCGTTGGCATTGCTGGCTCGCAGGGTGTCAGCGATACCTGCCGCAACCTCGCCCATTTCGGTGAGCGCCAGCGGGTAAGATACCGCCGTGGTCAGGTTGCCGCCGTTGCGGGCTATCGCGCGCTCAATCGAGCCTTTACCGGACTCCCCCGAAACGCCCTCCTGATACACGATTGCGATATTGGTTTTGCCCTCGCGCACCGCTTCACCCACCAGCCGGTCGGCGACGGTGTCAAAGGTCACGCCCATAATAAAGACATTACCGCCCGCCACGGATGTGGTGTTGGAGAAGCTCAAAATATTAATGCCAGCCTGCGCCGCAATCGGAGCAATGGCGGCGGTGGAGGCGCTATAAAGCGGGCCAACCATGATTTGCGCGCCATCTTCCACGGCGCGATTAGCAGCCGCCACGGCCATTTCGGCATTGCCGCCGGTTTCATAAACCCGCAGATCAATATTGCTGCCGCTCAGGTCTCGCACAGCCATATTGGCGGCGTTCACCATGTTTTGCGCCAGCTGCTCGGTTACAGAATTGCCCGAGGCCAGCGGCACCATAAGCGCCACCACAACCGGCTGGTTGGGGTCAACCGCTGCGGTGGGCGCGGCGAAATTAATAGGCTCGCACGCGGCAAGCCCGAGCGCGGCGGCTACCATAAGGGCGGGCCCGCGTAGGGTGGTTAACAACCGGTTTTTAAAAGACATGGGGCCTCGCAAGGGTATAAACATAGACTCAATCAAGCCTACAGGTTAAAGCCTGCGCTAATTGATGTAAACGACTTGATGAAGGCAGATGACCACATGAGCGGCATTTCTCCAAAACTGAGCGCAGGGCTTTACCTTGTGGCTACGCCGATCGGCACGGCGTCTGACATAACCCTGCGGGCGCTGGATATTTTACAAAACGCCGATGTGCTGGCGGCGGAAGACACCCGCCAAGCCCGCAAGCTGATGGATATTCACGGCATAGCGCTCAATGGCCGCCCGTTGTTGCCCTACCATGATCATAACGGCACCGCCATGCGCCCCAAGCTGGTGCGGGCGGTGCGGGAGGGCAAGGTGGTGGCCTATGTCTCGGATGCTGGCACGCCACTGATCGCGGATCCCGGCTACCAATTGGCGGCGGGGATGATTGAGGAAGGCTTGCCTATCACCGCTGCACCGGGGGCCTCGGCGGTGCTGACCGCGCTCTCGTTGGCGGGGCTGCCGACAGACAGGTTTTTGTTCGCGGGGTTCGCGCCGGTGAAGCAAGCGGCCCGTAGGGCGTTTTTCGAGGAATTTGCTGCGGTGCCGGCCACGCTGGTTTTTTATGAAGCGCCCCGCCGCTTGGGAGATAGCCTCGCCGCCATGGCCGAGGTATTTGGTGACCGTCCTGCTGCCATGTGCCGTGAGCTGACTAAAAAATTCGAGGAGGTCCGGCGGGGCGGGCTACGGGAGCTTGCTGCGCATTATGCCGAGGTGCCTGCCCCGAAAGGCGAGGCCGTGGTGGTGGTGGGCGCACCCCTGAAGCTGGCCGCTACCCCTGAGGCGATAGATGCGGCCTTGATTGAGGCGCTCAAACACAGCCGCGTGAAAGATGCCGCCGTTGAGGTGGCCGCGGCTTTTGATCTGCCGCGCAAACCGCTTTACCAACGGGCGCTGGAACTGGGGCGGGCATGAGCCGGGGCCGCACCGCTTTTCTGAATGGCATGGCGGCGGAAGATGCCGTGGCCCGCGCCTATGAGGCGCGCGGCGGTGTGGTGTTGGCGCAGCGCTGGAAAGTGCCGGAGGGCGAGATTGACCTTGTGGTTGAGCTTGCGGGCGTGGTGATTTTTGTAGAAGTGAAGGCGCGTAAGCAGCTAGAGACTGCGATGCGCGCCTTGAAACCGGCGCAACAAGCCCGCTTGATGGCCTGCGCCGAGCAATATTTGGCCCTGCATGGCGGCCTGAATACACCCTGCCGATTTGACCTAGCGGCAGTTGAGCATTCCGGACGGATGGAGATTATTGAAAACGCCCTAGGGTGATTGTATTGAAGTATGTTATACATTTGGTTTAGGCGTGTGTTCGCGACAAATTTCACGATGCGAAAAAGTATTGTGTAAAAACAACAGCATAAAAATGCATTCAGTTTTCCATATTGTTGACGGATTAACCTATTATGTGGCACGTTCATCAAGCGCACCCGCCGTCACGGGTGTGCACCCTAACAGTAATTCGGAGTTTTAGTATGTATAGCATAACCCAAAAATTTGCCCGCTTGGCAGCCAGCGTCGCGCTTGTAATTTTCACTGCCCAGCCAAACTTTGCACAATCCCTTAGTGATGACCAATACGCCTCTGCCCTGGAAGGCATGATGGGCGATATGGACCTTGGCGGGCTGGCGGAGCAAACCTTCGAAACCCTTAAGGTTGCAGCGCCGCAGCTCCCCGAACTGGCCCCGAGCGCGAGCATGGCCAGCTGCGCAGATCTGCAAGCCCAAGCGGCAGCGGCGGGCCACCCACTCGAGATTTTTGGGGCGGATGCGGCGATGAGCGAAGGTGACCGTGCTGCGCTATCCGCCTGTATGGTGCCGGAAAGCGGGCTGGTGCTTGGCTATTTGGCCCCGCAAAACTAACGCTACGAAAACTTGTCCTTCAAGCGCTGCATGGGCGTGCGTGTATCTGCCTTGGCAGGGGCCTGCGCTTTGGCGGCGGCGGGCTGTTTTTGCTTGCCCGTTGAGGGCCGCGAGGGGGTAAGCCGCAGGGCGATAGTATTGAGAAAGCGCGGGCCTTCGCCAGCAGCAAGGTGGTGAATACCGTCCTCGATGCCGCGCAACAGGTCGTCTAGCCAGCCAGCCTCGGCTTTGGCAAAATCATGCAGCACATAGCGGGCCACTTTATCTTTATGGCCCGGATGGCCAATGCCAAGGCGCACGCGGTGGTATTCTGGCCCGATATGCTGATGCAGTGAGCGCAAGCCATTATGCCCCGCATGGCCGCCGCCGGTTTTAAGTCGCACTTTGCCGGGTGCAAGGTCCAGTTCGTCATGGAAAACCGTGGTATCATCGGGGGTGAGCTTGTAAAAGCGCATCGCCTCGCCCACAGATTGTCCCGAAAGGTTCATAAAGGTGGCAGGCTTGAGCAGGATGATTTTTTCACGGCCGATTCTGCCCTCGGCAACCTGCCCCTGAAACTTGGATTTCCACGGCGAAAATTCCGACTCGGCGATGCGATCAAGGGCCATAAAGCCAATATTATGCCGGTTTTGGCTGTATTTGCTCCCGGGGTTTCCGAGGCCGATAAAGAGCTTCATGTGGGGTCCAACAGCCTAAGTTAAGAGATGGTAAACTTGTGGCGTAGCTGAGCCACTTGCTTTTCAAACTGGGCTTCGGCGCGGTCCAAAAAGGGCTGGGCTTCGGCACCGCGCTCGGCATTAAGCAGCAGCGTGGCCAATCGCAGGGCTTTGGGCGGCACCAAGGGAGCCAAGCCTTCAGCCTTCAAGAAGAAGTCAATGGTTTGGTCTGGCCATTTGCCGGCTGTAGCAAAGTCGGCCAAGAGCAGCCATTTATCTACGGTCTCATCAATATTAATAGCGCGCTGCATGGTTTCTATCGCCAAGGCGTGCTCGCCGGTATCATGCTGGATAACCGCCACTTCCCGCAGAAGATTGGCAGATAGCTTGGTCGCTCCGGCGATGGCTTCAATCGCATCATGGTCCGCCGCAGCCAGTGCGGCAGCCCGCTCGGGCTGCAGATGGGAGGACAGGGTTTTGTAAATCGCGAGGGTGCTTTCGATCTGGAACCGCGTGTTGGGGTCTCGGGCTTCGTAATGCCGCACCAAGGTTTGATCAACCGCGTATTTGCGCACAAAATTGAAATAAGAGCAGATGTAAATCAGCGGGTTGGTGTTGCCGGCGCAGGGCGGCAGGCTGTCAGCAGCCCCGGTGGTAAGGTCGTCCAGATTGCCCCTGCCAACAGTCTGGAAAAATTGCTGCAAAGCGGGGCCGTTATCGGCGGTTTCTTGGCAGTGCGCCAAGGCTTCATTGCTGATCGGCGCTTTGTAGGTGCGGGTAACCTTGGTCTCTCCCGGCATGGTCGCGGCGGCGACACGGTAATCGAGCCGTGCAGTGTACTTATCAGTAACGCTGGTGAAAAAGAGCAGCCGCCCTTGGCGCCAACTGGGAAGAATCACGGTGGCTGAATCAGAAAGGGTCATGAATTTTTAACTCTCAAGAGGTTTGATCACAGGTAACCTACACAGAAATGCGCGATCTGCAAAGGTTGATTATATGTGGGGATTTGGGGCATTCAAGACATTGCCTAGTTGAACTCGAGCTTCCGCTGTTATACCATGCCTTATTGAGGTGCTGCCTACCTATTTGAGATTTGAGAGCATATTTTTATGAAAAAAGTGGTTTTGCATGTTGGGCCGTCAAAAACGGCAAGCACTACGGTGCAGAAATTCTTGTCAGAATATGAGGGTAGTGCGCCGTTTCTCTACCCCCGCTGGGGCTGGACCCGCCCCGATGCGGGCCACCATAACCTTGCTTATGAAATGCGGCAAGACCCACGCTTTAACCCGGAAATAGGCGGGCTGGACCGGCTGAAGAAGGATATGGAAACAGGGCGGAGCTTGTTCCTTTCGTCTGAAGATTTTCCGATTTTCGCCCCCTCGATGCAAAAGGTCAAAGACCTGTGTGATGCGGCTGGCTATGAGCTGGAGGTTCTGTTTTTCGTGCGTGACCCGATCGCGCGGCTGAACTCGATGTATACGCAGCAGATCAAAACCTTTGTGGAAAACAGCACTTTTACCGATTTTGCCATGCGGGCAAAGCAGGAAGATAAGCTGCACCTGCGCAGTGTTGTGCAGGTGCCGCTGGAAAATATCGGCGTGAAGGTGCGCTTTTTGCCCTTCATTGGCCGCCAGCTTAACCAGATTTTTGCTGAAATGTGCGAGAGCTATGGCTTTGCCGCCACGGCGGGTGATTTTGAGCATACCAATCCGGCCCCTTCGCCCGAGGAAATTGCGCTCTACCGGCAGGTCGGGCATTTAATGAAAGATTCCGAGGTGAGCCACTGGGAGGCCAGTAACCGGTTCCGCAAAAAATACGGGTTTAACAGCAAGTATTTTGGCTTCGACCAATGGCTGATTGACAATGTGCGTGAAGATCTTGCACCGGAATATGAGGATATGGCCGCGCTTGGCCTTGGTGCCTATGCCGAGGCGTTGGAGGCCACGTTCTGGGCCGCAAAACCCAAAAACACCAATATTTTAGACCAAGACAAATTCCGAGATTTCAAGGCGGATATCAGCGCCTTTATGCGGCTGTAAACGGGGCAAGCAGCGCTTTTACCGCATCGGTAAAGGCGTCGAAACTGCGCTCCTCCTGCAAAATCTGGCGCTGTGATTTTGCCAGCTTTGGCCCCAGCGTGGTATCTGTTTGCAGGCTGGTTAGGTGGCGCACGAAGCCGCTAATATCTTCGGGGTGGTCAACATATAGTTGCCAGTTATCACCCAGATATCCGGCAATGCCGCCAATATTCGGGGTTACGATCGGTAAGCCGCGAGAGCCGATTTCAAGCAGGATATTGGGCGTGCCGTCAAATTTAGAGGTGTAAAGGAAGGCAAAGCAGTCCTTGATCGGCAGCTCGTCTATGTTGAAAAACTCGCCGCCATGGATCACGTTCTCGGGCATGTCGGACCAGATGATCTGGTCATCGCCCATCACCTGCCGGCCATACATCAAAAACTCGGTATCGGGCATTTTGGCAGCAATTTCAGCGACGATTTTCGGGTTTTTCTGGCTGTCAAATCGGCTGGCCCAAAGCACTTTTTTGCGAGATTTACTCGCAGGCTTGGCGCGGGGCAGGCTGGCGACCGGATACTTTATCGCCTCTGAATGCGCCGCTGGCAGCGCGTAGGTATTGGCCATTTCGCCCCTATACCAATCGTTATCAAATACGAAACGGTCGACCACATCCATCAGGTCGGGGATGTAGCGGAAGTAGCCGTCGTAATTGCCGGCGGGGTGGATATGCGGGCAAAAGGCCGATACGAAAATGGTTTTACAGGCGGCGCGGATGCGTTTTTTTGTGGCTGGCGCGGTGAGGGCGCTATAGCCGATATAGGCGTGAATCAGCTGCATCACATCCGGTTGCAGCCCTTCAATAACCGAGGTCAGCACCTCCATCCGCTCCTCACGGGCGAGGTGGGTATAGGGCTTTTCCATCACTGTTTCAAACAGCTCGGGCAGGTTGAGAATGTTAAAACCTTGCTCGGCAAAGCGCGCGGTTACGTTGGGCTTGTCGGCAAGGATAATCAACGGGTTTAACCCCAGCGCTTTGGCGGCAAGGTAATGCCAGCTGCCAACCAGCTCGGCCCCACCGCTTTCCAGCCATGGCAGCACGATCACATAGCCATAGCGCTCGGGAAAGGCGGCTTTTATCGCGGCGCGCATTTGCAACACTCCCACGGCCTTGGGCGGTGCCCATTCCAGCTGCTCTTTCAGGATATCTCCAAGCGGCCCCTCCCCCGGAAAATCCTGAGCGTTTTTAGCCACTTGCGCCAAGGCAAAGGGCGAGAGCGAGGAGGTTTCCTGCAATTTGGCGCTATGCTCTATACTGCCTTTATTCAGGGTATCATGCCCGAAAAGCAGCGCATGATATATGCCGGACTCGACCACGCCCTTGCCCCACCACCAGCCGGTATCGCCGTCCATTTCGCTGAAATACAGCCAGTCAGACCAATTTTGCGGTGCCAGCGCGGTTTGCGGAATACTGCGGCCCTCGGCCTTGCCGTGCTGCTCATAATGGGCGGAGAAGCCGGCATCATCCCATACGCCCTTGGCCCAGAGTTCGGTGAGGTCGGGGTAGGCTTGCCAATAGGCAGAAATCTCTTCCGGAGTCATGCACGGCCTCCTGTGGGCATGGCGATGGCCACGGTTTCGTTGCAGGCACTGGCCAGCTTGCCTGCCTGCTGACAATAGATAAACAACGCTTCGGCCAAAGTGGCGGGGGTTTCGGGGGCTGTGGCCGAAATACGCTCGCGGGATAGCACCAGCATGGGGGGCGTCTCGCCGCTCAGGAGCTGGTCATACCACGAAGAAAACACCGCTTCGGGGGTCGAATAATTATGCCAACGGCTGCGGTAGCGGCCTGAATCGCGTAGCGAGAGTGATATTTGCGGCGGCACCAGCCAGATATGGTCATTCTTGCTCAAAAACTCGTGGGCGTCTTTATACCAATCGGGCGAAACCCATGTATTGGCGCTTTGATACAGGTAGTATTTCTCCCCGCCATGGGTGATCGCGGTGAGCGCGACCTCGGCATCATTGATCACCCGCGCGTTCAGGCGCTGGGCCACGAGGTGGTGCATGGGCAGGCGGTTACGGCGCGGCGCGCGGGGGGCTTGCAGCATGGTTTCAAGGCTGAAGCTCGCGGTGCCGTTGACCTCGCGAAAGCGGTAGCGGGTCATGTTGGTGAAGGCGGCGCTCATATCTTCGGGGAAGGCGGAGAGCGGCCAAGGGGTGGTTTTGCTCAAGGCGGGCATCAGTTCGGGGCGGGCGAAAATGCGCAGGGGCTTGCCGCCATGGGCGCGCGCAAATTCGGCGTTGCGGGCGATGTTATTGAGGGTCGGCGATAGCGGATCAAGGGTGGTATCGGGCAAAACGGCGATGGTGTGGGCGAAGTTTTCCAGCAGCACGCGGTGGAACTCGGTGAATAGTTTGTGGAAGATGTTGGAGCCAAGGTCTATCAATATCGCGCCATGGCTTTGCACGATCGGGCGCATCATCAAGCGGTTGTAATACCAGTCTTCGACCTTGAAAAACCGCTCCACATGCTGCGCACCAATTACCTTGGCCCCGAACCGCCCCATCAGGCCAAAATCAGAGACCACAAGGTCGTCTTCATCCAGCACCAGCACCGGCTGGTGGGATTGGTCGTTATAATCCCGCGCGGCAGATAGCATAAGCTCTATCACCTTATCCCCCGCCCGCAGGGTGCTGCCCGAGGCAAAGATAAAAATCTTGGGGCGCTCGTCCATATCGCGCATCATATACTGGGTGGCTGCGGCAACATTATAATGAAGGTTGGGCAGCTCGGCCCGTAGCTGGCCAAAGGGTAGGGCGCGGTAATCGGTGATAATCGATTCAAACTCACCCTGAACATCGACCTCATGCCAGAACCAGTCAGCGGGCGGGCCATCGCCTTGCACCGGCTCGCCTTTATTGGTGAGCGTGTCGCAAAAACCCATCGGCTTATCGGCCCGCTCGGCGCGGCGGATCTCGATTTCGAGCAGGCTATCCGGGCTAAACAGCGGCGACGGCCCGTGGATCATGCCGGGGGTTAGGCCAAGGCTGGTGAGCGCGGGTTTAACGCGGTAAAAGCAAATGGTTTCCGGCAGATAGGTGTGGCGGATTTCCTTGTGGATGGTGTGGCAAGACCATGTCCAATCCTCATTGCCGATGCCGGTAAATTTATTATTATAGGGCATTGGAATTTCGGCAAACAGCTTGCGGTTCAGCACGCATTTATTGGAGTAATACCACTCGGAGGTCAGGAAAAGCGGGTGAAAACGGGTGTCCCACGAGTCGATCATCTGGCGGATATTTTGCTCGTTGCCAAAGCGGGAAAACAGCGCGGTGTGGTAAACTGTGCGGTCATTGATCTCGCCGCGCTTGGCCATTTCGAAAAACTGCAAATACCAGTTGGAGGAAAACAGATCATCGCCATCATGCAGGAACACCCAGTCATGGGATGCGGCGGCGATGCCAAACTCTCGCGACGCCCCGAGATCTGCATAATCGACCGGAATAATCCGGTCGATCAAGGCATCAAACCCTTGAGCGATTTTCAGGGTTTCTTCATTGGCATTATCCGCGATCACCACCACTTCGAGGGTATAGCCCGCAGCCACCGCGCGCTCTTTGGCCAGTGTCAGGCTGCGCAGGGTCGGCACCAAAAGGGCACCTTCGCGGTGAATGTTGATAATGGCGGAGGCTTGCAGCAAGGCGCGGGCTTTCATTAGGGCTTACCCGCTAAACTGGCCAAAAATGCGCCCGTTTGCAATGCCTTTATGGGGCGAATGCATATAATCCGATTAACCATGCGCGGATGGGAGCGCGCTATTTGGCCAGGAACGAATAGCCATAGGGGGTCACGGAAATGGTGATGTGGGTATCGGTTTCGCCATCGGCAATGCCGAACCGAATCGGAATTACATCGACAAATTTGAGAGTGGGCAGGGCATAGCCGGCTTTCAGAAAGTAGCTGCCAATATGGGCGGCAGCTTCGTAATAGCCGCGCAAATCACCGTTAGCGTCTTCGGCTTCTACGGTTACATCACCGTTAATATCACTGACCATTGCTGCGATGGGCTGCCAGTTTCCCTCATTGATTTTCTGGATGTCTACTTCAACATTCGCGATGGCCACACCACGCGTCGCGTCAAAAAAGTTTAGGGTCAGTTGAGCCATCGGGGGTATTCCTTGAAGGGGTTAAGTAAGCTTCAGGCGCTTGGTTTCGGTAGAGAAATCAGCGCTGTAGCTATTGGGCGTGGTGGCCATGCGCAGGGTTATATTGCTCTGCGCCTCTTCGACGCCAAATCTCAGCGGCACGATATCTACCATTTTGAATTGCGGCAGGTCGCGGCCTGTCTGGTCAAAATAGCCGCCCAAAAACACCAAAACCTCGAAATAGCCACCGTCTTTAATCTCTGCCTTTTCAACCAAAATCGCACGGCCACTGCTGTTTGTGTGCGCTTCCGAAAGCTCATGCCATTCGCCATCAACGATTTTGCGCACCTGAACCTTCACATCATCGGCCATTTTGCCGGAGGACGTATCCATGATTTCGATCGCCAGTGTTGCCATTTTTTTGCCCCGGTTTCAGTTTATTCTAAAATTTGTAGAAGAGCATATAGGCGAATTCAAGGGGCGATTGCGCGGTTGGGCTTGGAAAATTTCTAAATAAGTCTTAAGTTTAGGTGAGAACGCCCTGCGCGCGCAACCATGAGACATTGAATTTCCCTCTGGTAGCCTTAGGGTGGTGCGGCATCCAGTGTTCGGCAGGTAGAGGCGGTTATCAATGGTGGCAACAAACATGATTCGAGTGCTGGCCTCTGAGGGCATGGCGCTGGACGGGGTCGAAACCCTGCCATTGGCGCGCTGGTTGGCGGCAGAAAATATCCTCTGGGAAGGCCCGCTGCCGCTTTGCGCGGTGGTGAGTGCGGCAGATGAAGCTGTGTTTGCGGCCAGCGCTTTGGCACGGTTTTTGGTTGGGGCCGGCGTGCCTGTGGTAGATAATGTTACCGAAGCCTTAGCCGCAGCATTGAGCAGCGCACATGCGCAGGCGGCGGTTTTGCGGGCCGAGCAAGCGGCGCTTCGGCAAGATTTCATGCAACTACAGCAGAGCTTTGCCGCCACCGAAGACTTTCTAAACGCGTCTTTTGCCCCCACTTTCATCTGCGCGCGGGCGTGGGAACTGGCTGACGGCGAGGTGCGTGGTACCGTTGAGCAACGCCTGCCCGTTGGCTCTATCGGCTTGGTCGCGGTGGATATCTGGGCGACGGGCGCAGGCACAGGCACCCTCCATTTTACCCGCCTTACGGGGCCGGACTTTGGCGAGCCGATTGCGCTGGCGGCCAAAGGCGAAGGCTGGGTGCGGGCGATGCTGCCCACCGCGCTTGCCGGGCTGGCCGAGGATGTGGTTATTCGGGTGGAAGCTGATTTCGCGCTGGGCTTAAGCCTGCCCATCCCACTGGATTACATGCACGCCACAGGGGCCAGCGCGCCCCTTGCGCTGCGGGTGTGGAAGGGCCTTCCGGGCTGCCGAATTCCTGAAATGGAACCGCGCGGCACCCGCTATGTGATGCCCGCCTCGGCCTTGCCAGAACCCGAGGTGCACGGCGGCACCGCCAAGCTTATGCCGGGTCGCGATGCCTATGCGCTCCACCCCGGCCATGATGGAAAAATGGATTTCGTGTTTCGTGACATAGAGGTGCCAACTCCCGCCAATGTTGCCGCCTATACGCAAAACTTTGGCCCCGAGCCGGTGACGCTATCCCTCGCCGGCACGGCCGAAGAGGTGGCGCGACGCAACATGCTGCCGCCCGAGTCGCACGTGCAAATCGATATGTTCGTCACCGAGGCAGGTAAGGTCGACCTGCATTTCAAACTGCGCGCCGCTTCGCCTTTGGTTAGTGTTTTTCTGCGGGGGGTCGAAGTGATCCCCTTTGAGGATTAAGCCATGATCGCGGTGGTTATTCCGGTGTGGCACCACCCTGTGCTGGTTGATGAGGCAGTGCTGTCTTGCCTTAACCAAGTGGGCGGGCCAGAGGCCGAGATCATTCTGGTGAATGACGGCTGCGACCTGCCGCAAACCCGCGCCAGCTTAGAGGGCTGGGCGGCGGCGCACCCCAATATCACCCTACTGACCCAGCCAAACCAAGGCCTAAGCGCGGCCCGCAATACCGGCATTGCGCAAGCGCTCAAAAACCCTGCTTGCGAGGGCGTGTTCTTTCTTGATGCCGATAACATGCTCGACCCCCATGCCTTCGCGCTGTTTGCAAAGCTGCTGAAAACAGAGCCGGACCACGGCTGGTTTTACCCGCAGGTCGATATGTTTGGTATGGAAGTGAACTATTCCAACGGCAACTCTTGGGCGCTGTCCCGATTGGCCTCGATCAACTGCTCCGACGCGGGCAGCCTCGTGCGCCGCGAAGTCTTCGAGCGCGGGTTGCGCTTTGATACCGATTTCAAGCAGGGCTTTGAAGATTGGGATTTCTGGCTCGGCGCGGTGAAGGCTGGCTTCATCGGTTCCCCCGTGATCGAGAGCTTTTTCCGCTACCGCAAACGGCCCGAAAGCATGGTCACGGGGGCCAACCGGAAGGACGTGCTGCTGCGCGGCCAGCTCCGTGCCAAGCACGCGTGGCTTTATAGCACCAACCGCCTGCCGGAAGCGTGGAACGCCGAGTATCCGCGCTTTTGCCTTGTCACGACTGATGGGCGCATCCGCGTCGGCTCGCACCCTTTGAGTGCGCGCGAGATCAGCACGGAGGATTTCGTGGCCGAGGTTTTTCACCAGCGCGCCAACCCCGCCGAAAGCCGCTTTCCGCCGATGATGGTGTTTTGTGCGCCCGCGCTGCTGGACGCGCTTAGCGAGACCAAGATCCTCGATAGCGTGTTCTACCAGATCGAAGGCGCGCTGCGCCATGCCCCGGTGGCCACGGTGAACACCTGTGAAGGCGCCCACGCCATTCGCGCCTATGGAAAAATTGCCGATGACGACACGCGACTGCTAGAAGCCGATATCATCGCCTTTTCTATGCATCACCTGAACGCAGCGCTGGATAAAGACGACATGGCCCCGATCATTAGCTATCTGCTGGAAGGGGTTATGGTTGCGCCGCTTGAGGTGGCCTTGCCCGCGCCTGTTGCGGCTAAAGGCGCACCGATGGATGCGCTCATGGAAGCAGTCGGCGCGCTGTTGGTGTCCCCCATGGCCTCGGTGCCGTTTAGGCAATACGCCAACTGGCGCAGCCCCGTTTTTGCCCCCATAGATAAAGATGTTGCCACTTGCAACGCCGGAGGCCGCCCCGCGCTGGCCCCGCTCGGGCAAGAGCCACAGGTGGGCTTTGCCATTCAGGTGTTCCAGTTCGGCGGCGTGGAAAAATGCCTTGTGGCGCTGGCCTCGGCCCTGCAATCGCTCGGGGTGCGTTGCCATTTGTTTGTCTATGGCGTGGACGATATCAACGCCAGTGACTGGATGTTCGTCCCCTTTGAAAAAGTCTGGATATTGCACAGCGCGGCCCTTCGTGAGTGGGGCGGCAACCGCTATATGGGCACCAATGATGCCGAGCATCCCGGCAAAATGCTAATGGGCGACATGCTTGGCCCACTCACCCAAATGGACGTGGTGGTGAACTGTGGTGCAGGGGTGCTGAACCATGAGCTGACGGCCCTGCGTGACCGTGGCATCAAGCTTTGCGCATGGGAGCATATCACCGACAGCACCATTTACGGGCGCAGCCGTGGCACGCCTTACGTGACGTTGGGCTACGAGGGGTTGTTTGATAAGGTTATCACTTGCTCCGAGCAACTCGCCACCCGTATGGGCGCGCTTGGCGTGCCTGCCCACAAGCTTTTGCCGCTCACCAACGGCCCGGGCTATGCAGGCGATTCCCCTCAGCGGGCAGCGCGACAGGGCAAGCTGCGCGTCGGTTTTTTGGGCAGATTCGACCCGCAAAAACAGGTGGAGCGCTTTGCGGAAGTGGCTGAGACCCTGCGCGATAATTTCGACTTTGTGCTCTGCGGCGGCGAAGTTTTGGGCAAGCCCGTGCGCCTGCCGGACTGGCTAAAACCCCAGCCGCCCATCCACACGCGCGCAGGGCTGGACGAGTTCTATGCCTCGATTGACCTACTTCTGATGCCCTCGCGCGACGAGGGCCTGCCACTGACTATCCTGGAGGCGCAACGCGCAGGCGTTGTGGTGCTGGCTAGCGATGTCGGGGCCGTAAGCGAGGCGATTGTAGATGGTAAAACGGGGATTCTCCTGCCTGCCTCAAAGGTGGTGTCTGAGGCTGTTGCCGCGCTCAAACGGCTAGACGCCGATCGCCCGCTGCTCGCGAAAATCGCCAAAAATGCCGCTGGCAAGCCCGACCGTTGGCTGCAAAACGCCGCAACCTTCATCAAATCGCTGCTTTAGCCCATTTCCGCGCTTGCATCATACGTGCGCACGCGTTATCCATCCGCTGCACTAAAGGGGTTTAGCTCAGTTGGTAGAGCGACGGTCTCCAAAACCGTAGGTCAAGAGTTCGAGTCTCTTAGCCCCTGCCAGTGCCTTTTCAGACATTCATACCACGCGCGGCATCGGCAGTGGGTGAAACGCGAAACCCTCTATTCGAGTCTCTGACCCGCGCGCCAAGTTGCGGCCGGTTTGAAGCCGAGTCCTTGGGGGGAAAGTGGCGGCGGTATGCGGCCAACTTGTCGGTTGTTTTTTGCAAATTCTAAGGGTGTTAGGCTTCCCGTGGTTGAGTGTGGGCGCTGGTCGTTGTGATCGTGCTATTACTTTTCCAGATTGGCGCGCGCATCTGATAGCGCACCGAATAGGCTGTTCGCTTCTGGTGTCCGGAGCGCGGTTTTTGCTGCTCCTAACCCCCGCCTCTAGCGAAGGCGGTTAAGGGCGGCGCGGGCAAGGCATGGCCACATAGAGCTAAGCCTGCCGCGCCGCCATCGGGATTATCCGCGCTTCAGGCGGCGGAATATTTCCGAGGCACCATAGCCTGCAACAAGCGCCACAAGCAGCGACAGAAGGCCATAGGTCAGCGGGCTTTCATGGGCCAGTTCGTAGAGCCAAACCTCAAGGCCCGCCTTACGCACGGTGATTCCAACAGAGGTCTCTGCCACGATATTTTTGTCGCGGATGAGGTAGACGCGGGCGGTGTAATCGCCTTCCACCAAATTGGGCGGCAGCAGGATATCGACTTCAAACAGGGTTTCATCGGTCAGGTTGATGATACCTTCGCGCTGGGAATACAGCCCGGCATCTTGGCGGATACGGGTCACGGCTGCCGCGAAATCTTCGATGCCGTCTTCGGCCTGCCCTTGGGGGCGTATAGCGTAGTCGAGCCCGATGGCATAGTCGCGTAGATCGCCCTCGTTGAGCATGTCTGCTAGCGGGGCCGTGGTGGCGATGGTGAAAAAGCTTGGCGCTTCATGCACTTCTACGGAATCCGAGTTCACCCAGATGCCGAGCTTCTTTTCTTTTTTCCGCACGGTCGCGGTTTCCAGCGGGCCTTCGATGACGATGGCGACATCGAGTGGGCCAGTGCCTTCGGGCAGGGGGCCATCGCGCTTAACGGCACCAAACACGAAGATATCGGAGCCGGAATAGGTGGCGGTGATTTCCACGCGATTTTGGCTCAGGTCTACCACCACGGTTTCTTGCGCCATAAGGGGCGTTGCGACCAAAGCGGCCGCGGCTAATAGGATTCGAAACATGTTAATGGCCCCCTGCGCCAATAGAATAAAGCTCGCTTGGCATCAGCAATAGATCAAGCGCTAGCTTACCACACATGAGCAGCACCATGCCGGCCAGCAAAATTCGCAGCTGCTCAGCCTTGAGCTTAACGCCGATTCGTGTGCCGATTTGCGCGCCAATCACCCCGCCCGTAAGCAAGATAACCGCCAGCACGGCATCTACCGTGAAATTTTGCATCGCGTGTGACAGCGTTGTGTATGCGGTCACGAAAATGATTTGGAACAGTGAGGTGCCAACCACGACTTTGGTGGGCATTCCTAGCATATAGATCATGGCCGGCACCATGATAAATCCACCACCAACGCCCATGATTGCGGCGAGAATACCAACGGCAACCCCAACTAAAATGGGGGGAATAACCGAAATATAAAGCCCGGAGGCGCGGAAGCGTGTTTTGAAGGGCAGCCCGTGGATCCATGTGTGCTTTTTCTTTTTCGGCATCGCGCCGGGCTTGCCTGCGCGGCGAATAGCGTTGAGGCTTTCGATAAACATCATGCCGCCGATCAGCCCCAAAAACACAACGTAAGACAGGGTTACCAGCAGCTCGACCTGCCCGATACTTTTCAGGAATTTGAAAATTTGCACGCCAACCGTTGCGCCCACAAGGCCGCCGAGCATCAAAATGAGGCCCATTTTAATGTCTACGGTTTTGCGCTTGAAATGCGCCAGTACGCCAGAGAAAGACGAAGCCACAATCTGGTTGGCCTCGGTGGCCACGGCCACGGCTGGCGGTATGCCGATCATGATCAGAATCGGGGTCATCAAAAAACCGCCGCCTACGCCGAATATGCCGGAAAGCATACCCACAAGGCCACCAAGGCCCAAAAGAACGAAAAGGTTTACCGAGACCTCGGCAATAGGAAGATAAATCAGCATAATACCACCTGTTAGTGAGGCCTCCCGTTTACAATATAATATTTGAATATATCAGCCCAAAAGACTGCGACAAATCGGAACAGTTATTTGGTGACGAGTGAATATACTTCAGATGGTTCAAGAATTAGCGAAAACCCGAGCTTAATACAGATGGCCAATACCATGAGCGAAAGCAGAACCCGCAAGTGTTCGGCTTTTAGCTTTAGCCCGATGACCGAGCCGAATTGTGCGCCAATCACACCGCTAACAATTAGGGTGAGCGCCAGAACCGCGTCTACGGTTTGGCTTTCATAGGCGTGCATAATGGTGGCATATGCCGCCACGAAAATGATCTGGAACAGCGAGGTGCCGACCACAACCTTGGTGGGCATCCCGAGCAGGTAAATCATGGCGGGCACCATAATAAAACCACCGCCAACGCCCATAATGGCCGAAAGAAAGCCCACGATAAAGCCAACGCCAATGGGAGGAATCATGCTGATATAAAGCCGCGACACCCGAAATTTGGTTTTGAACGGCATGTTTTGAATCCAGCTATGATGCTTGCCGCGCTTGGCCACCTTATGCTTGGATTTACGCAGCGCGTTCAGGCTTTCGATAAACATCATGCCGCCGATCAAGCCGAGAAATAGCACATAGGTCAGGGTCACAATCAGCTCGATCTGGCCGAGCTTTGTGAGCCATGCAAACACCTGCACCCCCAGCGCCGCCCCTGCAAGGCCGCCGACGAGGAGAAACATGCCCATTTTGAGATCAACCGTGCGGCGCTTGAAGTGGGCAAGCACGCCGGAAAAGGAGGAGGCGACGATTTGATTCGCGCCCGTTGCTACAGCCACGGCGGGCGGGATGCCGACGAAGAACAATAACGGCGTGAGGATAAACCCGCCGCCCACGCCAAACATGCCAGAGAGCACGCCAACCATGCCGCCAAGCCCAAGCAATACAAAAATGTTCACCGAGACTTCTGCGATTGGCAGATAGACCTGAAGGGGAATGGAAAGTTCCATGGCAATGCTCCTGTGTGAGACCGCCGCTTTACGCCCGTTTTTCGAGTCTGGGAAGGATGTTGCGCTGCGGCATTTTGGCAAAGCTGTTGTCTCGCTACGCTCGACCCGCGCGGCGCGGCAGATGTTGCGGTTTTTTGGGGTGGGCGTGCGCGCCGTTTTTCGGCGTTTGTGGGGCGGGGGGTAAAAGGGGCTTTGCCCCTCTTTCGCTTTGCTCGATTCACGCCGGAGTATTTTTGAAAGATAAAAGTTAGCGGAGAGCTTGGCAATAATGGCGTAGGATTTTTTCGAGTTTGGCGGCCCCGATGGGGGCCATGTTTTTGGTGTGCTCGTGGGAGATGGTCTCGCTCCCCATGCCTGCGGCCATGTTCGTGATGACCGAAATCGCGGCGGCTTTTAGGCCGAGAAACCGCGCCAGAATGACTTCTGGAACGGTGGACATGCCCACGGCATCTGTGCCGAGGGTTTTGAGGGCATTGATTTCGGCGGGCGTTTCAAAGCTGGGGCCGGAATACCAGCTATAGACGCCGGAATTCAGGGCTATCCCCTCGGCCTGTGCTGCGGCCGCCAGCGCGGTGCGCATAGCGGGGTCATAGGCGTTCGTCATGTTAACGAAGCGGGCATCTGTGGGTTCGCCGATCAGCGGGTTAAGGCCCGAGAAGTTTATATGGTCGGAGATCAACATCAGGTCGCCGGGGGGGATGTCGGGGCGAAAGGAGCCGGCGGCATTGGTGAGGATGACGTGCTTTGCGCCGAGCGCTTTGAGTAGCTCAAGCGGCGGGCGCATGGCGTCAGCTTGTCCGCGCTCATAATAATGCGCGCGCCCGCCAAACACCGCGACCCGCTGGCCCCAGAGCTGGCCAACCACCAGTCTGGCAGAGTGGCCGGAAACGGCGCTGACGGGGAAGCCTGCGAGCTCTGCATAGTCAAACACCTCTCCTTCGACCATATCGGCGATATGGCCGAGGCCGGAGCCAAGGATCAGGCCGAGGGTAACAGGGGCGTCGCCAGCGCGGGCTTGCACCCGCGCCAGTGCGTTATCGCTCTTTGACATAGGGTTCGCCGCCGGCTTTCGGGGGGATGGCTTTGCCTACGAAGCCCGCCAAAATAACCACGGTCAGGATATAGGGCAGCGCCTGCATAAACTGGCCGGGCAGCACAATGAAGCCCAGATCCAGCGTTTGGTATTTGTTACCGATGGCTTCCAACATGCCAAAAAGGAGCGTGGCCCACATGGCCGTGATTGGCTTCCATTTGGCGAAAATCAGCGCGGCGAGGGCGATGAAACCGCGCCCGGCTGTCATGTCTTTACCAAAGCCCGCTGCGGCTGTGCCGAGGCTAAGATACGCGCCCGCGAGGCCGCAGAGGATGCCGGTGATAATCAGGGCCGTGTAGCGCAGTTTGACCACCGAAATGCCCGCGGTATCGACCGCACCGGGGTTTTCGCCGACGGCGCGCATCCGTAGGCCAAAGCGGGTGCGGTAGAGCACCCACCATGTGAGCGCTACAATGGCGAAGGCCATGTAAACAAGGATGTTGTGGCCGGAAATGAGCTGGTAGTAAATGTCACCGAGCACGGGCACATCTTGCAGTTCTTCGGCGAAGGGCAGGGTGATCGGATCAAACCGCTGGCCGTCACGCAATTGCGGGGTTTGGCCGCCCATGCGGAACCAGTATTGGCCGACGAGCACGGTAATGCCTGCCGCGAAAAAGTTGATCGCCACGCCGGAAATGAGCTGATTGCCGCGCAGGGTGATCGAGGCAAAAGCGTGGATCATCGAGAATAGCACCGAGGCGATGATGGCCGCGCCGAGGCCTATCCAGACAGACCAAGCGCCCATGTCCCAGCCGCCGTCATAGGCGGGGCTGCCAGCAATGGCGGAGAAGGCGCCTGCGGCAAAGGCGGCCACCAGCATTTTGCCCTCAAGCCCGATGTCAAAAATGCCCGCGCGCTCGGAGTATAGCCCCGCAAGGCAGGCGAGCAGGAGCGGGATGGCGTTGCGCACAGCGGAATCGCTGAGTTGCAGCAGGTCATTTGTCAGGAAATCCATCATGATGAGGCTCCCTTTCCGGCTCGAATAAATATTTTTTCCATCGGAATGCGGACCATGTTTTCAAGGCTGCCGGTGAACATAATGATCAGGGCCTGAATAACCGTGATCATTTCGGCCGGAATGCCAAGGGCGAATTGCAGCTCGGCACCGCCTTGGGTCAGCACGCCAAACAAAAACGCTGCGAGCACCACGCCAACAGGGTGTGAGCGGCCCATGAGCGCCACCGCGATGCCGATAAAACCGGCACCCTCAACAGAGCCAAGCAGCAGCCGTTCGGCCTCGCCCTGCACGGTGTTTACCGCCATCAGGCCAGAAAGCGCGCCGGAAAGCAGCATGGCGATCATGGTGATTTTTAGCGGGGAAATACCCGCATAAACAGCCGCTTTTTCCGAGTGCCCAAAGGCGCGCATTTCATAGCCGAGGCGGGTTTTCCAGATCAGCACCCAAACCAGAATGGCGGCCACAATGGCCAGTACAAAGGTAATATTGGCGGGCGCGTTCTTATCAAAGGCAATGCCGAACCAGCCAAACATATCATACATGGTGGGCAGGGCTGCCGATTCAGGAAAAGACGGGCTTTCGGGCAGCGAGCCTTCGGCTTGCATCGGGCCAACGAGCAGGTAGCCGATAATCGCCGTAGCGATCAGGTTAAACATGATGGTGGTGATCACGATATGGCTACCGCGTTTGGCTTGCAAATAGGCCGGGATGGCGGCCCATGCGGCACCAAAAGCCATGGCGGTTAAGGTGCCAACCACAAGCGCAATTGACCAGTGTGGCCAATCATAAGACAGCATCACCAAAGCCACGCCAACGCCGGCAATGCCCGCTTGGCCTTCGCCGCCAATGTTGAACAGCCGCGCATGAAACGCGACCGCCACAGCAAGGCCGGTAAAGATGAAATTGGTGGTGAAATAAAGCGTGTGGCCAATGCCGGAAAAGCAGGACGGGTTGGTGGCGGGGTTGCACAGCGCGCCCTTCACCATAACCTGAACCACTTCGACAGGGTCTTGCCCGATCGACAGCACGACAAGGCCGGAAACGGCAAAAGCCAGCGCCAGCGTGAGCAGGGGGATTAGCCCGAGATCGACCCATTTTGGAAGGTTCGTGTTCATGGTTTTGTCTCCGGATCAACGCCCGCCATTAGCAGGCCCAGCTCACCTTCATTGGTATCTTCGGGTAGGCGTTCGCCTTGAATTACTCCGTCAAACATTACCAAAATCCGGTCAGATAGCGCTTGAATTTCGTCTAGCTCCACCGAGACCAGCAAAATCGCTTTGCCCGCATCGCGCAGGTTTACAATTTGTTGGTGGATGAATTCGATCGCGCCGATATCGACACCCCGTGTGGGTTGGCCGATAAGCAGCACATCAGGATTACGCTCGATCTCACGCGCCAGCACGATCTTTTGCTGGTTGCCGCCGGAAAAATGGCTGGCGACGAGCTGCGGGATCGGCGGGCGGATATCGAACCGCTCCATCTTTTCGCGTGCATCTTGTTTCATGTATTTCTGGTTGGCGAGGCCAAATTTACCGCTATATTCCGGCTCGTTATGGTAACCAAAGGCGGTGTTTTCCCATGTCATAAACGGCATCACAAGGCCGCGTTGGTGGCGATCTTCTGGCACGTGGCTAATGCCGCGGTGCCGCCGTAGCTCGGCGTTGGCATGCTTGGAAACATCAATCGCCTCGCCGTGCATCAGCACTTCGCCAGAGGTCGCGGCGCCAATGCCCGCAATCACTTCGAGCAGCTCTGACTGGCCATTGCCCGCCACGCCGGCAATGCCCAAAATCTCGCCACGCTTCAGCTCGAAAGACACATTCTTCAAGCGCTTCACACCGTGCATGTCGGTTACGCTCAGGCCCTTCACCTGCATCACCGTTTCACCCACTTCAACGGGCTTTTTATTAACCTCAAGCAGCACGCGCCGCCCGACCATGGCCTCGGCCAAATCTTCCGGCGAGGTGGTGTCTGTCGCAATCGTCTTTGTCATTTCGCCGCGGCGCATCACCGAAACAGAATCGGTTACATCCATGATTTCCCGCAATTTATGCGTGATAATCACAATGGTTTTGCCCTGCGCCTTCAGGTTGCGCAAGATGCGAAACAGGTGGTCGGCTTCATCGGGGGTTAGCACGCCCGTTGGCTCGTCCAATATCAAAATTTCAGCTTGGCGATAAAGCGCTTTCAGGATCTCCACCCGCTGCTGGAAGCCCACGGAAATGTCCTCGATCAGGGCATCCGGGTCCACATCCAGCTCATATTCATCGGCCAGCCGCTTCAGCTCTTTACGGGCCTTACGCAAGCTCGGGCCAAGGGTGGCGCCTTCTTCGGCACCCAGAATTACGTTTTCCAATACGGTAAAATTATCAACCAGCATGAAGTGCTGGTGCACCATGCCAATACCAGCCGCTATCGCGTCATGGCTATCGTTAATTGCGGTCGGCACCCCGTCGATTTTTATCGAGCCGGAATCGGCCTTATAAAACCCGTAAAGGATAGACATCAGGGTGGATTTCCCCGCGCCGTTTTCGCCCACAATCCCGTGGATCGCGCCTTTGGCAACGGTCATGGAAATGTCTTTATTGGCCTGCACCGGCCCGAAAGCCTTGGAAATGCCGATCAATTCAATAGCAGGGGCGACTGCATCGAGCCGCCCCGCATTAGTTGTTGTCGAAGACATGCTTAGTTGATCTCGACTGGGCAGGAATTGTCTGTCCGGTAGTCGTGAACCACGATGTCACCCGCAATGATAGCAGCCTTAGCGGCTTCTACGGCGGCTTTCATCTCATCGGTGATCAGGTCCGCGTTGTTTTCGTCCAGCGCCCAGCCCACACCTTCTTCGGCAAGGCCCATAACCTGAATGCCGGCGGTGAATTCGCCATTGTTCACGTCATTAAAGGCGTCATACACAGCGTTGTCTACGCGCTTCATCATAGATGTCAGCATGTTGCCGGGGTGCATGTAGTTTTGGTTGGCGTCAACGCCGATACCCATGATACCCGCATCCGTAGCGGCCTGAAGCACACCACGGCCAGTGCCACCAGCGGCCGCAAACACAACGTCTGAGCCATTTTGGATTTGAGACATAGTGATCTCGCCACCCTTCACAGGGTTGTTCCAAGCAGAGCCATCGGTGCCGGTCATGGCACCAATCACGGTAATATCACCCACAGATTTTGCGCCCTGAGCATAGCCACACTGGAAGTTCTGGATCAGCGGAATATCCATACCGCCAACAAAGCTCACGGTGCCGGTTTTGGAGGCCATAGCGGCCAGCAGGCCAACAAGGTAAGAGCCTTCGTGCTCGGCAAATACAACCGAGCGCACGTTTGGCGCATCCACAACCATGTCAATGATCACAAAGCTTGTGTCAGGGAAGTCAGGGGCAACGGTGGCCATGGCGGTGGCGTTTGAGAAGCCGGCAACCACAACAGGGTTATTGCCAGCTTGGGCAAAGCGGCGCAGGGCCTGCTCACGCTGAGCGTCAGACTGAAGCTCGAACTCACGATAAGCAATGCCGGTCTCAGCGGTAAAACGCTCGGCACCTGTATAGGACATTTCGTTGAAGGATTTGTCGAACTTGCCGCCAAGATCAAAGATCACGGCAGGGTTTGCGCCGCCACCGTGGCTGCCGGCCATGGCCATTGTGCCTGCGCCGATGAGGGCCGTTGTGGCGATAAGGGTTTTGAGCAGTTTCATGTAATTCTCCCATTACTACTAAAAATCGACCTGTCATGGGCGAGCAGAATCCCGCATTTTCAGATCGAAGAAATGATAGACAAGTAAAGCGGCTAACGGGGGGGAGGGTCAATGGTTTTTTTATCATTTTACCACAGGCGGCAGGCTATAGCTTGCGGTTAGGGGCAGGTTTTCGGCTAAATCGAGTATTTGAAGATCAGCGCTGTCAGGGCGGGGCCGTTGATTTGCTTGAAGTATTGCTTGCGTTTAGCGACCTCGTGGAAGCCTGACTTTAGGTAAAGGGCTACCGCTGAGGGGTTGTTCTCGGCAACTTCCAGAAAAATGTCCTTTGCCCCTAAAGTGGCGGCTTTGCACAGGAAATCATCCATCAACCGACTACCATGGCCTGCATTTTGAGCATCCGGATGCACGGCAATGGTTAAAAGCTCTGCCTCGGGGCCAGCGATTCGGCCCAAAGCAAAGCCATTGGTGTGGGATATCAGGAACGTGCCACGGCTTTCGAGCACATCAGCAAACTCCCCTGCCCGCCACGGGCGGGGGCAGGTAAAGCAAAGCGCATGCAATTCAGCCAGCGCTTCGGGGTGCATGGCTAAACGCCGATGGCGCGCACTTCCACCACTTCAGGGATGAAGTGCTTCAGCAGGTTTTCAATCCCGCTTTTCAGGGTCATGGTCGAGCTGGGGCAGCCCGCACAGGCACCCTGCATATGCAGGTAAACAATACCGCGATCAAAGCCATGAAAGGTAATGTCGCCGCCATCCTGCGCCACAGCAGGGCGCACGCGGGTATCCAGCAATTCCTTGATTTGCTTGACCAAACCGGAGTCAGGCCCGTCATGGTCTGCATGGCCAACGGTGCCGCTTTCATCATCCATCACCGGCGCGCCAGATTGGTAATGCTCCATAATCGCGCCCAAAATAGCGGGTTTGATATAGGTCCAGTCCTGTGCATCGGTCTTGGTAACGGTCACAAAATCCGGGCCGAAAAACACACCGGCAACCCCTTCTACCCCAAATAGACGCTTGGCCAAAGGGGAGGTTTCAGCGGCTTCTACATTGGGAAAGTCCGCGGTGCCCATTTGTAGCACGGCTTGGCCCGGCAGAAATTTGAGCGTAGCTGGGTTCGGGGTGGATTCGGTCTGAATAAACATCGGTGCGCCTCTCTTGCGTTTGCCCTTATATGGTGGGCCTGAGCAAAAAAGTCAAGTAATCGGGGCGCGGCAAATTTGGTGAGATCTGTTTTGCCTGAATTTCACTCTTTTCTAAATGCTCCGGCGTTTTGCACAGTAAAATCGTTCGGCAGGCGGGAGGGCTAACTTGCGGCTTGGCGATAGGCCTTCAGGAGGCGCAGGAGGTCGTCTATCTCGGCTTCAGAATTATAGTAATGCGGTGCCGCGCGCAGCAGCGTGGGGAGGTTGCGGGATTTTGCATCCAGCAAGGTGCTGTTGGCCGCCGAGGTGCCAATCGCAATCCCGTTTGCTTGCAAATACCCCACCACATCGCTTGGGTCGGCCGCCATCGAAAAGCTGACAATGGCGCAGGGAGTATCGCCAGCATCACGCAGGGTTACGCCCTCAATGCGTCGCAATCCATCCCGCAGCCTGTCGGCCAGCGCCCATGCGCGAGCATGAATATCCTCCATGCCGATCTCCAGCGCATAGCGCACCGCCGCCCCAAGCCCCGCGCGCAGAGCATAGGCATTTTCCCAGTTTTCAAAGCGGCGCGCATCGGGGCGCAGTTCATAGCGGCTTTCAGCAACCCACGGGGCAGCAAAATGGTCTATAACGGCGGGTTCGGTCTTGGCGATCATCGCTTCGCGGATATACAAAAAACCCGTGCCGCGCGGGCCACGCAGAAACTTGCGGCCAGTGGCGGTGAGATAATCACAGCCCAGCGCCGCCACATCCACCGGCATTTGCCCAACGGCCTGACAGGCATCCAGCAGGTAAGGCAGGCCGTATGTGCGCGCCAGCTTGCCCACGCCCGCAGCGGGGTTCACCAGCCCGCCATTGGTGGGGATCCATGTGATCGAGATCAGCGCCGCAGGCTGGGCGAGCATAGCCTCAAGTGCCGCCAGATCAAGCGCGCCGCTGGCATCATTCGGGATCACCTCAATGATAATCCCGTCCCGCTTGGCCCGTTGCAAATAGGCCACATAGTTGGCGGCATATTCGGCTTGGCAGGTCAGCACCCTGTCGCCCGCCTTCAGCTCCAGCCCGTAAAACACCTGACACCACGCGGCAGTGGCATTTTCCATAAGCGCGATTTCTTGCGGCTTGGCCCCGATCAGGCGGGCAACATCGCAATAAACACCGTCAAGCATCTCCGCTTGCCGCGCGGCGGCCTCATAGCCGCCGATCTCGGCTTCAAGCTGGATGTGATCGGTGATCGCATCCACCACAACTTGCGGCATCAAGGCAGAGCCGCAAGCTAAAAGATGGGTGCCATGCTGCAAGCCCGGCGTTTGTGTACGGATTGCGCCAAGGTCAAACGCCACCTAGCTTACTGCGATAATCGCTTCTTTGGACATGGTGCCCGGCACAACCGTAATCGGCACGGTCAGCTCACCAACGCCACGGGTGACCAGATGGGTCACCAGCGGGCCAGGGCCAGAGCCGGTGGTGCCGGCGCCCAGAATAAGAATTGCCACGTCTTTATCTTCGTTGATCTGGGCGATCACCTGCTCTGCCTTCTCGCCCTCGCGGATCACCAGTTCCGGCTCCACGCCTTCCTTGTCGATCATCCATTTGGAGAACACTTTGAAGTGCTCCTCAATGCGCTCGCGGGCTTCGGCGCGCATGGTTTCGCCAACACCGATCCAGTGCTGGAATTCTTCCGGCGCGATGATGCCGAGAATCTCGACCCCCGTGCCGGTTTTTTTGGCGCGAATAGCGGCAAAGCGCAGGGCGTTCAGGAACTCGGGGCTGTCATCCATGACCACAAGGAATTTACGCATCAGGGGGTGCTCCACATTGTTGATTTCCCCCATATTCGCCCAAACTGGCCGCGGGCGCAATGGGGTCGTTGTGTCGCGGCTATGGCTGAACCGTGGTGACCGCCGGATTTACCGGCACATCGGCGGCGCGCACGGGCAGGCCACGGGCAAACCAACCTGGCCCAACGCGCGAGCCAGCCACGCCCTCAACCACATCGATCACATTGGTGAGGCCTGCTTGGTAAAGCTGTGCCGTGGTGCGGCCCGAGCGGTTGCCCGTGCGGCAAATCAGGGCGATCGGGGTTGCGGGGTTTTGGTTGCGAATGGCCAGCAGGGTCTGGATGAAATCCGGTGCGTAGAGGTTATTTTTAAGGGCCACATCGGGCAGGCCGCCATCGGCCCATTCCTCGGGGGTGCGAATATCAATCAACACAATCTCGCCGGCCAGCGCTTTGGCATAGGCTTCGTCCGGTGTCATTTGCTGCACCTGCGCTTGGGCGCTGAAAGCGACAAAGATAAAGGCGAAAAGCGGGGCGATTTTGGCAAGGATACGCATGGGGGAACTCCGTTATGAATTGCATTCGTTAGTTTGCATATATGGGAGCCAAGGGGAAATCACGAGTGCGTCAGAATGTCGGGGCGCGGGTCTGCGCGCCGAGGATCTACCGTAAGGCGCTGTATTTACGCGCGAAAACCCAGAAAAACCCCTGCAACTAAACCAGTTTAGTGGGTATGTTAAAAGCCCCCTCTGGCCACTGGGCAAGCGCGGCGGAATGTGGTTTTCTGCGGTTATGATCAGATTCGAAAACCTCACCCCCGCCCATTGGCTAGAAGCTTGGGCCATTCTCCAGCCGGTTTTTCGCGCGGGAGAAACCTATCCGCAAGCCACGGATACAACCGAATCCGAGGCCCGTGCCTATTGGATGTCTGCCCCCGTAAAGAGCTATGTGGCCGTGCAAAACGGCGCGGTGTTGGGGGTGTTTTACATTAAGCCCAACCAGCCCGGCCTTGGGGCGCATGTGTGTAATTGCGGCTATGCGGTTTCGCCTGAAGCGCGCGGGCAAGGGGTGGGTGGCCTGATGTGTGACTGGTCGCAAAAAGAGGCGCGGCGGCTGGGGTATTTAGCGATGCAGTATAACCTTGTGGTTAGCACCAACGAAGTGGCTGTGGCGCTTTGGCAGCGGCACGGCTTTGCGATTGTTGGTCGCCTGCCGCGCGCCTTTCGCCACAAAACACGCGGGCTGGTCGATGCCTTTGTGATGTATAAAGCGCTTTAGTTTTGCCGCCGCCGCAGCGCTGCCAGCGTGTAGCTTTGGCGCACGGGGTTATCCCGTTCGGGCCGGAAGCGCGGGTCTGACACAAGGCAGCCAACACCGCA